>Ga0075421_100005316_pt1 | contig 15544 bp, 10 predicted proteins | sample SoiMetdeltSBSDD5_FD_75292 | JGI IMG/M metagenome (GOLD analysis project Ga0075421, IMG submission 75292) | Bulk soil microbial communities from a Populus tree surrounding site in Tennessee, USA - Soil MetaG P. deltoides SBSDD5 | ecosystem: Environmental > Terrestrial > Soil > Tree plantation...
GGAGCCGTCGTCGCAGTGAGGATGTTGTGGGGTGGTTGTCAGGCGGCCCGGTTGACCACGTCCTTGGCCTTCGTGGTGCCGGCCTCGACGACCTGCTTCACCTGGACCGGGACGGACTGGAGCTGCTCCACGAGGGGCTCGACCCGCTCGCGCAGGTCGCCGACAAGCGGCTCGACCCGGCCCGACACGTCCTTGGCCAGCGACTCGAGCTTCGTCTTGCCGTCCTGGGCCCGGTGCTCGATGAAGGTCTTCGTCTCCTGGGCGTGCTTCTCGACCGTGGCCTGCACCTCCCGCCGGCGTACCTGCGCCTGCTGGAAGGCGATGACCCCGACGCCGACCGTGATGTAGGCCGCGTCCTCGAGCGTCTTGCGTGCGTCCATGCGTCCTCTCCTTCGCTTTCCGGCTCTTTGCCCTTGTTGGACTTCTGGGCTTTCTGGCTGTCGGGGCCGGCGGTGCTCGGCTCGCGGCCCTCGCCCGGGGGATCGGGCTCCGCCTGATGCTAGCCGCAATGGACCATACGATAAACATCTGCAAGCACTCGTGAGCGCCATCACGAGCGGAATGTCCAGTTGTATGCTCCGCCGCAGTCATGGCGACGTCGTACTCGCCCGGCTCGCAGGTGCTCCCCGGGGACGGCGGCGGTCCGGACCCCAGCAACGAGATGCCCACCGTGGCAGCGGTGTTGGTGACCCGGAACCCGGGGCCCTGGCTCGAGCAGACCCTGCGGTCGCTGGGGGAGCAGGACTACCAGAGCGTCGCGGTCATGGTGGTCGACGCCGGGTCCCGCGACGACCCCGCCCCCCGCATCGCGGCGACGCTGCCCGGCACCTACGTCCGCCGGGTCGCCGACTCGGGCTTCGCCGCGGCTGCCAACGAGGCGCTCTACGCCGTCCGGAACGCGACGTTCCTCCTGATCTGTCACGACGACGTCGTGCTCGACGCCTCGGCTGTGCGGGTGATGCTCGAGGAGGCGTACCGGTCGAATGCCGGCATCGTCGGCCCGAAGCTCGTCGAGGCCGACAACCCGGAGGTGCTCCTCGAGGTCGGCCGGAGCATCGACCGGTTCGGCATCCCCTACACGGGCATCGAGCCGGGAGAGCTCGACCACGCGCAGCACGACGGCGTCCGCGACGTCTTCTACGTGTCGGACGCCGCCGTGCTCGTGCGTACAGACCTCTTCCACGAGCTCGGCGGCTTCGATCCGGCTGCGTTCCCCGGGGCCGAGGATCTCGACCTGTGCTGGCGGGCGCGGCTGGCGGGCGCCCGCGTCCTGGTCGCACCGGACGCACGCGTTCGCCACCGCGAAGCGGCGGGCCAACGGGACGGTGCCGCGCCCGACTCCTTGGGGCTGGCGCGGACGCGGATCAGGACCGTGCTGACCCTGTCGTCCATGGGGACGCTGTTGTGGGTCGTACCAGTCGGGATCGTGGCCTCGTTCGTCGAGGCGATCGTTCTCACCGTGACGTTCCGGCGGCGCCGCGTGCGATCCGCGCTCGGCGCCTGGTGGTGGAACCTCCGGCACTTCCGAAGCGTCCGGAAAAGCCGGCGCAAGGCCCGCCGCGACCGACGCGTCGACGACGGCGAGTTGCGGAGGCTCCAGGTACGCGGGACGCGCATGCGGGGCTTCGTCTCGCACCACTTCGCGACGGAAGAGCGCGTCCGCTCCCTCGCTGATGCCGGCCGTACCGCGGTGGGCGCCGCCAGTGCCGGTGCCCGTCAGCCGCTGTTCGCGCTCGTGGCCGCGCTCACCGTCTTGTGGCTCCTCGGCTCGCGGGTCCTGCTCCGCGACGGCGTTCCTGCCATCGGAACGTTGGCGCGCTGGCCCGGGATCGGCGACCTCCTCTCGGCGTACGCGTCGGGCTGGCGCTACACGGGCCTGGGGTCGGCGACGGCCGCGCCGCCGGGGCTCGTGGCGATGGCAGGGTTCAGCAGTGTGCTGTTCGGCGCGAGTGGGCTCGCGCGGTCGATCCTCGTGGTCGCCGCGTTCCCGATCGGGGCGCTCGGCGCATACCGGCTGACGCGCAACCTGTCGCAGACAGCGGGTGCCGCCGTTGTCGCGGCGCTCGCATACGCAATCAACCCGGTGCCGCGGAACGCGATCGCAAACGGGCGCCTCGGACCGCTGGCGCTCTTCGCGCTCGCGCCGTTCGTGGTCGCGATGGCGGTCCGCCTGTCGGAACGCAGCGAGGGGGACGAGACCGCCCGGCGCCGGCGTCGCACCGTAGTGGGGCTCGCCTTGCTGCTCGCGTTCACGTGCGCGTGGTACCCGCTCGCGCCGCTCGTGCTGGTCGCGGTGGCGGTGGCGGTGATCCTCGTCGCCCCTTTGGTGGGCGGCATGGCGCTCGGCATCCGGATCCTCGGCGCGTCGGCGATCGCGGCCGTGATCGCCGGCGTGCTGTTGTACCCGTGGTCGGTCAGCCTCCTCGGGGCGGGCGAAGACCCGGCCGCCGTCGGCTTCACGTTCCGGCCCCGCCTCGACCTGGTCGACGTGCTCCGCTTCCACAGCGGGCCGAGCGGCGCAGGCTGGGCCAGTTGGGGATTGCTCGCGGCCGCTGCGCTGGCGTTGCTGTTCGGCCGCGGCCCGCGCTTCACGTGGGCCACCCGTGCTTGGATGCTCGCGCTCATCGGGTGGGCACTGGTATGGCTCCCGTCGCGGTTCGCGACCGACCTCTCCGTTCCCGCGCCCGAGGCCGGGCTCACGCTGGCCGCACTCGGCATCGCGGTCGCGGTCGGGCTCGGCGTGAGCACGTTCGTGGAGGACGTGCGCCGGCTCGGCTTCGGCGCGCGGCAGGCCACGGCAGCGCTGGCGGCGGCGGGGTTCTTCATCGGCGTGCTGAGCTTCGCCGTCGACACCAGCGATGGTCGGTGGGCTGCCCCCGAGGGGGACTGGGCCACCACGCTCGCGTTTCTCGACGCCGAACGCGATAGCGGCGGCTTCCGGGTCCTCTGGCTCGGAGACCCGTCGGTGCTGCCGCTCGACCCGTTCGTGGAGTCCGACGGGACGGGCTACGTGCTCACCCGGAACGGGCCCGGCGACGCGGTCGAGTTGTGGCGAGCGCCCGCGCACGATGCCGACGACCTCGTGGGCGATGCGGTCAACCTCGCGTCCTCCCGTCGCACCGAGCGCCTCGGTCACCTGATTGCGCCGATGAGCGTCCGCTACGTCGCTTTGCCGAGCGAGTCGGGCCCGGGCGCCGCGGAGTCGGCGCCGTCGGGTCAACTCGGAGTGACGCTGGACGACCAGATCGACCTGGCGCGGCTCGAGTCCCCTCCGGGTCTCGTCCTGTACGAGAACACGGCGTGGATCCCGAGCCCGGGCGCGGTTCCGCCTGCGGACACGACGAAGGTGCCCCTCGGGTCGAAGAACCCGACCGCGGCGGCGCTGCGCGCCGACATCGGTCGCGTCGCCCCCGTGCGCGGGCCCGCCGGCGAGACGGCGGCGACCGGGCCGGGCCTCGTGCTCTGGAGCGAAGCCAACGACTCCGACTGGACCGCGTCCTCTTCCGGCCGCGACCTTCGCCACGTCGAGCCGTTCGGTTGGGCGAACGGGTTCGAAGCCCCGGCGCGTTCGTCGATCTCGATCCTGTACGAAGGCCAGGGACGGCGGTACGTCCTGATTTTGGTCCAGGTCGCGGTGTGGGTCTTGGCGATCGCGATCGTGGCCCGCACCGGCGCTGACCGCCGGCCCACGCGGCGTGGCCGCTCCCAGAGCCCCAACCCGTGAGCTCGCCCCGTCGCCCGCCCACCCGTGCCACCAGCCGCCAGCTGCTCGATCGAGCCCGGCACCCCACGCGGCGCGCCGCCGCGCTCATGCTCGTCGTCGCCGCCATTGCGGTCGGGGTCGCGCTGGATCTGGGGGGCGGCCGGACCGCGCCGGGCGAGGCCACGCCCGTCCTGAGCGGGCCGACCGTTCCCGCGCCCGACGCTGTCTCCACCGCGTGGTACTGCGCGGAAGGCACCGGATCTCCGGGACAACGAGCCAACGAGACCATCTGGATCGCCAACCTGGGCGACAGGGCGGCCCGAGCCGACGTCACCGTGATGCCGGGCGGCGACGCCGAGCCGTCATCTCGACGCGTGACGGTGCCCAAGCACGGGCAGCTGAGCGTTCCGGTCTCGAGCGTGGTCTCCGCGGCCGAGCAGGCCGGAGAAGCCGGGATCATCACCGGCCCGGGCGTCGTGGTGGAGGTCTTCGGAGGCCGTGCGATCGTCGAGCACGAGATCGACGGGCAGACCGAGGGCCAGGCCGACGTCGCGGTCGGTCCGTGCGCGCGTGAGCCGGGACACGACTGGTACTTCGCCGCCGGCACCACCGAACGCGGCGCCGAGCAGCGCCTGTCGCTCTTCAACCCATTCGCGGACGACGCGATCCTCAACCTCTCCTTCGCGACCGACACCGGGTTGGTGGCGCCCACCGACCTCCAGTCCCTGGTGGTTCCTCGCCGCAGCCGCGTAACGGTTCCGCTCGCCAACTTCGTTCGCCGTCAAGCGCAGGTCGCCGCGCACGTTCACGTCCGCACCGGCCGCGTCGTCGCCGAGCAATCTCTCGAGTTCACGTCCGAGAACGAGACGCGGCGCGGCCTCACGCTGTCGCTGGGCTCGAACGCTCCCGCGCTGTCGTGGACCCTGCCGGGGGTCGTGTCGGAGGACGGCGCGTCGCACGCCATCTACGTCGCCAACTTCGACGCCGCCGCGACCGAGGTCGAGATCGCCCCGCGCTTCGAGGACCAGAACACGGTCGCCCCGTCGCGTGTCGCCATCGCGGGTCGGTCGACCGCGCTCGTCGACCTCGGCCCGCGCGTCGCATCCGGTGCAACCTTCGACGTGCAGGTGCGGGCGACACGCGGCGTTCCCGTCGTCGCCGAGCAACTCGGATCGTGGAGACCGCCGGCCGGCGCGACCGGCGCAGCAACCACGTTGGGAAGCCCGCTCCCGGCACGCGGATGGGCGTTCTCGTTGGGCCGGCTGGAGTTGGACGACCGTGCGACGATCAGCGTGTTCAACCCGGGCCCCGACGACGCTGCTGTGCGGCTCCTCGTGTACGAATCAGGCGGGGACCGACCGGCAGAGCAGCGAGAGCTCGGCGTCCGAGCCGGGAAGCAGGGGACGTTCGACGTCGGCGAGCTCGCGATCCCGACCGACCGTGTGCTCGTCGTGCGCGCCGACGTCCCTGTGGTGGCCGCCCGCCGGATCCTCGGGGCGGCCGGCGCATCACTCGCACCGGGCATTCCGGACCCCCACAATCCCTAGCGGCGTTGTCACCGAAACGCGGCCATGAGCAGTGTTCTTGTGACAGCGGGCGACGTGCCGGGCGTCGGTAGATTCGAGACATGACGATTCGCGTCGGGGTCGCAGCTGCGCTGATCGTTCTGGCGCTCGTCGTCGCGTTCGTGCTCGAACGCCGCCGCCGCGCCGAGCCACCGCCGCGCGACGTGTACCCCGTGCCCCGGCAGCTCGACCGATCCGACTTCCCGCGCGGGGATACTCCGTGGCTGGTGGCGTTGTTCTCCTCGACGACCTGCGACTCGTGCGAGGCACTCCCGCCGAAGCTCGCCGTGCTCGAGTCCGTCGACGTCGCGACATGCGAGATCGAGTACCACGCGCAGCCCGACCTCCACCGCCGCTACGAGATCTCGGGCATCCCCACGACGGTCGTCGCCGATGCCGCCGGCGTCGTCCGCGCCGCCTTCGTCGGGGCCTTCACCGCCACCGACCTCTGGGCCGCGGTCGCCGAAGCCCGCGCCCCCGGCTCGACGCCCGAACCGGAGCTCGGGCAGCTGGGGTAGCGGTTCGGGGTTACTCGCGAACGGGCGTCGGTTGCGCCGACTGGTCGCCGACGTCGCCGACGGGCTCGGCCTCGGCGTCGTCCTCGTCGACCTCGACCTCGGAGCCGTCGGCCTTCGTGACCTTCCGCGGACCGCCGGCCTTGTAACCCACGGCCTCGTCCACGAGGCGCTCCACCTCGCTGCCATCGAGCGTCTCGCGCTCGAGCAGGGCGTGGGCGACGGCCTCGAGCCCGGCGCGGTGCTCTGAGAGCACCTTGCGGGCGCGCTCCTCCTCCTCGCGCAGGATGCGCTCGACCTCCTCGTCGATCACGCGTGCCGTGTCGTCGGAGTAGTCGCGTGTGTGGACGAGGTCCTCACCGAGGAACACGGCTCCTTGCGATCCCCATGCCATCGGGCCGATGCGATCGGACATGCCCCACTCGCGCACCATCTTGCGCGCCAGCTCGGTGATCCCGACGAGGTCGTTCTGCGCGCCCGTCGAGAGGTGGCCGTAGACGATCTCCTCGGCGACGCGTCCGCCGAGACGCACGACGAGGGAGTCGGCGATGTACTCGCGCTTGTAGATGTGCTTCTCCTCGAGCGGCAGCTGCTGGGTCGCGCCCAGCGCCATGCCGGTGGGCAGGATCGTGACCCTGTGCACGGGGTCGGCGTGCTCGAGGACATAGGCGAGGACCGCGTGACCACCCTCGTGGAAGGCCACGACCTCCTTCTCCTCCTCCGTGAGCGCCATCGACTCCCGCTTCAGGCCCATGAGCACCCGGTCGCGCGCGGCTTCGAAGTCCTCGGCGTGGACCTCGGCCTGACCGCGGCGGACGGCGAACAACGCCGCCTCGTTCACGAGGTTCGCGAGGTCGGCGCCGCTCATGCCCGGCGTTCCCCGGGCGATGATCGATGCGTCGACGTCGGGCGCGATCTTCTTGTCGCGGAAGTGCACCTTGAGGATCGCGATCCGCTCCTCCTGGGTCGGGAGCGGGACGATGATCTGGCGGTCGAAGCGACCGGGGCGGAGGAGCGCGGCGTCGAGGACGTCGGGACGGTTGGTCGCCGCCATCATCACGATCCCCTCGGTGGCCTCGAAACCGTCCATCTCGGCGAGCATCTGGTTCAGGGTCTGCTCGCGCTCGTCGTGCCCGCCTCCGAGGCCCGCGCCGCGCTTGCGGCCGATCGAGTCGAGCTCGTCGACGAAGATGATCGCGGGCGCCTGCTTGCGCGCAGTCTGGAACAGGTCACGCACACGTGCGGCGCCGACGCCGACGAACATCTCCATGAAGTCCGAGCCCGTGACCGACACGAAGGGCACGCCGGCCTCGCCCGCGACCGCCCGGGCGATGAGGGTCTTCCCTGTGCCGGGCGGGCCCACGAGCAGCACGCCCTTGGGGATGCGCGCCCCGATCTGCTTGAACTTGCCGGGGTTCTTCAGGAAGTCGACGACCTCGGCGATCTCCTGCTTGACGGGCCCGTACCCGGCGACGTCGGTGAACTTCGTCTGGGGCTTTTCGGTGTTGTACACCTTCGCCCGGCTTCGGCCGATGTTCATGACCGCGCCCATCTGGCCCTGTGCTCGTCGGCTGAACCAGATGAAGACCCCGATGATGAGCGCGACCGGAAGGAGCCAGATCAGCAGCTCACCGAAGATGTTCGAGCCCTCGCGGACGTACTTGAAGTTGACGCCCTTCTCCTGGAGCCGAGCGATCTCGGTCTCCTGGAAGTCGTTGTTGGGGCCCGAGCTGGTGAACTGCTTCTTGCCGCTCTGCTCGGTCTTGAACTCGCCGCTGATCTTGCCGTTCTCGGGATCGAACTCGACGCTCTTGACCTGGCCGTTGTCCACGGCCTGCTGGAACTGCGAGTAGCTCAGCTCTGCCTTGGGCGTGTCGGTGCGTCCGAAATTGAAGAAGAACAGGCCGCCGATCAACAGCGCCCCGATGATCAGCCATGGGACCCAACGGGTGGGCGACGGCGTGGGTGGGGTCGGCGGCGTCGACCGGGGGTTCCGACCGGGGGGCAGGTCGGAAGGGCGGCGGCTCATGCGGCAGGCCTTCGGTTGCTCGAGGCGGGCGCCGGGCGGCGCCCGCGGTTGCGCTCCATGGTATGGCCACCGGGCCGACATGACGGCTCAGCCGCGGCGGACCGCCGCAACCGGGCGAAGAGAAGCGAAGACAAGCAACGACGAGAACGAAACGCCCCTTGACCGGTGTGGGGGGCAGGTGTACGTTGCAACTGCCCTTCGCAGAGGCAGGCCGAAAGGTCGGTCACTGCGGAGGGCACTTTCGCGGGACCGCATTTTCGCGTCAGCGAGTCGCGAGAATGCTCGCCGCGCGAAAAGCGCTCCGGTATGTTGGCCGCCGCCATGGACGCGCCGTTCCCCGCTCGCCGTTGTGCTCGACCTGACTGCGACCGAATCGCGGCGGCATCGCTCAGCTACGACTACCGGGCGCGAACGGTCTGGCTCGACGAAGGCGTCGAGCCCCACCCGTCCCGGCACGATCTGTGCCTCACCCACGCCGGACGGCTCTGCATCCCCGACGGCTGGCGGCTGATCGACCGGCGCGGCGCCGCCATCGCCGTCCCCTCTCCGGCCGCCGGGTAACCGCCTGCTCGTGGCCGGCATCCCCGGCACACCGCCCGCACCTCCGGCTCGGCCGCGCGTGCGGTGGGGCCTGCCCGATGTGGCGCTGGCCTGGCTGGCCGGCCTCGTCGTCGCGCTGATCTCGAGCTCGGCCGTCGCCAGCGTCGCCGGCGTTCCCGCCGATCGCGTCAGCGACGACATCGGCGTGTTGCTCACTTCGGTCATCGGTCAGGCGGTCGGCATCGTCGGGGCACTCTGGCTGGTGGCGAGGCTGAAGGGCCGCGGGGGCCTCGCCGACTTCGGGCTCGTCGCCCGGCTGCCCGGCGACCGGTGGTCCCGGGCGCTGGCGTGGCTCCTCGGAGGGGTCGCGCTGCAGCTCGTCTTCCTGCCGTTCCTTCAAGTGCTGGTGAACGTGCACGGAAAGGTCGAGACCCAGCAGGTGGTCGAGCAGTTCGAGCGAGCCCGGGGGCCGAACCTGGTGCTGTTCGCCGTGCTCGTGGTGACGGTCGCGCCCTTGGCCGAGGAGCTGCTGTTCAGGGGGGCTCTGCTCCGGGCGTTGATGCGGCGGACCACGCCCGCGTGGGCGGCGTTCGGGTCGGCGCTCGCGTTCGCCGCCGTGCACCCGCTGTCGAGCCCGACGATCGGCTCGGTGATCGCCGTTCCGGGATTGTTCGCGCTCGGGCTCGTTTCGGCGGGGGTCGCCATCCGTACGGGGAACCTGTCGGCGTCGATCCTGCTCCACGCCGGGTTCAACCTGCTCACCGCGGTCGCGGTCCTGGCCGGCCGGTAACGCTCAAGTTCTGCGCAGCGGCGGCCGATATGCGAGTGGCTGCGATCTCTGGGGGGCAGGATGCGCTGCGGCAGGTGCGGCCCGCCACGCCTGAGCCGAAAACGGTCCTGCGCCGCCGGGGTGGGCCGCCACAGCCGGCGGGAGCCGGAAACCTAACCTGATCGGATGGTCGCGACGCGCCCCGCGCCGGCCGGCGCGCCCATCGACGCTGTCGAGGCCGGCGCGCCGTCGACGGTTCGACACCCGCCGCAATGGTGGGACCGCCTCGAGACCTGGGTCGGTGTGGGTGTCGTCGTCGCGTGCTGCGTGTTCGTGCTGGTGCAGTTGCAGCCCGACCTGCTCCTCCGGAACACGACGACGGCGGGCGGCGACACCGGAGCGCACGTGTGGTGGCCCGCATACCTGCGCGATCACCTGCTGGGACAGGGCCGCATCGCGGGATGGGCGCCTGACTGGTACGCGGGCTTCCCGGCCGGGCAGTTCTACTTTCCGTTTCCCGCGCTGCTAGTCGTCGCTCTCGACGCGCTGCTCCCGTACAGCATCGCGTTCAAGCTCGTGACCGCGCTGGGGGCGATCGCGCTCCCCGCCGCGGCATACGTCTTCGGGCGCGGCCTGCGCGCACCGAGCCCCGCCCCGGCACTCTTCGCGGTCGGAGCGACGGTCTTCCTCTTCTTCAAGGGCGATCCGGGAACCGGCGTCGAGGCGACACAGATCGCCGGCAACCAACACATCATGGGCGGCAACCTCGCCAGCAACTTCGCGGGCGAGTATTCGTTCACGCTGGCGCTCGCGCTGGGGTTGTTCTTCCTCGGCGCACTCGCGTACTCGCTCGATCACCGGCGCAGGCTGTGGCTGCCTGCAGTCCTGTTGGGCGCCACCGTCATGAGCCACCTCGTCGTCGCCATGTTCGTGGTCGTCGGCGCAGTGATCGTGTGGGTCGTGCGACGGCCGAGCCGGAACCTGGGAACCGTGGCGGCGATCGGCGGCGTGGGCGCGCTGCTCACCGCGGTGTGGACGCTCCCGCTGCTCGCCACCCTCGGCTACACGACCGACATGGGCTACGAGCCGATCCGGGCGTTCCGCGCCTACATGTTCCCCTGGTACCCGACGTACGTGCTGTGGATCGTGCCGCTCGTCGTGGTCGCGGTGGTGGGGGGGATCCTCGCCCGCCGCCGCGTGACCCTCGAGCTGGTCGCGCTCACCGCCACGATGGGGCTCGCGTTCAGGCTCTGGGAGGGCCTCACCGACCTGGTCAACAGCACGCCGGTGTGGAACCTACGTCTCCTGCCGTTCTGGTACCTGGGTCTGATCCTGCTCGCCATGCTCGGCGCGGCGGAGCTCGTCCGAGGCGCGGCTGCGCTCGTGGTGCGGGGTCCCGACCTGTTCTCGGAGCCCAGGGTGACGGCGCCGGCGCCCACCGAATCCGCCGGGCCCCCCGCGAGTCTCACGGACACTCCGGCGATCGTCCCTGCTTCGCCCCCGAGTGATCGTGCGCGCGAGAAGGCGATCGTGCGGACGTTGACCGTGGTGCTCGTCACCGTGCTCGTTGCGACGGTCGCGCTCTGGCGCGTCTACGAGACGACGGGCTTCCTCACGTTCTGGGCCGAGTGGAACTACAGCGGTTACGAGCACACCGGCGACGAGGCCGACACGAAGGTGTTCCCGGAATACAACGCGTTGGTCGACTCGCTCGACGCGCTCCCGCCCGGCCGCGCCATGTGGGAGGGCGGATCGAGTCTTGGTGTCTACGGAACCCCGCTCGCGTTGATGATGCTTCCGTACTGGACCGACGGGCGTATCGCGTCGATGGAAGGCTTGTACTACGAGTCGTCGGCGACGACGCCGTACCACTTCATGGCCGTGTCGACGCTCGCCGGCCCGGGCAACGCGAGCAACCCGCAGCGCGGGCTCCCGTACCGGTCGCTCGCCGAGTTCGACGTCGGCGTGCGCTACCTCCAAAAGCTCGGCGTGCGCTACTACGTCGTGCACTCCGATGAGGCAAAGCAGCAGGCGGCGAAGTCGGGCGCGCTCGTCGAGGTCGCCACATCGCCTGACACCGACGGGCAGCTGCCGCGAGGGTGGTCGATCTACGAGGTACGCGACGCGCCGCTCGTCGAAGCGCTCACCGTCGAGCCCGTGGTCGTCCCCGACGTCTCCGTGCGGGGGTGGCAGGACGACATCGCCGTTCCGTGGTGGGACGCGCCGACGCAAACCCCCGCCGACGCGCGCGACCTTGCGCTCCTGGACCGACCGCTCGTCGCCGGCGGGCCCTCGCGCTGGGCACGAGCACGGCCGCCGGGCGTGTCGCGCGTCGACGCGCCGGATCCCAAGCGCCCGGCGACGAATGAGGTTCCCAAGCGGTCCCTCCCGCCGGTGGCGGTGACGGATGTCCGCACGACCGACCACTCCGTGTCGTTCCGCGTATCGCGACCTGGCACGCCCGTGATCGTCAAGACGTCGTACTTCCCCAACTGGACCGCGCACGGCGCCGATGGGCCGTGGCGCGCCACGCCCAACTTCATGGTCGTGGTGCCGACGAGCCGGGACGTCAGTCTCGAGTACTCCACGACCGCCGCGGAGAATCTGGGCCGGGCGGGCACCGCCGCCGGTGTGGTCGGCGTCGCCGGGCTCGCGGCGTGGCCGTGGTGGCGCAAGCGCCGGAGCGGGCGCAGCGAAGGGTTGGACAGAAGCGCCGCCGTCGGCGGGTACCCTCCCGCGGAGTGAGTGACGACCAGCGACTCGACGTCATCTTCAAGGCCTACGACATCCGCGGCGTCTATCCCGACGAGCTCGACGACGACATCGCTCGCCGGGTCGGCAACGCCTTCGTCGCCTTCACCAGGGCTGCCGTCGTGCTCGTGGGGCGCGACATGCGCCCGTCGTCCGAGCCGCTCGCGGCCGCGTTCGCCGACGGCGCCACGCTCGCGGGTGCCGACGTGGTGGAGCTCGGGCTCATCTCGACCGACCTCGTCTACTTCGCGTCGGGGAAGCTCGACGCCCCTGCGGCGATGTTCACGGCCAGCCACAACCCGGCGCAGTACAACGGGATCAAGTTGTGTCGACCGGGCGCCGCGCCCGTCGGCCAGGACACGGGCCTGAGGGACATCGAGGCGATGGTCGCCAGCGGGCTGCTCGAGCGGGCGGAGGAGCGGGGCCGCGTCGACCAGCGGGACCTCCTCCCCGAGTACGTGCAGCACGTCCACTCCTTCGTCGATGTGGACGCGCTGCGCCCGCTGCGCGTCGTGGCCGACACCGGCAACGGGATGGGCGGGGTCGTCGTGCCCGCGGTTTTCGCCGACCTGCCGTTCGATGTGTCGATCCTGTATCCCGAGCTCGACGGCACGTTCCCGAACCATCCCGCCGACCCGACGCAGCCCGAGAACCTCAAGGACCTACAGCGCGCCGTCCTCGACGCCGACGCCGACGTCGGGATGGCGTTCGACGGCGACGCCGACCGAATGGTGCTCGTCGACGATCAGGCGCAGCCCGTGTCGGGATCGATCACCACCGCAATGCTGGCCAAGGGCATCCTCGAGAAGCACCCTGGTGAAGCGATCGTGCACAACCTGATCGTCTCCAAGGTCGTGCCCGAGGTCGTGCGCGAGATGGGTGGCACGCCGGTGCGCTCGCGGGTCGGCCACTCGTTCATCAAGCAGGTCATGGCCGAGACGGGCGCGATCTTCGGCGGTGAGCACTCGGCGCACTTCTACTTCCGCGAGAACTACCGGGCCGACTCCGGCATCATCGCCGGGATGATGGTGCTCGAGCAGATCTCGCGCGCGAACAAGCCGCTCTCGGAGCTGCGCCGGCCCTTCGAGCGTTATGTGCAGTCCGGAGAGATCAACACCCGGGTCGACGACCCCGGGGCCGTCATCGAGCGCGTCGCGGCGGCGTACTCGCACGCCGATCAGGACCGCCTCGACGGCCTGACCGTCGATCTGGGCGACTGGTGGTTCAACCTGCGCCCGAGCAACACGGAGCCGTTGCTGCGCCTGAACCTCGAGGCTCCGGACCGTGTCTCGTGCGAGAAGCACACGGCCGAAGTGCTCGCGCTGGTGCGCGGGGAATAGGTTCACACCCTGCCCGACGCGACGCGAGCGACCGAGAAGCCATAAGGAGACCGCCGTGGCCCTGGATCCCAAGCTGCTGGAGATCCTCGCGTGCCCCGAGGACAAGGGCCCGCTTCTGTACTTCGAGGACGAGAGCGCCCTGTACAACCCGCGCCTCAAGCGGCGCTACGCCGTGCGCGACGACATCCCGATCATGCTCATCGACGAAGCCGAGAGCGTCGACGACGGCGAGCACACCCGGCTGCTGAAGAAGGCCGAGACCGAGGGCATCGCGCCGACGTTCGAGGCGTAGCCCGTGCCCGACTCGCTGGGCTTCCTCGACGCCGTCGGCGGGTTGCCCGAACAGCTGGCCGACGCCGAGCGCAGTGCTCACGAGACGCTCGACCGGGCGCCACTGCCGGCTGCGACCGACATCGACAACATCGTGGTACTCGGCATGGGCGGGTCGGGCGTCGCGGGCGACGCACTTGCTGCCGCGGCGAACGCCGTGCTCCCGGTGCCGGTGGTCGTGCTCAAGCAACTGCGCGTCCCGCGCTTCGTCGGGCCGCGAACACTCGCCTTCGCCGTGTCGTACTCGGGGGACACCGACGAGACCCTGCAAATGGCCGCGGGCGCGCTCGACGCCGGTGCGCGCGTGATTGCCGTCAGTCGAGGCGGGTCGCTCGCCGAGATGGTGAGCGCGCGCGGTGGCGTGCACGTCGACTGCCCGGACGGGTACCTCCCACGGGCGGCACTCGGCGCGCTTCTCGCACCATTGCTCGTCGCGCTCGAGCGGATCGGCGTGCTTCCGGATACGGAGGAGTGGCTCGATCAGTCCCGGCGCCAGCTCGAGGCGCGGCGCGACAAGTGCCGTCCCGAGGTCGAGGGCGCCGCGAACCCCGCCCGTGAGATCGCCCGCAAGATCGGGACGACCATCCCGATCTTCTACGGCGGCGGAGCCCTCGGCGCCGTCGCCGCGCTCCGATGGAAGAGCGACGTGAACGAGAACGCGAAGGGGCCTGCGTTCTGGAACGTCTACCCGGAGCTCGACCACAACGAGATCTGCGGGTGGGGCCAGCACGGCGACGTGACTCGTCAGATCTTCACGCTCGTGGAGCTGCGTCACGCCTTCGAGCACGCGGAGCTCGGCCGGCGCTTCGAGCTCACACGCGTGCTGATCGAAGAGACCCTTGCCCAGGTGCTCGAGGTGCGGGCCGAAGGTGAGGGGCGGCTCGCGCAGCTGCTCGACCTCATGTACATGGGCGACTGGACGAGCTGCTATCTCGCCCTCGACCACGACGTCGATCCGGGGCCCATCGACGCGATCTTCCAACTGAAGGACGCGCTCGGCCAACGTGCGTGACTGCCGGCCCGGCTATCCTGGGACGCGGTCGGGCCGTTTGCGGCTGTCATCCAGTGATCTGGGCCGACTCCCTGAAATCCCGTGCGCGCCCGTGCGCGCTCGACGACACGAGGAGTCCCGATGACGACGACCACCGACTCGCCGGCGGCTGCCGGCTCCGGCGCCCCCGACTTCAAGGTCGCCGACCTCTCGCTGGCCGACTTCGGCCGCAAGGAGATCGAGCTCGCCGAGCACGAGATGCCCGGCCTCATGGCGCTGCGCGAGCGGTACGGCGGCGAGAAGCCACTACGTGGCGCCAAGATCACCGGCTCGCTGCACATGACGATCCAGACCGCGGTGCTCATCGAGACGCTGCTCGAGCTGGGGGCGGACGTGCGCTGGGCGTCGTGCAACATCTTCTCGACCCAGGACCACGCCGCCGCCGCGATCGCGGCGCGGGGCGTCCCCGTCTTCGCCTGGAAGGGCGAGACGCTCGACGAGTACTGGTGGTGCACCGACCAGGCCCTTCGCTGGCCGGACGGCGACGGCCCGAACATGATCCTCGACGACGGCGGTGACGCGACGCTGCTGATCCACAAGGGCGTCGAGTACGAGCGCGCCGGCAAGGTGCCCGCCCCGGGCGCGGACGACACCGAGGAGTGGGCGGTGGTGCTCGGGCTTCTTTCCCGCATCCACGCCGAGGACGACCGGCGCTGGCACCGCACCGCGGACGCGGTCAAGGGCGTGACCGAGGAGACCACGACCGGCGTCCACCGGCTGTATCAGATGATGGAGGGCGGCACGCTGCTGTTCCCCGCAATCAACGTGAACGACTCGGTCACCAAGTCGAAGTTCGACAACCTCTACGGCGTGCGGCACTCGCTGGTCGACGGCATCTGCCGGGCGACGGACGTGATGCTTGCGGGCAAGCTCGCGGTCGTCTGCGGATACGGCGACGTCGGCAAGGGGTGCGCGCAGGCGCTTCGCGGCCAGGGTGCTCGCGTCGTGATC
>Ga0075421_100005317_pt1 | contig 15541 bp, 11 predicted proteins | sample SoiMetdeltSBSDD5_FD_75292 | JGI IMG/M metagenome (GOLD analysis project Ga0075421, IMG submission 75292) | Bulk soil microbial communities from a Populus tree surrounding site in Tennessee, USA - Soil MetaG P. deltoides SBSDD5 | ecosystem: Environmental > Terrestrial > Soil > Tree plantation...
AAATCCTGCAAGATCACGCGGGCGGGTAAGTAGGGAACTTCAACGTCCGCATGATTGGGAGTCCACGTTGCGAAAGTGGCAACATCCTCACGCCGAATCTCGTCTTCATTGCATTGGCGCAGCGCCGCTTCCAGCATAATCTTGATGGAGTAGGGCAGGCTTGAAACGTGCCCGATCCCCTGCTGTTCCAACTTGTTGAGATTAAAATAGCCGACCTTACCACCTTTTGTTTTCAGGGTGGCACGCGCCCCGAAAACATCTTGGGTGGCTTTGATCGAAGGCTTGACTTTGAGTGTCATCGTATGCTCCCACATTAGTGACCATTATCGGAACAAATGGCCTAAAAATTGGTTTCTGGGTTTAATTGGTGGCAGATAAAGAATGGCTGGTAGCCGATAGTCGTTCAGCCGCCAGCCATCCGCTATCTGCTTATGCGCTCATTGTAACACATTGCGGTGGGTTGGGAGGGGGCCGAAAGGGTAATTCTGATCGAAGGATCAGATAGGTAGCGGTCAATGCAGCGAGGATCAGAAGGTTATCGAAGTCAAGAACTCGAAGCAAAGGTAATTCGCTTGAATCGCAAAATGAGTACCGCACAGCGTCTTGAGATTGTTGGATTTCTCAACCATGTTGTGCAGACTGAAGCGATGGAGATGCTTCGAGTTCGTTTTCCTGCCGCATCGGAGAAAGATTTGAAGCGGCGCATGGCTGATCTAATGCACCCAAATATTCCTGACATCCTTGTGAAAGCATTTGGCCCCTTGCCAGAAAGCGTAAGTGACCCAGTTGATAGAAATCCTTTCGAGCCGAGGCGATATGCCATGCCCGAAGACTACATATTGTGTAGTCTGGATTGGCAGAAACGCGGGAAATATCGAGACACTAACCATTGGGAGATAATCAAGCCTCTCATTCAAATACCCGGCTATCGACTGGATATAGAGTACTTACAGCAATGGGCGCATGAACTTAGCGTGAGTGATCTACTGGAACGGGCATTGGAAGAAGCACGTGGGTGAGTACAATTATCGAGTTATTATCGGAGCCTCTTAATGGAATGGATTCTTCCCTCTGATCTCACCGCCAGCGATGAATTACGCAGCGCAGTCGGCGGGAACCACCTTGTAGCCGATATTCTTGCGCGGCGCGGCTTCACCGATCCACAGAGCGCGCTGGCGTTCATCGATCCCGCTTGCTACGATGCCTGCCCCGCCGCCGAACTTCCCGATCTCAGCAAAGCCGCCGAGCGCTTAGTCGATGCGATCAACAACGGCGAACGCATCCTTGTGTGGGGCGATTTCGACGTAGACGGGCAAACCAGCACCGCCCTGCTCACCGATGCGCTGCGTACACTCGGCGGCAAAGTCGAATACCATGTGCCACATCGCCTCACGGCAGGTCACGGCGTACACGTCGATAAGCTGATGGAGTACATCCACGACGGTATTCAGGTTATTGTCACTTGCGATGTCGGTATAGCGGCGCATGAGGCGGCTCAGGCGGCCTATGTGAACGGGGTTGATATGCTCATCACTGATCACCACGCCCTGCCGCCCGCCCTCCCTGAAGCGCCCGCCGTCGTGAATCCGCAGCGTCTTCCCGAAGGCCACCCGCTGCGCGATCTTCCCGGAGTCGGCGTAGCTTATATGCTAACGCAGGAACTCTATGAGCTTGCGGGGCGGGGCGGCGAAGCTAAACAATTCCTTGATCTGGCAGCGCTCGGCATTGTTGCTGATGTCGCCGTGCAGCAGCGAGATACCCGCTACCTTCTGCAAAAGGGCATTGACGCGCTCCGCGTGCCCCACCGAACCGGGCTGCAAGCCTTGATGCGCTCGGCGCAGGTTGATCCCACGAATATGTCCGCCGACCTGATCGGCTTTCAAGTTGGGCCGAGGCTGAACGCACTGGGCCGCCTCGACGATGCACGATTAGCCGTCGAACTGCTGACTACCCACGACGAGCAGTACGCTACCCAGATCGCGCAGCAGCTTGAATTACTCAACAATCAGCGCAAGCAGGTCGAGGATCAGCTTTACGGCGCGGCGATGGCCCAGATCGCCAGCGATCCGTCGCTGGTGCACAGCTTCGAGGCAGTGATCCTCGAAGGTCAGAACTGGCATCCCGGCGTGATCGGCATTGTCGCCTCGCGCATTGTGGAGCAGTATGGCAAACCCGCCATTCTTCTAAGTTTGAGCGGTGACGGCAAGATTGCGCGCGGATCGGCGCGCAGCGTGCCCGGTGTCGATATCGGGGCCTGTATCGCGGCCTGCGGTCACCTCTTAAAGAGTCACGGTGGGCATCCCGGCGCGGCAGGTCTTGCCCTCGAATCCGATAACATTCCCATGCTGCGCCGTCAGCTTTCGACCCAAATCCGCAACACTCGCGATCTGACCGTACAGCCGGGAATTAAGGTCGATGGCACGATCACGCTGAGCGAGTTAACGCAGGAACTAGCGCAAGATTTGAACCGTCTCGCGCCCTTTGGCAACGGCAACCCGCCCGTCACGCTGATGGTTCGCCATGTCCGGGTCGTGACCGATGCGATCTTCGGCGCGAGCAAGAAACATCGCCGCCTGACTGTGCGCGATGTCGAAGAGAAAGAAACCGTCATTACGTGGTGGCGCGGCGCGGAGCATCCCGTCCCGCATGATGTGTTCGACATGCTGGTGATCCCGCGTATCAACGATTATCGCGGTCGGCGTTCGCTGCAAATTGAGTTCGCAGACAGCCGACCGATCCCCGGCCTGACGGTGGAAGCTGGCCCGCGCTGGCGATTCATCGATCTACGTGCCGAGGCTGATCCATTGGCGGCGCTGGCTGAGATGAATCTCGCTGATTATTCAGTTTGGGCCGAGGGCATCGCCGCATCAGAAATCCCCTTTGAGTCAGGGCGGATCACCAATCGCGCCGATCCGCAGAACGCCCCCGCGCTCGTCATCTGGAGCACACCACCTGGAGTCAACGAGATGGAGCAAATGCTGGCCTCGACGGGCGCGCGGCAGGTCATCGTGATTGCGAAAGCCGCGCCGAGTGACAGCGCCGAGGGCTTCATCAAGCGGCTAGCAGGGCTGGTCAAGTATGCCCAGCGCGCCTACGAAGGTGAGATTTTCCTGCCGCGCCTCGCCGCCGCAATGGGCCAGCGCGAGTTTACAGTGCGGCTTGGTCTCGATTGGCTCGCGGCGAAAGGGCAGATCAGCGCGGAATGGCTCGACGGTGAGCGTGCCCAAATCATCGAGGGCGGCCAACCTGATCCCGCGTCGCTCGAAGAAATTCAGGGCACGATTGCTGCGTTGCTGACGGAAGCAGCAGCATATCGGGCCTACTTCCGTAAGGCAGATTTGAGCACATTCTTCAATAGACCATAAAGATTGTTAGATTAGCAATTAGGATGGTTTGATGCGTTATGTAATCGGTGTCGATGGCGGCGCAACTAAGACTCACGCCCTGGTGGTCGATGATATGGGTCAAGCCCTCGGCTTTGGCAGCGCGGGCGGGAGCAACCAAAATGTGATCGGGTTGGAGGACGCCCTTGTAGAGATCGGCTCTGCCGTGAATTCTGCACTATCAGATGCACAACTGACCGGGCATAATGTAGCAGTGGGATGTTTCTGCCTCTGCGGTGCGGCGTTGCCTGAGCACTTCGCAACGCTTCAGACAAGTGTTGAAAGTCTCAAACCAGCCAAATCGGTCATCATTAAGAATGATACCTTTGCCACCCTGCGAGCAGGTTTGTCTCGCTCATGGGGCATCGCACTGATCTGCGGGACAGGGTTCAATGGTGCGGGCCGTGCTCCCGATGGCTCTGAGGCGAGATACGCGGCGCTGGGCACATGGTCAGGGGATTGGGTTGGCGGGGGCACGCTTGGCGAGGAGATCATTCGCGCAGTCATGCGCGGCTACGATGGTCGCGGGCAGCCTACTGTACTCAACAAACTTGTTTTACAAGCACTCGATGTGTCCGATGAACAAACCCTGATGGTACGTCTGTTTCGCAAGGAAATCAGGGAAAGGGCTGTAACGGCTTTAGTTCCCCTTTTATTCGAGGCAGCGTTGATGGGCGATGAAGTCGCCCGCGATCTAATTATCCGTGCGGGGACTGATCTGGGATTAAGTGCCAATGCTCTAATCCGTCGCCTGTCTCTCCAGTATACGGATGTGGAAGTCGTATTAGGCGGAAGTGTGTTCAAGGGGAAAGGGCCGCTCCTGCTCGATACAATACGTGAAGTAATTTATCAGCTTGCACCGAACGCGCAGCTTGTGAGGCTCAAAAACGAGCCAGTCGTCGGAGCGGCGCTGCTGGCATTGGAAGCGGCTGGAGTCACCATTACCCCCGGAATCTCCTCACAACTCGATGGCAGCGTCCGGCAGCTTTCGGCTTATCCAGATTCCAAGAGTCGAGAAACCGCCAATTGAAATTATTTCCGTGACTCAGGCAATAAACTAGCTTATGATGGTGGAAGGATTTACCTGAGCAGCTTGAAGGGTCGCACACGATGGGCGCAGCAGCCGGCCTTGAGAGAAACCTCACTCCTCACTTAATTGCTGGTGCGGCAGCCGGATTGTTGGTCTTCCTGATCATTCACCACTTCTGGATCAAACCGATCTGGTTTATCTTGCCGCCGGGTCTGGTGATTGCAGCGCTCGGCGGCTTGGCAGTTGGGTGGAGCTACGCCGAAATCGGATCAGCGCTGCCGCCACGCCCTTTCACCTTTCTCGCGGTTGTGGCCCTGATCGCCCTCACCCTCAGCCCTGCGATACTCCTCGCGCAGACACGCCCCGCACTGATCGATATTCGAACGGGCGTTATTCCACCTGGCGATGCAGGCCGAGTCATCGCGCATGTTGTGCTTGAGATGTTACTTCCGGCGGTAATTCTCGGAGGAATGGCAGGATGGTTCCTCGGTCATACGCCGAGGGCCGCGCTTGCCACAGCGCTTGCCGGTCTCGTCTTCGCACTTGGCCCCGGTCATAATGTTCCACTGTTGGGCAGCACCTCCGCCGTCACGAAGGGCCTCGCGCTTTTGCTTGCGATTACACTTGTTTCTGCGTGGGTGATGGTCGAAGCGAGCGCATGGTTGGGAAATCGCTGAAATCAAATTTTTCCTCTCAACCGCAAAATCCTGCTAAAATTTAGATTGTGATCCAATGTATGATGTTCATCACACAACGTGCATACATTCTGCACTGAACTTATCTTATTCACCTGTGGCAAGATTACGCTCGACATCTCAAACGCGGGCTTGCCCACCAAACGGAGGCCATCAGTGGCAAACTATCCGATCATGACCCCGGAAGAAGCCGCCAGCGATCTCGATCTCTACGAGGCAGTAAATGATGCAATTAACGATCTGAATATCGTGCGTGAATCCGATGTAGTCATTCACGTCAACGTTCTGAATAGGGAAGCCGAGCTAAAGGGAGTGGCGCTTTCACGCATTATGCACCGAGCAGTATTACAGGCCGCCGCCAGTGTGCCGGGGATCAAGCGGGTCATTGATAACTTGACGACCGATACCGATCTCGAAGTGGTGATTGGGCAAGCGCTGGCACAAGAGAAGTCGCTTTGGGGAGCCGATAACGAGATCAGCGTGATGAGCTATCGTGGGAACGTTACACTGACCGGGAAAGTCCCAACCGGCGATGCCATGCAGAAGGCCGCCGAGATCGCGGCGAAGGTTCCAGGCGTGGTGAACGTAATTAACAGGCTGAATGTAAGTTAGACGAGCCAGCAGGCATCTGGTAACCTGTCAAGGTAAGAGTACGGTGCTCCATTCCGGCTGTTGTCAATGATGCTAAAATCAGTAACGAATCGTGAAAGGTCGCTGTCGGGACTCAGCATGTTGTTTCTTATCTATTTAGGCCACTAATAATCAGGGAGCTTCATGCCCGGAGTACCCAATGCCCGACACCAACATTGAATCCCCCGGTGGACAACCTCTAATAACATCCCAAGTTCGCCGCGTGTGGAACTGGCTTACCGCACCCTCCAGTCAAATTGAAGGGATAGAGGAGCGCCAGAAATCACAGCTTCTGGCTGCGATTCTTTTAGTCCTGTCCGTAATAGGAATCGCCTTTGAGCTAAGCGCTTTAACGTTTGAGCTGATGAGGGGTGGTGTTCCTACCTTCCCCGATGTAATTACCATCGTGGTGATTGCACTTCTATTAGGGTTGTATCGCTTAAGCCGAACCTACGGATATCGAGCAGCAGGTGTGATCACTATATTGATTCTTATTGTGGGGATCGTCGGACAAGTGCCCTCTGCCAGCAACGATACCCGTTTGCCAACTATAGATTTTCTCATCATTCCAATTCTGATCGCCGGAATGTTATTTCCCATCAGAATAATAATAGGCGTCGCCGCTGCCAATCTTCTCCTGATAGTTGCGCTGGGAATTGCTATTCCAGCCATTTCGACCCAAGTACTCTTACCTATCAGTTTCATGATAGCCATCTCAGTGCTTGTCATTATTCTCATCAAGCATCACAGCCTGATCGAAGATGAGCGGCAGCGCGCGCTCAAAGCCAGCGAAGCACGCTATCGCAATTTGGTTGAACAACTCCCCGAAATGGTCATCGTCCATCGTGACGGGCATTATCTATATATCAATCCGGCGGGCGTAGTGTTGCTCGGCGCGAGCAGCCCGGATGAGCTAATCGGTCAACCTATCGCCAGATTCTTGCATCCTGATGATCGAGATCAAATTGTAGCTCAGAGTAAAGAGGTCAAAGCAGATGAGCGGCTGAGAGAAATTAAGGTCATACGTCTCGATGGAACCGTAATTGATATCGAGCGAAAAGCCACCGTCATTGACTATTTTGGCCGCCCAGCGATTCAGGTGATCGGGCGCGACATAACGAGACGCAAGCAGGTCGAACAGGAGATGCGCCAGCTTCGGATGGGCGTTGAGCGTTCAGGCGAAGCAATCTTCATGACTGACCTCGATGGGAATATCACCTATGTGAATCCCGGCTTCGAGCGAATCTATGGTTATAAACGGGAAGAGGTAATCGGCAAGACACCCCGCATCCTGAAATCGGGCACGCTGTCATCTGAAGTTTACGAGTCATTCTGGAAAATGTTAACGACCGGACATGTTGTCTACGGAGAGATTACAAACCGAACCAGCGATGGCAGCTTGATCGACGTTGAGAGCATCGTTAGTCCCGTCGAGGATGAGGATGACAAGGTAATCGGGTATCTTGCTATTCAACATGATATATCCGAACGGAAGCGCAGCGAAGAGGCTTTACGATATTACGCATCACGCTTGGAGATTTTGCATAGTATCCACCAGGCGATGATCGGCGAGCAGGCCCCTGCTGAGATTGCCAGCGCGGCGCTCAAGCAGTTGAAAGAGATTGCGCCTTTCCCGCGCGCAAGTGTGGCTCTATTCGATCTGGATGCACATCAATCATATATTCTCGCAGTGATTGGCGCAGAAAATACCCGCTACCCATCAGGCTTATCAGTCCCCTTGGGGGAGCTTGATGTGAACAAGCTGAAACGAGGCGAGCATATCATTAGCCGCCTCAGAGATGTTGAACCTCCCACAGAGATTGATCAGCAGCTTCTCAAGGAAGGGGTGGAAGTTCTCATCAGTATCCCCTTGATTTCGCGCGGGGAACTGATTGGATCCCTGAATTTGGGGATTCTAGCTGAACCTGATCTGAGTGACCAAGTGATTCAAATGCTGCGCGAGATTGCTGATCAGCTTGCCATTGCGATACAGGATGCTCGGCTCCGGGAAACTCTCCAGCAGCACAGCGACCAGCTTGAAGAATTGGTTGACGAGCGCACCAGCGAAGCCCTGCATGCGAAAGAACGGGCGGAGGAAATTCTGAATAGCGTACCTGACCCAATGCTGCTGCTGAGGCTAAACGGCCAGATCGAATCTGTCAACCGACTTTTTGTCACCATGTTTTACTATGAGGTCGATGAGTTAGACAGCGAACCTGTTACCAGTTTAATCCTCGAACAAGAACGGAACATGCTTGCGAACGTAGTTCAGGAGGCCGCCAATAAAGATCGCGCCGTCCGGCTTCAGGTCAAGGCCAAACGCAAAGATGACAGTTTGTTCGATGCGGATCTTGCGGTCGCTCCAATCCACGAAGGCGGGCAGATTACCGGGCTGGTATGCAGTCTGCGCGACATCAGCCGCTTCAAAGAACTCGACCGCTTGAAAGATGAGTTCGTTTCGAGTGTATCGCACGAACTGCGCACGCCTATTACCAGTCTCAAGCTTTATCATCATCTAATGACGATGAATCCGAAAAAGAGTGCGTCCTACATGGATAGGATGCAGCGAGAGATGAGTCGTCTTGAGGATATCGTCGAAGGACTGCTGATGTTTGGCAATCTGGATCAGCGCCTCGAATCCCTTGAAATCGTGCCAATTGATCTCAACAGTGTGGTGCGGGCTTACGTGAATGACCGAGGGCTGCTCGCCTACAGCAACAAGCGGAATCTGGCTTTCCTGCCTGCAACTGACCTTCCCCCTGTTCTGGCTGACTCAGCGCTGATCGGGCAGGTAGTCGGCATCATTATGAACAATGCACTGACCTATACGCCCGTAGGAGGATCAGTATACATCCTAACACACAACGATAGTAATCAGACTCCGCTCAGAGTTGGGGTAACCATCGCTGATACAGGCCCTGGTATTCACCCAGAAGATCGGCCTCACCTGTTCGAGCGTTTCTATCGCGGCAGCGCCAGCCATTCGAATGAAACTCCCGGCACGGGCGTTGGACTGGCGATTGCTAAAGAGATCGTCGAGCGACACAGTGGCGAGATTGAAGTTGATTCTGAGGAATACCGCCCTGCCGGATTTGACGGTGCGGTCTTCACGGTATGGCTGCCCATAGCGCCTCAACCAGCCAGTGAGTCAACAGCTTAGCTTGCCCGCACCATCAAACGACTTTACACTTCGCTCCATCAGCCATCAGCCAAAGGAACTTCCCCAATGCCCGAAAACGGAAACCGCATAGATGATCGCGGGCCACAGCGCCCTGCCCTGCGCGTGATCGATCCTTCACCGGGCGCTACGGCTAATCTGCCCATTCATGGGACTGTCCAATTCGATTTGCAAACACGACCCTCGCTCGCGGCATGGCGTGAGAACGTTCGCGTGAACGTGTATCCGCAAGACCCATTCGTGGATCAACCAGTGCTGCGCTCGATGCCTGTCCAAGAATTGCGCGAAGGCGTGGTCAATGATCGCTTCCGTATTCGCGATTCGAGGGGAATTGTCGCCCAGCCAGATACACGCGGCGATTACATCTTCCACCCCGAACAGGACGAATTCGATCAGATCAACGCGCTTTACTACGCAACGCTCGCACTCCGCATGTGCGAAAATTATGCGGGCCGCCCTCTGCCCTGGTCATTCGGAGCGGGGCAGATTCTGATTGATCCATGCGTAGGCACAACCGTAGCCAACGCCTATTACAATGAGACTGACCGTGTACTTGGCTTCTTCACTTTCAAGCTGAACGGCGAGGAAATTCATGCGTCGCAGTCCTCCGATATTGTCACGCATGAGGTGGGTCATGCCATCCTCGATGGGATGCGTGACTTGCTGAATGTCTCGTTCAGCTTTGGGCCGGAAGCCTTCCACGAAGCGTTTTGCGATATGGTGGCGATCCTCGTCGCGCTGCACGATAACGGGCTGATCGAGCGGGTGCTTGCGGATACGGAGAACGATCTCAAAACCGAGTCTTTCCTGAGCTATCTTGCTGAAGCGCTGGGCAAGCATCACAATGCCAAAGACCCGCGCACCGCGAATGTGTTTTATCTGCGTAATGCGCTGAACAATTTACTCACCGAGCCGTTCGATCTGCTGCCGTATCTGCCGAAGAATCGGGTTACGGGGTTGGGCCGGGAAGCGCACAGCTTCTCCCGCGTTTACACGGGAGCACTCTATAACATCCTTGTAGCGATCTATGAGCAGCACAAGAAACAGAAGTGGGCTCCTGCTGTGGCACTCGGCATGGCACGCGATATTGTGGGCGAGCTTCTCGTTCGCTCGGTGGAACTTGGCCCCGTCGCGGAAAGCTCCTTCGAAGACTTCGCGTGGGCGATGATCATGGCCGACCGCATCTTCATGCAGGGGAAATACGAGAAGATTCTGTCCAAAGAATTCAGGGCGCGCCGCATCCTGACGCCCAAGAAGATCGCCGCGTTCGAAGCCAAGTTTGCGAAGCCGCCTGATCTCATGCTGCCTGAATTCGTGAATGATACTCAATCGGCGGAGAAGTTCCTCGAAGCGAACAGGGGCGCTCTTGGCCTGCCCGATAGAGTCACGTTCAGCGCGCAGGGAGGCTACCGCGACCGCTATGATAATCGCTTCCTGACCTACCGCACAGTCCGCCCGGTCAAGCTGGACGGTGCTGAGTTCCTCAAGTATGCAGGACAGACTGTTCCCCTGTATGGCGGCATCACGATGATGTTCGATGCAAGCGGTGTGCTGCGCAACTTCACTTATCGCGCGGTTGAGGATGAAGATGTGAAGCAGGCCCGTAAACAAATCGCGGACATGCTCGCAGCAGGGCATCTGGCGTTCAGCATCAGCGAGAGCGAGCAGGGATTGGGGATGCTTCAGCGCACCGCGATCATTACGCTCGGCACAGATCGCAAACCGACGACCCGCGTACTCACCAAGATTGACCCTGATTACACACCCACCAAGAAGAAGCTGACCATCCCGGTTCTCGATCAAGCGTTCGAAATCATCCGGGTGAGCATGCAGGTTATGGATCAGCCGAAGATCAAGGAGTATGCCCAACAATGGCTCAAGGTCATGAATCCTGAAAAATCCCGAAAGAAGTCACCTCAATAATCGTGCAATCCGGCGTTACCTAACGGGTAATTTGGCGTTATATTATTCTGTTGGAAATGGCAATATTGAATTGGGGTTTGAATGAAACGGATTGCCGTATTAACGAGCGGCGGTGACGCACCGGGCATGAACGCTGCCATCCGGGCGGTGGTGCGGATGTCGCTGTATCGCGGGTGGGAAGTAATGGGGATACGCCGGGGTTATCTCGGCCTGATTAACGACGATATGATGCTGATGGGCGCACGCGACGTAGGCGGGATTATTCAACTTGGCGGAACAATCCTCGGCAGCGCCCGTGCCCCGGAATTCCAAACAGAGACCGGACGCGAGAAGGCCGTTTCTAACCTCAAGCGGCACAAGGTCGATGCGCTGATAGTGATTGGCGGAAATGGATCACAGGCGGGGGCGCTGGAACTTTACCGCCTGGGCTTCCCGGTAGTCGGCATCGCATCCACGATTGACAACGATCTATATGGCTCGGATACGACTATCGGCGTCGATACCGCTCTGAATATTGCGCTCGAAGCAATTGACCGCCTGAAGACGACGGCTAGCTCGCATGGGCGCACCTTCCTCGTCGAAGTGATGGGGCGCGACTGCGGCTACATCGCGCTGACTACGGGCATCTCTGCTGGCGCTGAATACATTGTGATCCCCGAAGTTTCATGTGATCCTGAAGAAGTCGGCACTCGCATCAAGGATGCTTATGCGCGTGGCAAGGCACATGTGCTAATCGTGGTCGCGGAAGGGGCAGAATGGAACGCACAGCGTCTTGTAAATTACTTCAAGGAACATAATGATAAATATGGCTTTGATGAACTGCGGGCAACGATTCTAGGCCACGTGCAGCGCGGCGGTGCGCCCAGCGCCTTCGACCGCCTGCTGGCAACCCGACTCGGCGTCGGTGCAACGGAGGCCATCGCCGATGGGAATCTTGGCGTGCTGGTAGGCCGGGTGAACGCGAGTACTGTCCTGACCCCGCTTGAAGAGGTTATCAAAAATAAGAAGAAGCTGGATATGTCGCTGCTGGAATTAGCGAAGATACTCGCGCAATAAAATGCGTAGGGGTAAGGCACTGCCTTACCCCTACAAACGTGGGTGATTTGTTTATTCCTTCGGCTCGAACTTCAACGACGCCGAATTGATGCAGTAGCGCATCCCGGTCGTCTCACGCGGCCCATCGTCGAAAACATGCCCCAGATGCCCATCGCAGGCGCTGCACCGAACCTCGATACGGCGCATGAGGAAGCTGTTATCCTCAATCAGAGTCACATGCCCCTGCCCGATCACATCCCAGAAACTCGGCCAGCCTGTCCCCGATTCAAACTTGGTATCGGACGAAAACAATTCCTGACCACAGGCCGCGCATACATACGTGCCATCCTGCTTATTGTGGACATACTCGCCTGTAAACGGGCGCTCTGTGCCATGCTTCCGCAGCACTTGATACTGCTCAGGCGTGAGTTCTGCGCGCCAATCGGCGTCTGTCTTAATAACCTTGTTGACCATTTGATCACTCCCTGCTTCCCTCAAGATGATAGTAGTGTATCGTGTTCTTCTTACTAATTCCTTACGATCAGGAGAGCAGAAAAGCAGGACAGCAAGAAAGCAAAGGCGACCGGAGCCTCAGGCAGGTGGCTTTCCCGCTCTCCTGCTTTCTTGCTACAATAGCCACATTCCCCCGACCTGTAGGAGCCGCTATGAGCATTGTCGTATTCGGCAGTATGAACATGGACCTTACTACTTATGTGCCCCGCCTGCCGTCCCCCGGCGAAACCCTGCTCGGACACTCGTTCGCCTTCAGCCCCGGCGGTAAAGGAGCTAATCAAGCGACAGCCGCCGCCCGTATGGGCGCGAAAACGCTGCTGGTCGGGCGCATGGGCGATGATGCTTTTGGACGCGAGGCGATCTTACGTCTCCGCAGTGGGGGGATCGACACGTCAAACGTCGATATTGATATTCAACAGAGCACCGGGCTGGCGGTGATCAACGTGGACGAGAACGCTGAGAATACAGTGATTGTGGTTTCCGGCGCGAACATGCTGCTGGATCAGAATGATGTAGATCGCTGTATTCCACTTCTGGAGTCGGCCCAAGTGCTGATGCTCCAGCTTGAGGTTCCAATCGAAGCCAGCACTGCGATTGCCCAAGCCGCCCAAGAACAGGGCGTACTCGTAATCCTTGACCCAGCCCCAGCCTCATATATCCCGATGGCGCTCTACCCTTTGATCGACATCATCACGCCGAACGAGACCGAAGCGAAGGCGCTGGTCGGGTTCTGGCCGAGCACCACCGACGAAGCCGAGCAGGCCGCCGCCGAACTGTTGAGTCGCGGTACGAAGGCTGCCGTGATCAAGATGGGATCGCGCGGAGCCTACTACACAGATGGAACGGTAGCTAGCTGGGTCAAGGCGTTCCCGGTGATGGCGGTTGATACCGTTGCGGCGGGGGATGCGTTCAACGGCGGCATGGCAGTTGCCCTCAGCGAAGGGCAGTCGCTGGCGGAGGCGGTTCGCTGGGGAGCGGCGGCAGGAGCCATCGCCGTGACTCGCCCCGGCGCACTCGAATCGATGCCCACGCGGGAAGAAGTCGAGCGGCTGCTGACCGAAGAAAGCTAGCTGTTAGGCAAATAATCGCAATCTAACAGGAAGAATATTTATGGCAACACGCCTTATTATCGACACCGATCCTGGTGTGGATGACGCCCACGCGATTTTACTTGGTTCAGCGCACCCTGATGCCAAGATCGAAGCGATCATGACCGTCGCGGGGAATGTTTCGCTGGAACGCACGACTGCGAACGCCGCCACCATCCTCGACGTAATTGACCGCGAGGACATTCCCATCTATGCAGGGTGCAGCACCGCCATTCTGCCCCTGACTCACGATGCGGCTCATGTACACGGCGAGGATGGACTCGGTGGGAGCGGTTACCCGCCTTCGGTGCGGCGGCCCGGCGACGAACATGCTGTCAATGCGCTGATCCGCATGGCGAACGAATCGCCCGGAGAACTGACGTTAGTAGCTATTGGCCCACTTACGAACGTCGCACTGGCGACCCGGCTCGACCCGACCCTGCCAAGCAAAATCAAGCGGCTGGTCGTGATGGGCGGCGCGATCTACGGGACGGGCAATATGAAGGAGGCCCCATCCGCCGAGTTCAATGCGTGGATGGACCCGGAAGCGGCACGAATTGTATTCGAAACCTGGCCCGGGCTTGAACTGGTATCGTGGGAGACGACGATGGCGCACGGTCTGAGCATGGATCAGGTGAATACACTCATGCAGTCGCAGACTCCGCGCGGCAAGTTCTTCCAGAAGATCACTGGCTACACCCTTGATTACGTTAGCACCAACTTGAAACGCAACGAATTGTTTGCCCCTGATCCGCTTGCGGTAGCCATCGCAATTGACCCCACACTGATCACCCGCGCCGAGCACCATCACGTCGAAGTAGAGTTGGCTGGATCGACCACACGGGGCCAAACAACCGTCGATTGGTACGATTTGACCGGGTATCCACATAACGTCAACGTGATCCTTGAGATCGACAAAGCGCGCTTCTGGGAACTCATGCAGGCATCCGTGAGATGACCTCGCAGTCATCAGTCGTAGGGGCACAGGCCGATGAGTACATCGGGCGCGCTGTGCCCCTACGGATCAATCTTCGTAACTTCGTACTTATCGCTGCTCTCATCCTGATCGCACTTGGCTGGCTGACTACCTTGCAAATCTTCATCGGTGCATCGGGCGATCCTTCGCCGGATGCTGGCCCCGGCGGCATGGTCGGCCCCCTGATGGACGACTCCGGCGAGTTCGTCGTCGCCTGGAACACATGGGGCGATACGCATCCACCGGGCTATCCCCTGCTGAACTTCCTCGCCAACGTATACGTTCGGGTCTACCGCCTCTTTGGTGCATCGCCTATTGTCGCCGCAAGTCTGGTCTCGTTCGTGTTGGGACTAGCCGCGCTGCTGATCCTCGCGCAGATCGTCAGCCGCAATTACGGAAGTGGCGCAGGTGTGGCAGCGGCAATGATCCTGCCTGCCTTTGGTGGGCTGGTCTGGCTGTATTCGACGGTTGCCGAGACGTACTCGCTGGGCTTGCTGCTTGGTTTCGCATCGTTGGCACTGGCTATTGATGTGGGGGAACATCCCCGCCGAAACACTGTGCTGACTCTCGGCTTCGTCTTTGGGTTAGCGGTCGGACATCACCGGACTCTGTTGGCGCTGATCCCGGCACTGGCGTTCGCTGCATGGCCCGCGCTGCAACTCGGCTGGCGTGTCTGGATCGGTGCGGCGCTGCTAGCGGTGCTAGCGCTCGGCGTATATGTGTATCTGCCGATAGCTGCGCTGCTTGGCTCGCCCTGGATTTATGGGCGCTCGCCTGCGACTCTAGCCGGTTTGCTCGATGCACTGCTTGTTCGTGAATACACCGCACAGCTTGCCCCACCAACCACTCTGCCGGACATCGCCGCCGCTTTGATCGGGCGGGCGCACTTTCTGGCGCGGGAGATAACATGGCCTGGACTCGTGCTCGGCACGGTGGGTTTAGTCATCGCAGTAGCTAACAAAGAAACACGGCGGTTAGGGATCATCTTCGCCCTTCTCACAGCAACGTATCTGTTTGCTCCGGTAGGCCAATATCTGCTAATCGGAACACACCTCATGATCATGGTTACCAGCTTCGCCTTAGCAGGTGC
>Ga0075421_100005320_pt1 | contig 15539 bp, 14 predicted proteins | sample SoiMetdeltSBSDD5_FD_75292 | JGI IMG/M metagenome (GOLD analysis project Ga0075421, IMG submission 75292) | Bulk soil microbial communities from a Populus tree surrounding site in Tennessee, USA - Soil MetaG P. deltoides SBSDD5 | ecosystem: Environmental > Terrestrial > Soil > Tree plantation...
AAACCTGGTTCTTCACCAATGCCCAATACAACGGCACCCGCGCCATCCGCAAACAGATTAGCGGTCTTCTTGTCTTTGAAATCAAGGAAGCGGCTCATCCCGTATCCACCTGCGATGAGAATATATTTCATCATAGGTTCGGTCAAGAGATAACGCGCCCCTTGATCGAGCGCCGTGACCCAACCCGCACACGCTGAGTTAATATCGTAACAACCAGCCTTCTCTGCAACAAGTTTGTTCTGTACCACTACTGAAGTGCTTGGGGAAAGATAATCGGGCGTATCTGTGGAGACGATGATCAGGTCCAGGTCGGAGGCGGAAATTCCCGCGTGAGCAAGAGCTTTCTTTGCAGCCTCCACGATCAAATCGGATGTGACCTGGTCGGGGGCCATCCAGCGGCGTTCACGTATGCCGACATTGGCGACCAACCACTCGTCCGTGGATTCGCCCAGTAGCGCGTCTACTTCAGCATTGGTGACGACTCGTTCAGGGACATAACTTCCGGTTGCAAGGATTTGGACATTTCTTGACATAGTTTTTTCTCTAGAAAATGTAGTGAGACATTTATATCGTATTGAAACGTAGCGACATAAATCTCACGTTACGGATGTTGTGATTTTTCATCACCTATCCCGTTCAACGGCACAAAGCGGCGCATGAACGCAACAGCTTCATGCCATTCATGGAAATTCAACTCTTCGGTGCTCTGAATATGACGGATCGCACCATGATAAATGGGTTGGGTTTCCTCAGCTAGCAGCGCTTCTTCCACTACGAATCGAATGATGAAGGAATGGATGGTGGGAGTGATGTCTGGCTTCATCGCCCCAAGGGTAACAAACATCGGTCACATGGCAGTTACAAAAATCAAGACCCTAAGGGTCTACTAGTCAATTTCTGATACAACTCCTGCGTTTCGGGCGAAGGAGAGATATCCAGATCATCTTTCAGGGCCTGTATACAACGTTGATATGTTCTCCCCACCTGACCACGATCGCCGAGACGATCATAAGCCAGCATCAGATGACGATAGGCCCGCTCCCAGCATTTATCGCGAAGAAGGACGCGCTGGGATAGGTCGATGGCCTCTGTATACTGCTCGTGTGCGATCAATAAGTCTGTCAACCGGTCTGCAGATTCAAGGAATAGAGCAGCCAGGCGTTCGCGTTCCTCCGCTGCCCAAATTTCATACAAGGATTCGGCTAAATAATCGCCGCGATACAGGTCAATCGCTTTCTGCAACAATGCCGAGTCGGTTTTGCCTGCTTGTTTGGCCAGTATATGAAACTCTTCAGCATCGAACCAGACATCGGCTTTTGGGCGTAAAGCATAGGTTGTGCCATCGCGAAAAATAAACGCGGAATCACTGCCAGGGTCACGCTCGGGTTCCAGTACCTGATATAACGTGTTCAAGGCGATCTTGAAATTGCGCTGGGCGATGCCCGGTTCAGCATCGTGCCAGAGGAATTCGCAAATCTGATCGCGATCCAAAGGCGCGTGACGGTACGTGATGAACAACTGGAATAATTGACGCGCCGATTCACGCCGCCAGCCATTGGAGGGAATCAACTCGCTGCCTCTCCAAACCCGAAAACTTCCCAATGTCTGGATGCGGAGTCGAAACCCAGGATGGACCTCCACTTCTTTCAGCCCAAGATTTTCCAATAAGCGATCCACAAATCCGCTCTCCCAATCGTTCTGGCGCGCATGGAGCAACAAGGGAGCAAACATCCTTTCGTCCGATGGGCCAAGCAGGCTTGGCCGCGTGAATAAAAAGTAATAACCGTTTTGCTGGCAGGCCGAAAGGATCTCTGGCAGAATTTGGGCAACCCGTTCCAGGCTTTTTTGTTTGAAATATCCAAATGCCAGCCACAGCCGCACCGCGCTTCGGCCAAACGAGTCACTGCATTCTTCGAAGCCGCGCGCGGCACGGTTGAGCCAGGTCTCTGCCGCTTCGTAACGCGCGGCCTGCATCAGGCTGGCTCCCATTGTCAATCGTGTGAGGGATGCAATCCACTCATCGCCCGCCTCGGTCGCAACTTCAATTGCTTCCTGGGCATGTTTTTGCGCGCGTTGAATATCACCGCCATAGCCATAAGCGCGGCATAGGCCCCAATTTGCTTCCACCGATAATCGCGGCACATCCAATGTTTTGCTCAGTTCAATCGTTTTTTCAAATTCGCTCAGTGCATGCGCGAGCGCATCTTCCTCTGAATTTATGTTCAGGTTCAAAGCATGTCCCTGGCGCATATGACCCACTGCCGTGACGAAAGGAGACTTCAACTCATCCCCGCGGCGTGTGCCTTCCAAAGCGGATTGATAGGCGTGCTTACCCATGCCCATGAAGGAGTAAATCAATGAAAGCAATAATTTCGTCTCGCGGTGCGCACGTGGTGTTTGGACCGGTTCACGGTTTTCGGTTTCAGCAAGTTCTTCCAATCCACGTCTTGCCTCTTCCAAACGACCCGTCCTCAATAGCACCCGGAACCATAGCTGGTCATTTGATGGACCTTCCGCACGCAAATCCTCCGCTCGCTGGCGTAAGCGTTCTGCTTCTTCTACGTGACCAGAGTTGAGTTTATTCTCAGCCAACAGTTCAAACAAACGTACCTGTGCTTCACGATCTTCAAAACCATCACTGAGGCGAATCGCTTCTTCGAGTAATTTCTCTGCCTGACTTGGGTTGACTGTATCGAGATATACGCGCGCCTGTCCGCGCAGCGCGCGCGCGATGCCATCTTGTTGACCGCGTGCGCGCCAGGTCACTTCTGCTTGCTTATACCAACCCTGTGCTTCGTCAAAGCGGCTGTGCATGCGCGCCAGTTCACCGAGGGTGAACATCAGCGTGGGATGTTGGTTGAGACTCAAGCTGGGGAGAGAGGCAATGTAGCTCGCCAGCGTATCCAGCCGACCCGTGGCAAGAAGCGTTGGCGCGTAAGCGTCTAACAGGTCTGCTACTTCGCCCCAGGCCTTGGCTTCGATCAAATGATAGATCGCATCCTCAGGATTTTTACGTGAGAGGAAATATTGAGCGGCGTCCCGATTCCAAAGGTTGCGTTTGTCAGCGGGCGTTTGCCCACGCAGGAAATTGTGAAAAATGTGATGGTAACGCAGGTGCCCTTCTGCTGTTTCCACGACGAAAAGATCCTGACGACGGAGATACGCCAGCATGGAGGCTGAATCTCCTGCATGATATCCCGCTGAGGTTCGCAACGCGTCACAGATTTCGGAATGCAGATCGCGCAGGATAGCTGTGACGAGGAGGAACTCTCGCACGTCTGCAGGCTGGCGTTCGAAGACTTCGTGCGCGAGCATATCGAAAAGGGTTTCGAGTGAATCCGCCTGCCAGCGCAAAGGAAATTCAAGAGTCAGAGGCGACTGCGTGCGAATGCTTTGCCAGATCAGTTGAAGCCCGATGGCCCAACCTTCTGTATATTCGAGCAGAGAGTCGAGCTCTTCGCTGGTCAATTCCAATCCATAGCGCGTCCCGAACAAGGAAGCGATCTCATTTTTTGTAAACGTCAGAACCGACTGATCAAGAACGAGCGCGTCACCCTGTGCACGCAGGCGTTTCAATGTGGGAAGCGTAATCGTTGGGCGGCCAGAGAGCAAAACATGGAAATGAACCGGAGCCAGCCCGATCAGGCGATCTAAAATGAAGGGCAGTTCGCCGCTCTCGGTGAGAAGATGCGCATCGTCCAGAATCAACAAAAGGGGCATCGCGGAAGCATCTGCAATCGCATTGATGATTTGGTCCATAATTCCACGCCACGGCAACGGACCCTGCGCACCGTCCCAGGCATCCAAAAAGGGTGTGGGCAAATTTGAGACGGCTGGAACAGCGTGTTTAAGAGCGTGACAGAATTGGAGGAGGAAGACCAGCGGATCGTTATCCTCCTCGTTGGCCTGATACCAGATCACAGGCTGAATCTCCGCTGCCAACTCAGCCAGCGCAGTGCTTTTGCCATAACCAGCTTCGGCCTGCAAGATCGTGAGGCGATAATCCAGCGCCTGTTTCAGGCTCTGGCTGACGCGCGGACGCGCCAATGTGCGCGCGTTGCGCGGAGGCGGAATCAGTTTCGTGCGGAGGATGTGGGAAAATGACATTTCACATAGGACCCAGGTTCCGCTGTAGTTTATCGTAAAATAATCTGGTCGTGTAAATGGGATGTGGTTCCACCAGAAATTGACTGAAATATAGGCGCTCCCATGTAGTCTATATTCTGTATAATGAACAGTGATCTGCAAAACTCTCGAATCTAGTGAAAAGAAATAACAATCCAAAGGAGGCTGTATGTCTCAATTAAGTTTTACAAGTTCCTCCAAGAAATTTTCGTCGCTTGAGGCTGTCTTGCAAGCAATACGGAAGATGAAAGACGATCCGTTGGCAGATGCCGGCACAAACGTTGTGATCAGCCGCGGCAACCCGGAAGCCAAGCTGCTGCTCATCGGCGAAGCGCCAGGTCCACAGGAAAATATCAAGGGCAAACCGTTTGTTGGGCCTGCTGGTCAAATGCTGGATAAGGTTTTGCTCTCGGCGGAGTTCGACCCCGAGAAGGATGTATATATCACGAATTCCGTGTTCCGCATGCCGCCGGGAGAGGATGGCAAGGCGTTTCGCAAGCCCACCAATCAGGAAGTGGAGTATTACCGCCCATTTGTGTTTGAGATCATCCGGTTGATCGACCCGCTGGTCATTTTATTGACTGGCAACATCGCATGCCAATCTGTTCTCGATAAGACCGGCATTACCACCCTGCGCGGCCAGTGGTTTCAAGCCGATGACCGTTGGCTGATGCCAATCTTCCATCCTTCGTATCTCTTGAGGAATCCAGCGCGGGGACCGGGCTCACCCAAGGCGCTGATGTGGGAGGACATCAAAGAGGCTCGCCGTAAGTATGATGAGTTGATGAAAAAATAAAACTGGGCATGACGGCGATGTCATGGTACTGGATACCCTTTACAGGGTGCTTCGCGACCATCCCGCACCACGAAATACATTTTATCGTCGCAAGAACTCCCGAATTGAGATGGAAGCAGCTGCGCCTTCGCCGACTGCGGAAGCTACTTGCTTCGTACTGCCGAAGCGCGCGTCGCCCGCTACAAAGATGCCTGGCACGCTGGTTTCAAACGGCAACGGCTTGTGCGAGGCATGATCGTCATGTGTCAAATCATGCCCGGTCAGGATAAAGCCATATTTATCCATCTCCACGTAGTTTTTTACAAAAGTCGTATTGGGCGTCTGGCCGATAAAGATGAACGCCGCCGCGGGATGAACTTCCTGGGTTTGGTCGCTGTCTTTAGTGTGATATTTGATCGCCTTGAGCTTTGAGTCCTGTCCTTCAAAGGCGTCCACGATGACATTGTATTTCACATCCACGCGGGAGGTTGGTTCGTTGACTTTATCAATCGCGATCTGGCTGGCGGTGAGTTCGTCCCCGCGCACGAGCAGGGTGACCTTATCGGTAAAGTTGGTGAGATGCAGACCCTCTTCCACAGCGGAGTTCCCACCGCCAACCACGACAATTTCCTGCGAGCCCCTGTAAAAGGGGCCATCGCAGGTTGCACAGAAATGAATCCCCGCGCCGATGTAATCATCTTCTCCAGGGACTTCCAAGCGACGATACGAAGCGCCAGTGGCCAGCAAAACCGCCTTTGAGTGATAATGTTTGCCATCCGATGTGTAGACTTCGTGATAGCCTTCTTCCATTTCCATTTTCTCGACATCTACGGCTTGTAAAATTTCCACGCCGAAACGCCGGGCCTGCTGAGTCACACGCTCGGCAAATTCCTGCCCGCCGATTCCCTCCGGGAAGCCGGGGAAGTTATCGAGCCCGACGGTGATGCCAGCCTGCCCGCCCAGACCAGAGCGTTCGATCAGGAGTGTATCGGCACCTTCACGGGCGGCGTAGATAGCTGCCGTCAGACCAGCTGGTCCGCCGCCGATGATGATCAGGTCGTAGTAGGTCTTCTTGGCTTCGGTCTTAAGCCCAAGTTTTTGGGCCAGCTCTGCGTTCGTGGGCTCAACCAAAAATGAACCATCTTCAAAGACAATCGTCGGGATGATGCGTTTGCCCTGGTTTTTCTCCAGGACAAAGATTTCGCCATCCTTGTTCTGTTCGATATCCACCCATTTGTAGGGAACAAATTGCTCGCCCAGGAATTTTTTGGCGCGTCGGCAATCCGGGCACCAGTACGCACCATAGACAGTCACTTTTGATTCAACCATTGCGTCCTCCAATATGTGATTCTGGAATTGGACAGCTTGCTGTCCAAACCTTCGGAAGCAAGCTTCCTGACTCCAAAAAGTATTTCTTGATTAGTCGAACAACCAATTGATTCGTTTCAACAAAAAAGCACTGTGAATTCGTCACAGCGCTGATAAAAGTTAACTGAAAATATCAGGTCTTTTTCCAATCGCTGAACAATTTCAGCAAATCATCGCGTTGTTGCGATGTGAGGTTCTCCTCTTGAAGACGACCTGTCAGACGGATGGTTTGTCGCATTTGCTCAAGATAGCTGCTGCATCCATCACAACCCGATAAATGTTGATCCATGCGCGCACGAACATCCTCTGGCAAACTTCCTTCGAGATATTCCGTTACCAACTCCACGAGTTCTTTACAAGTCATTTGCTGTTCCATAAAGTTAAGTTTCGGGTTGCAGGTAAGCCTCCAGCGCCTGGCGGACTCTGGCACGCGCGCGGTGAAGGAGTACTCTTTGATTCGTCTCGGAAATTCCCAAAATGTTACACACTTCATCGGTGGAAAGCTCCTGAATATCCCGCAGTGTGATAACGCGGCGCTGATTCTCCGGCAAAACATCAATGACCCGGCGAATCATATCCATGGTTTCCTGCGAAAGCAACGATTCCTCCGGGACGCCTGCCCATGAGGCTGGTCTCGTCCCCCACACCCAGTGATTAACGTCACCTACAGCCGATGAGTCGTTGAATCGCTCGGGATCAACCGTCGGCCGGCCCGAAGCGTGCAGCTCGTCTTCCAGGCTGGTCAGGGAGATGGTGCGCTTCTCGCGCTGGCCGCGGGTTTTGGCTTTGTTGGTCAGAATGGTGAAGATCCATGTCTTGAGGCTGGAACGGCTTTCGAAGTGATTCAGTCCCTGCAAAACAGCCAGCCAGGTCTCCTGAGCCAGTTCTTCTGCAAAGGTTTCATCTCGGACGAACAGGCGAGCCAGGCGCACCAGCGATGCGTGATAGTGTTCCACCAGCCAGGTGAAGGCAGCTTCATCTCCGGCACGCAGGGAATCTAATAAAACGGCTTCATCCATGCTTGATTTCTCTCGGGATGCATATTTGAAACATACCTCACCACCTCTACATCAGGTTTTATAGGACCTGGCGTTTTCGTAATTCATCTTCGGCATTTCGCAATTCATTAGCATTATTTTGAATCTTCTTGATCGCCGCAATCACATCGTCCACGCCTTTCGGTCCTGCACGGAAAATAGCTTCACCAAGCCAGACTGCATCGTGTTCACAGGCACGAATAGCATTGGGCAGTTCCAGCTTATCGAAATCGAAATACTCTGGGAAGGCGTTCGGCACAGCCAGCTTGGATTTCTGCGGTTGGAACAGGTCATAATTGTTCATGGCGTGATAACCAATATCAGCATCAATCCCTTCCGCATCCAGTGCACCGCAGAGCAGGTCATGTTCCATGCCAAATTCTGCAGGGTCAATGGCAAAAATATAGCGATAGAACGAACGTGTGGTATGACGCTCATCTCGCTTCAACACGCGCACGCCTTTGACATCGCTCAAGGCTTCATCCATGTAGGCAGCCATTTCTTCGCGCTGTTTTGCCTGCTCAGGGAACCGTTCAATGCCGACAAGCGCGACCGCAGCCTGCAATTCGCTCAAGCGATAATTGCCACCCTGCACGGCGCGTCCGTTCGAATCTTCTGGCCCACCGCCCAATGCGTGCGGGCGTCCGCAGTCAATGATCGAAGTGGCTAGGGCGGCATGTTCTGCAGACTTGCACAATAAGATTCCGCCTTCACCTGAAGTCAGCGTTTTGGAGGACTGCAACGAGAACGAGCCAAAGTGACCAATCGTCCCTGCGCCCTGACCGTTCCATTTTGCGCCATGAGCGTGCGCACAGTCTTCGATCACGATCAGCTTATATCTTTCAGCCAATGCCATGATCGTATCCATATCTGCCATACTGGCACCAAGATGTACCGGAATAATTGCCTTGGTTTTAGATGTAATCGCTTTCTCAGCGGCTTTCGGGTTGAGACAATATGTGTTGGGGTCAATATCCACGATGACGGGAATCGCTCCCGCGCCCATTGGGGCTGAGGCGGTTGCCTGAAATGTATATGCCGGGACAATGATCTCATCGCCCCAGCCAATTCCGGAGGCGCGCAATGCCACTTCCATCGTCACAGTTCCGTTGATCATCGGCACGGCATATCCGCCACCCTGCAACTCTGAGAACTTTTTCGCGAGTTCTGCTGTTTTAGGTCCCGGATACGGATAGCCACCCCAGCGCCCCGATTTGATGACTTCCACCACTGCATCAATATCACGCTGATCCCACACAGGCCATTGAGGATAAGACTCGGTATGTATTTTCGGTCCGCCCAGGATTGCTAATTCAGACATGAGGAACTCCTTATGAGATTTTAGATTTACGATTTTTGATTTCGGCTTGCGATTGATGTACGGAGGGCAGTCAATCGTCCGCAACCTATATTTCAAAAAACTGTGGCAGGTAGGCCCTATTTGCTTCGAGCAATTCCTCCAACAATTGGCTTGCCGACCTAATTGTCAGGCGATTCGACAACGGGTCATTCAACAAAACCTGCAATGCCAACTGCCTGCTTCCGGTCAGCGCGGCTTCAATGGTCATCTCCTGCTGATGGACGTGATGCTCCAGCAAATGCTGCACCTCCGCCGGTACATCACCATGAGTAATCGCGTGCGTGCCTGTTGAGTCAATCACGCCAAAAGTTTCAACGACCGCGCCATGGGGCAAGTTGCCAATTTGCCCCACATTCGGCAGATTCATAATCCCAACATATTTCTCCCCGCACATTATGGCCCGAATGATCTTATTCGCCGCTTCACCTGAAATCTCTTCCATAAACGGCTTCAAATCCGTCTCGCCCTTCGAAATCGACTCAATCATCGTCTTCGCAAAATTTTCCATACCCGTGCGATCTTCGACGCTTGTGAGTCGAATATCATAATCTGCTCCCCAATTCGTGGACTCGTTGATGAAGTGCGGGAAAAACTCCGCAATGTGCCTATCGCCGGCTGCTGGCAAAGCGCCATACAGCTTGAGTAACGTGGATTTGATCTTCGCATGATCCACGTAAACGGACGTATCGTCCTCATTCACTTTGATCTCGCCGCTAAGGATTTTGTCTGCAATCGCAGGCAACTCATCCCAGACGCGTTTCCCATCTGCATACAAATCCGTCACCCAAATGAGATGATTGACTCCCGCAATTTTGGCTTGGATATTCTCTGGTGTGGTATCAAATATCTTTGCCAGCTGTGCTCGCACCACAATCCACTCGTGACACAACCCCACCACCCTAGTTCCCTGCATGGCGAGCGTCCGCGTAAGCGTCGTCATGGGGTTGGTGTAATTCAGGAAAAGCGCGTTCGGGCAAATCTCCATCACCTTGCGCCCAATCTCTGTCACGACAGGAATATTCCGCAATGCCCGCGAGAGTCCGCCAGGACCCGTCGTATCGCCTACCGATTGCCTGATCCCATACCCTGCGGGAATCTCCAAATCTGGGCGCATGGCTTCCAGCCCGCCGGTTGTAATCGTGAGAATAACGAAGTCTGCACCTTGAAGCGCTGCCTCAAGTGATAACGTTTTCTCCAACCGAAAGTCAAGTTTGAAATCCTGAATCATCTTTTGCCCTAGCGCGTAGACCAAATCCACGCGATCCGAGGCGACATCTTCTAAAACAATGGTCGAGCCTGCGAGTTTGGGCGTGGTGAACACATCTCGCATAAAAGTGGGACCCCACGTATATGATCCGCCGCCGATGATAACAATCTTCGCCATGAAGCTTTCCTTGTGTCAAGCAAATTACGCGATCCGTAACACGCAGTCTGTGCGTATCAAATTTTCACTGGACAATTTCTTTCGCGGTGCGAACCATATGGCCGCGAACCGCGTATCCATCGAAACCAACTTGTTCCATGCCGAGGATGACCGCGCCCACAACGGGCGGACCATTGAGCCGAATCATCTTGGCTTTCGGGCAATGCTTGAGAACAAGATTTTGCATGGGAAGCCCGATAATTTCTCCGGCTTCAAAGACGCTGCCCGATTGAATAATTTCCACTTCGTCATTTTCCATTTCAATCTGGCGCGCCGCAGAAACCGCCAGCCAGCCAAGTTCCTCACCCGCCCATTGCGCGACATCTCGAGCTGCAGCATCGCCTGCCCGGGCGGCCTCCATGATCTTTATCGCCAGCTTTGAAGACAGGTGATATCGTCCACTCGACAAACCCTCCATCAGATCCATCTCATCCCTGGCATTCACAGCTTCGATGTAAATCTTTGTCAACAGGGTTGGTGAAATGCGCTTGATCCAGGCATAATTCACTATCTGCAGGCCGCGTTCTACAATCTCCAGGGCCCCGCCAAATTCACCGAACCGGATACCGTTGCCAACGATCCGGCCCACTTTTCCATCTTTATTCCGCCCGCGACAATTATTGGATGAACCGGCCGTGACGTTGACTCCAATTCCGCGCGTCGCGCCGGCGAGTAATCCGTTCATGCCATCGTTGACTACTTCAACGGGGCAAGACAATCCCAACGCGGCGATAGCCTGTAGGTGACCTGCCCTATCGGATGGAAAATCGTAGCCTGCCACGCCGAAGCCAGCTGCCACAATCTGAGCATTCTCGACGCCGGACATTTGTCTCGCACGTTCAAAAGACTCTTTCAAAACGTTCTCGAGCCTTTCGTAGCCAACTCCCTGATGATTCCCGCCACCGGACCTGCCAAACCCAATCGAGCGGCCCGTTTCGTCTGTGATCAGCGCATGTGTTTTGGAGGAACCCACATCGATTCCCAAAAAATATTTCATCAATTCTCCAGGCCCATCATAAGTTCGGGGGTCCACTCCCGGGGAGCAGGCTGAAGGAAGCCAAACGTCTTATATCCATCATCAATCATCATTTGCGCGGCGTCCTGCAATTCAATTTCTCCTCGTGAAGATGGCTGTATCCTTGGCAGATACTCCCAAATCGCTGAGGGGAAGATGATTAGAATCGAAGCCGCGTAGGGACTCATAATCTCCTCGCGCCTGGGCTTTTCAATGACTCTCCTCACACGCCAGGCTGAGTCCACCTCCACACTGGAACGCTCAGAGATTTCCTCGAGGGGGCATTCCTTCAGACTCATCGTAATATCCGCGTTGCGTCGTTGGTGGGCCTCCAGTAGCTCAATCAACATCGTTTGCTCCAGAATATAGTCGGTGGCCAGGACCATCACCGATTCAGCGCGAACCCATTGGCGTGGAATACTCATCAACGCGTCGCCGTTACCGCGCAGTTCGTTTTGATGGGCAAAAGTGACATCCAGTTTCCAGCGTGAGCCATCGCTGACAAAATCGAAGATTTTTTCTTCCAAATGATGCGTGACAATACAGACGCGCTCAACACCTGCTTTTGCGACCGCGCAGAGAACATAATCCAAAGTTGCACGCCCATGGACCGGCAATAACGGTTTGGGTGTTTCATCCGTGTACGGGCGCTGGCGTTTGCCGCGTCCCGCCGCGAGCAGAATGGCGGACTTAATCATCAATTCATCCCTGGCCCCTCTCCTTTCATGAGAGAGGAGATGCCGTTGCCAGGTTCGGCAACGAATACCTTTGAAGGCAGCTCAGGATGAAGAGACGCGAACTTCTCTGCAATTTCTGTGCATGCCCTATTTGCCGGCTCTTGTTTTGCCAGGGCAACCACACAGCCTCCATAACCGCCGCCACTGAAACGGCTTCCATATACCCCATTTGTAGTACTGACGATTTCATGCAACTCAAACAAAATTTCACTTCCAGACTCGTAATTTTGAATGGAAGACTCGCAGGATTTATTCATCAATTGCCCGAACACTTCGAGGTTTGAATCTTCCCAGGCCTTCGCACCCTGTTGGACGCGGTCCACTTCCGTAAAGAAATGTTCTGCGCGGCCGCGTAGGTTTGCAGGTAAAGCCTTTTTCTTCTCTTCAAACAATTCGCATGGCACCTCGGACAGAATCTGTGCTCCATCTTTCAGCATGGACGCGGCTTGCCGGCACTCTTCCACGCGGATGTTAAATCCACTTTTGGTGAGTTCGCGCGAGACACCTGAATAGGCCAAGATCCACGCGTGGGGGTTGGAGGGTGGGTCAAATATCGGGGTGACAGTGGCAGTGATAGTATCCATGAAAAGCAGCGCATTCTTTTTTCCATAGACAATCGTCATCGGGTCGAGGAGTCCATTTTGCAGTCCAAGTTGCCCGTGTTCGAGTTCATAATCCAAATGAATCCATTGCTCGTTCGAGAGTTTGATGTCGTTTACATCGGCGAGTGCTTTGAGATAAGCCAATCCCACTGATGCGGAGGAGCTTAAGCCCGCGCCGATCAGGGTCCCGCGGACATGAGCCCGCATGCCGCGTTTGAGATTTGGCAGGACGCGCGCCGCGGCCTGTGCATAACGCGCCCAATGATTTGTATCCAGCTCGCCGATAAGAAAAATTGTCTCTCCGTACTGGTCATTGTTAATCTGGATCTCTTTTGAAGTAGAAGGTTCATATTCGAGGGTCGTTCCCAGCTTGATCGTGCGGCCCAACACCACGCCGCCTTGATGGTCAATGTGCGCTCCGATCGGACAGATACGATAAGGCGAAAAGATAACTCGCCTCATTAACTCCTCATGGCCTCTTTCAGTGCGCGATACCCGATCAACTTAATATCTTCGCGTTCAAGAAACTGCTTCAACTCATCGCTCATAAAAGCGTTGTAATTGGCCACCCGGGCGGGCCAGTCAGGCGCAATCGCACGCAATTCTGCAGTATCGATCGAGGGGTGAAGGATGAAATGCGTTATCCCAATCGGTGTTTCGCCAAACAATTCTTTTGCGACACTGATATGGTCATCCCCATGTTCCAACGGCATGCCGAGAATTCCATCTATCATGGGAGTTCCGATTTCCTCCAGTTGCTGCAGGATTGGCGCAAGTTTTTCCTGTTCGCCCAGGCCCATCAGTGCGATGCCTTCCGAACGCGCGCGTGGCAACAGGCTTGGCAGTAAGCGGCTCGCCGCGGCCTGAGTGTACGATTGGATGAACAAGGGACTCATAATCGTGCCCATGTGCGAATCAACGTGCGTGACATCGATGCCCGCCGCCAGCGCCTTTTTGATTTGCGCGTTGACTTCCGCAGCCACGGCTTCAGGCCTGGCGTTTTCATAAACAGCCGGATGCCATTGATGGAAATAACCGTCCGCATCCATCAAACCCGAGGCTGTTTCCCGCGTCGAAACGGGTCCCCACCGATAGCTTTCCCACTCCGCATTCAGTGTGGCATGAACGCCCATATCTATTTCGGGATTCTCGCGGCACATTTGCGCCACAGCTGGGAACCACGGACATGGCACCATCGTCGCGCCGGATGTAATTGTGCCAAATGCCCACAGGTCCCTGAACGCCTGCACCGAGGCGTGGCACATGCCGATGTCATCTGTATGGATGATAACCACTCGGTCGCTGTTGGAAAAACCTAATTTCTTGAGGAATGGATTTGGAGTCATAAGTTCCTTTCAGATATATTCTGGTGGTCGAGTAGGCGGTGATTGTCCGCCGTACACCTGCACTCCCTGGCACCGCCCGCCAGGGCAGGTGTGCGCCAGGTGCAAGTGTCGAGACCAGCAAATAACAAAGATCGCCCGGCGTATACAGTGGTCTCGATACGCTCGCAAAAAATGCTTGCTACTCGACCACCAGCTACTTCAATATTCTTTTCTGCCTTTCAATGATTTCATCTTCCCATTTCAATTCGTCTGAGTTGGGAATCCTTCTTTCATGTTCCATTGCTTCAAAAACCTGTGCCATGCCTTGCTCCAGCGAAACCTGCGGATGGAACTCAGGCACATCGCGGAACAATTTCTCCGATGAGTAGTACACGTGATGCGCAAAAATCTCTTCGCAAATGCCAAAATTTGGGACGTCCAGTCTCTTTAAATCCTCAAACGGCACGCCCACCAATTCAACGTCCGTGCCCAGGACCTTCCCGGCCAGACGGTGATAATCTGCCCAGGTAATGTACCCACGATTCACGGCATTGTATGTCTGCCCGATTGTGTGCTCCTTGCCGATCACGCCCACAAAGGCACCGGCAATATCATCGGCGTGTAAATGCTGGTGCAAGGCATTCCCGTCGCCGCAGATCAAGATTGGCTTGCCTTTTTTGACGCGGTCGATCCACTGGAAATCCCAGCAGACCTGTCGCACCATTCCCTGTACAGGACCGTAAGTCGTGGAAGGCTTGATAATGACCGCAGGAAACTTTTCGCGGTGATACGCTTCGAGATAGACATCATCTGCCGCGGCTTTGTCACGCGCATAATCTGAGATGGGTCGCAAGGAATGTGTCTCATCAGCGGGGAAGTAGTCGTACTTGATCCCATAGGTGCAAACGGTTGAGGTTTCCACGAACCAGCCGACCCCACGAAAGGCGCGCACGCTCGAGGCGGCGTCCTTTGCGTTGAAGCAGATCATGTCAATTGCCGCGTCGAATTTCTCGGCTTGCATTTTGCGTTCAAAGTCTTCGCGGTTTTGACGATCTCCTTGAATGAGACCCGCACCTTGCGGCACCTTTGTCCCCTGTCCACGATTGAAGCATACGACTTCGTGCCCATGCTCAAGTAACAGCCGAACAATGGACTGGCTGATATTTCCTGTTCCACCAACAACGCAGATTTTCATGTTTTCCTTTCTTCCCGAAAAAAGTGGAGGCTGTGGCCGGTAAGCTCAAAAAAACGTTCCAGTTCTGATTTTGAAAGTATCAACGTAGCCGTGTTTACGAGCGGATGACTGAGAAAAAAGTCACCGTCCCGAATTTCATCGTCGATCCATAATTGGACTTCGTGTCCGCTGTCATTTGCCAGGCCCATCATCGTCACGGCACCGCGCGTCACCCCCAGAAGGCGCTGCAAATTTTCCTCCGAGGCAAAGCGCAGATGGGCAACACCCAGTTGAGAAGATAGTTCATCCAACTTGACCGTCTTTTCGCAGGCCGTTACTGCCAAAAAGAAACGGCGTCCCTTTTTATCACACAGAAAAAGGTTCTTTGTACTCACGGCAGACCCGCCAGGGCGATGCAATTCCGCCTCGGCGCACGTAAACACCGCGGGATGTTCGATGCGTTGGTACACAAAATGATTGGCATCCATGAAAGCCAGAAATTCCTGTTCCGAGGCGATCATATTATTTGAACTTCACCCGCAGAGTTACGATCTGATAAGGTTTGATATTTAAGAGGATCGAATCCTGATCCACACTC
>Ga0075421_100005323_pt1 | contig 15537 bp, 13 predicted proteins | sample SoiMetdeltSBSDD5_FD_75292 | JGI IMG/M metagenome (GOLD analysis project Ga0075421, IMG submission 75292) | Bulk soil microbial communities from a Populus tree surrounding site in Tennessee, USA - Soil MetaG P. deltoides SBSDD5 | ecosystem: Environmental > Terrestrial > Soil > Tree plantation...
CGCGGACACGAGCGCGCGCGCGTCGGCCTGCGCCTTCGCGATGCGGGCCCGCTGCTGCACGTTGGCGTACAGCGGAATCGCGATCGCCGCCAGGATCCCGATGATCGCGACGACGATCAAGAGCTCGATCAGCGTGAAACCACGCTGGCCACCCAGCATCTTCCGTTTGCCGTACCAGAACTTCATCATGTCGGCCCCCTGTGCCTTAGTTTTCAACAACCCTGTTGCTGTCGGACGGTGATTTTGCAGGAGGCCTGCCAAACGACTCTGAGGCTATTTCGCCTTGTCTTTACGATACTTGCCTAAATGGCTAGCCGGCTGGGGGCGGGGTCGAACGACAGTTCTCGGCGATGGAGGCGACAAAAAACGTCAGTGATCGTCGTCCGCCCTTGGTGTGTTCGAACGAGGGCCCTTGAGCCCAAGCTTTTGTGTCTTATAGCGGAATTGGCGAAAGCTCAGCCTCAGGAGCTCCGCCGCACGCACCTGAAGCCCGCCGGCGCGGTCCAGCGCCAGCCGGATGTACTGAGACTCCACTTTGGCCAGGTGGGCTTCGAGGTCGATGCCGCCGGCGGGAATGTTGACGGGCAGCGTCGTAGCATCGCGCGGCTCGCCGAGATGGGCAGGAAGCGCCTCCACGACGATCTGTTCGCCACTCCCGAGCACGATCGCTCGCTCGATGACGTTCTCCAGCTCACGGATGTTCCCCGGCCAGTGGTAACCCTCGAGGATGCCGAGCGCCTCGGGGGAGATTCCGCGCACGACCTTGCCGACGTCCTTGGTGATGCGCGAGATGAAGTGCGCGACGAGCAGGGGGATGTCCTCGATCCGGTCGCGAAGCGGGGGAAGATGGACCGGGATGACGTTGAGGCGATAGTAGAGGTCCTCGCGCAGCACGCCGTCGGCCACGGCCTTTGCCAGATCGCGGTTCGACGCGGCGATCAAGCGGACGTCGACCTTGATGTCGCGGGTGTCGCCGATCCGCCGGATCTCCCGCTCCTGGATCACCCGGAGCAGCTTGACCTGTACCGACTGCGGGATCTCCGTCATCTCGTCCAGGAAGAGGGTGCCGCCATCGGCGGCTGAGAACAGCCCCTCGGTGCTGTGAACGGCGCCGGTGAAGGCCCCCTTCACGTGACCGAAGAGCTCGGACTCCATGAGCGTCTCCGGGATGGCGCCGCAATTGACGGAGACGAACGGACCGCTGCGACGGCTGGATTCCTGATGGACGGCACGCGCCACCAGCTCCTTGCCGGTGCCGCTCTCGCCCGTGATCATCACCGTCGAGCCGCTGTCCGCCGTCTTGCGGATCGTTTCGAAGATCTCCAGCATGCGCGGGCTCTTGCCGACGAAGCTGTCGAATCCACGCTCCGTGCGCAGCTGCTTCTTCAGCTCTCGGTTCTCGTCCTGCAGACGCTTGCGCTCGAGCGCGTTGGCGATGGTCAACTTCAGCTCGTCCAGCTTGAACGGCTTGGTGACGTAGTCGTAGGCGCCGAGCTTCATCGCCTCGACGGCGGTCTCGGTGGAGGCGAACGCGGTCACGACTAGCACGACCGTGCGAGGAGAATGCTCCTTGGCCGCGCGCAGGACGGCCAGGCCGTCCACTTTGCGCATCCTTAGATCCGTGATCACGAGGTCGAAGACGTCGGTGGTCTTCAAGACCTGGATGGCCGCTTCGCCTCCGTCCGCCTGCGTGACGTCGTAGCCGACCTGCCGTAGCATGATTCCGAGCAGCTCACGCATGCTCTGCTCGTCGTCGACCACCAGGACGCGTGCTTCAGCCATGACGGGTGGGGATCCGAAGGGTGAAGGTCGTCCCGACGCCGGGCGTCGAGTCCACGTTGATGTCGCCGCCGTGGTCCTGCAGCACGCGGTGGACGAGGGCGAGGCCGAGGCCGCTGCCGCCCGGCTTGGTCGAGAAGAATGGCTCGAACACGTGATGGATCTCGGTGGCCGCGATGCCGTCGCCGGTGTCCGAGACTTGGACGGTGAGGTGGTCGTCGACGACCTGCGCCCCGATGCGAAGCTCGCCGCCTTCCGGCATGGCCTGGACGGCGTTCAGGCAGAGATTCCATACGGCCTGCCGGAACTGCTGCGAGTCGACATCCCATTCGAGCGCCGGTGGCAACTCGCGGACGATCTTCAGCGTTTCGGGGACGGCCCGGTGCCCGAGCAGCACCAGCACCTCGTCGAGTATCTCGCAGACGTTCGCCCGACCGCGGGCGAGCGGCGCCGGCCGCGCATACTCGAGGAAGTCGCGGAGAATGGCGTTCAGCCGCCCCGATTCCTTGATGACGATCTGCGCCAGTCGTTCGCGTAGCTCTGCGGCGGTGCCCTTTCCGGCCAGGACCTCGATGGCGCCCGTCAACGAAGCCAGGGGGTTGCGGATCTCGTGCGCGATGTTGGCCGACATCCGACCCAGGGTGGCGAGACGGTCCGCCTGCCGCAGCCGTTCCTCCATCGTGCGGATCGCCGAGAGGTCTTCGCACGCACAGATGAGGCCGAGCCGCTCCCCGTCGCCTCCGTTCAGAGCCGAGAACGTCATGCGCACGGGTGTCTCACGACCCTCGCGATGCAGGGTCGCTTCGTGTCGCGACGTGATCGCCGGATTTGCATCGATAGCAGCTCCGATGGCGGCCAAGGGCGCCGCGTCGGCGAAGACGGTCTCCCACGGCCGGCCGATCGCCCGTTCGACGGGAACTCCCGTGATCGCCGCCGCCGCGCGATTGAAGGCGGTGATCGTGCGCGAGCGGTCGATGGCGATGAGCCCGGTGACCACCGACTCGAAGACCAGGTCCTTGAAGGCCTCGAGGTTCTCCAGATCCTTTCGCTGCGTCTCCAGCTCGGCCCGGGTCGACCAGAAGCGCTCGGCCAGGCCGCCGGCGACGATGGCGACCACGAGGAACGTCCCCGCGTTCGCGAACATCGTGAGGATCTCGAGAGCCGTCGTCTCCTGCGGCGCCTCCGCCATCGACGTCACCGGGAAGACCGTGCGGCCAAAGACGAGGCCGATGTAGAGCACCGAGGCGACGCCCGCGATCGTCAGACCGCCGGTGTGCGACAGCGTCACGCACGAGGCCGTCACCAGCATGACGTAGAGGAACGTGAACATCGAGCGCGCGCCGCCCGTGGCGGCCACCACCGCGGTGACGATGGCGACATCGAGAAGGGCGATCAGCCATGCCAGGTGCCGCGGTCGAGTCGTCGGCGGTGATAGCAGGAGGGTGACGGAGGAGATCACCACCGCGGAGAGCGAGAGGGCGAGAAACGCGTGATTGATGCCGGGCATCATTTCCGCGGGGAGCAGCGACCCGAGGGGGAGCAAGAGGCCCGCGACTCCGAGCCGGGCCCAGAAGACGCCGCGGAGCAGCTGGTTGGCGTCGATCTCCTTCATCGACGTCAGCGGTTCACTTGACCAGCGTCACCAGCTTGAAGATGGGGAGGTACATGGCCACCACGATGCCGCCGACCACGACGCCCAGGAACACGATCATCATCGGTTCGAGCAGCGAGGTCAGCGCGGTCACGGCGGCGTCGACCTCGTCGTCGTAGAAGTCCGCAATCTTGCCGAGCATCGCATCGAGGGCACCGGTGTTCTCACCGACACTGATCATGTGCACGACCATCGGAGGAAACACCGGCGTTGCTTTGAGCGGCTCCGCCAGGGTACCGCCCGCGGTCACGTGCTGCCGCGCCTGGAGGACGGCACGCTCCACGACCCGGTTGCCCGCGGACCGGGCGGTGATCAGGAGTCCTTCGAGGATCGGAACGCCAGAGGAGATGAGGGTCCCCAGCGTTCGGGTGAAGCGCGCGACGGCCACTTTCCGGATCAGCATGCCGATGACCGGCACCTTGAGTGCGAAGGTGTCGATGACCGTGCTACCCCGGTCTGTTCCGTAATAACGCTTCAGGGCGTAGATGCCGGCACCGGCGCCACCGAGCATGAGCAGGATGTACTTGCGGGTGAAGTCGGACATGAACATGACGATCTTCGTCGGCAGCGGCAGCTCGGCGCCCATCGTCTTGAACATGTTGGCGAAGGTCGGAAGCACGAAGATCATCATGAAGATGATGACCATGCAGGCCACGCCGATGATGGTGATGGGGTACACCATCGCGCTCTTGACCTTGGCCTTGAGCTTGGCCGCCTTCTCGATGTAACCGGACAGGCGCTGCAGCACGACGTCCAGCACGCCGCCGGATTCGCCCACGGCGAGCATGTTGACGAACAAGTTGTCGAACGCCTTGGGGTACTTGCCGAACGACTCAGCCAGCGTGGCGCCGCCCTGGACGTCGGCGGCGATGCGAGCGGTCACGTCACGGAGAACCTTCGAGTCGCTCTGCTCCGACAGGATCTGAAGCGACTGGGCGATGGGGAGGCCGGCGTCAACCATCGTGGAGAACTGCCGGGTGTAGATCGCGAGATCCTTGTCCTTGACCGAGCCGCTGAGCTTCTTGGCGCCCCCGGGGGTAGCCGCGGCCGACGCCTTCACCTCTTTCTCTCGAACGGCGGTCGCGACGATACCCTTGGCGCGGAGAGCCGCCACCGCCGCTGGACGACTGTCGGCCTCGATCTCGTCGGCGACGGATCGACCACCGGCGCGCCCTTTGTATGCGAACACCGCCATAGCGTTCCTCCCCGACTACGAGAGCGTCACTCGCACCACTTCTTCGATCGTCGTCGTGCCCTCCAAGACCTTCATCAAGCCCGCCTGCCGCAGGGTCTTCATGCCTTCCTTCTGGGCCTGTTCTCGCAATTCGGCAGTGGAGGCGCTCTTCAGAATCATGTCACGAAGACCCTCGCCGATCGGCATGACTTCATAGATGGCCACCCGGCCCTTCATCCCGGTGAAGTTGCAGGTCGCGCACCCCTTGCCCTTGTAGAAGGTCACGCGGCCAAGCCCCTGGGGGACATGGCCGTACGGCACCAGGTCCTCTTCCTGACCGTCCGTCGGCTGCTTGCAGTCCTTGCAGATACGACGGCCCAGGCGCTGGGCAAGGATCACCAGCAGGGCCGAGGACAGCAGGAAGGGCTGGATGCCCATGTCGAAGAGCCGCGCGATCGTCGACGGACAGTCGTTGGTGTGGAGCGTGGTGAACACCAGGTGGCCGGTGAGGGCCGCGCGGATCGAGATCTGGGCGGTCTCCAGGTCTCGTGTCTCGCCGACCAGGATGACGTCCGGGTCTTGCCGAAGGAATGAGCGCAGGACGGCGGCGAACGTCCGTCCCACGTTGTCGTTGACCTGGACCTGGTTGACGCCTTTGAGGTTGTACTCGACCGGATCCTCGGCCGTCATGATGTTGTGCTCGGGCGAGTTGATGGTGGAGATGGCCGAATAGAGCGTGGTCGTCTTGCCCGAGCCCGTCGGGCCCGTGATCAACACCATGCCGTAGGGCTGGTGGATCGCCTTCGTGAAGTTCTCGTAGCTCCATGAGTCGAAGCCCAGCTTGGTGAGGTCGAGCTGTAGCGAGTCCTTGTCGAGAATGCGGAGCACTGCCTTCTCGCCGAAGATCGTCGGCAGGATGGACACGCGGAAGTCGATTTCGCGCTGCCCGTAGCGGAGCTTGATGCGGCCGTCCTGCGGGACGCGTCGCTCCGAGATGTCCAGATTGGCCATGATCTTGAGCCGCGAGATGATGGCCGGCTCGAGCCGCTTCGGCGGGGCGAGCATCTCGTGCAGCACACCGTCGATGCGGAAGCGGATGCGGAACACCTTCTCGTAGGGCTCCCAGTGAAGATCGGAGGCCCCCTTGCGGATGGCGTCGACCAGCACCATGTTCACCAGCTTCACGACCGGCGCCTCGTCCGCCGATTCCTTCAGCTCGAACATGTCGACCTTGGAGGTCTCTTCCTCGCTCCCCTCCAGGACCTCCACGTTGCCGACCTCGGCCGTGATCTCGCTCAGCATCTCGCTCATCGACGACGACGACCCGGCTTCGTAATATTTCTCGATCGCCTTGCGGATGGCGGCCTGCGGAGCCACCACGGGCAGGATCTGTAGGTTGGTCATGAAGGCGATGTCGTCGAGGGCGAAGACGTTGGTCGGATCGGCCATGGCGAGGGTCAGAGTCCCGCCGATCCTCTTCACCGGGAGGATCTCGTATTTGAGCGCGATGGCCGTGGGAACGAGACGGAGCGTGTCGGGATCGACATCGATCTTGTTCAGCGTGATCGACGGGATTCCATACTGGCGAGACAGGAAGCCGATCAGCTGCTCTTCGGTGATGAAGCCGAGCCGGACGAGGATGGAGCCGAGCTTGTCGGTCTTGCCCTTCTGCTCACTCAGCGCTTGCTTCAGCTGAGCGTCGGTGATGAGCCCCTCGGCGACGAGGAGGTCTCCGAGACGCCGCGTCTGGGGTTGACCGGCTTTCGGCTGGGCCATCTCGATCTTACTACTGTATCGCAGCCATCCTTTTCAACGTGTCCGTAAAGGCACGGTAGGCTTCGTCCTGGTACAGGACGAAAAGTATGCGTTTCAGCGAGGTTTTCCCGGCTTTCAGATGCGTGATCACAGCCTCGAGCATCGCCTCGGCGGCGGCCCCAGGGGGCACATGTCCGACCCCGGTGCCGAGACCAGGCAGCGCGATCGAGGTCAGGCGGTGCTTGTCGGCCACGGCTAGCACGGCGCGCGTAGCGCGACCGACAACGGACGCATCGGTCTTGAGATCCGCTCCCATCACGACGGCGTGGATCACGTGGGTCGCGATCAGATTCCCGCCCGGTGTCAGCACCGCGTCGCCGACCTCGACGGGGCCCTGGCGAGTGGCCTCCTCCTCGATGATGACGCCACCCTTTCGCTTGATGGCGGCAGCGACCCCGGTGGTCATCGTGAGGGCGTTGTTGGCCGGATTGACGACGGCGTCGACCTCCCGGTCGGTGATGTCGCCGCGCTCGACGGAAATCGTGCCGCCTCCAACCTTGGCCCGCATCACCCGCGCTCCTGCGCCTTGACCGCCTCCCACGACTGTTCCAGCTCTTCCTGCGAGACACTGCCCACCGACTTGCCCTTGGCCCGCAGCGACCCTTCCATCTCGGTGAACCGGCGTCGGAATTTCTCGATGGCGCCCTGGAGGGCTTCCTCGGCGTCGATCGACGCAAGTCGTGCCACGTTCACGACGGAGAACAGCACGTCACCGAGCTCCTCTTCCGTCCGTTTCTGGTCGCCGGCGGCGAGGGCGGCGGCCGCCTCCCGGCATTCCTCTTCCACCTTGACCCAGGCGGCGCGAGCGTCCGGCCAATCGAAGTTCACGCGCGCGGCCTTCGAGGTGATGCGTTGGGCGCGGATGAGGGACGGCAGCGCACGCGGAACGCCGTCGATCACCGAGCGCATGGTCCCTGATTCGTGGGCTTCGCGCTGCTTGATGGCCTCCCACTGGGCGAGAGCGTCCCGCGGAGTGGTGACGGTGGTTTCCCCGAAGACGTGGGGATGACGACTCGTCATCTTGTCGGCGAGCCGGTCCAGCACGTCGGCGATCCCGAAGTCCCCTCGCTCCGCGGCGATCTGGGCGTGGAAGACGACCTGAAAGAGGAGATCGCCAAGCTCTTCCTTGAGGGCGGGAACCTCACCGGACTCGATCGCCTCGAGAACTTCGTAGGCCTCCTCGATCAGGAAGGGCTTCAACGAGGTGGGTGTCTGTTCCCGATCCCATGGGCATCCGCCCGGCTGGCGCAGCCGGCTCATGATCTCGAGGAGCCGTTCGAAGAGAACACCGGGGGACTGGGTCATGATCGGTTCCTGAGAGTGAAGCGATTATACAGCAAGGGTTTGCGCGTGTGCTAGGACGGCCCGGACCTCATGTGCGCCCGCGCGAGGACGTCGGCTGGATGACTGCCCGTCCTGTTTCGATCCGGACGTCCGAGACAGTCTCCGGAAACGAGACCCGCACGAACCGAAGGCTCGCCGGCTCGAACAGGAGTCGCAGAGCCGTAGCAGGAACCCACTGCCGGCCGATCGTCAAAGCCTTTACCTCGAGAAGGACCTGGCGGCGGGGCTGGCGCTCGAACGTCGCGTGGGTGCCGATCCTGAACCAGACCGTGCGCCGCAGCAAGCCGGAGGGGAGGAAATCAGCCAGAAACGGGAGCGCCGACTCGCCGACGAGGCGGCGCAACGGGACGCTGCCGAGGATCTCCACGACGCCGCCGTCTCGGAGGAAGACCATCGACCGTTCGAAAGGCCAGTCGCGGATGTCGGCATTTCGGGTCAGAAAGGCGTTGAGTTCGGTCTCGCTCAGGATGATAGGCTCGCGGGCGCCCCGGAAGACCCGGAACAGCTTCTGCTGAGCCCGGGCCGCGTCCTCGTCCGTCGTCACCGACGCCGGGATGACCGGCTCTTGAAGGGCTCGAGACATACCCCAGATCGGGCCGCCAATGCCCAGAAGCAGTCCCAGGGCCATGATGCTGGTCAGACAGCCGCCGCACCCGACCCGCACGGCTGAAGCCTAGCACCAGAATCACCCCCGAGGAAGCTGGAGCAGGGCTCTAACTTGACACTCTAACACTCACCTGATATAAGACACATGTACTCAATACGAGCCGGCCGGGAGAGCTGGCGGATCAGGAGGAGAGGCATATGGCAGTCGAGAGTTGGCGGCCGTTCGGAGCGTCCATGGATCGGTGGGGTAATGGCTCGAGCATCCAGACCGAGGTGAATCGCCTTTTCGATAATTTCTTCGGGCGTCCGACTTCATCGAGCGGAGGGCGTGCATGGGCCCCCGCCGTCGATCTGTACGAGACCGCAGACGACCTCGTCCTGGCGCTGGAGCTTCCCGGGGTGCGGGACAAGGACGTGACGGTCTCCATTACCGGTGACCTCCTCTCCATCAAAGGAGAGCGGCGTTTCGAACACGACGTGAAGGAGCAGCAGCTGCTCCATGTCGAGCGTGCCTACGGAAAGTTCGAGCGGCTGGTCCAGCTGCCCATTCCCGTCCAAACCGACAAGGTGAAGGCGTCGTACCGCGATGGGATTCTCGAGATCAAGCTCCCGAAGGCGGAAGAGGTCAAGCCCAAGGAGATCAAGGTCGACGTTCAGTAGCGCAGACCCCTGCGCGCGGCGGGCGTCGTGGTCCGCCGCGCGCGGCATTCCATCAAGAAAGAGAAAGAAAGAAGGGCGGCTCACATGGCCAAGGTGATCGGTATCGACCTCGGGACGACGAACTCGGTGGTCTCGGTGGTGGAGGGTGGCAATCCCACGGTGATCGCGAATCAGGAGGGGAGCCGGCTCACGCCATCGGTGGTCGGTTTCACGAAGGACGGCGAGATCCTCGTCGGCCAGGTAGCCAAGCGCCAGGCGATCACCAATCCGGAGAACACGGTGTTCTCCATCAAGCGGTTCATGGGCCGCCGCTACGACGAGGTCCTGCAAGAGATCAAGCTCGTCCCGTACAAGGTCGTGAAGGCGTCCAACGGCGACGCGCGCGTCGAGGTCCGCGGCAAGCAGTACTCGCCGCCCGAGATCTCCGCCATGATCCTGCGCAAGCTGAAAGAGGCCGCCGAGGCGTATCTCGGTGAGAAGGTCACCCAGGCCGTCATCACCGTGCCGGCGTACTTCAATGACAGCCAGCGCCAGGCCACCAAGGATGCCGGGAAGATCGCGGGTCTCGAGGTTCTCCGCATCATCAACGAGCCCACCGCCGCCGCGCTCGCCTATGGCCTCGACAAGAAGAAGGACGAGACGATCGCCGTGTACGACCTCGGGGGCGGGACGTTCGACATCTCGATCCTCGAGATCGGCGAAGGCGTCTTCGAGGTCAAGGCCACCAATGGCGACACGCACCTCGGTGGCGACGACTTCGACCAGCGCGTGATGGACTGGATCGCCGAGGAGTTCAAGAAGGAGCACGGCATCGACCTCCGCAAGGACCGGATGGCCCTGCAGCGTCTGAAGGAGGCCGCGGAGCGCGCCAAGATCGAGCTGTCGACGACGGTGCAGACGGAGATCAACCTGCCGTTCATCACCGCCGACGCTACGGGTCCCAAGCATCTCGTGCTCACGCTGACCCGGGCCAAGCTCGAGTCGCTGGTGGCGGAGCTCGTCGACCGGACCCTCGGTCCGTGCCGGCAGGCGATGCAGGATGCCGGCGCCAGCGCCAAGGACATCAACGAGGTCATCCTCGTCGGTGGCCAGACGCGCATGCCGAAGGTGCAGGAGGTGGTCAAGCAGCTCTTCGCCCGCGAGCCGCACAAGGGTGTGAATCCGGACGAGGTGGTCGCCGTGGGGGCGGCCGTCCAGGGCGCGGTTCTCACGGGAGAGGTCAAGGATCTGCTGCTGCTCGACGTGACGCCGCTCTCGCTCGGTATCGAGACGCTCGGCGGGGTCATGACCACCCTCATTCCACGCAACACGACCATCCCGACCAAGAAGAGCGAGACGTTCACGACCGCGGCCGACAACCAGTCGTCCGTCGAGGTTCACGTGCTCCAGGGCGAGCGGCCCATGGCGCGCGACAACCGTACGCTCGGACGCTTCCATCTGGACGGCATCCCGCCGGCGCCGCGCGGGGTGCCGCAGGTCGAGGTGACGTTCGACATCGACGCGAACGGCATCCTGAACGTCTCGGCCAAGGACACGGCGACGGGCAAGCACCAGAACATCACCATCACCGCCTCGTCCGGTCTCAGCAAGGACGAGATCGACAAGATGGTGAAGGAGGCGGCGTCGAACGCCGCCGAGGACACGCGCCGAAAGCAGGAGATCGAGGTGCGGAACCAGACCGACTCGCTGGTGTACTCGACGGAGCGGACGTTGGCCGAGCACGGCAGCAAGCTCGGCGAATCCGACCGCAAGGCCATCGATGAAGCGCTTGGCGAGGCCAAGGAGGCGCTCAAAACCGACGACGTCGAGCGCATGAAGCGGGCTCAGGAGACGCTGTCGAAGGCGTCGCACAAGCTCGCCGAGATGATGTACCGCGAAGCGCAGGCCCAGCCCGGCGCCGGCGCCCAGCCCGGCGAATCCTCCGGTGCCGGCGCGCAGGGACAGGGGCGTCCCGGTCCCAAGGAAGGCGAAGTGGTCGACGCGGAGTTCGAGGACCTGGGCGAGAAGAAGTAGAGATGCAGCGGGATTACTACGCGGTGCTTGGCATCGCGGCGACCGCGGCGCCGCGCGAGATCCGGCAGGCGTATCGCCGGCTCGCGCGGCAGTACTCGCCCGACGTCAACTTCTGGGACGTGACCGCGCGCACACTCTTCGACGAGATCGCCGAGGCGTACCGCGTGCTCAGCGATCCGGACGCGCGGGCGATGTACGACCGGTTCGGTGGCCGCCACGCCGCGGTGGAGGCCGGCCGGCGCGGCGAGGACGTGCACGTGGCGGTCGAGCTGGGCTTCGCCGACGTCGTGGGTGGCGTTGCCCTTGAACTTCCGGTGCCGCGTTTCTCGCCATGTCAGACCTGCGCTTCGCAGGGACGGGTCGACGGCGCTCCGTGCGCCGCCTGTGGCGGCCGCGGCGTGCGACGGGGGATGGACAGCGTGCGCGTCGGCATTCCTCCGGGAGTGGACTCGGGCACGCAGGTACGGATTCCCGACGAAGGCAGCGCGGCGCCGTTCGGGGGCCCGCGCGGTGATCTGATCGTGAGCACCCGCGTCCGGGAGCATCCGTTCTTCAGCCGCAAGGGCGATCACGTGCACTGCGACGTTCCCATCACCGTCTGGGAGGCGCTTCGCGGTGCCCGTGTTCGCGTGCCGACCACCCAGGGCGAAGCCGTGCTGGTGGTGCCGCCGGCCACCGCGCCCGGGACGGTGTTCCGGCTGCGAGGGCAGGGCGTCCCCAAGCTCGGCGGCGACGCGCCCGGAGACCTTTTCGTCACCATCCGATTGGAGATGCCGGCGGGAATCGACGCTCGAACCGACGAGCTGGTGCGCGAGCTCGAGCGCCTCATGCCGGCAACGCCGCGGCAGGACCTCGGGCGGTATCGCGGAGGAGCCGCATGACCGATCGCGGGAAACCGCTCTACATGATCGGGGTGGTTGCCGAGATGCTGAACGTGCATCCGCAGACCCTTCGCTTCTACGAAAAGAAAGGCCTGGTGCGGCCGAGCCGCACCGAGGGGCAAACTCGGATGTATTCCGCGGAGGACGTCGAGGAGATCGCGCGGCTGCTGAGGCTGACGCGCGACCTCGGGGTGAATCTCGCCGGCGTGGAAATCGTCTTAAAGATGAGACGTCGGATGATCGATATGCAGAAACAGATCGAGGACCTCGTCAGTTACGTTCGCGACAGCGCTGGCGAGGAGCGGCCGGTGCGCGAGGGGCAGTCGCCGCGTGAGGCTCTGGTGCGCGCGGCGGCCGGTCAGCTCGGTCCAGTCGATCTGTTCTGAGAAAGCTGGGACAAGGTCGATGGCAGACGTGAAGAACGAGAAGGAGCGACTGGTGCCGGACATCCTGGCCATCCTGCCGCTCCGCGGTACGGTCCTGTTCCCGCAGGCGGTAATGCCGCTTGGCGCCGGCCGGGCCTCGTCGGTCCGGCTCATAGAGGAGGCGGTGCAAGCAGGCCGCCTCGTCGGTGCGGTCACCCAGCGCGACCCGGCCGACGACGCGCCGACGCGCGCGGGCCTGCACGACGTGGGAACGGTGACCGTCATCCACAAGGCGCTGAAGCAGCCGGACGGTACCGTTCGCATCGTGGCGCAAGGGATGGGACGGTTCCGGATCGTGGAGCTGGTCCAGACGGAGCCGTATCTCAAGGCGCGGATCGAAGCCGTGGTCGACGACGAGCCGGCTGACGACGTCGAGCTCCAGGCGCTCGTGCGCAGCGTGACGTCGATGTTCCAGAACGTCGTGTCGCTGTCGCCCGCGCTCCCCGATGAGCTCGTGGGGGTCATCGCCAACGTCGACGGCCCGAGCGCGCTGGCCGATCTGGTGGCGGCGTCGCTGCCCGCTCTCTCGCTCGCGCTCAAGCAGGAGTTGCTGGAGACGCCGCGCGTGAAGGACCGGCTCTCGAAGCTGGCCACCGCGCTCGCCAAGGAAGCCGAGGTGCTGCAGCTCGGCAGCAAGATCCAGTCCGAAGTGCAGTCGGAGATGTCGAAGACGCAGCGCGAGTACTATCTGCGCGAGCAGCTGAAGGCGATTCAGAAAGAGCTCGGCGAGGGCGACGATCGCACGCAGGAGATCGACGCCCTTCGCGAGAAGATCGAGGCGGCCGGGATGCCGGACGAGGCCAAGGCGGAGGCCCTCCGCGAGCTCGACCGGCTGGCCAAGATGCCGCCCGCGGCGGCCGAATACACGGTGGCGCGGACCTATATCGACTGGCTCGTGGCCATGCCGTGGACGAAGGAAACCACGGACGACGTCGACATCGTCAAGGCACGGACGATCCTCGATGAGGATCACGAGGGACTCGACAAGATCAAGGACCGCATTCTCGAGTACCTGGCCGTGAAGAAGATCCGCCCCGGGGGCAAGGATCCGATCCTGTGCTTCGTGGGTCCTCCCGGTGTCGGCAAGACGTCGCTCGGCAAGTCGATCGCGCGGGCGCTCGGCCGGAAGTTCCACCGGATCTCGCTGGGCGGCATGCGAGACGAAGCGGAGATCCGCGGACACCGCCGGACGTACATCGGCGCCCTGCCGGGCCAGATCGTCCAGGGCCTGCGGCGCGCCGGCACCAAGAACCCGGTGCTGATGCTCGACGAGATCGACAAGCTCGGCATGGATTTTCGCGGCGACCCGGCGTCGGCGCTGCTGGAGGTGCTCGACCCGGAGCAGAACTCGACGTTTCGAGATCACTATCTCGACGTCCCGTTCGACCTGTCGCGCGTGCTCTTCATCACGACCGCGAACGTGATGGACACGGTGCCGGGGCCGCTCCGCGACCGGATGGAGATCATTCCGCTGGCCGGTTACACGGAGGAGGAGAAGGTCGGCATCGCGCAGAAGCATCTGGTGCCGAAGCAGGCGCGTGAGCACGGTCTCACGGCCGGCGAGGACATCACCTTCCTGCCGGAGGCGCTCCGGCTCATTGCCCGCGGCTACACGCGCGAGGCGGGGGTGCGCAACCTCGAGCGCGAGATCGCCTCGGTGTGCCGGAAGATCGCGCGGCGCCACGCGGAGGGCCAGACCGAGCCCGCGCGCGTGACGCCCGACCTGGTGACCACCGCGCTCGGTGTCCCGCGATTCGAGATCGAAGAGGTCGAGGAGCGGACCCGGGTTCCGGGCGTGGTGACCGGACTGGCGTGGACTCCGGCCGGCGGTGACGTGCTGTTCGTCGAGGCCACACGCATGCCCGGCAAGCACACGCTGACCCTGACCGGTCAGCTGGGTGACGTGATGAAGGAGTCCGTGCAGGCGGCGCTGTCCTGGGTGCGTTCGCACACCGGCCAGCTCGACATCGACCCCAATTTCTGGGAGCGCTCGGACGTGCACGTCCACGTGCCGGCCGGAGCCATCCCGAAAGACGGTCCTTCGGCAGGCGTGACGATGGCCACGGCCCTGGTGTCTCTGTTGACTGGTCGCGCCGTGCGTGGCGGTATGGCCATGACGGGCGAGATCAGCCTCTCGGGCCGCGTGCTGCCGGTTGGGGGCATCAAGGAGAAGGTGCTCGCCGCCCATCGGGCCGGGATCCGGACAGTCGTACTGCCAAAGCGGAACGAGAAGAACCTGCTCGAAGACGTTCCGGTGGCGGTCCGGAACGTCATGACCGTCCGCCTGGCCGAGTCCATCGAGGACGTCCTCGAGGCTGCTCTCGAGCAGCCCGAGGTCGCCTCGGCGGCCGTGGCATAAGTAGGCGTAACCAAAGCCTAACCTTTTGGCCGGCGACACCGGTGGCGGCGATCGGCTATGATCGAGCCGTGATCCGACTCGTCGCCCCGATCGCGATGACGGCGGTGATCGCGACGGCCGTTCCGGCCTCGGCCGAGATCTATCGGCTGAAAGCGCCGGACGGCACCGTCCACTTCACCAACGCGCCGACCGACCCCCAGTACCAGCGGATGGGCAGTGGCGTGACCGGATCGGAAGTCGGGTGGCTGCGCCTGCCAAAGGGCGATACCCGGCCGTACATCAGTGAGATCACCGAGGCGTCCAACCGCTATGGCGTGCCCGAGCGGCTCGTGACCGCGGTCATTCGCGCGGAGTCGGGGTTCAACCCGCGCGCCGTTTCCCGCAAGGGCGCGCAGGGCCTCATGCAGCTGATGCCGGCCACCGCCTCGGGGCTCGGCGTGCGGAACTCCTTCGACCCCCGCGACAACATCCACGGGGGCGTTCGCCATCTGCGCGGCCTCATCGATCGCTTCCCGGGGAACTTGCCGCTGGCGATCGCGGCCTACAACGCCGGTGAGAAGGCGGTGGTCGCATACGGCGGCATCCCGCCGTATCCGGAGACCCAGGAGTACGTGGGGAAGGTCATGCGCCTGTACGGTGTGCCGCAGAGCGGCGAGACCCCCCAGACGCGCATCTACCAGACGATCTCGCGGGACGGCACGGTCACGTACTCGAACATCCCGCCGCGCGTTCGGCGCTAGCCGTCGCTCCCGTCAGCGCAGGAGCTTCGACACCTCACGGAAGGCATCGGTGTCCGATCGCCCTAGAAGCTGGAACACGACCGTTTCCGT
>Ga0075421_100005327_pt1 | contig 15533 bp, 10 predicted proteins | sample SoiMetdeltSBSDD5_FD_75292 | JGI IMG/M metagenome (GOLD analysis project Ga0075421, IMG submission 75292) | Bulk soil microbial communities from a Populus tree surrounding site in Tennessee, USA - Soil MetaG P. deltoides SBSDD5 | ecosystem: Environmental > Terrestrial > Soil > Tree plantation...
CGGATCCGATCCTGGGCTCGGGATCGGGCTCGGCATCCGGGGCTCGGCATCCGGAAGATCTATCGTCACTCCGAGTCTTCAGTCCGGTGCCGGATCCCGGGTCCCGGATCCCGAGTTGGACCGTTCCACGTGGAACTATTCGACCCTCCGGAACACCGTCAGGCGGCTCCGCAGCGGCTCGAGCAGGGGATAGGTCCCGGCCCAGGCCAACGGCTCGGCGTCCGGCAGCTCGTCAGGACCGGTCGGACCGCGAAACAGCAAGGCGAGACCATCCGGTGCCAAGAACTCCGCCACCTCGCGCAATACCGCGCCGTCCATCCGCACCGCGCGGACGGACACCAGGCTGTAGGTGCCGCGATGGCCGTTTCGATCGAGTAGCTCCTCGAATCGCACCGTTTCCACCAGGGTCCGGGGCAGCTCCAGCACTCGAACCGCCTCCCGCAGAAACGCCGCCTTCCGGGCCTTGATCTCCACCATCGTCACATCCAGGCCGGGCAGAGCGAGGACGAGCGGGATCGCCGGCGACCCTCCGCCGGAACCAAGGTCGATGAGCCGGCCGGCGGACGGCCGGATGTGACGCGCCGCTGCTAACGGCTCCAGGAGTAGCCGGTCGATCGCTTCGTCCAGGTTCTCGAGCGCGGTCAGGTTGATTTTGCGGTTCCACCGCAGCAGCAGCTCGAGGTAGACGACCAGACGGTCGGCGACCGGAGCCGCGATGGCGATGTCGGCTTTCGCGGCGCGGCGCAGAAGGCGGGATCGGGTGTCGCGCGCGCCCACCTCGCGAGCGTATCAGACCTCAGGCGTTACAGCGGGGCGATCGAGATAGGCCGAAATGACCGCCACCGCAGCGGGGGTCACGCCGGGCACCCGGGAGGCCTGCCCGAGGGTTGAGGGGCGAACCTGCGACAGCCGGTCGACCATCTCGCGGGACAGGCCTGGCACTCCGATGAACCGGAAGCTATCGGGGATCCGGCGCCCTTCCTGACGACGCTGGCGCTCGACCGAGGCGAGTTGGCGCCGGATGTAGCCCTCGTACTTGAACTCGGTCTCCACGCTGGCGATGTCGAGGTCGGCGGCTGCCGGATCGACGTCCAGCGCGAGCTGGCCGGAACCTGACAGCTCCGCGAGCGTGACGGCTGGCTGCTTCAGCGCCCGCGCGGCCGGGATGGAGTGGCCGGCGACCTTGACTGAAGCCTGGCGCACCGTATCGGCGTTGCGGTCGAACCGCGCCTTCCGGCGCTCGAACCGCTCCCAGCGCTCGTCGTCTACCAGGCCGACTTCGCGACCGCGCGCCGTCAGCCGGAGATCGGCGTTGTCGATCCGTAGCAGAAGGCGATGCTCCGCCCGCGACGTGAACATCCGGTAGGGTTCGAGGCATCCGCGGGTCGTGAGATCGTCGACGAGAATCCCGATATAAGCCTCGTCTCGCGCGAGCACCAACGCAGATGCACCAGTTGCCTTACGCGCCGCGTTGATGCCGGCGACGATCCCCTGCGCGGCCGCCTCCTCGTAACCCGAAGTGCCGTTGATCTGACCGGCGAGGAAGAGGCCCGGGACGCGATGGGCTTCGAGCGACGGACGCAGCTCCGTCGGCTGGATGAAGTCGTATTCGACGGCGTAGCCGGGGCGGAGCATGCGGGCATCTTCGAGCCCGGGCAGCGCGTGGACCAAATCCTCCTGCACCGCGGCCGGCAGGCTCATGGAAAACCCGTTCACGTAAATCTCGTCGACGTCCAGCCCCTCGGGCTCTAGGAAGATCTGGTGCCGCTCCCGCTGCGGGAATCGCATGATCTTGTCCTCGAGCGATGGGCAGTAGCGCGGCCCGATGCCTGAGATCTGGCCGTTGAAGAGCGGCGACTCGCCGATGTGGGCGCGCACCAGGTCGTGCACGCGGTCCGTCGTATGGAGCAGATGACAGGGGACCTGCGGCCGATCGATCGACGCGGTTTGAAAGGAAAACGGTACGGCCGGCTCGTCGCCGCGCTCCTCGACGAACCTGGAGAAATCGATGCTGCGGCGGCTGAGCCGAGGCGGTGTCCCGGTTTTCAAGCGGCCCCAGCGAAAACCGAACCCCTTCAGAGATTCTGCGAGATCGCGCGACGGAGGCTCGTCGGCGCGGCCTGACGGCCGCTGCTCGGGACCGATGTGCACGAGGCCGTTGAGAAACGTGCCGGTGGTGATCACCAGCGCGCGACAACCGTAGGATTCGCCGCTCTCGAGCGCCAACCCCGACACGCGCCCCGCGTCGGTCAGAATCCGCCCCGCCCGGCCGACGACCCAGGAGATGCCGGGTTCCGCGCGCAGCGTCTCGCGCATCCACTGCGAGTAGGTCCGCTTGTCGGCCTGCGCCCGCGGCGACCAGACCGCCGGTCCGCGGCTGCGGTTCAGCAGCTTGAACTGGATCCCCGTCGCATCAATCGCGAGCCCCATGAGGCCCCCGAGCGCGTCGATTTCGCGAACCAGATGCCCCTTCGCGGTGCCCCCAACCGCCGGATTGCAGGGCATGTGCGCGACAGTCGCGTCCGACAGCGTGCAAATCGCCACCGACCGCCCCATGCGGGCCGCGGCCCAGGCCGCTTCGACGCCGGCGTGGCCGGCGCCGATGACGATCACGTCGAAGCCGGCGCTTATACTTTGCACCGCAGATTACTTTCCTATGCAGAACCTGTCGAAGATCGCGTGGACGACGTCGTCCGCGGTGCGCCGCCCGGTGACGTCTTCGAGCTTCGCCCGCGCGTCGTGAATGTCTGCGAGCACGAATTCCTCCGGCACGGCGGCGCGCGCGGCGTCCGCCGCTCTGCTCATGTCGCCGCGCGCCTCGGTCAACAATTGCACGTGACGGATGTTCGTCACCGCCGGCACGTCTCGGTCGACGCCGCCGGCCATCGCGCCGACCATTCCCTCGCGCAGCGCGTCCACGCCATCGCCGGTCACGGCCGAGACCGCGATGACGGCCGCGCCGATCTCCGCCGCCCGCCAGGCCTGCGGCAGATCGGATTTGTTGGCGACGATCACCCGCGCCGCGGTTGCCGTGTCGTCCAGCAGGCGAATGTCGTCGGGCGTGAGCGGCGTGGAGCCGTCGAGGACGACCAGCGTGAGCGCCGCGACTCGCCGTGCGTCGGCGGCGCGCGCGATCCCTTCGGCCTCGATCGCGTCCCCGGGACGTTCGCGCACGCCTGCAGTATCAACCAGCGTGACCGGAACGCCGTGAACGTCGATCACCTCCGTCAACAGATCCCGGGTCGTCCCCGGCACGGCGGTGACGATTGCCCGCCCGACACCGGCCAGCCGGTTGAACAGCGACGATTTGCCCGTGTTCGGCCGGCCCGCGATGACGACGTGCAGCCCGTCACGGATCAAGCGCCCGCGCTGCGCGTCGGCGAGCAGCGCATCGACGCTGCGGCCGATCGTCTCGAGCTCCGCTGCGGTCGTCTCGCGATCGACGAAGTGGTATCCCTCGGCGGGGAAGTCGAGCGAGGCCTCCAGGCGAGTCGTCAGATCGAACAGCGCCAGGTCGATCGATCGGATGCGTTCCGTGAGCGTGCCTTCCAGCTGGTCGAACGCCGCTCGCGCCTGAGCCGGCGTGACCGCCTCGATCAGATCGCGGACCGCCTCCGCCTGCACGAGATCGATCTGCCCGTTGAGATAGGCGCGCAGCGTGAATTCCCCCGGCTCCGCCGCGCGCGCGCCGGCCGCCATCGCCGACGTCACGACCTGCTGCAGCAACATCGGGCTGCCATGAGCGCTGATCTCGACCACGTCTTCGCCGGTGTAGGAGTGCGGGGCGGGGAAGCGGGTGAGGATGACGCGATCGATGGCGCCGGCCGGTCCGGTCACCCGCGCCAGCGTCGCCCGCCGCGGCTCGAGCTCCGATCCGGTGAGCGCCTGCGCGACGGCTGCGGCCCGCGGCCCGCTCACGCGGACAACCCCAATGCCGCCGCGCCCGGGTGGGGTTGCTATTGCGACGATCGTATCGGTTGGGTCGAACATGCCGCTATTGGCGATTGGCGATTGCGGATTCTGGGGGATCCTCGACGCACCTGAGCCGGAACCCCGCTAAACCGTCAATCGCCAATCGCCAATTTGAAAATCCACAATCGCCAATCGCCAATCCGCAATGGATTTTAGCGTCTGACCGAGATGATCACGGTCTTCAGGAACGCGTCGCCGACGCTTTCCGACGCCATCTGCGGATCCTCGGCCACGGTGAGGTGCACCAGGCGGCGCGCGTACGGGTTGAGCGGTCCCATCTCCTGCGGCGTCCCCGAGCTCTTCGCCTTCTCCATCATGAACTTCGTCATCTGCTTCAGCTCCGCGTCTTTCCCTTTGCGATAGCCGAGGCAATCCACGACGAACGACCGATCGTCGTCCAGTTCCCGGCGGAACGCCGTGTTGACGATCTGCTGGAGCGCGTCGAGCGCTTCGGCGCGGCGGCGGAGCAGGACGTCCCCCGCCTCTCCGGACAGATCGATCCGGACGCTGTCGGCGGTGTCCTGGATCTCGATCTCGAGCGGCACTCCCATCGCCGTGAGGGTGCGGTCGAGGAAAGTCCGGACGCGCTCGTGGAGATCCGCCATCACTTCCGCTCCTTCGCTGCAGCGCTCTTCCCGGTCCCGGCGCTCTTCACGCGCCGCTCCGCCGGCGGCCGCACGACGCGCGTCGGCGTCGGCCCGATCAGGCGGTTGGTGACGGCCTGCTGGCCGATCGCCCAGAGATTGCTCACCGTCCAGTACAGCACCAGGCCGCTCGGCGCCCAGATGAACATCGTCATGAAGATGAGCGGCATGAACAGCATCATCTTCTGCTGCGTCGGATCGCCGGTCGCGGGGGCCATCTTGGTCTGGATGAACTGCGTGATCCCCATCAGGACCGGGGTGATGAACCACGGATCGTAGGTGGAGAGGTCCTTGATCCAGCCGACGAACGGCGCGCCGCGCAGCTCGATCGCCACCGACAGCATCGCGTAGAACGCAAACAGCACCGGCATCGTCAGCAGCATCGGCACGCAGCCGCTCGCCGGGTTGACGCCGCGCTCGCGGTACAGATTCATCAACTCGACGTTCATCTTCTGCTTGGCGGGATCGCTCATCTTCAGCTTCGCGTAGCGATCCTGGATGGCTTTCACCTCGGGCTGCAGCGACTGCATCTTCCGCATCGAGACGACGCTCTTGTGGCGCAGCGGGAACATCGCCAGATTGATCAGGATCGTCAGGACGATGATCGACCAGCCGTAGTTGCCGACGTAGCCGTTGACCCACTTGAGCGACCGGAGGAGCGGCGTGACCAGCCAGTCGAAGATGCCGAAGTCAATCGCGCGGACCAGCTCCGGGTCGACGGATCGAAGGACGTCGAAATCCTTCGGTCCGAAGAAGAAGCGTTCGCCCGATGGCGGAGAAGGGAAGGTGACGGACCACGAGATGAAGCGCAGCCCTCGTTCGTTCCCTGCCACGGTGACGGGAACCGGTTCGTACTGGACGCGCAGCGGCTGGGCTTTCGAGAGCGCCGCACCGAGGAAGTAGTGGTCGTCCACGCCGGCGAAGCCGAGCGTGCCCTCGACGGTCCCGTATTCGGCGACGTCGTCGAAGCCGACCCGCGTCACATCGCGGTCGCGGTAGAAGATCGGCTGCGGCGACGGCGCGTACGTCATGCCGCTCGAGACGACGCCGGTGCCGAGGGCGGGCCCCCACTGGACCGTCGGGTTCAGCGTCTTGCCGTCCTTCGACACCAACGCGGTCAGGCCAATTACGAACGGCTGGTCGGGAGAGAAGGAGAACTCCTTCCGCGCCGACAGGCCGGAGGCCTCGCTGTACTCGAACGTCAACTTGCCTGGGGAGGAGACGACGCTCAGCGAGTCCGCGCTGGTCTTGAACAACGCCTTGGCGAGCGTGGCGTCAACCGCCGGATCCCCGACGGTCAGGCCGAACGGGCGGGGTGCACCCGCCGGGAGCGCGAGCGGCACGAGGTCAAGGGGTTTGCCGTCGGATCCGAGGTAGCGCTTCAGCCGCCAGTGTTTGAGGACGCCGCCGCGGTTGCTGAAGACCGCTTCGACTTCGCGGCCGTCGGCGACGATGTCGCGCTCGCTGGCATCGTGGACGAGGGGTTCGGCGGCGGTGGACCGCTGCGCGTCGGCCGCGGTCGCCGGCGCGGGTGGAGGCGCGCCAGGGGTTGCCGCGCCGGCGGGCGGCGCCGTGGTGGTGGGCGCGGGAACCGTCGCCGGCCGCCGCGCCGGTTCGGGCGGCGGAAACATCGCCTGATAGGCGTACAGCACGATGAAGGACAGGACGACCGCCAGCAGGACTCGTTTTTCCATCGAGGTCAGCCGCGCGGGCGGTGGCCCGGCACTGGATCGGCGCCGGGCGTCGCAAAGGGGTGGCAGCGGGAGAGGCGGCCCACCGCCAGCATGGCGCCGCGAAACGCGCCGTGGCGGCGAATCGCTTCAGAGGCGTATTCGGAACAGGACGGCAGAAACCGGCACGACCCCGCGAACATCGGCGAGAAAGCCAGCTGGTACAGCCGGATCAGCCACAGCGCGAGTTGCTGGGGGACGGACAGAGGACGGTCGGTGCTGCTCACTTCAACGGCCGGCTGCCAGACGCGCCGCGGCGCGCCGGCAGGCGTTCTCGAAATCGGTCTCGAGGCTGGCGAAGGTCGCGTCGAAGAGCTCGCGACGGGGAATGACGAGCACGTCGACCGCCCCCCCGGCCCGTGGCAAATGCTGGCGGAAAACTTCTCGAATCAGACGTTTAGCCCTGTTTCTGGCGACGGCGGCGCCGAGCTTTTTCGAGGCCACGATCCCCAGGCGGCACCGTGCGCCCGGCGTCGGTGCCATCAGCAGCGTGAGATATCGCCCGTGAATGCGCACGCCCCGATCGAAGACCTTCTGGAACTCTCCGCGGCGCCGGACCCGTTGGGTCTTGCCGAAACGCCGGGTCGACATAGCTGATCCCGGGACCCGGGCGGGCGCTAGGATGAAACCGTGAGGCGCTTGCGCCCCTTGGCGCGACGGCGTTTGAGCACGAGCCGGCCGTTCTTCGTGCTCATGCGCACGAGAAACCCGTGAGTCCGCTTGCGGCGACGGCGGTTCGGCTGGAACGTACGCTTCATGATGTCGGATCCCCTGCGGTCAGCAAGAACGTGCGGAGAAACCTAAATACTAGACAACCGGCGCAGGCAGTGTCAATTGCGCGGCGGCTGGCTGGGACGTTTGTCAGCTCGCGAGACGCTATGTTAGAGTCCCCTCCCCTGCGAACTGCGTAGGGTCTCCCCCCGAAGTTTTCCACAACTGTGGAAAAAAATGTGGAAAAGCCACAGTTTTCGCCCTCCGGTCCCGTCCCGATGCCGCAACCAGGCGGGTTTCCGCGGGGCGAAGGCTGAAAACCGCCGTTGTTTCCGGGCTCAGCAGGAGACGGCGGTGTAAAGATGGCACGACAACAGGGTATTCCCGGGGCGAAAGTTCCCGGGGCGCCGGCAATCGGCACAGGCGGGCACATGATCGGCAGCAACATCTGGGACCGCGTTCTGGCCCGCGTCGAAGCCAAGGTCAACCGGCACAGCTTCTACACGTGGTTTAAACCGACGTCCTTTGTCGCCGATGAGAGCGGGGCCATCCGCGTGCGCGTCCCCAACGCGCTCTTTCGCGACTGGCTCACCAAGCACTACGCCACCGTCCTGACGGAGGCGCTCGGCGAAGTCGAGCGGCCTGGATCGCAGGTCGTGTTCGTGACCGACGACACTCCCAACGTGGCGCCGGAACCCGCTGCCGAGCCGGCGGCGGCCGCGCCGCCCGCCGCGGCCGACACCGGCGAAGACGATTCGGCAGCGGTGGGGCTCGGACCCCGCTACTCCTTCGACACGTTCATCGTCGGACCGTCGAACCAGTTTGCGCACGCCGCCTGCCGCGCGGTGGCGGAGGCGCCGTCGCGCTCCTACAACCCGCTGTTCATCTACGGCGGCGTGGGACTGGGCAAGACGCATCTGATGCACGCCATCGGTCATTACGTGCTCAATCACCTGCGGTCGCTGAAGCTGACCTACATCTCGTCCGAGCGGTTCATGAACGAGATGATCAATGCCGTCCGCTACGACCGCGTCCTCGACTTCCGTGAGCGCTATCGCAGCGTCGACGTGCTGCTGGTCGACGATATCCAGTTCCTTGCCGGCAAAGAAGGAACGCAGACCGAGTTCTTCCACACTTTCAACGCGCTCTACGACTCGCAGAAGCAGATCGTCATCAGCAGCGATTGCCCGCCGCACGAGATTCCGTCGCTCGAGGAACGCCTGCGCTCGCGGTTCGAGTGGGGGTTGATCGCCGATATCCAGCCGCCGGATCTCGAGACCAAGGTGGCGATTCTCAAGAGAAAAGCCGAAGCGGAAGGGGTGCCGCTTCCCGACAACGTGGCGATTTACATCGCCGGGAAAATCAAGTCGAACATCCGCGAACTCGAAGGATCGCTCATCCGGCTGATCGCGTATGCGTCGCTGACGGGAAGGGAGATCTCGCTTCACCTCACGCAGGACGTGCTGCGCAACGTGCTGCAGCACGACGAGCGGGCGATCACCATCGAGATCATCCAGAAGCACGTCTCCGACTACTACCAGTTGAAAGTCGGGGAGCTGAAGTCGCGCAATAACTCGAAATCGGTGGCGATGCCGCGGCAGATTGCGATGTATCTGTGCAAGACGCTGACGAACGCGTCGCTGCCCGAGATCGGAAAAAGCTTCGGCGGCAAGCATCACTCGACGGTGATCCACTCGATTCGCAAGATCGAAGACCTGCGCCAGCGCGACGGAGATTTCAACACCCTCATGAACAACTTCGTCGAGTCGTTCCGGTGAAAAAGCGGGAATTCGAGCGGTTTTCCACAGATCGTGCGCGGGCTGGATCGGGGCCGGCTGTGGACGTTTTCAAGGGGGCGAAATAGCCGCAGAAACGGCACAGAAAACCGGCCCCGAACCCGAAAGCTCATCCACAAGTTAAGTTACTGAAAAATAAGCGGTAATGGCCACGTAGAATGTTTTCAACAGCACCTCTTTCCTGTTATAATTCTTTGTTCCTTTTGATCTCCCTCAACTACGAAGGGATCCGGCGCTTCTAACGCGCCCCGGTTCCCGCGAGGTCACCACCACATGGAGCTTGTCGTCCGCAAGATCGATCTGCTGCGCGAACTGCAGTTGTTCCAAGGCATCGTCGAGCGCAAGAACACGATTCCGATTCTGGCGAACGTGCTGCTCGAGGCGACGGGCGGCGAAGTGAAGTTCCTGGCGACGGACCTCGAGGTCGGGCTGCGCAGTAAATGCAGCGCCACCGTGGCGAAGGGCGGCTCGCTGACGCTGCCGGCCAAGAAGCTGTACGAGATCGTGAAGGCGCTGCCGGAGACCGACGTGCGGATCGAAGAAGATCGCAGCGGCGTGAAGGTCGCCGCCGATCGGTTCGACTCGCGGATGCAGACGCTCCCGCGTGAGGATTTTCCGACGCTGCCCGAAGGCACGGGGAGCTACAGCGCCTCGCTGCCGCGCGATGTGCTGAAGCACATGGTGTCGAAGACGCAGTTCGCGATCACGGGAGAAGACACGCGCTACTTCCTGAATGGCGCGCTGTTCATCCTGCGGCCCGATTCGATGAGCCTGGTCTCGACCGATGGCCATCGTCTAGCCCTGATCACCGTGCCGCGCGACAAGACGAAGAAGCCGAAGGCGGAGGACGAGGTCCGCGTCATCCTTCCGCGCAAGACGCTGCTCGAGCTGGCGCGGCTGCTTGGCGAGGGTGAAGGGGACATCCAATACGAGCGCGGCGAGAACCATCTATTCTTCGACATCGGCGGTCGCCTGCTGATATCCCGGATGATCGACGGGCAGTTCCCGGCCTTCGAGCGAGTCATCCCGAAGACCAACGACAAGCGCGTGGAGTTCGACCGCGATCGGCTGACGAGCGCGGTGAAACGTGTCGCCCTGCTGTCGAACGAGCGGTCGCGCGCGGTGAAGTTCCAGATGGACAAGGGCAAGGTCGAGATCGCGTCGAGCAGCCCCGAGTTCGGCGAAGCGAAGGAAGTCCTGATGGTCGACTACGCCGCGGCGCCGGTGACGATCTGCTTCAACGCGCAGTACGTACTCGACTTTCTCAGCGTCGTGGAAACCGACTCGGTGAGTCTCGAGTTCAAGGACGAGATGAGCCAGGCGGTGATGAAGCCGATCGGCGGCGATGGCTACGAGTACACGTACGTCATCATGCCGATGCGGATCTGACCTTTCAATTGATGTCTGACTTCGAACCCCGCAACGACGACAAGACGCAGCCGGACAGTCGACCAACGCCTGCTGTCGCCCCCGAGAGTTCGGTATCGGGCAACGGCAACGGGCTGGGTGTGGATGACTACGGTGCGGACAAGATCAAGGTCCTCGAGGGCCTCGAGGCGGTCCGCAAACGCCCGGCGATGTACATCGGGTCGACCGGCGCGCCCGGCCTGCACCACCTCGTCTACGAGATCGTCGACAACTCGATAGACGAAGCGCTCGCCGGCTTCTGCGACCAGGTCAACGTCACGCTGCACATCGACAACTCGGTGACCGTCGTCGACAACGGCCGCGGCATTCCGGTCGATCGCCACACCAGCGGCCGATCGGCGGCCGAGGTCGTCCTCACCGTACTGCACGCCGGCGGCAAGTTCGACAACGACAGCTACAAGGTCGCCGGCGGCCTGCACGGCGTCGGCGTGTCGGTCGTCAACGCGCTCTCCGAGACGCTCGACCTGGAGATCTGGCGCAACGGTCAGGTCTACAAGCAGAGCTATGAACGCGGCAATCCGGCGGCGGAACTCGAAGTCACCGGCACGACGAAGAAGCGCGGCACCAAGATCACGTTCAAGCCGGACACGCAGATCTTCGAGACCACCGAGTTCAGCTTCGACACGCTGGCGCAGCGTCTGCGCGAGCTCGCGTTCCTCAACGGCGGCGTCACCATCACGATTGACGACGAGCGGGACGGCAAGTCGCACAAGTTCCTCTACGAGGGGGGGATCAACTCCTTCGTCCAGTTCCTCAACCAGAACAAGGCGGCCGTCAACGACAAGCCAATCCATATGCGCGGCGAGCGGGACGGCATCGAGGTCGAAATCGCGCTGCAGTGGAACGACGGCTACACCGAGACGGTTTATTCGTTCGCCAACAACATCAACACCCATGAGGGGGGCACGCACCTCTCCGGCTTCCGGTCGGCGCTGACCCGCACGATCAACTACTACGTCAGCAAGAACAACCTGGCGAAGGACCTGAAGGACGCGAACATCGGCGGCGACGACATCCGCGAAGGGCTCACCGCGGTCGTCAGCGTGAAGATTCCGCGGCCGCAGTTCGAGGGGCAGACCAAGACCAAACTCGGCAACACCGAGGTCAAGGGCATCGTCGAAGCGATTCTCAACGATCGCCTGGGGGCGTATCTCGAGGAGAACCCGACGGTCGCCAAGCGGGTCATCAACAAGGCGGTCGATGCGGCGCGGGCGCGCGAGGCGGCGCGCAAGGCGCGTGATCTGGTCCGGCGCAAAGGCGCGCTCGACAACAGCAGCCTGCCCGGCAAGCTCGCCGACTGTCAGGAGCGCGACCCGGCGCTGAGCGAGCTGTACATCGTCGAGGGCGAGTCCGCCGGCGGCTCGGCCAAGCAGGGGCGCGACCGCCGCTTCCAGGCGATCCTCCCCATCAAGGGCAAGATCCTCAACGTCGAGCGCGCGCGCTTCGACAAGATGCTCAGCAGCGACGAGATCAAGACGATGATCGCGGCGCTCGGGTGCGGCATCGGCAAAGAGGACTTCGACATCTCGAAGCTGCGCTACCACCGCGTCATCATCATGACCGACGCCGACGTGGACGGCTCGCACATCCGCACGCTGCTCTTGACGTTCTTCTACCGGCAGATGCGTGAGCTGGTGGACAACGGTTACGTGTACATCGCGCAGCCGCCGCTGTTCCGCGCCAAGCGCGGGCGGAGCGAGACCTTCATTCGCGACGAGCGCGCCCTCGAGGCGTGGTTGATCAAACGGGCGGTCGAGTCGCGGGTTGTCACCCTGGAGGATGGCACGGAGATCAGAGGCGAAGATCTCGAGCACAAGGTCGAGAAGCTGATCGCGTTCCGCAAGTTCCTGCAGATCGTCGAGCGGCGCGGCCCATCGCGCGATGTGGTGCTGACGATGCTGGATCGCGAAGCGCGCGACAAGGCGTTCTTCACCGACCGGGCCCGGGTCGACGCGCTGGCGCAGGCGCTGACGACGCGCACGCGGACCGCCACGGTGCAGGCCGACGAGGAGCACCAGGCGTTTGCCATCGTGCTGGAGGACCGGACCGGCGGCTACCCCCGCCATCACCGCCTCGACCAGGATTTCATCTCGACCGCCGAATTCCGCACGCTGGGCAACAGCTACCAGGAAGTGCGCGGCATCCGCGGCCCGATGACGGTCAAGACGACGGCACCGGCGGAAGCGGAGGATCCCGCCGCGCAAGGAGGGACGGCGGCGGCCAACGAGACGGCGATCGGCGGCGCGCCGCTCGATGCCGCAACCCGTCTTGCCGCCGAGCCCAAGCCGCTCGACGCCTCAGCCGAGCCCAAGGCGGCCCCCAAGGCGGTCCGCGACGCGGACGTCCGCGTCGAGTCGGTCGACGAGCTGGTCGAGTTCTTCACCGCCGCCGGCAAGAAGGGGGTTGCGATCAACCGCTACAAAGGCCTCGGGGAAATGAACCCCGACACGCTGTGGGCGACGACGATGAACCCCGAGCTGCGCACGCTGGCGCAGGTCCGCGCCGAGGACCACATGGAGGCGGACCTGATGTTCACCACGCTCATGGGCGATCAGGTCGAGCCGCGCCGCAAGTTCATCGAGGACAACGCGCTGGACGTCAAGAACCTCGATATCTGACGATGTAATTGGTGAATTGGTGAATCCGTGAATTGGTGAATTGGTGAATTGATGGCCCCGATGCAACAAGCTATGAATTCACCAACCCACCAATCCACCAATCCACCAATTCACCAACCCACCAATTCACCAATTACCCATGTCTGAGATCGCCGCTTCCAAAGTTCCAGTAAACATCGAAGACGAGATGAAGCGCTCGTACATGGATTACGCGATGAGCGTAATCATCGGGCGCGCTCTTCCCGACGTGCGCGACGGGTTGAAGCCGGCGCACCGGCGGGTCCTCTACGCGATGCGGCACATGGGGCTGGCGTCGAACCGCGCCTACCGGAAGTGCGCCGCGGTGGTCGGCGAGGTCATCGGCAAGTTCCACCCGCACGGCGATCAGGCGGCGTACGACACGCTGGTCCGGCTCGCGCAGGACTTCAACATGCGCTATCCCCTGGTCGACGGTCAGGGGAACTTCGGCTCGATCGACGGCGATCCTCCGGCGGCCATGCGCTACACCGAGTCGCGTCCGGAGCCGGCGGCCGAAGCGCTGATGGCCGATCTCGACAAGGAGACGGTCGACTACGTCCCGAACTACGACGAGACGACGGAAGAGCCGACCGTCCTGCCGGCGCCGTTCCCGAACCTGCTGGTGAACGGATCCACCGGCATCGCCGTCGGCATGGCGACCAACATCCCGCCGCACAACATGCGCGAGGTCATCGACGGCGTCATCGCCGTCATCGATCAGCGCACGCAGTCGTCCGACACCAAGCTCCGCGCGCTGCTGAAGACGGTGCCGGGGCCGGACTTCCCATCGGCCGGGTTCATCGTCGGGCGTGAAGGCATCTTCAACGCCTATCGCACCGGCCGCGGCGCGATCACGGTTCGCGCCAGGGCGGCGGTCGAGGAGAGCAAGAAGGGCGACAAGCTCTCGATCGTCATCACCGAGATCCCGTATCAGGTGAACAAGGCGCGGCTGATCGAGAAGATCGCCGAGCTCGCCCGCGAGAAAGCGATCGAAGGCATCTCCGACATCCGCGACGAATCGGATCGCGAGGGCATGCGGATCGTCGTCGAGCTGCGGCGTGGCGAGGTGGCTGAGGTCGTCCTCAACAACCTCTACAAGCACACCCAGCTCCAGACCACCTTCGGCGTGATCATGCTGGCAATCGTCGCCGGCCGGCCGCGCGTGCTGAGCCTGGTCGAAATCGTCGAGCAGTTCATCGACTTCAAGCGGGAGGTCGTCCGGCGGCGCACCGAGTTCGAGCTGCGCAAGGCCGAATCGCGGGCGCACATCCTCGAAGGGTTGAAGATCGCGCTCGATCACCTCGACGCGGTGATCAAGTTGATCCGCGGATCGCGCCACCCCGCGGAGGCGCGCGAAGGACTGGTCACCCAGTTCAGCCTCAGCATCGTCCAGGCCCAGGCAATCCTGGACATGCAGCTGCAGCGGCTCACCGGCCTCGAGCGGCAGAAGATCGTCGACGAGCTGGCGGAGTTGATGCGCACGATCGAGCGGCTGCGCGCCATCCTGTCGAGCGACAAGCTGCTGATGGAGGTGGTCGTCAACGAGCTGAAGGCGGTGCGCGATCGCTTCGCCGACGAGCGGCGGACGCAGATCATCGACGAGAGCGGCGAGCTGCGCATCGAGGATCTGATCGCCGACGAGGACATGGCGATCACGGTGACCAACACCGGCTACATCAAGCGCACCGCGATCTCGACGTACCGGATGCAGCGCCGCGGCGGCAAGGGGCGCATCGGCATGCGCACGCGCGAGGAGGATTTCGTCAGCCACCTCTTCGTCGCCTCGACCCACGCCTACATCATGATCTTCTCGGATCGCGGCCGCGCCTACTGGCTGAAGGTCCACGAGATCCCCGACGTCGGTCCGGGCGGGAAAGGCAAAGCGATCGCCAACCTCGTCTCGATGGAAGCGGGCGAGCGGATCGCGGCGCTGCTCGCGGTCAAGGCGTTCCCCGAGGCAGACGATCAGCAATACGTCGTCATGGGCACGCGGAAGGGCAGCATCAAGAAGACCGATCTCTCCGCGTTCAGCAACCCGCGCGCGGGGGGCATCATCGCCATGGGGGTCGAGGAAGGGGATGCGGTGATTGCCGTCGAGTTGTCCGACGGCAAGGAGCAGATCTTCCTGGGCACGCGCAACGGGATGGCGATCCGCTTCGAGGAGACCGACGTGCGGCCGATGGGGCGCACCGCGTACGGCGTGCGCGGCATCAGCCTGCGCGAGGACGACGAGGTCGTGGCGATGGAGGTGGTGCGCGAAGGCGGCACGCTGCTGACCGTTACGCAGCACGGCTACGGCAAGCGCACCGAGCTCGAGGAGTACCGGCTCCAGTCGCGCGGCGGCATCGGCATCATCAACATCCAGACGTCCGATCGGAACGGCAAGGTCGTCGGCATCGCCTACGTGAGCGACGACGACCAGCTGATGTTGATCAGCCAGCAGGGGATGATCCTGCGGATGCGCGCCGGCGACGTCCGCGCGATCGGCCGCGCCACCCAGGGCGTCCGCCTCATCGGCGTGGAGGAAGGGGACGAGGTGGTGTCGCTCGCCAGGCTGGCGGAGAAGGACGAGGACGCCAACGGCGCGACGGTGGAGATGGTCGGCGGCAGCGAAGA
>Ga0075421_100005328_pt1 | contig 15533 bp, 11 predicted proteins | sample SoiMetdeltSBSDD5_FD_75292 | JGI IMG/M metagenome (GOLD analysis project Ga0075421, IMG submission 75292) | Bulk soil microbial communities from a Populus tree surrounding site in Tennessee, USA - Soil MetaG P. deltoides SBSDD5 | ecosystem: Environmental > Terrestrial > Soil > Tree plantation...
CGGCGAGCGACGACCCGCGTAGGGCAGAATCGGGCAGAGACTCGGAGTCTGATGCGCCTGGAGGAGCGGGTGACGCCCCGCTACTCCTTCACCAGGAGCACGTGGATGGCCTTCACCACCGCCCGGACGCTGTCGCCTTTCTTGAGGCCGAGGTCCTCGAGGGAATCGAGCGTCATCACGCTCGAAAGGTCGACGGGTCCATCGACGGTGAGGTTCACCTGGCACATCACCGTGCCCTTCTTGATGGACTTCACCTTGGCGATCGTCTGGTTCCGGGCTCCGTACTTCATGGGATATCTCCTTGGGTGGGCGTGAAAGGATACCGAAGGACGGCGCCCGACGATAGGCGTTCGGCGGGCTACGCCGGCGTCGGGGAGGTCTCGAGGACCGCCCTCGCCTTTCGGCGGCGCGCCACGGCCCCGCGGAGGTCCTCCCACAGCGAGTAGACGATGGGGGTCACGATGAGCGTGAGCGCGAGGGAGAGCGACTGGCCGCCGAGGATCACCTTGGCCATGCTCGCCCGCGCGGCGGCTCCCGGGCCCGTCCCGAGCGCCATCGGCAGCATGGCCGCGAGCAGCATGACCGTGGTCATGAGGATGGGCCGGAGCCGGGTGTGGTTCGCCTCGAGGATGGCCTCGCGCAGCGGCATCCCTCTCTGGCGCAGCACGTTCGTGTAGTCCACCTGGAGGATCCCGTTCTTCTTGACGATCCCGAACAGCATGAAGAGCCCGAACATCGCGTAGATATCGAGGTTCGTGTCGAGGAAGAGGAGGGAGAGGAGCGCGAAGGGAATCGTGAGCGGCAAGGCGAGGAGAATCGTGATCGGGTGGAGGAAGCTCTCGAACTGTCCGGCGAGGATCATGTACATGAAGAGGAAGCTGAGCGCGAAGGCGATGATGAAGTTCAGCGTGGCCTCCGCGAGCGTCTTCGCCCTGCCGATGAACTCGTAACGGTACTCGGCGGGCAGGTTCAAGGACTCTATGTGCCGCGAGAGCTCCACCACGGCATCGCCCAGGGCCTTTCCGTCCAGGTTCGCCGCGATGACGACCTGCCTCTGGCGGCTGAAGCGGTCGATCGTGCTCGGGCCGAGCGCGCTCTCGTAGCGCGCGACCTGGCCGAGCGTGACGAGGCCGAGTCCGCCGCCGTTCCTTTCCGAGCGGACCGCGAGCCTCGAGATCGTCGGCCAATCCATCCGCGCCAGGCCCTCGGCGCGAAGCCAGACGTCGTACATTTCGTCGTGCTCCTTGTACTTGCTCACGGGCACTCCGCCCACGAGCACGTTCGCGGCGAGCGAGATGTCCTCGACCGTGACTCCGAGCTCCGATGCCCGCTCGCGATCGGGGAAGATGCGCATCTCGGGCTTCTGGAGGGTGAGGCTCGTGTCCACGTCCACGTAGTGGCCCTGCGCCCGCATCCACCCGGCGATCCCGCCCGAGAACTCCCGGAGCTTGTCCATGTCGGGCCCGCGCAGGTTCAGGTCCACCATGACGTGCCGGAAGCCCGTGCCCTGGAAGGCGGAGACGTCCTGCACCGTCGAGCGGAGGTCGGGGTAGTCCGCGAGCATGGCCCGCGCATCGGCCATGACGTCGAACTGCGAGTAGTCCCTCTCGGAGATGTCGACCAGCCTCACGTAGATCGTGCACGCGGTGACCTCACCCTGCCCCCGGGTCACCCGACCGGTGGTGTCGCCGATCGTGGCGAGCGTGTGCGTTACCCCGCGCAGGCGATGCAGCTTTCCCTCGATCTCCGCGCAGGTGCGGTCCGCGCGTTCGAGGGAGTAGCCCTCGGGCAGCGTGATCACGACCTCGAGCTCGCTCTGGTCGTCCCGGGGGATGAAGTCCTTGCCCACGGCGCGGAAGATCAGGGGTGTGGCGGCAAGGACGCCCGCGGTGAGCAGGATGACCACCCACCGGCGCTCGAGCGACCCGCTGAGGACCCTCAGGTAGGACCTCTCGATGGCGGTCCAGATGCGTCCTTCCTTGCTCGTCCTCTTCTTCCCCTCGAGTTTGAGGAACCGGGAGCACAGCATCGGCGTCATGGTGAAGGAGATGAGCATGCTCGTGAGCACGGAGAAGCCGACCACCATGCCGAAGCTGCTGAAAAACCGCCCGACACGTCCCGACATGAAGGCCACGGGTATGAAGATGACGAGCAAGGACAGCGTGGTGGCCGCCACGGCGAGGGCGATCTCCCGCGTCGCCGTGCCGGCCGCCTCCATCGCGCTCCGCCCGTGCTCCTCCATGTGGCGGAAGATGTTCTCGTGCACGACGACCGCGTCGTCGATGACGATTCCCACCGCCAGGATGAGTCCGAGCATGGTGATGTTGTTCAGGGTGAAGCCCATGAACTGCATGAAGGTGAAGGTCACGACGATCGAGGCGGGTATCGCCAGGGTGGCGATGATCGTGGTCCGGAGGTCGCGTATGAAGAGGAGGATGGTGAGACCGACGAGGACCGCCGCGAGGAGGAGGTGTCGCGTCACTTCCTCCATGGAGCGGCGGATGAAGCGCGACTGATCCCGCACGACCTCCGCCTCGATGTCGGGCGGCAGGAGGGGGAGGATCTCCGCGAGTCGCTCGAGGAGGGCATCCGCGACCTGTACGGTGTTCGTGCCGGACTGCTTCCGCACCACGAGGCTGACCGCGACGTCCCCCGGACTCCCCGCGGCCGAGCGCGCGCGGGCCCAGAGGCGGCTCGTCCCCCGGGGCTCCTCGAAGGTGTCCTCCACGCGGCCGATGTCCTCGAGGCGCACAGGCTGGCCGTTCCTGTTGGCGATGATGAGCTTCTCGAAGTCCGCGGGCTGGCGGACCCGGCCCATGACGCGGAGCACTTCCTCGCGCAGGCCGCGGTCGACCCTGCCTCCGGGCTGCTCCTGGTTCTCCTTGACGAGCGCGTCGCGGACATCCTCGATGGACAGGTCGCCGTACTTGAGGAGCCTGTCCGGATCGATGATGACCTGGATCGCCCTCTGACGTCCCCCGACGATGGTCACCGCGCCCACGCCGGGAAGCGTCTCGAGGTCCTCCTTGATCCGTTTCTTGGCGATCTCGGTGACTTCCCGCGGGTCCCTGCGCCCGGACACCGCGATGGTCATGATCGGCGAGGCGTCCAGGTCGAACTTGTCGATGAGAGGAGGGTCCGTCCCCACGGGGAGCTCCGCGAGGATGGTGCGCACCTTGGCATCCACCTCCTGGGCGGCCACCGCTCCGCTTTTTTCGAGCACGAACTGGATGGTGACCTGGGAGATGCCCTCCTTCGTCGTGGAGCGGAGCTCGTCGATCCCGGAGATCGTGTTCACGATCTCCTCGATGGGCTTCGTCACCTGGGTCTCCATCTCCTCGACGCTCGCCCCGCGGAGAGTCGTCGTCACGGTGACCATGGGCAGGTCGACGTTGGGGAAGAGCTCCACGCCGAGCCGCGTGTAGGAGACGAGGCCGAGGACGAGCGGCGCCGCCACGAGCATGGTGGTGAAGACGGGGCGCCGTATGCAGACGTCCCAGAGGCTCACGGCGCCTCCGACCCGGTGGGGTCCTCTCCGGGGGAGCGGATCCGGACCGGCGTGCCGTCCGCGAGGAGCGAGTGCCCGCTCGTCACGATGAGGTCCCCCGGCTTCAGGTCTCCCGTGACCTCGATGCGGATGCTGTCCCCGCCGGATTCGCCGCCCAGGCGGGCGCCGGTCTCGACCTCGACGGGGCGGGACCTCCCCTCCGAGACGACGAAGACCTTCACCACGCCCGCGAAGGCGACTATGGCCTCCTCGGGCACGGTCGGCGCGTCCTCGCGGAGCGCGGTCGTGATGGAGACCTTGACGAAGCTCCCCGCCTTGAGCCTCCGGTCGTCGTTCGGGACCATCGCCTCCACCCAGAACGTCCGGCTGAGCCGGTCCACCGTCGGGCTCACCCTCGAGACCTTGCCCGCGAACGTCTCTCCGGGGTGGGACTCGGCGCGGATCGCCACGGGCTGCCCCGTCCGGATGCGGCCGGCATACCGCTCGGGGACCGTGGCCCGGAGCTCGAGGACGCGGTCGACGACGAGGCGGAACGCCGCCACCGATGGGAATGCGCGGACCATCTCCCCTTCGGACACGAGCCTCTCCGCGACGACGTACTCGATGCCCGAGGCAGCCGGCCCGAACGCGGCCCTGGCGACGCCATCGACGGCCAGCGCCTGGTCCAGCGTGGGGACGGGGACGCGCACCTTCGTCTCGCGGAGCTTCTCCTCGGCGATCTCGAGGAGCACCTGCTTGTGCCGGGCTGCCGCGAGTGTCGCGGATGCCTGCATCACGGCCTCCGCCTTCAGCGCCTGGGCGACGCGGCGCTCGGCCTCGCGCTCGGTGACATCTTCCCGGGAAACCACCTCCTCGGGCAGCGACTGGAGCCTCTCGAGCTTGACCCGGGCGTTCTTCTCGACGGCATCCGCGCGCGCGACCGTCGGTATGCTCTCGACATCGAGGGCGCCCGGGGGCAGCTCGACGAGCCCGATGCGCGCGAGCTCCATCTCGAGGGCCTTCCTCGCCTCGCTGACCGCCAGCCTGTAGTCCGTGTCGTCGATCTCGAGGAGGACCTCGCCGGGCTTCACGGTGTCGCCGACTTCCCGGAGGATCCTCGAGGCTCTTCCCTCGACCTTGGGCGTGATCGTCACGTCCTCGAGCCCATCCAGGTTCCCCACGACGTTGACGGTGCGCTCGACCTGCCGTATCTCGACAGGGGCGACCGTCACCGCCACGGGCCGGGGCTCCTTCTCGCGGGCCGCCGGCGCGGATGCGTCCCCGCCCTTCGACCCCGCCCTCTCGCCGCAGGCGATGAGGAGCCCGCCGAGGATCGCCAGCGACACCGACGCGGCGGCGGCCGACCAGGCCAGTTTCCGGCGGCTCATGACTTCCCTCGCGCGCGGGCGGGGCGAGTCCTTTTACCCGGGTCGAGGAGGATCCCGTGGAACACGATGTCGAGGATGTCCCCGGCCTGGCCCGCCGAGGACTTCCTCTGACCCGCGAAGTGGTTCGTGAACATGGTGCCGTAGACGAGGTGACTCAGGACGTCCGTGATCCGTTCGACGGGGACCTTCCGCACCCGGCCCTTCCCGATGAGGGAGGCGAAGAGCGCCTTCCACCGGCCCACGTTCGCATCCCGGTGCTCGAAGTAGGTGGGCCTCTTCCTGTCCTTGAAGTGCGCCCTCTCCTGGATGATGAGCTCCACGAACCCCGGCTGCTCGGCGAAGAAGTCGAGGTAGGCCCGGATGGCGAGGGAGACCCGGTCGAGCGGATCCTCGACGCCGTCGATGGCCGCATCGACCGCCTGGCGGAGCCTCTGCATGACGCGATCCACGGCCGCGAGGAAGAGCTCTCGCTTGCTGGGGAAGTACCGGTAGAGCGTGCCCTTCCCGACATGGAGCCGGTCGGCGAGCACCTGGGTGTCGGTGTCGGGATACCCCCTGGCGGCGAACAGGTCGGCCGCCTCGTCGAGGATCTCCTTCCTCCGGCGGACGTGGAGGCTCTCGTCGACGGGGCGTCCAGGCTTCCTGGGAGCGGCGATGGTCATGGAGGCGACTTCCGGCTTGCGAGGGGTAGAAAAGAGAAAAAGGCAGAATAAGGAAGGCAGGAAGGTAAGGAATGAAGGAAAGGAAGGAAGGTAAAGAGGGTTCGCTTCCCGACCTCTCTCTCCTCTCCGGATATTACCTGACTGGTCAGTCCGTCAATAACTATGCAACCGCGAGACCCGCGGTTCCAGCAACAAGAAGGAGGCTTCCCCGTCTTCCTCCGTGTGGAATTCCGGCTTCCTTGTTCCTCCCGCTCCCTTTCCCCTCTTCCACTTCCCCTCTTTCCAATTCCTTACTTCCTTAACTTCCTTCTTTCCTTATCCTGCCTTTCTCCTTCCCCTCCTTTCCGGTCGCCGTTACCCGACCGCGAGCCAGGATCCCAGGCTCGCGACGGCGAGGATGAAGGAAGCCCCGAGGAGCTTCCTCGGCGATGCCGGTGTCTTCACCGCGGATCTCCCGGCAGCGCTGCCGAGGCCTGCCTGCCACAGGGTCACGATGAAGTGGAGCACCGCCGAGACGGGGGCGAGCATCCGGGTGAGATCGAGGAGCGACCGCCACTCCGAGTCCGGGCCCACTCGCGAGGCGAAGAGTCCGCATCCGAGGATGACGAGGAGGTTCAGCGCGCCCCATATCACGGTTCCCGTTCCCACTCCCAGCTCGGAGAGGTAGGACCCGGGCTCCTCGTCCTCGAACTCGGGGCCCGCTCCGGGGCCCATCCCGTGGGTCACGCGCCCGGGTGGATCTTCCGGACCATCTCGTAGGCGTCCTCGTCGAGGCCCGGATAGTGATTCCGGAGGATGCGGGTGGCCCTGTATCCCGCCTTCCTGTAGAGGAGCTGCGCGGCGAGGTTCGATTCGCCCACCTCGAGGTGAATCCTCCCGGCATGCTCATCGAGCGCCTGCGTCACCTTCCGGCGGCTCCAGCGTCCCGCGCGGACTTCGGTCGACTCGCGCTCTCCCACGCGCGAGCTCGCGAGCGATTGCGAGGGATCGCGGCCGCACCCGATGTCGAAGGCCCGCCGGGCGAGCTTTTGAATGAAGGCCAGGCAGCGCATCGCATGGCCTTTCCTCCGATGCTCGGGGTGGACCGCAAGGTTCAGGATGTGGGTGCTCTCGGCGCGGAGCTCCACGACGAAGTAGCTCACGATCTTGCCGGCGTTCTCCAGCACCACGCACGTGGCTCCGTGGGGACCGGAGAGGAGCCCCGTGAATCGTTCCGCGTTCCAGGGAATGCGGAACGACAGCTTCTCGATGTCGAGGACCGCGGGAACGTCGGCGGCGGTCATGATCCTGAAGCTTGCCGACGCCAGCGCCTCGCCTTGCATGCCCCCATCCTATCCTCCATCGCGCGACGCTGCCACGGATCGATCCCGCGCGATCCGGGCGCTTCGCTTCATACGCCGATCGGCACGTGTTAAACTCCTCCCCGAGCCATCCCTTCACGAGCCCAACGCACGGATGAACCGCCGCCCCGCCCTCGAAGCCACCGACCCAGCCATCGCCGAGCTCATCCGTCGCGAGGAGATCCGGCAGGAGAGCTGCATACGCCTCATACCCTCCGAGAACTATGCGTCCCGGGCGGTCATGGAGGCCACGGGCACGGTCCTCACGAACAAGTACTCCGAGGGGTATCCGGGGAAGCGCTACTACGAAGGCCAGGAGAACATCGATCCGATCGAGACCCTGGCGCTCGAGCGCGCGAAGAAGCTCTTCGGCGTCGAGCACGCGAACGTCCAGCCGTACTCCGGGTCGCCGGCCAATGCGGCCGTGTACCTCGCGCTCCTCAAGCCGGGGGACACCGTCATGGGCCTGAGCCTCCCCTTCGGGGGGCACCTGACTCACGGCTGGAAGGTGAACTTCTCGGGAATCACCTATCGCTCGGTCCAGTACGAGGTGGATCCCGTCACCCACCGGATCGACCTCGACCGGGTGCGGGAGCTGGCGCGCGCGGAGCGTCCGAAGCTGATCTTCACGGGGGGCACCGCCTACCCCCGGATATGGGACTTCGAGGGGTTCGCGGCGATCGCGAAGGAAGTCGATGCCGTGCTCGTCGCGGACATGGCTCACATTGCAGGGCTCGTTGCGGGCGGCGCGCACCCGAGCCCCGTCTCTCGAGCTCCGATCGTGACGACCACGACTCACAAGACGCTCAGGGGCCCCAGGGGCGGCATGATCCTCTCGACCGCGGCGTACGCCACCGCCCTCGACCGCGCCGTCTTCCCGGGCCTCCAGGGCGGTCCCCACAACCACACGACCGCCGGGATCGCGGTGGCGCTCGAGGAGGCGTCTCGCCCGGAGTTCCGCGAGTACGCCCGGCAGATCGTCTCGAATGCGAAGGCGCTCGCCGAGGAGCTCCTCGCCCACGGCTTCCGTCTGATCTCGGGCGGGACCGACAACCACCTGATCCTCATCGATACGACGGTCGGGCACGGGAAGCGCCCCTCCGTGAACGGGAAGCCCGCGGCGCGCACCCTCGCGGCGGCCGGGCTCGAGTGCAACTACAACACGATCCCCTTCGACAAGCGGAAGCCGTTCGACCCGAGCGGAGTGCGGATCGGCACCCCCTCCGTGACCTCCCGCGGGATGAAGGAGACCGAGATGCGGCGGGTCGCGGAGTGGATGGATCGCGCGCTCACACAGGCCGGCGATGCCGCGGCCCTGGAGAAGATCCGGGCCGAGGCCGCCGAGCTGGCCGAGGCCTTCCCGTGCCCCGGCATCCGGATCTGAGAGTCTTGCCAGGCCGAGCCGCCCGGAGTATCTTCCGGCCCCGGCGCGGGGGAGCGCGGCAAGGCGCCCTGGACCGCGCCCGATCGAAGAGACCGTGAAGAGTGGATCGTGAAGAGAGGACCGTCCGCGGCACCCTGCCCGCCGTGGGCTCCAGGAAGTGAGGGGAGTTTCCATGCAGGGGGAGATCTGCGCGACCCGGCTTTACAGGGAAGATCTGGACCAGCACAAGCTGGTGAGCTCGAAGGCGTTCCAGACGGGCGATGTGATCGCGCGCTTCCAGGCCAAGGTCGAGCTCGACGAGCCGAGCTGGCTCACGGTGCAGGTATCCGAGGGCCGTCACATAGTCCTGAACCCGGACATCCTCGGATCGCTGAACCATAGCTGCGATCCGAACGTGTTCCTGGACGTCGAGGGCATGCGGCTCACGGCCCTCCACCCGATTCCCGAGGGAGATGAGCTGACCTTCTTCTACCCCTCTACCGAGTGGGCGATGGCGGAGCCCTTCGAGTGCGGGTGTGGCGCCGCCGGCTGCATCGGTCGGATCGGCGGAGCCCGGGAAACTCCACTGTCCATGCTCGCGCGCTACCGTCTCAGCCCGCACATCGTGAGACTGATAGGAGCCAGCATGATTCCCCCGCGAGGTTAGGAAAGGGCGGGGGGAAGGGAACGGACCGGAGCGGGAGCGGCAGCGTTTGGGAAGGGGGCAGACCGCGGTCATCTTTGGGGGACCGACCGCCGTCCGGGCGTTACAATTGAAGGCTCAGGGCCTCTCCGATCCGTTGTGGCGCCATCGCACGGCGGTGCTAACCTATTCGTTCCCCTTGCTGACGCACACTCGATGAAACATCACCCGCGCATCGCCTTTACGGGCGCGGTTCTCCTCCTCGCGCATGCGAGCGCGCGGGCGGATCTCGTCATCACGGAGATCCACTACGCTCCCATCGACGCGAGCGGAGCGGCCCGGAGCGACCTCGAGTTCATCGAGATCGCGAACGACGGTCCGGAGCCCTACGACCTCTACGGCTTCAGCTTCACGGGGATCACCTTCGAGTTCGCCGAGAGGCTCTTCCTCCCGGGGAGGGGATACCTCGTGGTCTGCCGCGATGCCGCGGCCCTGACCGCCCACTACGGCATCCAGAACGTGATCGGGAATTTCGGCGGTTCGCTCGACAACGCCGGTGAGGAGATCGCCCTCCTCAACCCGCAGGGTTCGGTGGTCAGCCGCGTCGACTACAACGACCGCGGCCGATGGCCCAGCGGCGCGAAGGGCACGGGGCACTCGCTCTCCATCATCGCTCCGTACCGGGATCCGTCGGATCCAGAGAGCTGGAGACTCAGCGGCGAGCGCGGGGGGACTCCCGGAGCGGCGAACTTCGCGATCGGCCCGACGTTCATCGACACCGTGCTCGTGGCTTCGGGCACGTCCTGGCGCTACCTGAAGGGGACCCAGGCGCCCTCCTCTCCGGTAACGGCGTGGAGGAGCACCACCTTCAACGATGCGACCTGGCTCAGCGGTCTCACGGGGATCGGCTACGGCGACGGCGACGACCGGACCCAGCTCGGGGACATGGAGAACAACTATCTCACGGTCTTCTGCAGGAAGTTTTTCACGGTTCCGGACGTCTCCGCCGTGGAGGACCTGGTCCTCGGCATCCGGTACGACGACGGCTTCACCGCCTACCTGAACGGCTCGGAGGTCGCATCGAGGAACGTCTCGGGCGACGCGTTCGACGACGAGGCCTCGAGCGCCATCGAGCCCACGAGCGAGGACATCGACATCAGCGCGTTCAAGAACCTCCTCGTCAACGGCACGAACCTCATCGCGGTCCAGGTGCACAACGCCGGCATCGGAAGCTCGGACCTGAGCTTCGATCCCAGGCTCGTCAGCAGAAGGACGATCCCCCCGTCCTCGTCGGGCCACGTCCCGATCGTCATCAACGAAGGTTTCTTCCGTACGGCCTCGGCCGCGAGCCGCTTCATCGAGCTCCATAACATGGGCACCGATGACGTCGAGCTGGGCGGGTACTACCTGACCGATCAGTTCTCGACCCTGGAGAAGTTCCGCATCCCGGACGGCGCGTCGATTCCCGGGGGAGGATTCGTGCGTTTCACCCAGCCGGAGCTCGGATTCGACCTGTCCATTGTCCCCCTCACGAAGGAGCGCGTGAGCGTGGCGCTCGTCGATCCAGAAGGGGCGCACGTCGTGGATGCCTTCATCTTCGAGCCTGCGATCGATGGCAAGAGCGAGGCCCGCTATCCCGACGGCGCCGCGCGCTTCTCTCCTGCCGTCACCCCCACGCCTTCAGCTCCGAACGAGGCTCTTTCCGGAGCCGAGATCGTCATCAACGAGATCTTCTACCACCCGCCGAGCGGTGACGCGGCGGACGAGTTCGTCGAGCTCTACAACGCGGGTGCCACCGCCGTCGACCTGAGCGGCTGGTCGCTCCGTGGCGTCGACATCGTGCTCCCGAACCCGACGATGCTCGCCGCCGGAGATTACCTCGTCCTCGCACGCGACCCCGCGAGGATCCGCAGCCGATACGGCCTTTCCGCGGAGGCCGTGGTCGACACTCCCTGGCTCGGGGTTCTTCGCGACGGCGGGGAGCGGATCGAGCTCGAGGACCTCTACGGGAACACCATCGACTCGGTCGATTACCGCGACGGTGGGGAGTGGCCCGCGTGGGCCGACGGCGGCGGGTCGTCGCTCGAGCTCGTCGACCCTCGAAGCGATAACGACGTCGCGGGATCCTGGGATGCGAGCGACGACTCCGCGGATGCGGAGACGAGGACGATCACGTACTCGAACGTCCCGTACGGCGGAGGCGAGCCCGACTTCGGCATGATGCTCGCCGAGAAGGGCATCGTCCTCATCGACGACATCTCGCTCGTGAAGACGGGGACGGCCACGAACCTCATCCCCAACGGAACCTTCGATACGAACGAGACGGGGTGGCGCTTCGAGGGGACGCACGTCCGCTCCGGCCGCACGGCCTCCGCGGCCGAGAGGATCGCGGGCGCGGGCTCGCTGAAGCTCATCGCCTGGAACGGGGGCGGCGACTACAAGGTGAACCGGATCGAGACCGAGGCCGGGCCCCAGGGCACCGGCACGTACACGGTCTCGTACAAGGCTCGATGGGTCGTGGGGAGCCCGAGGATCATCACCATCGGCGACTACAACGTCACCCAGCCCGGGAACCCGGGGCTCGCGGGATCCAATGCGGCGCCCCTCCCCCCGAGGCTCGGCACGCCTGGCGCCCGGAACAGCGTCACCGAGAGGCAGATCGCGCGGACGGGCTCGGAGAACATCGGCCCTTCGATCGATCTCGTGTCCCACTCCCCGGCTGTCCCCCAGGCGAACGAGCAGGTCACGGTCTCGGCCCGCGTCAGGGATCCCGACGGGGTCGACTCCGTGACCCTCAGGTTCCGTACGGACACGCCCGTGGGCGCGTTCACGCAGGTCGTCATGGCGGACCCGGACGGCGACGGCGTCTGGACGGGGAATATCCCGGGCCTCGCTCTCGGGACCAAGGTGCTCTTCTTCGTGGTCGCGGAGGATGTCTCCGGGGCCGTCTCGCGCTTCCCCGCGGACATCCTCGAGCGGACCCACCCCCCCGTGGTCGACTCCGCGGCGGCCGCTGCGAACGACGAGCTCTTCTGCATGTATCGCCACGACACGCGCCCCGTCACGAGCCAGCACAGCTACCGCTTCATCCTGAACGACCCGAACCTCGAGTACCTGCGGACCCGCAAGGTGCACTCGAACGACGTCATCGAGGGCACGTTCGTCTTCGACTCCGAGGACGTCTACTACAACGCGAAGATCCGGTTCGCCGGAAGCCCCTGGCTGCGCTCGAGCGGGAGCTTCTCCAACAGCTACGCCATCCGCATGCCCAAGGACAATCCTCTCCACGGCAGGAAGGAGGCCTTCAACCTGGACACTCACGGAAGCGACGGGCGGGAGAGAATCTCCCACTATCTCCTCCGCCAGAGCGCCGGCGCGGGGACGCTTCCCTATTTCGACGGGCACGCGCTGGTGCGCTTCCAGCTCAACGACGTCCGCGATGCGACGTACGAAGCTCTCGACAAGCCCAACCGCCAGTACCTGGATTACTGGTTCCCGGATGCGGAGTGGGGAAACTTCTTCGAGATGGATGACCGGTTCAGCTTCAACGACAACGGGGACAGGACCGGGAACGCCGATGGGAAGCTCCTGTATCCGCCTTACGGCGCGATCTCGGACGGGACCAACAAGGAGAACTTCCGGTGGTTCTTCAGCCCCCGGCAGAACGAGAGCAAGGACGACTTCAGCCAACTCCAGTTTCTCGCGTACATCATGGACTCGCGAGTGACCTCCCACGCCAACTTCGATGCGGGGATCTCGAACATCCTCGATGTGGAGGAGCTGCTTCGCACCTTCGCCATCGAGCTCAACATCGATGACTGGGACACGTGGGGAGGGCGGCGCGGGAAGAACTGCTACTTCTACCAGTCGCCCGTCGATGTCCTCTGGAGGAAGGTCCCCTGGGACCTCGAGCTCACCTACGGGGACGTGAATGCGTTCCCCATGCCCGGGAGCATCACCGGCACCTACTCGAGCGCGTTCAGCGAGGTGACGCGACTCATGAACCGACCCCGCATCAAGCGACTCTATTACGGGATCCTCGCGGAGCAGGTCGACCTCCAGAGCGGCTTTTTCCACTCGGCGTTCCTCGGGCCGTACATGCAGGAAATCGCGGCCGCGGGTGTGGGAAACACGGGAGTGGGAATGCCCGGCGGATGGATCGACCAGCGCGCGGCCAAGATCCGCGACTGGGTGAGGAGTGCCGTGTTCCCGCAGGTGCGCCTGGAGATCACCACGAGCGGAGGGGAGCCGTTCGCGACGTCGGGAGTCATGATCGATCTCGAGGGGAAGGCGCCCGCGGATGTCTTCTTCCTGATCGTCTCCAGGGGCGGTATCGTCCTCGAGCCGACGCCGCTCACGGAGTTCTCCACGACGGATGTCCTGGGGTGGAAGGTCACCGGGATCCCCATCCCGCCCGGCACGAACGAGATCGAGGTCCTCGGGCTCAGCTCGCGAGGCGACATCGTCGACCGCGACCTCATCGAGGTGACCTCCACGTCGGACTGGGCGCCGCCCGGGATCGTCGACGTGGACCCCGACACCGTCCTTCCGGGCGATCCCTTCGTGATCCAGGGTGAGGAGCTCCACGACGGCGTCCGGGTGTTCTTCGACGGGGGCATCGAGGCGGCAGGCGTCACCTACAGGAGCGCGACGGACCCGGAGCGGATCACGGCGCGGGTGCCCGCGGAGCTGTTGCCGGGCCTCACGACCCTGGTCATCCGGAACGCGGACGGGCAGGAGTCCGAGCCGTGGCCGTTCACGGTGGCGGAACCGGGCTCCCTCTTCGTGCGCGGCGATGCGAACCTCGACTACCGGATCGACATCTCGGACGGTCTGAAGGTGCTCCTCCATCTCTTCGCAGGCGAGCCCGTGACCTGCCTCGACGCCCTGGATACGAACGACTCCGGCAGCCTCGAGATCACGGACGCGATCCTGCTCCTCGATCACCTCTTCCGCGGCGGGGCCACCCCCTCGGAGCCCCATCCGTTTGCGGGCGAGGACCCGACGTCCGGAGACGCGCTCGACTGCAGCTACGGGCTGTCGTAGGGAGGCAGCCCGGCTACGAGAGCTCCCTCGTTCCCGCCCGTTCCCGGGTCGTTTGGCTTGGCCAAACGAGTCAGCATGGAAACCATTCGCAGCAGCTCCAACGAGCCGCGACGTCCATGCAGGTCACGGCTCTTCCGGGAGCAGCTTCACACCTTCTGCTCCACCAGCTTTCCGCAGCTCGGTGTCCAGTGAGCCCAGCGGCACGCCCAGTCGTATCGCGAGCTCCAGGTACGCCGCATCGTAGAGGGTGAGTTCGCGGGCTCTGGCGAGTAGCAAGGTCGCGCTCCACGCCACGCGCGAGGCATCCTCGTCCGTTATGATCGGAAGTGTCTGAAGAGCCGCGAGGTGCCGGTTGCCTTCGGCAGCCGTGATGCGCTTCCGCCTCTCCGCCATGAGAAGCGCGTTGCCGATCTCCCAGCGCCAGAGCGAAGGAGTCACGGCTTCGTCCCCCCGGCCAAAGCCATCGAGGACGCTGTCGGTTCGAGGCGTGGCCTCGTCCTGGAAGACAAACGCCATGGCCAGAGATGAGTCGAGGACGAAAGTCATGGCCTGCCCTCGCCGATGAGGTCCTTGACTCTCAGCTTCTTCTTCCCGGGAGGGTTGAGGATGCTCCGGCTCGCCTTCAACCGGGCAATGACCTCCTGGATGTGCTCGCGGCTGGGCCTGTTCACGGGGACGAGCCTTGCGGCCACCTCTCCGTGAAGCGTGATGGAGAAGCTCTCGCCCTTTCGCACACGGTCGAGAAGCGCCGAGAACTTGGCCTTGGCTTCCGAGGCCGCGATGGTCGTCTTCTTGCTCATGGAGGGGATGCTACGACCATGACTGGTCAAAGACCAGTCATGGGGCTGGCGTAGGCGTTATACGCGTTGACCATCGTTCCTTCCGCTGCTCGAAACGGTTTCTACGCGCGGCCCCGGTACTCAATGGCCAAATCCCGATCACCTTAACAGACCTTGCTCCCCGCGAGCCGCGGCACGACCATCACCCCATGGCCCCGCTTCGCCCCGAGATCCTCGCCCCCGCCGGGGACCCCCTCGCCCTTCGCGCCGCTCTGGCGGCGGGAGCCGATGCGGTCTACCTCGGCATGGCCCGGTTCAACGCGCGCGGTAGGGCCGAGCGCTTCCGCGGGGTGACGCTCGAGGCCTGCGTGCGCGCGGCGCACCGCCGCGGGGTCAAGGTCTACGTCACCCTGAACACGCTCCTTCACGACGACGAGCTCGACCTCGCCATCGCCCTCGCGCGCGAGGCGGCCGGCGCCGGCGCCGATGCCGCCATCGTCCAGGACGCCGGGCTCGCGCTCCGCCTCCGCGAGGAGGTCCCGGAGCTCGCGCTCCACGGCTCCACGCAGATGACGATCCACCAGCCGGATCAGGCCGCGGAGGCCGTCGAGAGGCTCGGGCTCCGGAGGATCATCCTCGCGCGCGAATGCACGCTCGAGGAGGCGAAGCGTGTGGCGGATCGGATCCGGCCGCTCGGCGCCGGCCTGGAGGTCTTCGTCCACGGCGCGCTCTGCTTCGCGTACTCCGGCCAGTGCCTCATGTCGAACTTCGCCGGGAAGAGGAGCGCGAACCGCGGGATCTGCGCCCAGAACTGCCGCTTCGACT
>Ga0075421_100005329_pt1 | contig 15532 bp, 15 predicted proteins | sample SoiMetdeltSBSDD5_FD_75292 | JGI IMG/M metagenome (GOLD analysis project Ga0075421, IMG submission 75292) | Bulk soil microbial communities from a Populus tree surrounding site in Tennessee, USA - Soil MetaG P. deltoides SBSDD5 | ecosystem: Environmental > Terrestrial > Soil > Tree plantation...
AAAACGCGCTTGTCGGTGAGCTTCCGGTCGAGATGAATCTCCATGTTGCCGGTGCCCTTGAACTCCTCGAAGATGATGTCGTCCATGCGCGACCCGGTGTCGACCAGCGCCGTCGCCATGATCGTCAGCGATCCGCCTTCCTCGATGTTGCGGGCGGCGCCGAAGAAGCGCTTCGGCTTTTGCAGCGCGTTCGAGTCGAGACCGCCGGAGAGCACCTTGCCTGACGGCGGAATCACGGTGTTGTAGGCGCGTGCGAGGCGGGTGATCGAGTCGAGCAGGATGAGCACGTCTTTCTTGTGCTCGACCAGGCGCTTGGCCTTTTCGATCACCATCTCGGCGACCTGCACGTGGCGCTGCGCCGGCTCGTCGAAGGTCGAGGAGATGACCTCGCCGTCGACCGAACGCTGCATGTCGGTGACCTCTTCTGGCCGCTCGTCGATCAGCAGCACCATCAGGTAGATCTCCGGATGGTTCTTCGCCACCGACTGCGCGATGCTCTGCAGCAGCATCGTCTTGCCGGTGCGCGGCGGCGCGACGATCAGGCCGCGCTGCCCCTTGCCGATCGGCGTCCACAGATCCATGATCCGCGCCGAGATGCTGTCCGGCGTCTCGAGCGTGATCCGCTCCTGCGGATAGAGCGGCGTCAGGTTCTCGAAGAACAGCTTGTCGCGCGCCTGATCGGGCGCCTCGAAGTTGACCGCTTCGACCTTGATCAGCGCGAAGTAGCGCTCGCCTTCCTTCGGCGGACGAATCTGCCCCGACACCGTGTCGCCGGTCTGCAGGTCGAACTTCCTGATCTGCGACGGCGAGACGTAGATGTCGTCCGGCCCGGGCAGGTAGTTGTAATCGGGTGCGCGCAGGAACCCGAACCCGTCGGGCAGCACTTCGAGCACGCCTTCCGAGAAGATGAACCCGCTCTGCTCGGTCTGCGCCTTCAGGATCTGGAAGATCAGCTCCTGCTTGCGCATGCCGGTCGCGCCGCCGACGGTGAGATCCTTCGCGATCTGGGTGAGCTTCTGGATGCTCATGTCCTTCAGATCGGTGATGTTCAACCCTTCGCCTGGCCGGCGCTGGCCCTGGGCCTGCGGCGCCTGCTGCGGCGCAGCCGGCGGCGGCGGCGCGGCCGGCACCGGCGGCGGCGCGGTCGGCGTCTGTGTCGCGGCTCTCGGTTGGTCGGGGGTGGCGCTGGCGGTGGGGGCGGCGGCTTCCTGAGCGGCAGCCGCGTGCGCGGCCCGCGCCGGAGCGTGGCGCTTATGATTGCTTGGCATGAAGACTCTCGAAGGTCGGAATTAGGGGTTGCTCGAACATCGAAACATCAGCTGTGGAGGTTGTTCGACGGCGGGCGGCAGGCCCGCTGGACTCATTGAGGTGTGATCGTTGACCCGAGTATAGGTCTCGCCCTGTCAACTTTCAAGTAACAACTCGGACGTCAGAAGGCGTACGGGTTTTCACCAATCGCGACGATGCTGCAGGCGACGATGGGCTGGATCTGAAGTGTCCGCGCGCGGGCGATCAGCACGTCGCTCTCCGCACCCGGGTTCAGCCACACTTCGGCGATTCCCTTGCGCGCGATCTCGTCGATGACGCGGACGCCGATGTCTGGCGGGACGTAGAAGGACGCCATGTCGATCGCGCCGGGCACGTCCAGCACCGAGGCGTAGGCTTTGACGCCCTCGACCTCGGTTTCGTGCGGGTTGATGGGAACGACGGTGTAGCCCTGCTGCTGGAACGCACGCAGCGCGCGGTTCCCGAACTTGCGGCGATCGCTTGATGCCCCGATCACCGCGACGACCTTGGCCATAGCGCCAGTATGCTGGAGGCTAGTTGCCAGTGGCCAGGAGTCTTGCGGTCGAGCTCCCATTTAGCGCCTGGCATCCAGCCACGAGCAGCTACGCCGTCGCCGCCTGCGGCGCGTGCTTCGCCACGAACTCGAGCAGCCGCTTGCTGCCCTCCTCGAGCACGTCGAGCGAGGTCGCATACGAGATGCGAATCGTCCCCGGCGCGTCGAACGCCTCGCCGGGCGTCACCGCCACGCGCGACTCCTCGAGCAGCGCATCGGCGAAATCGAGCGAGGTGCGGAACGACTCCGGCGACAGCGCGTCGCTGATGTCGACGAACATGTAGAACGCGCCCGCCGGCTTCCGGCAGCGCAGCCGCGGATCGACGGTCAACCAGGCGTGCAGCTGGTCGCGACGCTGGCGGTATTCGTCGAGCATCGCCTTGACCGGCGCCTGCGATCCGATCAGCGCCGCCAGCGCTGCCTTCTGCGTGATCGAGGTGACGTTCGAGGTCGAGTGGCTCTGAATCGCGGCCGACGCGCCGATCACCGCCGTCGGCCCGAGCTGCCAGCCGCAGCGCCAGCCGGTCATCGCGTACGCCTTCGACGCCGATCCGCACAACACGGTCTGGTCGGCGCACGTCTCGGCCAGCACCTTCGGCAGGTTGTGCGGGACGTCGTCGTAAATCAGTTTCTCGTAGCAGAGATCGACGATGACCCAGATGCCCTTCTGCGCCGCGACCTCGCCGATCGCCCGCAGGTCCGGCTCGGAGATCAGCGCGCCGGTGGGGTTGCCCGGCGAGTTGATGATGATGCCGCGCGTCCGCGGCGTGATCGCGTCGAGGATGGTGTGGGCGTGCACCACGAACCCGTCCTCGGCGTGCGTCCGCGCCAGCACCGGCGTTGCGTCCGCCAGCTTCACCTGCTCGGTGAGCGTCGGCCAGAACGGCGCGTGCGTGATCACCTCGTCGCCCGGGCCGAACAGCGACAGCGCCGTGTTGTAGAGCGCCTGCTTGCCGCCGGCGGTGACGATGACCTGCGACTCCTTGTAGTCGACGCCGTAGTCGATGCGATACCGATCGCAGATCGCGCGCTTGAGATCGGCGATGCCGGCCGCCGGCGTGTAGCGGGTGAAATTGTCGTCGAGCGCCTTGTGCGCCGCCGCCTTGATCGCGTCCGGCGTCGGGAAGTCCGGTTCGCCGGCGCCGAAGTCGATCACCTCCACACCCGACCGCCGCAGCCGATCGACCGTCGCCGTGACCTTCATGGTGGGTGAACCCGAGATGCGTGTGGTGCGATCCGCCAGTTTCATGCTTTCCTCGCCAGGCCCTTCTCGCGCAGCCGCTGCTCGACGAGCTCCGGCACCAGACCGTGCACGCGTCCGCCGAGCGAGAAGACCTCTTTGATCAACCGTGAGCTGATGTAGGTGTACTGTTCCGCCGGCATCATGAATACCGTCTCGATGCGCGGGTTCAGGCGCTGGTTCATCAGCGCCATCTGAAACTCGAACTCGAAATCCGACACCGCGCGCAGCCCGCGCACGATCGCCTGCGCGCCTTTCCTTTCAACGTAATCCACCAGCAGACCGTCGAACGTGTCCACTTCCACATTGGAGTGGTTCTTGAACACGGCGCGCGCGATCTCGACCCGTTCGTCCATCGAGAAGAGCGGCGCCTTCTCCGCGTTCACCAGGATCGCGACGACGATCCGATCGAACAGCCGGGCGCCGCGCGAGATGATGTCGACGTGGCCGTTCGTCAACGGGTCGAACGACCCCGGGTAGACGGCTAAGGTGGACATGAGTAAAACGACAGCGTCGAGTCGCCGCTCGTCACCTGACGAACGCGGGTGAGCCGCCCCGCCGCGTCGGGCACAGCGCGGCGCCGGGCGTGCTCCAGAACCAGCACGCCGTCCGGCGCGAGCACGTCGCCGGCTGCCACCACGACCGCGTCGACCTGTGGATCATCGTAGGGCGGATCCAGCACGATGATGTCGAAGTGGCCGGGCGTCCCGGGCGGCGCGACACCCAGGTCGTCGAGCGCGACCGCAACCGGTGCGCGGATAATAACATAGCCGTCGGTGACGCCGCAGTGGGCGAGGTTGTCGGCGACGAGTGCCTGCGCGCGCCGGTCGGAGTCGACGAAGCTCACCCACCCCGCGCCGCGGCTGATCGCCTCGATGCCGATCGCTCCCGTGCCCGCGTAGCCGTCGAGCACGCGCGCCCCTGCGACCCGCGACGCGAGGATGTTGAACAGCGTTTCGCGCAGCATGTCGGAAGTCGGGCGGAGCCCGTCCCACGTTGGCGACTTCAGGCGCCGCCCCTTCAGCTCGCCGGCGATCACGCGCAAACAGTGGTTCCTCACGACAGCGGTCAACGCTGAACTCGCTGAACCCGCAAGTCTTCGTTTTGGATCTCTCGACGCCGAGGCAACAATCAACCCGACCCTGCCTTGCCCGGCCTGCCGGCCTACCCAGACCCACCTGCCCGACCCGCCCTACCCGACCGCGATCAGTTTGAACCGCTGCTCCCACCCCGCGAGCAGTTCGTCAATGCTCGCGGTGGTCGGCGGCGACGCCTCGAACCACCCCGCCGCTTCCTGCCGCGCCTGCTCGAGCACTTCGCGATCGCGCACGAGATCGATCAGGCGGAAGGTCGGCAGCCCCGCCTGGCGCGTGCCGAAGAAATCGCCGGGGCCGCGCAGGCGGAGGTCGCGCTCCGCGATCTCGAAGCCGTCGGTCGTTTCGGTCATCGCCTGCAGCCGCTCGCGCGCTTCGTCTGACAACGGCGATTGGTAGAGCAGGAAGCAGAACGACTGGTGCCGATCGCGGCCGACGCGGCCGCGCAGCTGGTGCAGCTGCGACAGCCCGAAGCGCTCGGCGTGCTCGACGATCATGATCCCGGCGTTCGGCACGTCGACGCCGACTTCGACAACAGTGGTCGAGACGAGGATCTGCAGCTCCCCGGCGGCGAATGCTTTCATGACGCGATCCTTCGCCTCCGACTTGAGTCGCCCGTGCAGCAGCCCGATGCGGTATGCGGGGAAGATCTCCTGCGCCAGGTGATCCGCCATCTGCGTCGCCGCCTTGACGTCGATCTTCTCCGACTCCTCGACCAGCGGATAGACGACGTAGGCCTGACGGCCGGCATCGAGCTGCGAGCGCACGAGCTCGTAGATCTCCTCCCGCCTCGACTCCGGCTTCGCGAACGTCTTCACCGCCAGCCGCCCGGCCGGCAGCTCGCGAATCATCGAGACGTCGAGATCGCCGTAGACCGTCAGCGCCAGCGTGCGCGGGATCGGCGTCGCGGTCATCACCAGGACGTCCGGCTGCAGTCCCTTGGCGCGCAGCGTCGCGCGCTGGAGAACGCCGAAGCGGTGCTGCTCGTCGATCACCACCAGCCCGAGCTGCTTGAAGCGGACGTCCTCCTGGACCAGGGCGTGGGTGCCGACGATCAGCTGAATCGCGCCGGATTCGATCTCGGCGAGCTGCGTCCGCCGCGCGGCGCCGCTCTTCGACCCGGTGAGGAGCGCGACCCGGAACCGCGACGCCTGCAGCAGCCGCGAGATGTTCATGAAGTGCTGCTCGGCGAGAATCTCGGTCGGCGCCATGAACGCGGCCTGCAGCCCGTTCTCCATCGCGACCAGCGCCGCAAGCAGCGCCACGATCGTCTTGCCCGCGCCGACGTCGCCCTGCAGCAGACGGTTCATCGGCTGCGGCCGCTGCAGATCCTCGACGATTTCCTTCAGGGCGCCCTTCTGGCCCTGCGTCAGCCGGAACGGCAGCACGGCGCGCGCCGCGTCGCGAATCCGAGCGTCGACGCGGATGGTTCCCGGCTTCACTTCGACCGCGGCAGTCTGCCGGCGCGCGAGCACGCCCATCTGAAACAGGAACGCTTCCTCGAAGATCAGACGCCGCTGTGCCGGCGTCGCGAACTGGTTGAGCGCGGCGATCGGCGCGTCAGCGGACGGAAAGTGCGCGGCCAGGAGAGCGGCGTAGCGTGACGGCATTCCGAGGCGGACGCGCACCTCCTCGGGAAGATGATCGGGAAGATCGGCGGGCAGCTTCTGCAGCACATCGTGCACCAGCTTCCGCTGCATCTTCGGCGTGATCGTGCCGGTCCGCTCGTAGACGGGCACGATGCGGCCCGTGTGAATGGTCTCGCCCTCTTCTTCCTCGATGATCTCGTACTGCGGATTGGTGAGCTGCAGGCTCACGGAGCCGCGCATCTCGATTGCGCCGTAGAGCAAGACGTGCTGGCCGCGCGCGAAGACGGTCTGGAGAAAGGGCTGATTCAGCCAGACCGCGCGGAGCGATCCGCTGCCGTCGTCGATCGCCGCCTCGAAGATCTTGAACCCCGGGCGGCGCGTCGAGCGCAGCCCGCAGGCCAGCACCCGTCCCGCGATCGCGACCGTCTGCCCGGGCTTGAGCGACGCGATCGGCTGGAGCCGGCTGCGATCTTCGTAGCGGGTGGGAAAGCGGTAGAGAAGATCTTCGATTGTGAGGAGGCCGGCGTTTTCGAGATCCGCGGCGCGCCGGGGTCCGACACCCTTGACGAATTGCAGGGGCGTCGCCAGCACCTCGGCCGCGTTCATTGCACGATTATGGCTTGGCCCCGCTCCACCTGGATCTCGCGAATGCGCGCCGGGAGGGTAAACGGATCGTCGAGGCTCAAGCCTGACGGATTCTCCTTCGATCGCGAGTAGTAGCTGACGATTTCCTGCAGGAACATCTTCGGAATCGGCACGCTGCCGGCGCTCGCCGATTCGAGCTCGAAGCGGCCGACGCCGTTGCTCGTCTTCAGCGTGCCGACTGCCGCCACCGGCAGTTTTCCAAACAGGTAGTTCATCGGGTCGAGAAGGCTGGTCGGATTCTTCGCCTTGCGCACCGCGTCGAGATCGACGATCGCGCGCCCTGACACGCGGCCGGGCCCGAGGGCGCTGAGCCACGGATCGACGACGCCCGTCGGCAGCTGCTCTTTCGCGTCGTACACGAGGTAGGAGTTCACCTCGTTCTCGGTCAGGATGGTCTTGCGCGGTTCCTTCACTGCCTTCTCGCCGTGGGCGGCGATGGTGGCGACTTTCTCACGAAGGAGCGCCGCATCCTTTTTCGAAGTACGGATGTCGGCGCGCGGCGCGGCCGCGAGCAGGGACGCGGCGACGAGCGATGCCGTTAAGGCGCTACGCCACATACATTTCCATGGTAACACGCGCTCCGCGGTGGGGGCTCGGCTATTGCTCAGGCTTCGGGCGCGGCCGGTTGGCGCGCGCGCGGGAGATCATGTCGAGCTTGCGCCGCTCCATGACCTCTTCGAAGACGCGGAACTGGGCCTGTTGCTGGACGTTCAGCACCTGGTCGATTGATTCGTAGGATTTCCTGAGCTCGTCGGCCGTCCGCGCGTCCATGTCCTGCAGGGCGCGGAGCTTGGCCTTGATTTGCGCCTCGTCGGTCGATGCCGCCGCGGCCAGCTGGCGAAGCTCGATGATGATCCGCGTGCGTTCGCCCTGCGTCTTGCGTCGCGCGTCCTGAAGCGCCTTGAAGCGCGGCATGAACTTGGCGAACTGCTCGTCGCCGATGTTCAGCTGCTCCTGCGCCTGCATCAGCGCGTATCCGTCGAACATCCGCTGAACCTCGCCCGGGGAAACGCCGGGACTGTCGGTACCCGATCCCCTGCCCGGCCCACGTCCCTGGCGCTGCCCGCCGCCGTGCTGCGCCGGCGGCTGTGCCTCGGTCTGCGCCACAGCGGTCGACGCGGCGCAAACGATGAGAAGAGTCGCGAGGGCGGCGGCGTTCGACAGGAGTTTCATGCGAGCGGAGCCTCGAAGTCACACGCCCGAAGGCGTCAGTTCCTGTTGCAGGAGCCGCTGCAGTTCGCGCAGCTCGTCGTCGTTCAAATGTGTAACCGCATGCTCTGCGCCACCCGCAGGCGCAAGGTTCTCGTCGGCAGTGGGATCCAAATTCATCTCAGCGGACAGGTCGGCGACGAGCATCAACGAGGCATCGTCGGCCACGTCGAAGCCGTCGTCTGGCGCGCCGGCACCCAGCGCGATCGCCGAATCGTTCGAGCTGACCTCCGTCACCACCGGCCACGGCGCCAGCAGCCGCGACGTCATCGCGCTGACGACGAGGATGGCGGCGAGCGCGACGGCGGACGCCGGGACGAGGAAACGCTTCCGGACCACCACGTCGCGCCACCAGCTGCCCGGTGCCTCCCGTTCCGCCGCGACCGCATCGCGGACGCGCGCGGAAAGATGATCCCAGAAGAGCGGCGACGGCTCGGGCACCTGCACAGCCGCCGCGTCGGCTATGAGGGCGCGCATTTCGAGCAGCTGCCGGCGACAGCGATCGCAGGACGCCAGGTGCGGCGCCGACGACTCGAGCCGGATACCCTCCGCGAGGTCAACCAGCTGCAGTTCGGTGAGGTGCATGGCTAGGTGTTTTCGCCAAGCTGCTTCTTGAGGTTGGCGAGCGCGTGAAAGAAATTCGCTTTCACCGCCCCGACCGTGCTGCCGAGCACGGTCGCGATCTCGTGGTGCGACATCTCGTGGTAGGTGCGGAGGATCAGCGTCGCGCGCTGCGTCCGCGGCAGCCGGGCGATGGCCGCGCGGACGCGCGCGGCACGTTCGTCCCGCAGCACGCGGTCCGACGCCGACTCGGCCTTGGAGTCCTCGAACTGCCGGTCCGCGATGGGCTCGGTCAGCCTCCCCAGCGTCGTCTTGGCGCCGACACGGTTGAGGCAAACGTTGACGCCGATTCGGTACAACCAGGTGGCAATCGAGGAATGACCGCGGAAACCACGAAGGCCGCGGTATGCACGCAAAAAAACGTCCTGCGACAGGTCGCTGGCATCCTCGTGGTTGCCGACGAACCGATAACACAACTGATACACGGATCGGCGATGCCGCTCCACGAGTAGATCGAACGCGCCTTGCCGCTCGGCGCGGCAGGCGTCGACGAGCGCGCGCTCGTCGAGATCTTCGAGCGACAGATCAGCGTCGGCGGTTCGAGCAGGCTCAGGGGTGGCCATCGGCCGCGGCGTCGAAGGAGCCGAGACGCGCCCGGGAGCGGCAGCATCCGGCACGGCGAACGCGTCGGCGCCGGCCGGCAGGGTCCAAGTAATGGAGGCGGTCATGAGCGCGCTTCACGTAGTTAGACCGGCGGGGTGTTCGAAGGTTACACGCGGTGACGTACCCAGACATCAGGCTCCAAGCCCTGCGGTATTGACCTTCGCCTTCTCTTTGCGTATGATATCTCCACTTGGAGCCGCTGCTCCAGCTTGAGCGAGGGCACATGCTTCCTCTGACCAAACGTCAGCGCGAGATCCTCGACTACCTCAACGAGTTCATCAGCCAGCACGGCTACGCGCCAAGCCTCGAAGAAATCGGGCGGCGCTTCGGCCTCTCTTCGCTGGCCACGGTGCACAAGCATCTGACGAATCTCCAGGAGAAGGGCTTCATCAAGCGCGCGTGGAATCGCAGCCGCTCGGTGGAGATGGTGCCCACACGCACCGGTGGTCGTGCGGTCGAGCTGCCGATGCTCGGCTACGTCGCGGCCGGCCTGCCCATCGAGGCGGTCGCGTCGAACGAAACCATCGCGGTGCCGGAGGATTTCGTCGGCAAGCGCGATACCTATGTGCTGCGCGTCCGCGGCGATTCGATGATCGACGAGCAGATTCGCGACGGCGATTTCGTCGTCATCGAGGACCGAAAGACAGCCGACAACGGCGAGATGGTCATCGCCCTGCTGCGCGGCTCCGACGTCACCCTCAAGAAGTTCTATCGCGATCCGGGTGGAAAGATCCGTCTGCAGCCGGCCAACGCCGCGATGCAGCCGATTTTCGCCGATCCCGAGCAGGTGCAGATCCAGGGTGTCGTCGTCGGCGTGATGCGGAAGTACTGATCGGCCTGGTCGACTCTCCGCCAGCCGCTGCGATCGTCGCCCGCGGCTGGCGGCCTTTCGACTGCCGACTCACGACCGACCGGGTTGCCGGCTTTTGCAGCAACCCGGTTACACTCTCCGGATGGCCGACCAACAGCAGCCCAAGCAGATCAACTTCACGATCGTTCCCGACGAGAACACGTCGGTCCCCCGCACCTATTCGAACTTCTGTTCGATTGCGCACACGCCGTTCGACTTCACGCTCACCTTCTGCGAGGTGATGCCGCTGTCCGACAAGGAAATCAAAGAGGCCGAGAGCGAGCACGTCGTGCGCGCGCCCGTGCGCACGCGGATTGTCGTGCCGGTGCAGTTCGTGCCGAACCTGATTGCGGCGCTGCAGGAGCACTGGCGCGTCTACTCGGAAAGCTACAGCAACGTCGGCTGGAACAAGGGAACGGGCCAGGGAGTTCATTGAGCCGTCGGCCGCCGCTTCAGCGGCGCCTCGCGGGCACGGCTGAAGCCGCGCCCTACGTACGCATGATGAGAGATCAGTGAAGACCGCCCGCGAGACGCTCGCGATTTTCGACCTGCTCGACGCGCAGCACCCGGACGCGGACACGGAGCTGCACTACAAGACGCCGTTCCAGCTGCTGGTCGCGACGATCCTCTCGGCGCAGTCGACCGACGCGCGCGTGAACATGGTCACGCCGGCGCTCTTCAAGCGCTACAGGGATGCGCGCGCACTGGCGCGCGCGACGCCGGCGGAGCTCGAGCCGCAGATCCATTCAACCGGCTTCTTCCGCGCCAAGTCGAAGTCGCTCATCGGCATGGCGCAGGCGCTCGTCGCGAACCACGGCGGCAAGGTGCCGGCCGAGATGGAGGCGCTCGTCGAGTTGCCGGGCGTCGGCCGCAAGACGGCGAACGTCGTGCTCGGCCATGCGCTCGGCATTCCCGGGCTGCCGGTGGACCGGCATGTGCTGCGAGTGGCGAACCGGATCGGCATCGCCGACGCCGACGATCCGATCGTCGTCGAGCAGCAGTTGTGCGGCCTGCTGCCGCCCGAGCGCTGGACGCGCGCCTCGGACGGCTTGATTCTTCACGGCCGTCGCATCTGCCGCCCCAAGCCGCTGTGCGATCAGTGCGCGGTGCAGGATCATTGCGACTACTTCCGTCTCGTCGTCCCGAAAGCGCGCGCAGTCAAACGGGCGGCGACACCGCGCAGGCGAAAAGCTGGTGGATCGAAAACACTTCGAAAACCTCGTCGCTGAGGCGCTCGCCTCGATTCCCCGCCGCTTCAAGAAGGCGATGCACAACATCGCCATCGTGGTCGAGGACGAGCCGTCTCCGGACGTTCTCGAGGAGATGGAAATCGAGCCGCCCGACACCCTGCTCGGACTCTACCAGGGGATTCCCCTGACCGAACGATCGGCCGCCTACGGCAACGCGCTGCCCGACCGCGTGCTCATCTTCCAGGGACCGCACGAGCGCGAGGCCGAGGACGAAGACGATCTCGTCGTCGCGATCGGCGAGACGCTGATCCACGAGATCGGCCACTACTTCGGCCTGAGCGAGGAAGAAATCGAGGAGATCGAGGAAAAGTACTGGCGGGGCGAGGCGGAGTGATCAGGGCGCGGAAACAGTTCGGCCAGCACTTCCTGGAGCCGGCGTGGGTCGACAAGGTGATTCGCGCGATCGCGCCGCAGGCGGACGAGCTCTTCATCGAAATCGGTCCGGGCGCCGGGGCGCTCACGCGGCCTCTCGCCGCGCGCGCGCGGCACGTCACCGCGTTCGAAATCGACCGCGATCTGGCCGCGGACCTTCGCGCCGCCGCGATCCCGAACGTTGATGTCGTCGAAGGCGATTTCCTCGCGGTCGCCAACGTCGACCCCGGGCAGGTCGAACCACGAACGTCGAGCGACGAACGCCGAGCGGTGGTTCGCGCCGCCGGCAACCTCCCCTACAACGTCGCGTCGCCCATCCTGTTCAAGCTCATCGAGCTCTACGCCCTCGGGGCGCCGCTGTCCGACGCAACCGTGATGCTGCAGCGCGAGGTCGCCGACCGCCTGGTCGCCGGGCCCGGCGGCCGCGAGTACGGCGTCCTCAGCATCCTCGTCGGCCATGCGGCGCGCGCCGAGATCGTGCTGAAGCTCCCGGCGGGCGCCTTTCGCCCCCCGCCGAAGGTGCTGTCGGCGCTGGTGCGCCTGCGCTTTCACGCACCCGACCCGCCGGTCCGCGACACCGCGCTCTTCGAGGGCCTCGTTCAGGCGGTCTTCACGAGGCGCCGCAAGACGCTATCAAACGCTCTGCTCGCATTCCCGCCGGCCGTGAGGGCGAACCCGTCCCGGATGCTCGAAGCCTCCGGCATCGACGGCGGGCGGCGCCCCGAAACGCTCACCATCGCCGAGTTCGCGCGCCTCGCTGACGCGCTCGCCGGCATCGGCTGACTTTGTGGTGGGACGGCACCCGGAGCTGTGCTATAGTTTTTCGCTGTAACTCGTTCAGCCCGCCCTATTTATTTCAGGCGCGCCCAGTCGCCTGAACGAGCCGCGCATAGCGGCTCCCATCGACCGGATCTGCTCTGCCAGGAGTGTCCCGGCCTGTGGTGCGTACCGGCAATGTCTCGATGCTTGAGATCGTGGCGCTCGGCGGGCTCGGCGAGTTCGGGATGAACATGCTCGCACTCTCCTGGGGCGAGACGACGATGGTGGTTGACGCGGGGGTGATGTTTCCGGACCCCGAACTGCTCGGCGTCGACCGGATCATCCCGGACCTCACCTACCTGCAGCAGAAGGGTCGGGTCGCCGCCCTCGTGCTGACGCACGGCCACGAGGATCACATTGGCGGGGTGCCGCACGTCGTGCCGCACGTCGAGGGTCCAATCTACGGTACGCCGCTGACGCTGGCGCTGGTCGAACCGAAGCTCGAGGAGCACGGCATCGAAGGAGCCCAGCTCGTGCCCGTGCGCCCGCGCGAGCGCGTCACCGTCGGCCCATTCGAGATCGAGTTCATCCGCGTCACGCACAGCATGCCCGACTGCGTCGCGCTCGCCATCCACACGCCCGCCGGCGTCGTCGTCCACACCGGCGACTTCAAGATCGACCAGACGCCGCTCGACGGCGAGCACTTCGACGTGCACCGCTTCGCCGAGCTCGGCGGCAGCGGCGTGCTGGCGCTGTTCGCGGACAGCACGAACATCGATCGCCGCGGCTTCACCGGCTCGGAGCGCGAGGTGGTGGAGGCGTTCGAGGAAATCTTCACCAGCTCCACCGGCAAGCTGATCGTTGCGGCGTTCGCGTCGAGCATCTACCGGATGCAGATCCTCGTCGATCTCGCGGCGCAGTTCGATCGCAAGGTGGCGTTCGTCGGACGCAGTATGATCCGCAACTCGGAGATCGCGCAGCGGCTCGGCTACCTGCGCGTCCCGGCCGGCGTGCAGATTCGCGACTCGGACATCGGCAGCTACCCGGCGCAGGACGTGCTGTGCCTGGCGACCGGCTCCCAGGGCGAGCCGCTCGCGGCGCTGTCGCGCATCGCGATCGACGACCACCGCTACGTCAAGGCCGGCGCCGACGACACGGTCGTGTTCTCGGCCCGCGCCATCCCGGGCAACGAGAAGGCAATCGGCCGCGTGATGAACCACTTCGCGCGGCGCGGCGCCGAGGTGATCTACGAGGGGATCAAGCACGTGCACGTATCGGGGCACGGCAGCGAGGAAGAGCTGAAGCTGATGCTGTCGCTGGTGCGACCGCGCTTCTTCGTCCCGGTGCACGGCGAGTACCGCCAGCTGTCGCAGCATGCCCGGATTGCCGCACGTGTCTTCGCCGGCCGCGAGCCGCGCCCCGAGATCATCCTCGCCGAGAACGGCGACCTGGTGCAGTTCGACGACGCCGGCGGCCGGATCGCCGGCAAGGCCCCCGTCGGGCGGATTCTCATCGACGACACCCGCACCGGCGAAGTCGGCGACGAAGTGCTGCGCGACCGCCGGCACCTCGCCGAGGACGGCCTGGTCATCCCGGTTGTCGCCATCAACAAGCAGACGGGCCAGCTCGAAGGCGTGCCCGACATCGTCACGCGCGGCTTCGTGATGCAGGACAGCCAGGCGCTGCTCGCCGACGGTGCGCGTGTGCTGACCGAGGTCTTCGCGCAGGCCAGCATCGAGGAGCGGACCGATCAGGGGTTAATCAAGGAGAGGCTGCGCGTCGAGCTGCGGCGCTTCTTCCGCAAACGTTCCGGGCGGCGGCCGTTCGTGCTGCCCGTCATCATGGAGATCTGAGCCCGTGAGTCGATCGACGGTTTCGCGTCGCGCCAGCGAGTTCGTGGGGGTGGCGCTCTTCGCCGCTGCGCTCATCTGGATCATCGCGCTCGCCAGTTTCGAGCCGAGCGATCCGGTGTGGTTCTTCAGCGCCGGCACGCACGGCGCGCCAGCCAATTTCGCCGGCCGGGTCGGCGCGTTCCTCGCCGAGTTGTCGTTCCAGCTGTTCGGCTACGCGTCCTACATGGTGCCGGCGGCGATGGTGATCACGGGCTGGAACTACTTCTGGTGCCGGTTTCTCGATGCCGCGGCCACCAAAGCGATCGGCGCCGTCGTGCTGCTGGTCGGCATCGCCGCGTTCCTGAGCCTCACCCTCGGCACGCTGGAAGTCTCCGGCAAGCCGTTCCGCGCCGGCGGCTACGCCGGCGAGCTTCTCGCCACGGAGCTCTCCGAATACCTGAACCGTACCGGATCGCTCATCGTTGTGCTGACGCTGATCTTCCTGGCGATCATCCTCTCGACGCAGTTCTCGTTCGGCCGCTTCTTCGCCGCGATGGTCGCCGCGATCCGCGACAGCGCGATGCGGAGCATCGACGCCTACCACGAGCGGCAGGAAGAGCGGCGCCGCGAGAAGCAGCGGCGCGAGGTGATCGCGAAGCACACGAAGAAGGGCACGGTCGTCGCCGAGGGCGCCGCCGCGCCGCCGAGGCCGGCGGCCACGGAACCACCGCCGGTGAAGCTCGGGAAGGCGCGGCAGCAGCGCGCCGACGTGCCCGCGGAGCCGCGGCCCGGCGTCGTGACGCGCCTGTCGCGCGCGGTCGGCAGCCTCTTCCGGCGCTCGCGGCCGGAGGGCCCGCCGTCAGCGCCACAGCCGGCGATCGTCGCGCCGCAGCTCGCGCGGGCCGAGCGCGAGCCCGAACGCGCCGCTGCCGCCGCCGCACCGGCGACGATGCCGCGATCGTTTGCGCCGCCGAAGCCGCCGAAGGTCGTCACGCCGCCGCTGCCGCTCCCCGATCCGGAGCCGATCGTGAAGGCGCCGGCCGAGCGCCGCAAGGGCGACTACACGCTGCCGCCGGCGGCGCTGCTCGACGCCGCGCGCACCGAGCGGAAGATCGACGAGCGCGAACTGATGGACGCGGCGCGGCTGCTCGAGGAGAAATGCCGCGAGTTCTCGGTCGAAGGCTCGGTGGTGCAGATTCATCCCGGCCCGGTCGTCACCACCTACGAGTTCAAGCCGGACGCGGGCGTGAAGTACTCGAAGATCACCGGGCTCGCCGACGACCTCTGCCTGGCGATGAAGGCCGACTCGGTCCTGATCGATCGGATCGCCGGCAAGTCCACCGTCGGCATCCAGATCCCCAACCACACCCGCGAGCAGATCTCGCTGCGCGAGATGCTCGAGTCGGACGCCTACAAGCGCTCGAGCTCGAAGCTGACGATCGCGCTCGGCAAGACGATTCACGGCGAGCCGTACATGGCCGACCTCGCGACGATGCCGCACCTGCTCATCGCCGGGTCGACCGGCGCCGGCAAGTCGGTCAGCCTGAACGGCATGCTGACGAGCATCCTCTACCGCGCCACCCCCGAGGACGTGCGCATGATCCTCATCGACCCGAAGCGGCTCGAGC
>Ga0075421_100005330_pt1 | contig 15532 bp, 14 predicted proteins | sample SoiMetdeltSBSDD5_FD_75292 | JGI IMG/M metagenome (GOLD analysis project Ga0075421, IMG submission 75292) | Bulk soil microbial communities from a Populus tree surrounding site in Tennessee, USA - Soil MetaG P. deltoides SBSDD5 | ecosystem: Environmental > Terrestrial > Soil > Tree plantation...
GGCCAGGTCGCCTCCCACGCCCAGAACCACGCCGCCAACCCGGCGTCAAACAACAGCGACTTCGCCTACGACAACGCCGGGCGCCTGACGACCGCGGTCCTCAAACACGGCACCACCGTGGTCTCGACCACCACCTACGGCTGGGACGCCGACGGCAACCGCACCAGCGTCGCCAGCACCGGCCAACCCGCCGTCACCACCGACTACGACCTGGCCGACCGGCCCACCAGCTCCTCCGACGGCACCACCTACACCCACGACCTGGACGGCAACCTCACCGCGACCACCAAGGCCGGCGCGAGCAGCACCTACACCTACAACGCCTTCAACGAACTGGTCGAGACCTCGGCGGCCGGGACCGCGGTCGCCTACACCCGCGACGCGCTGGGCCGCGTGACGCGCCGCACCCAGACCGGCGCCGTCGACCGGTTCACCTACTACGACGGCACTAGCACCCTCCCCGGCGGTGTCCGCACCGGCACCGGCCCGGTCAGCGACGCCATCCGCATGGCGGAGGACGGCAAACTCCTCGCCCTGGCCGGGCCGGGCGCCACCACCCTGCGCATCCAGTCCACCGTGCACGGCGACGTGTCGGGTCTGTGGAACGGCACCACCGGTGCCAGCCTCAGCACCACCGTCTATGACCCCTTCGGCGTGCCAACCACCACCGGTACCAACCCGGCCGGCATCGGCTGGCAGACCATGCTCACCGACCCCACCAACGGCCTGGTCGACATGGCCTTCCGCCACTACCAGCCCACCAGCGGACGATTCACCGCCGCCGACAACCTCATCGGCGACCCCACCCAGCCCGTCACCCTCAACCGCTACCTCTACGCCAACGCCAGCCCCGCCAACTACTTCGACCCCGACGGGCACTGCGCCTCAAAGTCCGACCTGGGCTACGGCCGCTGGTGGTGGTGCGAGTGGAACGAAGGCTTCTACGACACTGAACCCGACGTCGGCGCGACCAAGTTCCTCAAAGGATTCGTCAAAGGCGCCCGCGACAACATCGTCGGCGGCCTCCAACTCGCCACCGCGGGCGTCAAATGCTCCAAACACGACCAGGCCACCTGCGACGACCTCGAGAAGCTGTTCAGCCCGTCCACCATCAGCCAGATCTGGGGCGACTTCCTCCACGACCTCGGCGACCTCTTCTCCGACAAGTTCCTCGAAACCGCCGGCACTGACCGCGTGGTTCCGATGGCGGCCTCCCAGACCTTTCCGTTAGGTCCGGTTCCGAACCATTTCGACGTCCGGTCCGACACATTTCCTGTATGTGCGACGTTCGATGTGGGGTCAACAGCCAGGACCCGGCCGCCGAGAACTCAGAACTTTCCGGTCTCAACACCCACAAAACTGACTAGCCTGGACGGCAGCGGGATTCGCCGGGCGGTCGGCCCGGCCGGCCAGGGGGGTAGCCATGGGCCACGGTGCGGTCGAGTTCGTCGTGGTCGGGTTCCCGGGCACCACGATCGATCCGAGTCTGGCGACCGCCCTACGGGAGCAGGTCGAGCGGGGTGTCATCCGCATCATTGACCTGCTCTTCGTGCAGAAGACCTCGGACGGCAACGTCCGGACGTTCGAGCTCGACGAGGTCGCGGGCGACAACGCTTACGCCGGATATGGAGGCATCGCGCAGGCCATCGACGGTCTCATCGCACCCGGCGACGTGAAAGAGGTCTCCGACGAGCTGCTGCCCGGCACGACGGCGCTGATCGTGCTGTTCGAACACGTGTGGCTGCGTGACCTGCGCCAGGCCGTCGAGATCAGCGGCGGACAGGTGCTGCTCGCCGAGCGGATCCCGGGCGAGGTGGTCGACGCGGTCGAGCGGGCCGCGCTCGGGGAAGGAGACTAGACATGATCCGTCGAGGACCTGGGCTGCTGGGCACGATGGCCCGCACGGCCGTTGTCGCCGGCACCGCCACCGCCGTCTCGGGCGGGATGATGCGTCGCCAGCAGGCGCGGGCGCAGCAGGCCGCCGACGCCGCGGCCTACCAACAGGAGCAGGAACAGCTCGCGATGCAGGCGCAGATGCAGCAGTACGCGCAGCAGGCCGCCACACAGCCAGCGCCACCGGCCGCGTCTGGCGGTGGGGGTGGGCTGGACGTCGCCAAGCTGAAGGAACTGGCCGACCTCAAGGCGGCCGGAGCCCTGACCGACGCCGAGTTCGAGGCCGCGAAGGCGAAGCTCCTGGGTTAGTGAAACCCCGCCGACCCGCATCAATGGATCTTGGACGCTTTGCGCCTTATACGGACGCGCCCTATACGGACACTTAGCGCCCAAGATCGCATCACATCGCGCACGGCCACCCGCAGTCCGACCGCGCGTGGATTGTCCAAGATTCATAGATTTGCCGAAGTGGAGGGTCGCGTTCGTGGCGCGGCCCTCCTACGCTGCTGCCCGGGGACGGCCACGCGTGGCCGAGGGGAGGGGCGTCGGACGTGACGTTTGTCGAGACCCGGATCAGTCTGTGGGAGGCTCTCGCCGGCCGAGCGCCGGGCCAACCGCTGGGCCCGGCCGACCCCGGACTGTGGCGCGCGGTCGCCGAGCGGGTCAACCCGGCGAAGGCGCGGCCGGTGCTGCGGGCCGGCATCGAGGAGGCGTCGCTGACCAGCGTCCGCGGCGTGAACTACACGATGCTGCGATCGCCGGACGGTCGCAACGCCTGCTACCTACGGCTGGCGCCGGAGGAGGTCGAGCTCGCCCACCTCATGGACGGCTCGCGGACGCTGGCGCGACTCGTGGCCGACTTCGCCCGCATCTCGGGGCGGCTCGCGCCCGACCAGGTGCGCCGCATCGTCGCCGACCTCGCCGGCAATCGCATGCTGGAGGAGCTGCCGGTCGACGCGTTCTCGCCGCTGGAGAAGATCCGCCGCCGGCCGTGGCCGGTGCGCCTGGGCCGGGGCCTGCTCGCGTTCGTGCAGGGACGCCGTGTCGTGCTGGCCAACATCGACCCGCTCGTGACACTGCTCTATAAGGCCGGCGGCCGACTGTTCTTCACCCGGCCCGTCGCGGCGCTGGCGTTCGCGGTCGCGACGGTCGGCCTGGTGGCGTTCGGCTGGCAATGGTGGACCGGTGAACAGTCGGTCTTCCTCACCAACAACTCGTACTTCGCCGGTGCGGCCGTCCTGCTCGGCCTCAACATCGTGGCGCTCGCCTCCCATGAGCTCGGTCATGCGCTCGCGGCCAAGCACGCCGGCCGTCGGGTGCCGGCCGCGGGTTTCCTCGTGTACTTCGGCATCCCGTCCGTCTTCGTCGACACCACCGATGTCTGGATGGCGGGCCGGCGGGCCCGGCTCCGCACGACCTTTGCCGGCCCGGCGACCGGGCTCGTGCTGGCCGGCGCGTCCGCACTGGTCGGCTTCCTCGTGCCGTCGCTCGCGCCGTGGTGCTTCAAGCTCTCGTTTGCCTGGTACATCAACGCGCTCTTCAACCTGAACCCGTTCCTGGCGCTCGACGGCTACTACCTCGTGATGGACTGGCTCGAGGTGCCCAATCTGCGCGCCCGCGGTCTGGCCTGGGTGGCGGCGCGCATCCGGCGCCGGCCGCCGCGGTGGCGGGCACTCGACCGCGAGGGCCGGCTGGTCGCCCTCTACGGGTTGCTCGCCATCGGTTGGCTCGTCATCGCTTTGAACATTGCTTATCGGGTGTACGCGGACCGCGTCTGGGGTCTCTCGTTGGGCCTGTGGCGGTCGGGTTGGGCGGCCCGGGCGCTCCTCGTGGTGCTCGTGGCGGCGTTGGCAGCCCCGATCGTCTACGTCCTTTGTGGATGGTCAGCCCGGCGCTGGCGTCGCCTGCGGGAACGGATCCGAGAACGCCGGCACGACCGCGACGCTCCCCGGCGCCTGGATGCCCTGCGCGCGTCGAGCCTGCGCGACCTGCCGGCGGCCTCCCTGGCCCAGCTCGCGGCTCAGGCGCATTGGGTGCGACCGCGTACGGGCGAGCAGCTGGTCATTGCCGGCGGTGCGCAACCGCACATGTTCACGGTCGTCGAGGGCGCCCTGGAGGCTCGTGCGTCCGGCGATCCCGGCGGGACGGTGCGCGAGCGCGTCGGCGTGGGCGGGGTCGTCGGGCTCGGGCCGGCGCTCACGGGCACACCCTCGCCTCTCGCGTGGTACGCGGCCGGCACGAAGCTGCTGGCGATCCCGTCGCCGGCCGTGGCGGCCATCGTGGGCTCGACCGCGGCGGCGATCGGCGTCGGCGGCGCGACCAGCGTCGAGGCCGAGGCGCTCTTCTCCGAAGCACCCGCCCTGTCGGCACTGTCTCATTCGGACAGACTGGGGCTTGCGTCGGCGGCGGTGGCGGTGAACCTACCGCCTGGCGCACCGGTGTCGCTGCTCGGGCCGGACGACGCGATCATCATCGCGTCCGGCATCATCGCGACGCCCAACGGTTTTCAGCTCGGTCGGGGCACGCTCATCGGACCCGCCGGTGTGGACTCCCCGGGCGTGGTCGCGGAGACCCGCAGCCCGGTGCGGCTGTTCACGATCCCGGCTGTCAGTGGCTCGGCGTTGCTGCTCGGTGCGTCGCCGAGCACGCTCGCCGCGCAGGCCACCGGTGGCCCCGGCGGTGGACCGCCGGTCTTCGGGGTGCACCCGCCGCACGCGTACCCGCCACTGGCGGGCCCGCCGGTGCCGCCCCCGCCAAACTCGGGTGACGACGCCGACCGCACCGACCGCCGGTTCGAGAAGCGGCTGCGGTGGCTCCTCCTGCTCGTGCTGCTGCTCGCGTTCTGTATGACCACCGCGAACGTGTTCATCGCCCCATTGGCGTGGGGTGAGATGCCCGGCGACCGGGGCCTGCTCCAGGCGTTGAAGGGCAAGGTGCACGCGGTCGTCGACGGCGACAAGATCGAACTGGACGTGGGTGACGCCGTTTATGTGCGGCAGGGCGACACGATTAACGTCGACCCGCTTTCCCGTGGTCGGCTCACCTACCGTGGCGGTGGCATTTCGATCCTGTGCGCCCAGTCGGACGTCGCGGTCGGCGCGCTCATGAGCACCGGGCACCCGGTGCAGCCCACCGCCGCGGTCACCGTGCGGAACGGGATCGTCCTCACCGACGCGTTCACCAAGGCTCCGAGCGCGTTCGCGCCGCTCGCCGCGACGCTCGAGTCGGCGCGCGGCCAGACCGTGAACGAGGGCTCGGCGTGGTTCGCGGTCGCACCATGGGGCACGTTGGTGTCGGTGGGCACCGTCCGGCTCGACGGCGACCTGCTCCCGGAGACCGAGGAGCCGCTCGGCTGCGGCGATGGTGAGGGCTTCGTGCTGCGGCCATCCGGAGACGTGGTTCCCGAGCCGACGGCGACCCCGACAGCCACGCCGTCGACGACCCCGGGACCGACCGACTCGGCGACGCCCGGTCCGTCGGAGACCGTGAGCGAGTCGCCCACGGCCGGGCCCACCACTCCGCCGACGACCACGGCGACTACGACCACGAAACCCCCACCGACGACGAAGACCACCACCCAACCGCCGCCGACCACGACCACCGGTCCGCCGCCCGATCGGATCCGACCGACCGTTTCTGGCGTTCGGATTGTCAATGGGCAGAACCAGGGTGTCGACCAGATGTCCGAGGTCGGGTGCGGATCGCCGACGATCGTGTTTGTCGTCGCGACCGCGACCGACAACGTGGGCGTCGTGAAGGCATGGTTTGACTATCACTTCGTCAACGGCAACCACCCTGACGGCTCGAATCCCTTGAACCCGACGGGTGCCGGACCCTATCGCGGCCAACTTGGCTCGTTCCCCTTCGATCAGAAGGACCTTGGGGACGGCACCATCGAGATCAGCGTCTACGCCCAGGACGCCGCAGGGAACGTGTCGCTCCCGGCGCCGTCCAAGATCGGCTTTAACGACTGTCGCATCATCATCGGATAGGAGAATTCGTGCTCTGTTGGTTCTGTGCGAAGGCGGCGCGGGGGACGTGCCGGTTCTGCGGTCGCGGCGTGTGTGAGGACCACGCGCGCTTCGGGCCGTACCTGCTGGAGGTGCACCGCAGCGCGGCCCGCAACCGCACGGAGGGCCTCGTCGTGGAGGACGCGGTGAGCTGCGGCACGTGCAAGCCACGCCCTCAGCCGGTACCGATGCCGGAGCTTGACTGACAACAGGCCGCGACCGAATGGCGAGGATGCGACAAGGCGTTACGGTGGTGGAATGCGCGACTTCGATGTGGTGCTTGAGCGGCTGCTGACCGAGGAGGGTTTCCAGCGCGCTCTCGCGGCCGACCCGGTGGGGGCATTGCGCGGCTACGAGCTCACGGCCGACGAGCGTCAACTGCTGCACAGCCAGTTAGATCTCGGCTCCGGTGAGGAGCGCACGGTCGAGATGCGCGCCAACAAGTCGGGCGTGATCGGCCTGCTCGGCCCGGTGGCGGCCGCGTTCGGCGTGGTGGCGGCGCCCGGGGGCGCAGTGACCGGCGCGGGCGCGGGGCAGACGCTCGGTTCGGCGCCGCTGGCGAGCGAGTCGTTCGGCGCCTCGGGCGACGGACACCACGAGGTCATGGGCGCGGCCTCGCCCAGCGAGGCCATGGGCTCCGCGCCCGGGCAGTCGCCGGAGTTGCTCGGCTCGGCACCGGTCCAGGCGACGGGCTACCACACGCGGGTCGACGTCAATGGTGACGGGACGTGGGACCGGCATGTGGACTACGAACGTGACGACGGCGGCGTGGACATCCACGTCGACATGAACCGCGACGGGGTGGCGGACTTCATTGGGCACGACGTCGACCGCGATGGCCTGGTCGACTCGGCCGACTACGACCGCAACTTCGACGGTGTCATGGACGTGCGCATGTACGACGATACGGGCGACGGCTGGCTCGATCGCCGCGAGAAGCTGCCCCAGCCGAAGAAGGACTCAGGCCCCTCCGAGGCGTTCGGCCCCGCCTCGCCCTGAGCGCGGCCCGCATCTGAATTGACGGGGAGCGCGCCCGCGCTGGGTGCGCGGGTTGTATAGGGTGCCGATCATGCCTTCGACCATCGTGGTCAACGACATCCGGAAGTTCTACGGCGACGTACGCGCCGTCGACGGCGTCTCGTTTGAGGTCGAGGAGGGGGAGTTCTTCGGCATCCTGGGCCCCAACGGAGCGGGCAAGACGACGAGCCTGGAGATCATTGAGGGCCTGCGCGAACCCGACAGTGGAGAGGTCACCGTGCTCGGCGAGTCGCCGTGGCCCCGCAACCCACGCCTGCTGCCGCGCATGGGCGTCCAGCTGCAGGCGTCGAGCTTCTTCGAACGCCTCACCGTGCGGGAGCAGATCCGCACGTTCGCCTCGCTCTACGGGGTGCCCAACCGTCAGGCCGACGGAATGCTCGAGGTGGTGGGCCTCGAGGACAAGGCGGAAACCCGCACCGAGAAGCTCTCCGGCGGCCAGGCGCAGCGCCTGTCCATCGCGTGCGCGCTCGTCCACGGGCCGGATCTGGTCTTCCTGGACGAACCGACCTCCGGGCTCGACCCGCAGGCGCGCCGCAACCTGTGGGACGTGCTGCGCGACATCAACGCCAAGGGTCGCACCGTCGTGCTGACCACGCACTACATGGACGAGGCCGAACGGCTGTGCGACCGGGTGGCCATCATGGACCTTGGCAAGATCCTTCAGCTCGGGCCGCCGGCCACGCTGGTCCGGGAACTCGACGCGCCGACCCGCATCTCGGTCGAGCGCGGCGCCGTCACCGTCGACGATGCCCGCAGGCTCTTCGACGCCGCCGAGGTCGCCGAGGACGAGGTCTCCCTCACAATCGCCACGCGCAACCCGGCCGCCGTGTTGGCGACGCTGGCCGAGCGCAACGCGCTGCACGGCCTGTCGGTGCGCGGTGCCACTCTCGAAGACCTGTTCCTCAACCTGACCGGACGGGAGTACCGGGCATGAGCGAGCGCGGAGGCGAGCAGGGATGATTAGCAGCGGATTCACCAGCCTGTCGCGGGCGATGGCGCTCGGCTTCGTCCGCGACCGGACGGCGGTCTTCTTCACCGTGCTCTTCCCGCTCATGTTCCTCGTGCTCTTCGGTGGCATCTTCAAGGACCAGAGCGCGCCGAAGGTCGAGGTCGCCCAGATCGGCTCCGTGGCGCTGCTCGACCAGATCCCGGCCGACGGGCGGGCCGAGCTCGACAAGGTGCTGCAGGTCGACAAGACCGACGACCGCGCGGCCGCGTTGGAGAACGTGCGCAAGGGCGACGTCGACGCGGCCGTCGAGCAGGACGGGCAGCGGATCGTGCTGCACTACTCCGCGACCGACCAGGTCAAGGCCGGCACCGTGCGCGGGCTCTTCAACTCGCTGGTGGAGAGCGGCAACCTCGCCGCCGCCGGTGTCACCAAACCAGCATTCACTTTGGACACTCAGCAGGTCGAGGACGAGTCCCTCAAGACGATCCAGTACATCACGCCCGGCCTGCTCGGCTGGGCCATCGCCACCGGCGCCACCTTCGGCGCGGCCCTGACCCTGGTGACCTGGCGGCAGAAGAAGATCCTACGACGGCTCCGCCTTTCTCCTGTACGGACGACGTCGCTCGTCGGAGCCCGGGTTGGCGTCAGCGTTGGCATCGCTCTGGCCCAGATGGCCATCTTCATCGGGGTCGCCGCGATCCCCTATTTCGGGCTGCGGCTGTCGGACTCGTGGTGGATGGCGATCCCGCTCGTGATCGCCGGTACCCTCGCGTTCCTGTCGATCGGGCTCTTTGCCGGGGCGTTCGCCAAGACGGCCGAGGCGGCGAGCGCCATCGCCAACCTGGTCGTGCTGCCGATGGCGTTCCTATCCGGCGCGTTCTTCCCCCTCGAGGGTGCGCCCGGTTGGCTCCAGGCCATCTCCAAGGTGTTCCCGCTGCGGCACCTCGTCGACTCGATGCAGGATGTGATGGTCCGCGGCGAGGGGCCGGGGTCGGCCCTGCCCACGATCGGGCTGCTGCTGGCGTTCACCGTGGTCGTCGGCGGCATCGCCGCCGCTCTCTTCCGCTGGGACGACGCCTGACCCAACCCTCCGTACTCTCGAGATCTTGGATGATCTGTGCTGCTATGACTACACAGATCATCCAAGATCTCGAGAGTACGGAGGGCGATCTTGGGTCACGGGGGGCGGTAGCCGGCGGATGACAGGGTGTCCGCCGCCGCCGGCGAGGTGACGTACGTGAGGAAGTCCTGCGCGGCGCGTCCGTTGACCGAGGTACGGACGGCGGCGATGCGGTACTCGGCGGTCGCCTGCCGCGACTGCGAGAACTCGACCGTGGCGACGGCGTCGTTCGCCGCCCGCGCGTGGGTGCGGTAGACGAGGGCGGCGTCGACGCGGCCGGCTGCGACCTCGGCGACCGCGGCCGCCCCGTCGGCTGGTCGGGCCGCCGGGGTGAGCCCGATCTGGCCGTCGGCGAGCAGCTGTCCGGCCGCGCCCCCGCACGGCTGCGAGTCGGCGCACAGAGCGGCCTTCACGTCGGCCCGGGCGAGGTCGGCCAGCCCAGCGACCTGCTTGGGGTTACCCTGCGCCACGGCGATGACAAGTTGGTCGCTCGCGAAGAGGACGGGCGTCGAGACGAGCGCTTCCATGATCGGCGCGAGCGACATGCCCTCGCCGGCGACCAGGTCCGTCCCGGCCAGTGGCTCGGGGGGCGAGGCCACCGGGCGGACGGTGATCCGCACCAGCGGGTTGGCCTTGGTGTAGTCCAGGGCCAGCTTGCCCAGGATGTCCACGAGCGAGCGGGCGGCGACGACGGTCAGCGAACCGGTCGGGCCGGTGCTCACGCCCGGGCGTACGCCGGGGGTGGCGCCCGAGCAGGCCGCTGTCACTAAGCAGAGCAGGGCGGCGGCCAGCACGACCCACACCCGACGCACCATCGCCTCCTCCATCGCCCCGTGAGCCTCGGCTGGTGCCCGAACGGTACCGGTTCAGGGCACCCTCCCGTCGCCCCGGCCACCGGGCGGCGCTGGCCGGTGGGAGCATCGACGCCATGGACGGGCCGCCGGAGCTGCTCGACGCGGCGCGGGAGGCCGTGTCGACCGTAGTCGCCGACCGTCGGCGCACCGGCAACAACCGTCGGGTCATCGTCGGGCTGGCGGGTCCGCCGGCGTCCGGTAAGTCCACGCTCGCCACGGCGCTGGCCGCTGCGCTGTGCGAGGAACCGCCGCACGGGCTCGGGCCCGGCGGCGCGGTGGCCGTACCGATGGATGGTTTTCATCTGTCTAATGTGGAGCTTGAACGGCTTGGGCTCGCCGACCGCAAGGGCGCGCCGGAGACGTTCGACGCGGCCGGGTTCGTGCACCTGCTGAGCCGGATCCGCGACGGTGGCGAGCTGGTCTACGCACCGGCGTACAGTCGCGTCCTGCACGAGTCGATCGGCGGCGTGATCCCGGTGTTCCCGGACGTGCGGGTGGTCGTCGTCGAGGGCAACTACCTGCTGGTGCCGACCGGGGCGTGGGCCGGCGTGCGGGCGCAGCTCGACCTCGCCGTCTACGTCGAGGCGCCCCAGCTGGCGCGGATCGACTCGTTGCTGCGGCGACAACGCTCCCGCGGGCTGGACGAGGAGCGGGCGCACGACTGGGTGCACCGGAGCGACGAGGCGAACGCGCGCCTGATCGAGCAGACCCGGCCCAACGCCGACCTGGTGCTCACCCGGACATCGTGACCTGGGCCGGCACGGACGCGGACATCGGTGCCGGCGGGATCAGCCGGTAGCCCACGCCCCGGACGGTCAGGATGATCTTCGGATCTCCATCGTCGTGCAGGCGCTGACGCAGCCGCTGGACGTGCACCGTGATGGTGTTCGAGCCCGGCGCGTCGCGCCACACGGCGTCGCGGATCCGCTCGCGGGTGACGACGCGGTCGGCGTTGGCCATCAACAGCTGGAGCAGTCGAAGCTCGCGCATCGGCATGGGCACAGCGCGGCCGTGCAGGTGCACCTCCAGGCTCGCCGGGTCCAGGCGCAACCCGCCGCACTCCAGCGGTGGTTCGGGTGGGGTCAGCCCGTCCGGCTGGATCGCTCGCAGGATGGGCAGCAGCTCGCGCAGGCGGTAGGGGTGCAGCACGCACGCCGTGGCGCCGGCCGCGAGTGCCTCGGCCGCGGCCTGCCCCTCGCCGTCGCCGACGCCGAGCACGACCGGCACGTCGGTGTGGCGCGAGAGCGTACGGGCGAGGACCGCGCCACCGATCGTCGGTAGCGACGCGGCGGCCAGCACGGCGTCGGGGTGCTCGGATCCGGTGGCGAGCAGCGCCTCGGCGCCGTCGCTGCAGACGATCACATGCACGTGATGGGCGGCGAGGTCGGCCGCCAGCTTCGTGGCGCGCTCAACGTCGGGGTCCGCGATGAGGAGCAGGAACCCGCCGTTGTGTGGTGTTGTCATCGGCGACTCCGGGGCTCACCCGAAGCGTCCGGTGATGTAGTCCTCGGTCCGCTTCTCGCTCGGGTTGGTGAAGATCTTTGGCGTGTCATCGAACTCAATCAATCGTCCGTGGCGCACGCCGGCGTCGTCGACCTCGGCGGTGAAGAACGCCGTCCGGTGGCTGACCCGGGCGGCCTGCTGCATGTTGTGCGTCACGATGACGATGGTGTAGTCGAAGGCCAGCTCGTACATGAGGTCTTCGATCTTCGTGGTCGCGATCGGGTCCAGCGCCGAGCAGGGCTCGTCCATGAGGATGACTTCGGGCTTCACCGCGATCGTGCGGGCGATGCACAGCCGCTGCTGCTGCCCGCCGGAGAGCGCGAGCCCACTCGACTTGAGCTTGTCCTTCACCTCGTCCCACAGGGCCGCAGCGCGCAAGGCCTGCTCGACGAGGTCGTCCATGTTGTCGACCTTCATGCCGGTTACTCGGGGACCGTAGGCGACGTTGTCGTAAATGGACTTCGGGAACGGGTTCGGCTTCTGGAACACCATCCCGATCTGGCGCCGGACCTCGATGGGATCCACCTGGGGCGCGTAGAGCTCTTGGCCGTGATAGGTGATGCTGCCGGTGACCCGAGCACCCGGAATTAGGTCGTTCATGCGGTTGAGCGCCCGCAGAATCGTGGACTTCCCGCAGCCGGATGGCCCGATCATCGCGGTGATCTGGTTGCGCGCGATCGCCATCGTCGTCCCCAGGACAGCCTGATAAGAGCCGTAGTAGACGCTGACGTCCTTCAGCTCCATGATCGGTGCGAGCGACTCGCGCGGCGGTGGCCCACCTTGACGGGAGTCGGTGGTGATGGAGATCGTGGGCCGATCGGTGACCGTCATCGGACTTCCCTCGGGGTGTGCGTGGCGGGCGGAGTGCTGGCGGTCATGCTCACCAGCGCTTCTGGAACTTGTTGCGGACGAAGATGGCCACCGAGTTGAGCAACAGGACGATGCCGAGCAGGAGCACGATCGCCGCGGCGCCGAGCTTCTGCAGCCCGGCCTGGGCCTCCGACAGTAGCGAGAAGATCTGAATGGGCAGGGTCGTGTAGGTGCTGAGGAGGCCGTTCGGGTTGGTGGTCACGTAGGTGACGGCGCCCAGCACGATCAGGGGGGCCGCCTCGCCAATCGCCCGGGAGATGGCCAGGATCGAGCCGGTGGCGATGCCCGGCACCGCCGCCGGCAGCACCTGCCGGGACACGGTCTGCCACTTCGTCGCCCCGAGGGCGTACGAGGCTTGGCGGATCGATTGGGGCACCGCCCGGATCGCCTCTCTCGTCGCGATGATGACGACGGGTAGGACGAGGAGGGCCAGCACGATCGCGGCGGTGATGACCGAGAATCCCAGGCCGAAGCGGCGCGCGACGAAGCCGAGCCCGAGGATGCCGAAGATGATCGAGGGCACACCCGCCAGGTTCTGGATGTTGAGCTCCAGGAACCGGTTGTACCACCGGTTGTTGTCCGCGTACTCCTCGAGATAGATCGCGCTCAGGATGCCTGTGGGCATGCAGATCGCGGCCGTCAGCAGGATGACCCACAGCGTTCCGGTGATCGCCGACTGGACGCCAGCGGTCTCGATGCGGGAGATCCGCCCGGTCGGCATGAACCGCCACAGCCGGGAGTCGAGCCGGTCCCAGCCCTTGTAGAGCGCGTACGAGATCAGCCAGACCAGGAACAGGAACGCGATCAACAGGCAGGCCCGCAGCGCCCAGACGAAGATGATCTCGCCTGGGCGGATGCGTTTGCGGGTCAATGAGAATGTCGGCGCCTGGGTCGGGCCAGCGGCGCGGGACAGCGTCGTCACTCGTACACCTCCCGGAACCGTCGCACGAGCCGGATGGACAGAACGTTGAGCGCGAACGTGAAGATGAACAGCAGCGAGCCGACCGCGAACACGGTGTTGTAGTCGGTGGTCCCGACCGGGATGTCGCCCTGCGACACGTTGGCGATGTAGGCCGTCATCGTCGCCGCCGCCTTGATCGGGTTGAAGATGACGCTGTCGGACGACAGACCGCCGGCCATCGTCACGATCATGGTCTCGCCCAGGGCCCGCGAGATCGCCAGCACGAACGAGGCGACGATTCCGGAGACGGCCGCCGGCACCACGACCCGCACCGCCACCTGCATGCGCGACGACGCGAGCGCGTAGGCGCCCTCCCGCAGACTGCGCGGCACCGCCGACATCGCGTCCTCGGAGAGGCTGGCCACCGTCGGCACGATCATGAAGCCCATGACGACGCCGGCCACGAGCAGGTTCTGGAACGCGGGCGCGTCCCCGCCGGGCCAGTACTTCTGCAGGATCGGGTTCAGCCCGAAAAGGGCGAAGAAGCCGTAGACCACGGTCGGGACGCCGGCCAGGACCTCGATCACCGGCTTCACCAGGCGGCGGGTGCGCTCGGTCGCGTACTCGGCGAGGTAGATGGCCGACCCGAGGCCCAGCGGAATGGCCACCCCGATCGCGATGAGCGTGCTGAGCACGGTCGCCGTGACCAGCGGGAGCACTCCGTAGTGCTTGTCGGAGAAGGTCGGGGTCCATCGATTACCGGTGAGGAACTCGACGATGCTGACCTCGCGGAAGAACTCGAACGCCGGCTCGGCGAGGGAGAAGATGATGCCCGCCGTCGTCGCGACCGACACGATGGCCGCGACCACGAGCAGGACCTCAACGATGCGCTCGCCGGGATGGCGGCGACCCCGCCGCAGGGAGGGCGTGCTCCCTGCGGCGGGGTCGACCGTGCCCAATGCCACGTCGTCCCTACTTTGCGTTGCCGTGTGCGGTCGCGAGCGCGGTCTTCTGCGCGGCCGTCAGGGGGATGAACTTCGCCTCGGTGACGATCTCGTCGATGTTGTCGACATAGAAGTCGACGAAGGCCTTGACCTGCGGCTTGGACTGCATCGCCTTGACGCTGGGGTAGATGAACAGCGGGCGCGACAGCGGCTTGTAGGTGCCGTCCTGAGCCGACGCGACGCCCGGTGCGACGCAGCCGGCGCCACTGTCGACCTTGAGGACCTTCAGCTTGTCCTTGTTCTCCTCGGCGTAGGTGAAGCCGAAGTAGCCCATGCCACCCTTGGATGCGGCCACGCCCTGCACGAGGACGTTGTCGTTCTCCGAGGCCGTGTAGTCCGACCGGCTCTGGTCTTCCTTGCCGTTGATGGCGGCGGTGAAGAAGTCGAAGGTGCCGGAGTCGGTGCCGGGTCCGAACAACGCGAGGGCCTGGTCCGGGTAGGCCGGGTCGATGTCCTTCCAGTTCTTCACCGTCGAACCCTGGTCCCAGATCTTCTTCAGGTTGGCGGTGGTGATGCAGTCGATCCAGGTGGCGTCCTTGTGCACGACCACCGACAGTGCGTCGTTGGCGATCTGGAACTCGGCGATCGTGATGCCGGCGGCTTCGCACTTCGCCTTCTCGGTGGCCCCCGTCTCGCTCAAGAAGAAAGAGATGTCCGTCTCGCCCTTGCAGAACTTCTCAAAACCGCCGCCGGTACCGGACGTGCCGACGGTCACGCTGACACCCGACTGCTCCTCTTTGAAGATGTCGGCGGCCGCCTTGCTCAACGGGGCTACGGTGCTCGAGCCGTCCACGGCTACCGCACCGCTCAATTTCGGGGGTCCAGTGGTGGCGCCGCCGCTGGAGGTGTTGTCGCCGCCGCAGGCCGCGGCCGCCAAGGTCATCGCGAGTCCCGCGGCCACGAGGCCGAACCTGCGCAGTGTCTTGGTCACGTCGGTTGCTCCTGCTTCCTTAGGCCAACGCCGCCGTTAGCCGGCGACACCGCCCATGCAAGGCGGCCGACGTGAGTGGGTGCGGAACCAAAGGTGAACGGACGCTGAACTATGGGGAAGGCTTTGGGAGTCACGAAGTGATAACGCCGCTCGCTGGTTCTGAGTGTTCACACGAGTTAACTCTGAGTGGCTGTGGTCAGCTATTTGATCGGGTATGCGTAGATTTTGAGATCATTTTAACCATGACTCTTAGGGAGGTCGTGGTTGCAACGACCGGTGTTTGGATCGCCGTTAAGATCGTCAGCGGTGTCCAGTTAGCTCCACTCGATCCGTTGTCGGCGATCGGCACGCTACTTGTGGTCGGGTTGATCATCGTGGTTGTTAACACGCTCGCAGCGCCGATTCGGCAGTTCGTACGGATCGCGGCCGGGGCGCCAACTCGAGCCATCGTGGCCAGCC
>Ga0075421_100005331_pt1 | contig 15531 bp, 14 predicted proteins | sample SoiMetdeltSBSDD5_FD_75292 | JGI IMG/M metagenome (GOLD analysis project Ga0075421, IMG submission 75292) | Bulk soil microbial communities from a Populus tree surrounding site in Tennessee, USA - Soil MetaG P. deltoides SBSDD5 | ecosystem: Environmental > Terrestrial > Soil > Tree plantation...
GAACGTTGAACCTCATAATCCTAGATTCCGAGTACATAGAACACGACGGCAAAAACGCCGCAGGCTACGACGATGGCGACGATCCCCGTGACCACAGCCGAAGTCGCCGCATCGCCGACGGCGGAGGAACTGTTGCCGCATTGAATGCCGCGCAAACAGCCGGAGAGCGCAATGAGAACGCCGTACACCGAAGCTTTGAACACGCCGCCAAAAACGTCCGTCAGGCTGATCGCGTTCGCGGTCTCGCGAAAGTATGTGGTCCAGGAGAGGTCGAGCATGCCGACGCCGATCGCGGCGCCGCCCAGGATACCGACAAAATCGGCATAGAGACAGAGCAGCGGCATCATCAGAACCAACGCGATCACGCGCGGCAGCACCAAAAATTCCAGGGGCGAAAAACCCATAGTCGTGAAAGCGTCGATTTCTTGAGTCACTTTCATCGTGCCGAGCTGCGCCGCGAAGGCCGCGCCGGTGCGGCCCGCCATAATGATTCCCGTCATCATCGCGCCCATTTCGCGAATCATCGCGATACCGACCAGATCGGCGACGTAAATCTGCGCGCCGAACTGTTTGAGCTGCACCGCGCCGACGAAGGCGAGAATGACCCCCACTAGAAAGCTGATTAACGTCACGATCGGCAGCGCCTGCGCACCGGCTTGCTGGATCAATAAAAATAGGTCGCTGGCGCGGAAGCGAACTTTCAAACGGAATAGCCGGACAAAAGTAAGGGTCATATCTCCGAGAAAGGCCAGCATTTCCGTAAGCGAGGAGCTCGCGCCGATGGCTGTGTTGCCGATGCGTTCGAGAAACGGCGTCACCACCGCTTCCTTGCGCGCGCCGGTTTTCTCCGGCACTGCCTCGGCCAAGTCGAGCAGCCGGCGCAGGCCGGCAGGCAAACTCGCGCGATCCATGGTGATGCCGCGCTTGCGGCAGAGCTCCGAAACTTCAACGAGAAAGGCCAGCACGCTGCTGTCCCAGGAGCTCAGCTCGCGTGATTCGAAAGCAACGTTTTTGACTTGCGGAGCGGACTCGAGCTCGCGTTGAAGTAACGCCGCTGAAGGCAGTCCGCCGCGCAAACGCCACGCGCCCGCAAGGCGAATTTCGAGTGAAGTATCACCCATCTGCATAAAGGAAAGACCGCCTTCAATCGCCATGGTTTAATCGACCGAGAGCTGCTCACTTCAACTTGAGGGTGATCCCCGCCGGGCCCGCTGTTAGCTGCGTCCCCGATTCTTGCGACGACAGCGAAATAACCACGCCCTTGCTGTTGGTCATGGTTAGCTCACCTGTTCCTCCGGCGACGGCGAAAGTCGCTTGCGTCGCGGCGTAGTTGCCGGAAAAGTCCGCAAGATTGTTCAAGTTGTACACTTTCCCCGTGCCGGTGACGGCGGAGGCGCCGAGATCCAGCAGGCTCAACTCGGAGACACTGAATGGATAGTCCTTGCCTTGAAAGTTGAGCGTGCCCTCGCCCCAGCTCACTCCGGCGCCGAGAGCAATCGACCTGCTCCTGAGCCTTAGCGTGGCTGCCGGCGTGCGCGGATCTTCCTTCTGGTATGACGGCGGCTTGTCTGTCGCCACGATCAGCGCTTCGTTGCGCTCGTAAACCTTCCAGTTCAAACGCCGCATCTCGGCGCGCGCCCTCGGGCTCAGAGTGCCGGTGACCCAGAGTTGTTTTTCACTGATGCCCGGCAACTGATTGGCAAGATTGTCGGCAGTGGTGACCACGCGGGCGACATCTTCGGTCCACACCACATAGTCCACCGGGATATTGAAGACCAGCACACCTTTTGCCGTTCGCGCGGCCGGCACCGGTCCGACGCCGACGAATCTTTCGATGGGGCTGACGGCGCGATGATAGCCGGCGTACATTTCCATCTGACGCTGGCGAAAGTACGCCACGTCATCCTTGTCGGTCAGCGCCGCAAGCTGCACAAGCCGGTCACGTTCCGCCACCCCTTTCATTTCATCGAGGGCGGACACGAGCATGGTCTGCTCGCGGGGACTGAACACGGAGTCGCTGATAAACGTATCGGTAGTGTGCTCGTCGATACCCATGGCCTTGAGCTTTTCGGTATTCATGCGGCGCAGATCCTGCGGCGGCGTAGTCTGAAAAATCGCCGTGGTGAGCCTGGTCGTACCGATCGCAGTCATGGCTATCCCGGCGCCACCGGGTACCGCTGCCATGGCCACGGACACGGTCATCCCGCCGGCGAATCCTGTCCAAGCGATCTCGTTGAGGCGATCTTGCAGGACTTGGTTTCGCGAGTAGACATCCACGCCCAGCTGATGCGCATAATCCCTTTTGTAATTGGAAAAACCGATCAGGGATTTGAATCGGCTATCCTCCGCGTCGCTCCGTTTTGCGCCGAAAAGACTGTCGCCGGCGCGGCGAAACATCAGACCAACGCCGCTGACCACCTCGGTAGTCGTCTTGACGGGCTGAAAAATCATGTTTTTGGCGGCAACCAAGGTGTCCAGTCCGGAAGCTTTCAGGGAATCCCCGTACTCCTTGGTGCCCTTGAGCTTATCCATCCTGTCCATCGCATTGATCTCCTGAACCCGGATGCGCAGCATGGCGGTCGACACGGCGTTAAACGTGCCGAACTTGGAATCGACCTTGTAAATATTTACGATGCCGTCGTTGGTCACTCTCTCCTGGACACGGTGATTCGGTCCTGACAAAAGTTCAGGAGGCAAAATCTTCGACGCGCTCAATACCGCGGCAGGCTCATAGCGTTGCTGCGCGGGCACCGGCGGCGGCAGCGCCAAAGCAAATATGAACGACAGGTTAACAGCGGCAAAAATGGCCTTATGCAACTCCAGCCATCGATTCAAAGTGGTATTCTTCATATTCTCCCTTTTTCTCCCTTTCATCCATCGTCGAAATAGCGTTCAGCCGGCTTGAATGTGCGAATCTCGCTCCGGCCTGCGTCAGCAGTTTTTCTCTCGATCGTATCCGCTCCCATCCTTGTTGAGCGCAACGTTCAATATTTTAATTAACAGCTCGTCGTTGAACGGCTTGCGCAGGAATGCCAATGCCCCGGCCGCAAGCGCCTGCTCACGCAGCGCGGAATCATCGTGCGCGGTGATAAAAATCACCGGGATTCGATGCCCGCTTCCCGCCAACTGTTCTTGCACCTGCAGGCCGTTCAGGCCGGGCATCTGGACATCGAGCACAACACAGTCGACCCGCAACGACGGCATCGCATCGAGAAGCTCAATAAATTGACGCCCGGAATGAAATGTATCCGCATCCATTCCGAGCGAGCGGACAAGACGCTTCAGCGCTCTACAGACAGACTCGTCGTCGTCGACGATAGCGATCATGGGTTTGTTTTTCGTGATAACCCCCTAACGCAACATCGCGTTGGGAACAAAATACTATCACTCCACTCCGGGTATGGTGTCGGAACTCTAGCGAAGCGCGAGAAGCGTGTATATTGGACCTTAGTCCAATGGAATCTGTAAGCTGCGGACCAGGATTTGAGCGCGTATGGGGAGCTTATTAGGCCGCTAAAGAGTGTGGTCGACATCCAGGCCGCCGATGTGCTCGATGGTACAGCCGGCGTGGCCGCGTAGCAGTCGCTGGATCGCCAGGCAAAACGCGGCGTCATCGAACAACAGACAACCCATATAGATCGTTCCCTCGTATTCGATAACTAAAAAAAACCTGTCCAGCGGGCGCACTTGAATTGGCGACCAGACTATTTCCCGGAGAATACCGATTTCGCCTTGGGGATGCCTATCGACGCCCCCGCGTATTCGTGACCAGGCAGGCGGCCAATTCGGCGATGTCCTGAAGGACATGAGCGGATGGTTGCGTAGCTGCATGGCCATTGGGAATTTAGGTCAGTTATTTGCCTCCCGGGCACAACTCAAGTTTACGCAGGTAAGGGCGAAACTGACCCGCCTCCCTTCAGTTTTTCGGTGAAACGTACCAAATCAGCCAACGATTTAGCTTGCATTTTCTGCATGATCCGCGCCCGATGGACTTTGATGGTTTTCTCTACGGTGCCGAGATTGAAAGCGATCATTTTGTTCGGCAGCCCGCTTACGACCAAGGGCATCACCTCGCGCTCGCGCGCCGTCAAGGTTTCCACGCGCCGCTGCACGTCTTCCACTTCTTGCCGCGCCGCACGATCGCGAGAAGCGCGAGCTATGGCCTGCTCGATCGCGCCCAGAAGGACAGTGTCGTTGACCGGCTTGGGCAGAAAGTCCACGGCACCCGCTTTCATCGCTTTCACGCTCATCGGGATGTCGCCGTGGCCGGTGATGAAGACGATCGGCAAGCTGCAATTCCTGGACTGTAGCTCCCGCTGCAAATCGATGCCGGTCAACCCCGGCATGCGCACGTCGAGCACGAGACAGCCTGCCTTTTCCGCAACACCGCCAGACTTTCCTAGAAACTCTTGCGCCGACGCGAAGGTCTGCACTTGATGGCCAGCGGACTGGATCAGTCGAGTCAACGCGCGCCGTACCGAAGCATCATCATCGACTAAGAATACGCTGGACTGGGCCGGCGCTATGGGACTCGCGGCGGGAGTGCTTGTTTCCGTCGCCATTCGCTTGATCTGTTTCATTCTCGGTTACCTCGCACGCGACCGGCACGGAGAAAAAAAGCGTTGCGCCCCGGTCAGGATTGTTTTGCGCCCAGAGCCGGCCGCCATGCGACTCGATGATAGAACGACTGATTGCGAGACCCATGCCTAGCCCGTCCTTCTTGGTGGTGTAAAAGGGTTGGAACATCTTTTCAAGCTGATCTTCCCTTAGTCCCACGCCGTGGTCGCGCACCGCGACGATCATCGTATTCCCTTTAGCAAACCGGCTCCGTAACGTGACCTGCCGCTCTCTCACGGGAGAATTCTTCATGGCTTGAAATGCGTTCAGCAGCAAATTCAACATGACTTGCTGTAATTGAACTCTATCGCCCAGGATTTTTGGCGCGTCGGCAGCCATTTCGAGCACGATATGGACATTGTGCAGGATGGCATCGCTGTGCAGCAGCCGCAGGACATCGCGAATGAGCACCGCGAGATCAAGCTCCGCAGCTTCGAGGTCCCCTTTTCTGACCAATTCACGCACCCGACGGACTATTTCACCCGCGCGACGATCGTCCTCAACGATGTCGTGAAGAATCTCGCGCACTTCTCCCACGTCGGGCGGATTGGCCGCGAGCAAACGCTGGGCAGCCTGAGCGTTGCTGAGGATCGCCGTAAGCGGCTGATTCAATTCATGCGCTAGTGAAGCCGCCAGTTCGCCCATAGTGCTAATTCGCGCTACATGAGCCAGTTCGTCGCGATGCCGCTGCACCGCGAGCGCAGCGTCCTTTTGCTCGGTGACATCGACGGCGGCTCCGATCCATTCGCGGACTTCGCTGTCCGACGATAAGATCGGCACCGCTTGAACATGAAAATGCCGATAACTCCGATCGCGAGTCCGCACCTGAAATTCATTTTCGTACATGCATTTTTGCGCCATCGACTGCCGCCACAATCGCTCGCTGCGCTCTTGATCCTTGGGATGAAGAGCATCGAGCCAACCCAAGGCTTTGACATCATCCTCGCTTTGTCCCGTAAGCTCTAGCCAGCCGGGGGTTGCCAGGAAACCCTCACCTTTCGCGTCGGCCTGCCAGACCATGTTGGCGCCGGCCATGACCAGCGCCCGGTACCTCGCCTCGCTTTCGCGTAACGCGTCTGCCTTGTCGCGTCGCTCGCGGATCAACGCGGCCAAAAACATCAGCGGGAGAGCAACCGTGACGAGGTACCACTGCAAAGCGAGGGCATTCTCCGCGGCCGACCGGGTCGCGAAAGGCCCCTGGCCGTTCGCGGTGCCTAAAAATGCAAGATATGCGGTAACCAGCAGCGAACCGCTTAGAATGCCGACGTCAAAACGCACGGCCACCCACATAAGAAACGGCAATGGCGCGCACAGCAAAGTTGCGCCTCCCGCATCCTCACCAAACGCGTAATAGCTCGCGACGACAAGCCCGGCCGTGAGTAGAACGATTTCGACCAAGCGCCACTGCGACCGGCTCTTGATTTGTGGCTGTCGAATGCGGCACGCCATCAAAACCGGTGGTACGATCGTAAGCGTCGAGAGGGCATTGGAGACAACGCGCGCGCGCCACACGTACCAATAGTCGTGCTCCCAACCGCTCACGACATAAAGGTAGGCGGCGATAGCGGAGACGAGAACAGGCGCGAGGATAACCGCGCATAGAACAAAGACGATGACGTTGTGAAAACCATCGAGTCGAATCCCTCCTCTAACGAAGTAGCGGACACTCGTCGCGGCGATAAGCGCCTGACCGAAATTGCCGGCGAGTTGACTCAAGATGCCCAGGGCCGGCACACCATCATGCAGTTGCACGAGGATATGCACTGGGGACACGGCAAGGAGGACTATCCACCAGCGTCGAGGCGGAGTTAGCAGCAGCGCTGCCAACAAAATGGCGGTGGGCGGCCAAATGAGAGAAAGATTCGAGTTCGGAAATCTCAGCGATTGGCCGATCAGAGCGCCGGCGTAGTAGCCGGCACAGACCAAAAGGACGGGGAGGGCGTGATGCAGCGGAAAGGAAACTCCCTGGTGGAGTCCCTCCGCTAGCTCATTGTTCAAAACCAGCGCGGGTTGAGCCAACGTTATCTCCGATTAAAGTATCCAAATCATTTCGAGAAAATGAGTTGGCCTTGATCCTAGCTCAACCAAATATATAACCGCAAGCCGGAGTCCACCGGAATAAGCAAATTTAACGTTCCCTCAATGGCTCTGACACCCGGCAACTCGATCATCTGGGGGGACGAAATTGCAGGGTAAAGTGGAAGGTCGCGCCGCGTGCCAAGTTGTTCTCCGCCCACAGATGGCCGCCGTGCGCTTCTATGATAGAACGACTGATCGCCAGGCCATGCCGAGCCCATCACTTTTGGTCGTAAAGAACGGTTTAAAAATTTTACCGACTTCGTCTCCCCTCAGCCCCGTACCGCTGTCACGCACCGTGACAAAAACCCGCTTTGGCGATATGTCGTTGGCAGCGAATGCGCCAGGAGCGAGGAGCGCGATGAGGACCAGCGTGATCCCCTTCGTCACCTCACCCATGGCGATGTCACACTTTTTCTGCGGGCACCGTGAAGTAAAACGTCGCGCCGCGCTCCTCGTTGTTTTCCGCCCACAGGCGCCCGCCGTGCGCTTCGATAATGGAGCGGCTGATGGAAAGTCCCAGACCCAAACCGTCGCGCTTGGTCGTATAGAAGGGTTGGAAAATCTTTTCCAGCTTGTCGACCGTCAATCCCGCGCCGCGATCGGCGACGGCGATCTCGACCATCCGCCCGCCATCGCGCGCGGCGCGGACATGAATGTCGCGTTTGTTTGGCGGGCAGTCATGCATCGCGTCGAAGGCGTTGAGCAGCAGATTGAGCAGCACTTGCTGCAGCTGCACGCGATCACCGCGCACCTGCCGCAGGTGAGGATCGATCTCGTGCGACACGCGAATATTGCGCAGTATGGCATCGCTGTGCGCCAGCAGCACCGCGTCACCGATGACCGTGCCCAAATCGAGTGGAGCGAACTCCAATTGCTCTTTTTTAACGAGCGTGCGCATGCGCCGGATGACGTCGCCGGCCCGGCTATCATCCTCGACGATGTCCGCGAGAATTTCGCGCAATTCGCTGAGATCAACCGGATCGGCGGCGAGGAAGCGCTGGGCCGCCTGCGCGTTGCTAAGGATGGCGGTGAGCGGCTGATTGAGCTCGTGCGCCAAGGATGCCGCGAGTTCGCCCATGGTCGAGATGCGGGTCATGTGAGCGAGTTCAGCACGTTGCAGCTCCAGCTCAGCTTCCGCTAGTTTCCGCTCGGTAATGTCGAAAACAATCCCGCTCACTCGGGTGGGCTTTCCCGCGTCGTCGTTATAACCGCGTCCGCGCGCATGGATCCAGCCAATGCTCCCGTCAAGCCGCTGCACGCGCAACTCGATCTGATACGGCGTGGCGGAGTCGAGCGCATGCCGCCAGGTCTGTTTTAGGCGTTCGAGGTCGTTGGGATGCAGGGTTTTGTAGAAAGACTCGAGGGTAATCTCCGCGTCGGGCGCCACCCCGAACATCTCCCGCGTCGCTCCATCCCAGGAAAATACCTTCGTCGCTTCGTCCCAGTACCACACGCCCAAGTGTGAACCTTCGGCGGCGAGCCGCAGCCATTCGTCGCGTTTGCGCAACTCTTCTTCTGTTCGTTTGCGATCGGTAATGACCTCGGTGAACATGATGATGCCGCCAATTTCGCCGGCCGCGCTATACCACGGTCGCACTTCCCAACGAACCCAATCCAATGTGCCGTCGCGTCGTGGAAAGGGATCCTGCTCGCAGGTTTCGACGGCGCCGGCCAGGCAACGCCGATGAATGTCTTTCCAGCGTTGAGAAATTTCCGGAAACACGTCGTAGTGACTGCGCCCGATAATGTTTTGCTCGCCGAGATTGTAATCCTTCAGCCATCGACGGCTGGTTAGGACATAGCGCATCTCGCGATCGAACATCGCCACCGATGCCGGCGTGTGTTCGACAAACAGTCGCACTTGATTTTCGCTCTGTTCGAGGGCTGCTTCGGTTTGCTTGCGCGCGCTGATATCGAGCAAAAAACCGCGAAGCTGTCCCGGTTCGCCGTCGCGATTCCCGCAATTGACGATGTCGTGAACCCAGATGGTCTTGCCGGACGACGCCACCATGCGGTAATCAAACTCAAAATCGATGGTGCTCTTACTGAGAGCCAGGCAAGCATCGACGGCGAATTGCCTGTCGTCCGGATGAAGATGAGACACCCAGAAGTCCTTTTCATACCATTGCTCGACGGGATAGCCGAGGAGATTGACCGCTTGCGGCCCGACATAAGTGAAAGTCCAAGTCTGCATATCGGCGGTCCATGGCACAGCCGAAGTCGTTTCCACCAGCGTACGAAAACTCTGTTCGCTCTCGCGCAGCCTCTCCTCGTTTCGCTTGCGCTCCGTGATATCGATCACGGTTCCCATGGTGCGTTGAGGCCGGCTGTGGGGATCACGGATCATCCGGCCTCTGGCGACAAGCCAGCGCTCCGGGACCAAAGGGACTGCGGTGCGAAATTCCACGTCAAATGAAACTCCGGTCTTTTGAGCGCGCTCGATGGCGGTGACGATTTCCACGCGATCGTCCGGATGAATCCGGGCTTCCAGGTCTTTAATACCCAGCACATCTTCTTGACCGAATCCGAATAGCGAGCGCAACCGAGGGTTGGCCCATAGGGCATCGCCCACCATATCCCGGACCCACAAGCCCATCTGGCCGCCTTCCGTTGCCATTTCCATGAATTCCCGACTCTCTCTCAGTTCCGCTTCAGCACGACGGCGGCGAGTTCGATGCAGCAGCAGGTCCGCAATGATCCCGGCCTGTATGGCCACGACGACAAGCGCGCCGACAAAGTACCATTGGTATTGCGCCCAGACGGATTGCGGACGGTCTCTAATGATGCTGCCGGGCGGCAGACGGGATTCGCTGATGCCCCATCGCTTCAAGGCTTGCCAATCGAATGTCGGCACACCCTGGGCGCGGATTTCCAAAGGCGATGAAGCCGGCGCGGAGCCGATCAGAATACGATGCGCGAACTCGCCGGCGCGCTGCGCCATTACTTTGACGTCGGCCACAGACCCGCCGACGGCGCCAGTGCCGAACATTGTGTCGGTCATGATGTACACCGGGACATTGGCCGCTTGCGCGATCAATTGAGCGGCCTGTGTAGAATTAGACGCCCGACCGGCCGCATCCCGAAACATTCTGGTAAACAAAATCGCGGTGTGCGGGGCCAGCGATTTTACGGCGTTACTCATTTCGGCCAGCGGACGGTCGGTCCAGAAGTCGAACTCGACTGGAGCGGCGAACGAACGCGCCGCTTCTTTCGTTCGGCTGATCACGTGGCGATCCACCTCCGCCACGCCGCCGATCACGACTATGCGCCGCGTATCGGGCTGTAAACGCAAAATCAGTTCTATCGTACCGCGCGGATCGACTCGCTGCGCCACCCCACTCAAATTGGGTCCGAGTTGACTCACGGAGATCTCTTCTTCCGTAAATCCCGCGACGACGACGGGCACCCCGGGAAAGAGTTTTTCGAAAAGTTCCTCGGCAACCCTGAGATTACCTACATATATGAGAATAAGCAGATCGGGAGGATATTCGGCGTATTTTTCGCTCAAATAATTGCGGAACAATCGGCGATAACTCCCGCTGGGGAAACGAACGATATCGAGGGCTTCGGAATAAAACTCGATCTCATCCGGGCCGAGTCGCCGGAGCGTTTCAAGCACGCTCTGCTCGGCCAGTACGAAACCGGGAGCGGAGCGGCTTCCGGCTGAAATCATCAGCACGCGCTTGCCGCGCTCGCCATCGGCGGCATGAACGTCGAATGACGTTACCGCGCAGACCAGCGCGCAAAGCACGTATAAGCGCTTGGGCAGGCAAAATCTTAACCGGCCAAACCGCTTGCTAAGGAAAGAGTCATTCACAGCGGCGGCGATTCTACGTCCACGTTCGGCAGTAAATCAAATTGGCAGCCGGGAAACACTTCGCCTCGCGGTGATCTTGCTTTGGCAACACATCTTCCGGTGTAAACTACACGACAGTAACGATTGTGCCTATTGGACCAAGGTCCAATAGGCACAGGCTCGGCATTGCAGATCTCGACCCTGCAGAGACCGCAACAGAGGCGCTACAAACAAACGCTGCGCGAGAATCGGCTTTACAAAGTCAGAAGCTTTTGCCGATCAAATCCGACGGTTTTCCTCTCGCGACCCGGTTAAAAATTTTCAGTGAGCCATGTGATAGCGGACTTTGAATCGTAAAAGGCGGCCACTTTGCAGCCGCGGTTCGATAGGGAAGCGGCCAGCAGCAAGAGTTGATTGTGCTGCTGCAGCTGAGGTGTCGAGACCAAAGCAATTTTGCTTTTGACGGGCCAAATTTCGGGAGTGATATCACACACTAAGCCCTTGATCTCCGCAGGGTCGAGCGCGTAGGTCGCGTCCATGAGATCGATCAGCACCTTGCAATCGGAAAGCGATGCGGTCATCTCTCCGACCTTGCAAAACATCTGCTTGAATCCTACGATCTCGACGAACCCGCGGACGATCATAATGACGTGATCGCCGCGCTCGGGCCAGTGAAATAATTTTATCTGGTAGTTCACGATTTCCTCCTCGCTACCACACAGATAAGGCTCCTCGCGGTTTTGGTCTTGACACTAGACGACAGTCAATTGACACCTGGAACCAATCGGCGCTAAGGAAGTGGCGAAGGAATCCGCGCGTGCACGCAAAACCCATGATTTCCTTGGCTATGACCAGGGGGCTGGTCGAAGCGATCGCCGGCAGAGGCGGCAGTCCGGAGCCGATCCTGCGCGAGTTCGGACTCGAGCGTTCCAGCTTGATCGATCCTGAAGGCTTTATAGCAACTGCAAAATTAGCGCTGCTCCTGGAGGAAACGGCGCGCGCCACCGGCGACGACTTTTTCGGACTGCATTTCGGTGAAGGCTTCAATCCCAAAAATATCGGTCCGGTGATCTATGTCGTGCTCAACTCCCCGACCATTGGCGCGGGGATTGAAAACGTCGAGCGCTACTTAAAGATCAACAACGAAGCAGCCCGATGGTTTACACACCTCGAGGGCGAGCGCGCATACGTGGGGTACGAATTGGCGGACTTGGGGATTGAAAAGCCGCGCCAGTATCACGAGGCGAGCATGGTGATCGCCCTCAACACGCTGCGCATGATGGCCGGAAGCCATTGGGCGCCTCAGGAGATTCACTTCACGCATGGGTCCCCACAAGAAACTTCGGAACACAGTCGAATCTTCGCCGCGCCGGTGCAGTTCGGCTGCGCGACAAATGCCTTTGTCGTCGAGCGCGCGTTTCTTGAACGACAGGTGCCGGCGGCCGACCCGCAGCTCTATAAAATTTTGCAGCGCTATCTGAATAACATTCTGTCGGAGCTGCCCCGCGAAGACAGCTTTCTCGGGTCGATTCGGAAGGCTATTGCGGAGACGATGAGAGATGGAGACCCTGGACTGGGACGAGTAGCCAAGCAATTGGCGGCGAGCCCGCGCACCCTTCAAAGACGACTGAAGGAGTACGGCTTGGAGTTCAAAAAGCTCGCGGAGGACACCCGCCGGAGATTTGCGTCAAACTATTTAAAGGATCGCAAACACACGCTCACCGAGGTGGCGTTTCTGTTAGGCTACTCCGACGTCAGCGCCTTTAACCGCGCCTTCAAACGATGGACCGGCATAACTCCTCTCCAGTATCGGCGTAAAGCCGGAGCTTCCGGAAAAAGCTAGAGAGGCCCAGGTCGTTTTGTCGGTATGCGAAAGAAAACAAAATCTCGCCGGTCAACTCTATACTGGGAAAGTCCAGATGGGATTATCTCAAAGCGATATACCTTCGTTCATCTCTCGAGCGAGATAAACTCTGCTATTTTTTCTTGGAGTAGCTGCGACGACACTGGTTTTTGCAAGTAATCGATCATTCCCGCGCTCAGTGCTTCTTCCCGCCATTCCCAGCCAAAATAGGCGCTGCAACCCAGAATTGGAATATGGCCGGTCTTGGCGTTCTTTTTTATTGCCCGCGCCACGTCTGTACCCATCATGTCGGGGAGATCGAGATCGATCAAAATAAGATTGGGTTTAGCGGAGGTTGCTTGTGCAATAGCCTGAGTGCCGGTTGCCGCCTCTACGATGGCATAGCCGGAGGCACATAAAATCGACGACAGGATCCGCCGCAAGTGTTCGTTGTCGTCCACTATGAGGACAGTTTTTGCCATACTCAACGCGCTCGGTTTTGGGGAATGTACTCTAAGACAAAAACAACTCGGGAAACAAGCCCTTGTTTCGCATCATCTAAAATGTGAGTCAACCATGCGGAGTTTTCTTCTCCGTTGCCCCCGGATGAACACAGTGGCTCTGACCTTTACCAGAGGTGTACTTGCGGTCGTAGTCGCAGACCTGACCAAACTCGTGGGCTTGGATAACTTCTGGTGAGGCGAATCAAATCACGGCATCCAGGTGATTTTTTCGGTTTGAACATGAAAGATCCTGGATACGCCTCCGCGGGAATAACGGACAGTCGACAATGCTTGGCGCCATCAGATCCTAAGCCGAGACCCGATACTTTAGAGAGCCGTTTTTGACGATGATAAGTGCTAGCGAGTCGTGGCCGTGATACCGGCCTTTAGGGCGACCGAAGTTCCCGCCACTCAGCTTGCGGCGACAATCGTAGGAAGAGCGAACTCGGCAAAGCCATGACTTTGGAGTGCACTGAATCGACTCGACTGGCGCGCACATCGCTTCGCAGAAAACCGTCTGTCTTGTGCGATGCTCTAATGTATTTCGCTTTGGCGACGGGCACGGCTCGCTGGTGCTTTATCTCGTCGCGACTGACCGCGCAGTAGCGGCCAGAAGCGTTGTCTTTCCTTGCGAAGCCGTGCCCATCAGGCGAATGAATCCGACCGGCAGTCCCTTCAACTGAGCAATCGCCATACCACTTTCCCGAATAGGTTCCTGTTGCCACGTAAGCCGCGCAGCGACCGTGTAAACGCTCTCTACTTGCTATCGGGATGAGTACGCTCGAAATAAGTGTTACGGAAGCGGTAGTTCAAGCCAGATTGGACATGGAAGCCAGTGGACTGCCGGGCCCCGTTGAAGCCGACAATGGTTCCTGTTCTTCAGCCTCTTTTAGAGAATGACGGCATGGGAAATGGCGGTTTAGCAGGCCCCACCGTGACAATCAAAGCCTGTCACTTTGTCACGCAGTTGCCAAATCCGACCAGTTAACGATCTGCCTTACAACGTATTCATCAAAAAAACACGATTATTTGTGGGAATTACCGCAGGCACTTCTATTGCGTTGGACTTCCGCGGAACAGCAGCGGCGCACAGGCGCGAAACAGCAAGCTTTCAGACAGGAGGAATCGAAATGGACTTATTAAAGCGGCTTTGCGTGGAAGAAGACGGACAGGGTCTGATCGAGTATACGTTTGTCGTTGTTCTGGTTGCATTGGTTTTTTGGATGGGAGTCAGGGATGCCAACGTCGGGACGAGCTTGGCAAATGGCTGGTCGAGAGTGCTTGACTGCGTGGCTTCACCTTTTTCGTGTAGCGCGTAATCGCACCATTCGCGAGCGCTCGTAATCAACGAAACCACGGCCCTTGATCGCACCGATGTTTCCCTTTCGGAATAGAGCATAAAATGCGCGCGCGGCACTCCGGTATTCGCTTGAAAAAGCCGACCTCCCATGACCGGAGCGCGGAAAACCACGCCGCGATGGCAGCGATGTGAGAGCTGAGCTACGAAAGTGACGATTCACACAATCCGTAGTGGCGGTGGGAGTGAGATATGAAAAAAGATAGTGCCAACGAAGTTCTCATCCAAGACGCTGATCGCGATTTAGCGCAGTCCAGCGAGTCACGCAATCGAGACACGAAGAGCTTTGCGCATCAACTGCGCGCGCTTGGGCAGGCGCTTGAAAAGTTCAGTTTCTCCGCCTTCGAGTTGGAACTCTGTAGCGGAGGCTATCTGGTGACCGGTAAACTGAACCCGGTCGAGAACGTAAAATTTTCATTTTCACGGTTTGCCCGTGAATTGCTCCGCGGTTTCTCGGGTCGGCCGGCTCTCACCACCGACAGCAAGGTCGGTTTGCGATTTTCGCCGGAGGAGATCGAGCACTTTGATTTGCGCGGTCAAATTAAACGTCAGGACTCAGGCAAAATGCCAGATCCCTACAGCATCTCGCAAATTCTACGTGGCGCTGGCTCCTATTTGGATCGCCGAGAAGTCACAAGTCTCGTCTCGATTTCGTTGAAAGGGAAATGGCTGAGCCTTCGTTACCAAACTGCCACAGGGCGCCTTGAGCAAGCACAACAAGATCTCGAATACTTTTACGATTATTGGGTCAAGATGTACTTGCGCCGCAGCAATCGCATGAAACCTCCAGCTTTAAGCGACCCGACGGTAGTCGTGAGTTGGCACGACATCCGGACGCGCGTGGTATCTACAACGTGACTAAAAATGGGACTACCCTCAGAAATGGTTGGGGACCTTTTCTTATAGAGATGCACACCGAGGTCGTAGAGGTTTGTTTGATGACTGAAAACCTTCGCGCCCTATCATTCAATCGAAATCCGAACGTAATCCGGAAACCAGGCAATCCTGCCGCTCCCTATGTTTTGAAGACGGATTGCGAGCCAACGCAAAGCTACCTAGCTTGCAGCGGCGTCATCGCGCCGTGAACGTCTGCGGAAAACCTTTCTGATCGTCCGACTACCCGATTACCCCGCAAGCTTATTAAAGGACTGAGGACGGGGTACTGTTGAACAACGTCCTTTCCTGTTGCCGCGCTCTCCCAAAGCGTGACAGTCACGGTGTGGTTGACGCTTGTATAAGTCCCTATTGCCAAATCTGACATGATTCTATTGAAAATTTGGCATATTGACTTAAAATTCTCTCTTACCCGTGGTCGTTGCTATAGGCACCGAAATTG
>Ga0075421_100005332_pt1 | contig 15530 bp, 11 predicted proteins | sample SoiMetdeltSBSDD5_FD_75292 | JGI IMG/M metagenome (GOLD analysis project Ga0075421, IMG submission 75292) | Bulk soil microbial communities from a Populus tree surrounding site in Tennessee, USA - Soil MetaG P. deltoides SBSDD5 | ecosystem: Environmental > Terrestrial > Soil > Tree plantation...
ATCGTCCGCCCCACGATCGCCGAGTCGCCACCGAATCGCCGGCGCCACAGTGCGTCGAGCAACACAACGACGTTGCTCGATGGCCCCGATACTTCGCGCGCCGTGAAGGTGCGGCCAAGCGCGGCTCTCACCTGCAGTACATCGAAAGCGTCAGGTGTCAAAGATGACATCGAGACCTGCTCCGACTCACCGTCTCCGGTCAGGATCATGTTGCCGGCCGATGCGGCGGCGATCCCCGCGAACGAAGACGTCCGGTCCCGAAGCGCCACAAGCGCGGCTGCACTATGTCGGGCGCCGTCGCGACCGGGTCGTACGACGCCGTCGTCCACCGCCGGCAGATACACGAGGGCGGCTTCGTCGCCATATGGCAGGCCGCGCAGCAGCATCGCGTGGACGACGCTGAACACGGCCGTCGTCGCCCCGATCCCCAATGCGAACGTCAGCAGAATGACCGCGGTGACCACCGGCGATCGCGTGAGCAGGCGGGCGGCGATGCGGAGGTCGGAGCCAAGCTCCTCGAGCCAGAGTGCGACGCGGATCCGTCGATCCGCGGCTACGTCCTGGCGGTCCGCGTACTGTGCTGCTGCGCCCCGGTCGCCGAACTCCTCGAGCGCGCGGCGACGTGCATCCTCCAATGGCATGCCGCCCGCCGCGAGCGCTTCGGCGCGTTCTTCGATCCACGCGTCGAGCTCGGCGCGGTTGTCGGCCGAGATTCGCTCGCGCGTGCGTGTCGGAATCAGGGGATCACGCATTGCCTTCCCTCACGGCGAGCACACGAGCGACCGCGGCGGCGTAGCGCTTCCATCCGTCCGCTTCCGCGACGAGCTGTCCGCGACCGTCCGGCGTGAGGCTATACACGCGAACGCGCCGCTTCGTCTCGGACGTTCCCCATCGTGATCGGACGAGCCCTTTGCGTTCGAGACGGTGCAGGCCCTGATACAGCGCGGCGCCTTCCACCGCGAGCTCGCCACGGCTGGTGTCGGCGAGGAACTGTGCGATGGCATACCCGTGCATGGGCTTCCATGCCAGCGCCTTGAGGATGAGGACGTCGACCGTACCCTGCAGTCGCTCGGACGGAGCGGTCATACTCACCATTCACGTGCTGATATGTCACATGATGATATATGCGGCACGAGGATTGGCAAGTTCGTGCGATCGTGACGGTTGTTTCGACGCGCCCAGGGAGTTAAGTACGCCCCGAACCGCCACCGCTGGAGGTGTTGGGATGCGAGTCGCGATCGTCGGCGCAGGTGTGTCGGGACGATTGCTCGCCCTCACCCTGCACCGCCGCGCAACCTCCGCGTCCACGATCCTGATGTTCGATCGCGGCGATCCGCAGTGGATGGGGCCGGCCTACTCCAATCCCGCGGATTATCTCCTGTTGAACGTTCCGGCCGTGCGGATGGGAGCCGTCGCCGACGACCCGGAGCACTTCCTCCGATGGGTGCAAGGGAAGGGCGTGCGAGCGGGACCCTGGGACTTTCTCCCGCGCGCTCTCTATCGAGACTACGTCCTCGAGCTTCTTGCGCAGGTGCAAGACGAACACCCGAGTGGGCCGGGGCTCGAACATCGCTGCGGGGAGGTCGTAGGCCTCGACGTGCGGGACGAGGGCGTGACGATCCAAGTGGAAGGCACGGATTCTGTCGTCGTGGACAAGGCGGTGTTGGCGCTCGGAAACTTCCCACCGCGGCACCCATCGGTCGAAAACCGAGCGGCCCTTCAAAGTCGACGGTACGTGCGAAATCCCTGGCGGCCCGGAGTCGTGCGTGAAGTCCTGTCGAGCGACACGGTCATCGCGCTCGGCACGGGCCAGACGACGGTCGACCTCATCGTGGCGCTCGCGAAGCAGGCGTACGCCGGCCGCATCATCGCGATCTCGCGGAGAGGCATCCTGCCGCTTGCCCACCGCGGATTCGACTCGTACCCCTCTTTCTTCAGTGAGATCGAAGGGTCGCGAACCGTCCTCGACATCGTCAGAACGGTTCGCATGCACTGCGAGCGGGCCGAGTCGATGGGCGCCGACGCGAGGTCCGTGATCGACTCGATGCGACCCGACACGCCGGCGCTATGGCTCGGACTTCCGGAGGAAGAGAAGCGCCGATTCCTCCGCCACCTCTTCCGATATTGGGAGATCATCCGGGCGAGAATCCCACAGGAGAGTGAGGCGATCATCCAGACGATGCGAGCGTCCGGGCAGCTCGAGGTCATCGCCGGTCGGCTTCGTGATTTCGTCGACACCGCATCGGCGCTGGAGGTTCATTACACGCCGCGCGGAGGCACGACCGCATCCGTCGTGCGCGGCGATGTCGTCGTCAACTGCATTGGCCCCGAATCGGATTACCGCAGAGTCGACGACGCACTCGTGCAGAATCTGATGCGACGAGGTCTGATACGTCCGGGACCGGCAGGCTTGGGGCTCGATGCCCGTCCGGATGGCGCGATCATTGGGCGCGATGGCACTCCGTCGAACTCGCTCTACACGCTCGGCTCCCCGATGAAGGGAGTGCTGTGGGAAGTCCTGGGCGTGCCCGACATCCGCGCTCAGGCGGAGCGACTCGCGGGGCTGCTGAACAGCTAAGGGGTCAGAGTCCTAACGCATCCTTCGAGCGCGCCTGCGCTCGAAGGATGCGTTAGGACTCTGACCCCTTAGCGAGGAAGGTTGCACGCAGCTCGGCCAACGTCCGCGTGAAGATGCTCGAATCGCCCATCCCCGCGGATACCACGAGCGCTCCCTCGATGCGCACGACGGCCCCCTCGGCGCGGCGCTGCGCGGTCGCGGGACTCAACCCCGCAGCGCGGCCGATGCTCGCGAGCACGGACATCCAATCGACGAACGTGGCCTTGAGGGGCGTGCCGAAGCGCGCGCGGTCGACACTGGCGGTGAGTCGCTCGAGGAGGCACGCCTTCTTTCCTCCGTCGTAGAAAGCATCGATCGCGTCGAGCATGCGGTCGAGCTTCTTCTTCGGACGGGGCTCTTCCTCCACCGCGCGGAAGGCGTCGCGCAGCACCGTGTTCAAGTGCGCCAGCACCTCGATGGCCATCTCCTCCTTCCCACCCGGGAAATAGTGGTACAGGCTCGATTTTCCGAGGCCGGTGCGCTCGGACAACGTCGCGAGCGACGCTCCGTCGTAGCCGTGCTTGCGGAAGGATTCCATGAGTCGGTCGAGCACTTCCGTCTTTGTGGCGAGGGCAGCGGGCATGTCTTCGAGACTAATCCAGTGCGCGCGGGTTGTAAGGGGACGCGTCGAGCAGCTCCCACTCGAGGCTCGCGGCGATCGGCAGCGCGAGCCAGTGCGTGACGTGAAAGTCCCAGTATCGCCCTGAGCCCCCGGTTGGGTAGCGAGGGTCCTCTGCTTCGTCGAAGTGAACGTCGACCGTGCCGGTCATCTGCAGAAGACTCCTGTCGTCGAAGTCGAGGAAGACGAGGCTCGCGCGATGGTCGACCGCGAAGTTGCCAAGCGTGTTGAACATGCCGTTGCCGGGATAGTCCGGAATGCGCAGTCGATTCAGATCGACGATGCGCACGAAGCCGGGCTCGCCGCCGCGGTGGGACACGTCCACGCCGCGCGTGGGATGTCGGCTCGCGACGAAGAGGGTGTCTGCCTGCTCGACCCGGCGAGACCGGGTGTCGTCGAGTGCGTTGCCGATCGCACGCGCTCGTGTTTCCGCAGGATGCACCCCGGGAGCGTCGCGAAGGTGACGGCGCTGGATGTACTTCGGGCAGTTCGGGTAGGCCTGGCGAACGGCGACGTCGATCCGTTGCGTATCGAGCCCGCTCACGACGCCATTGATCCGAAGTCGGCGTCGTGTCGCGAGCTCGATCGCCAGTAGTCCGACATCGGCTCCGACGCGGAGATTGCTCCAGATCGGATCATCGACGTTGACATCGATCCGTGAACGATCGATCGCAACGGACTGTCCGTCTGCACTGGACACCATCCCGTGCGCGCCGAACAACAGCGAAGCTGCTGGCGCGCCATGTTCGTCGACGGTTCCAACAGCAAGCATCCGCTGCTGCGCGAGAAACGGGATCGCTCGTTGCGGGATGCTGTCGCCGATGAGTCCTCCGTTGCGAGTCGCAGCGTCGCGCTCGCCGGCACGCTCCTGCACGTAGTGCTCGCCCTCGTGAAACGGGCCCAACATCGTCACGACGGCGTCCCGCTCAGAACGTCAGAACGCGGTAGCCGTCGGCGAGGTCACCGCCGGCCTTGGGGTCTGATAGGACGACGATCGCGGTCTTCATTGGTGCCTCCTTGGGCGAGGCTGCAGGCAGTCCACCGAGTAACCGGCCGGTTTGTGTACCGAACGCTCGGTACAATACGATCAAGATGGACTGCCGTCAAGCGTCCCGCGTCGGGCGGCGACCGGTCGCGGCTCCTTGCCGGCCTCGGGCTCATCTGTGCCATCTTTCGTTGGGGCTATCCGTCGTGATCCTTCTCCTGAACGGCGCCTTTGGCATCGGCAAGACGACCGTCGCGCGGGTCCTCGTCGCTCGCGTGCCTAACGCCGTGCTGTTCGACCCCGAGATGATCGGCCTCGTCCTTCAGCGCGGCCTGCGTCTCCTCGGGCGTACCGTGGCTGACTTTCAGGACCTCCCCTCGTGGCGACGCCTTACCATCGCTGGCCTACGCATGGCTCGGCTGGGGTCGCGGAACGTCATCGTCCCGATGGCATTCTCGGACACCGGGATTCTCGACGAGGTGCGTACGGGCATCTCCAGGTTCGAGCCTCGACTCGTGCATGTGTGCCTGGTGGCACCAGTCGAGGAGGTACATCGTCGGCTGCGGACGCGCGGTGCCGACCCCACCCGGCACGCTTGGGAATTCCGGCGAGCCGCGGAGTGTTGTGCGGCGCACGAGCGCGACGTATTCGCGCATCACGTCGGCGCGCTCGATCGCACCCCGGACCAGCTCGCGCAGGAAATCCTATCCGTCATCCGGCATGAGGCTGATCGTTCGGCATGAATGACACGGTTGGTGTCCCTCGCCCGCTTCTGCTGAGGCTCTGGTATGCGTTGGGGGGAGCCGCGCTCTTCATGATCGTCGCGACAATTCAGGGAATCACCCGGCCTGACTACGATCCGTGGCACCAGGCCGTCAGCGCCTTGAGCCTAGGCCCGGGTGGGTGGGTGCAGGCGAGCAATTTCGTTTTCTTCGGCGCGGTGCTACTCAGCACCGTCCCGGTGTGGCGAACGATTCTCTCGGGTGGGAAGGCGGCGACGGCCTATCCCGCGTTGACGGCGTTACTCGGTGCGAGTTTCGTGATCGTCGCGTTCATTCCTCAGGACCCGGCGCCCGGGTACGACCCGGCGAGGCTGGCGCTTCAGGCACCGACCGTCGGTGGCTTGTTCCACCTCGCGATCGCCGGCCTAGCGGCGACGTGTTCGGTCGCCGGCCTGTTCGTCATGGCAGCCCGATTCACCGGTGATCCGCACTGGCGCGGCTGGCCGGCATACTCGCGCGTGATGGCCCTGCTCATGATCGTGTGTATCGCGATCTTCGGTGTGTGGAGCACGAAGCCGACCGGGCTCGCGGGCACGTTCGAGCGAGTTGCCGTGATGATTCCGCCGATCTGGGCGTTCACCTTTGTGCGGCGGCTGTCCGCCGGTACACCGTTCATGGTGAAGAGCGGTCAGTCATCCGTCCGGTTCTGAGCCGCGTACCGAGCTTCATCAGTTCGCGCAGCCAGAGCACCGAGCTCGCGACAATCGCACAGCGGAGCCAATCGACGCCGGTGAGGGCAACTGTGCCGAACGCTTGCTGCAACGCCGGGACGTAGAGCACGAGCAGGTGGAGCACAAGTGACAACGCGACCGCGCCCCAGAGCCAGCGGTTCGAGAGCAGCCCGGCGAACGCGCTTCGCTCGTCTGACCGCGCATTGAACGCGTTGAAGAGCTGGAAGACCATCAGCGTCGTGAACGCCATCGTCTGGGCGTACCGGAGATCGCCGCTGCCGGGCAGGAACCCGCCGGGGAGCGACGCGTCGAGCACGAGCAACGTCCCGGCCGCCATGATGACGCCGGCGAACAGGATGCCGCGCCACATCCGGCCCGTGATGACGCCCTCGCCCTGCGGCCGCGGCGGCCGTCGCATCAAACCATCTTCGGCTGGATCCACACCTAACGCGAGCGCCGGAGCGCCATCGGTGACCAGATTGATCCAGAGGATCTGGGTCGCGAGGAGTGGCAGCACCACGCCACCACTCCCAGCCGGGCGGAGGCCGAGTCGATCAGCCAGTAGCACGCCGAAGAACATCGTCATCACTTCACCGATGTTCGACGACAGGAGGTACCACAGGAACTTCCGAATGTTGGCGAAGATCCCGCGCCCCTCCTCCACCGCGGCGACGATCGTCGCGAAGTTGTCGTCAGCCAGCACGATGTCGGCCGCCTCCTTCGCGACGTCGGTGCCCGTGATCCCCATCGCCACACCGATGTCCGCCGACTTGAGCGCCGGGGCATCGTTCACACCATCCCCAGTCATGGCGACGACGGCGCCGGTGCGCTGCAGTGCGTCGACGAGCCGCAGCTTGTGCTCGGGGTTCACGCGCGCGTAGACGGACACGTTCGCCACCGTCCGCTCGAGTGCGTCATCATCCATGCGGTCGATCTCGCCCCCGGTCACCGTGCGCTGATCCGACGCGATTCCGAGCTCGCGAGCGATGACGGCGGCCGTTCTCGGGTGGTCGCCGGTGATCATCAGTGGACGGATCCCTGCTCGCTGTGCCCGGGCCACTGCGTCGCGCGCCTCGACGCGCGGCGGGTCGATCATCCCGATGAGTCCCGCGAACACGAGGTCTTGTTCGACGCGCTCATCCACGCCGCCGTCGGTGCGTTGCACGGGACGGTCGCCCGGGAGCCAGTGGGCTGCCACACCGAGTGTCCGGAGTGCCTCGCCCGCCAGCGACTCGTTCACTCGGAGAATCTCATCGCGCCGGTCGGAGGTCAGCGGACGGTGTTGCTCGCCCACGAGCTCGTAGGTGCACCGCGCGAGTAGCACGTCCGGCGCGCCCTTCGTGAACACGATGAGGCGGTCGTCCTCGGTACTGCGGTGGACGGTGCTCATGAGCTTCCGCTCCGAGGAGAACGGTACTTCTGCCACCCGTGGTAGCCGCGCGTCGAGCGCGGTCCCCTCGAGGCCGGCCTTGCGTGCGGCGACGAGAAGCGCCCCCTCGGTCGGATCGCCCTGGACCGTCCAGCGTCCGTCTTCCTGCCGGATCTCGGCGTTGTTGGCGCGATCGGCAACGGCAAGCGCACGCTGAAGCTCCGTCCCGAGCGGCCCGTCGATCGAGCTGCCATCGGCGGCGCGCACCGCGCCCTCGGGAGCGTATCCGGTCCCCTCGAAGGAGACACGACCGCTCGCGGTGACGACCGTGCGCACGGTCATCTCGTTCTTCGTGAGCGTCCCCGTCTTGTCCGACGCGATGACGCTCGCGGAGCCTAACGTTTCGACGGCGGCCAGGTGCCGTACAATCGCGTTCCGCCGGGCCATACGCTGCACGCCGATCGAGAGCACCGCCGTCACCACCGCCGGCAATCCCTCCGGAACGGCGGCGACCGCGAGCGCGACCCCGAGGATCAGCACCTCGACGACGCCGGCGAAGCCGCGCACCTCTTCGACGAGGATGATCGTCGTGATCATGACCACGGCGATGACGATCACGATACCGCCGAGCAGCTTGCCCGTGCGGTCGAGCTCGCGCTGGAGCGGCGTCTCCTCGTCCTCCGCCGCGCGTAAGAGGCCGGCGATGCGCCCCATCTCGGTGTGCATCCCGGTGGTCGTCACGATGGCCACGCCGTGCCCGTACGTCGCGGCGGTCCCACTGAAGACCATGTTGTGCCGGTCGCCGAGCGCGACATCTTCGGCAACGGGCCTCGTGTCCTTCGATACCGGGATGCTTTCGCCGGTGAGCGCTGCTTCCGCCGTCTGCAGCGCCGCCGACTCGACGAGTCGCGCGTCGGCGGGGATCGTGTCTCCTTCCTCGACGAGGACGACGTCGCCAGGCACGAGCTCGGTGGCTGGGACACGGCGACGATTTCCGTCGCGGATCACCGTGGCGTCGTCGGCGGACATCGCGCGCAACGCGGCCACCGCCGCCTGCGCCCGTGACTCCTGCAGGAAGCCCATCGTGGCGTTAAGCAACACGACCGCGAGGATCGCGAGCGATTCGTAGGGAAGCGCCGCGTCCCGTTCATATGCCCACAGCGCGGCCGAGATCGCCGTGGCAATGAGCAGCAGGATGACGAGAACGTCACCGAACTGCGCGACGAAACGGCGCCAGGCGGGAACAGGCTGCTCCGCCGCGAGCTCGTTAGGTCCGTAGTCGTCGAGCCGTCGCTTCGCCTCGCTGCTCGCGAGACCAGTGTGGGCGTCCGTGCGCAGTGCGTCGGCGACCTCCGTCGCCGACCGCGCATGCGGCGCCACGACGCTCGTGTTGTTCACAGAGGGCGCGCTCATCGGCTAGGTCCTAGTGGACTGAGTGCGAGGTGTTGATAGCAGGCGGGAACCCGTCCCGCCTGCTATCAACACGTGGCGACCACTCCACTAATGTCATCGGGTTTGCCCTTCTCGCTCGGCGCCGGATGTGCCACCTTCAACCTAACGGACCGTTAGACGTACGCTCGGGTCCTGTAATTCGCCTTTCGGGAGTCAATGCATGGCAAGACCGCCGAGTGATCCTGGGCTTCGCGACGGTCGCAGTGCGCAGCAGTCGAAACCGCCTGCGAGCGGCGGACCAAACACAGCCGGGCAGGGCACACCGACGCCGGCAATGCCGCCGCGCCGCGCGTGGCTGACGTTCATCCTCATCCTCGTCGCGAACATCATCCTCGTCCGGACGCTCTTCCCGAACCCGGACGCGCCGGTGAAGCTGCCGTACACGCTCTTCAAGCAGGAAGTCACGAAGCGCAACGTGCAGCGGATCTACAGCCGCGGCGAGAGTCTCACCGGGCGGTTTCGTACGGCCGTGACCTATCCGACTACCGTCGACTCCGCGTCGCGCGTGAAACCGCGGCCAGTCACGCATTTCGCCACCACGCTGCCTGCCTTCGTCGATCCTGGACTCGAGTCGCTCCTCATCGCCAACGGCGTCGAGATCAGTGCCGAACCCATCGAGCAGGGAACCACGTGGCTCAGCCTTCTGTTCAGCTTTGCCCCGGCGCTGCTCATCATCGGACTCTACGTCTGGCTCTTCCGCCGAGCAGCGAAGCAGGGCGGCGGGCTCGGGGGTGCACTGACAGGCGGTCTTGGACGAAGCACGGCGCGTCGCTTCGACCAGTCAGCTGAGGGCAAGGTCACGTTCGAGGACGTGGCAGGCATCGACGAAGCCGAGAACGAGCTCGTCGAGATCGTGGACTTCCTGAGGGACCCGGCGAAGTACACGCGGCTCGGCGGCGCTGCGCCCAAAGGCGTGTTGCTCATTGGCGCACCTGGGACCGGCAAGACGCTCCTCGCAAGGGCGGTTGCAGGGGAGGCGGGAGTGCCATTCTTCTCGATGAGTGCGTCGGAGTTCGTCGAGTTCATCGTCGGCGTCGGCGCCGCGCGAGTCCGCGATCTCTTCAAGCAGGCGCGCGAGAATGCCCCCGCGATCATCTTCATCGACGAGCTCGACTCGATCGGACGCGCCCGCGGCCAAACGGTGATCGGGGGTTCGAGCGAGCAGGAGCAGACGCTCAACCAGATCCTCACGGAGATGGACGGCTTCTCGAGCCGTGAGGGGATCATCGTGCTGGCGGCGACGAACCAGCCGGATGTGCTCGACCGTGCGCTGCTGAGGCCCGGGCGCTTCGACCGTCGCGTCGTGGTGAACCTGCCGGACAAGGCGGGTCGCGAAGCGATCCTCAAGGTCCACACACGGCGCGTGCCGCTCGCGCCCGAAACGAGTCTCACCGAGATCGCCGCGGCAACGCCGGGCCTCTCTGGCGCCGACCTCAGGAACCTCGTGAACGAGGCTGCGCTGCTCGCTGCACGGCGTAATCAGAACGATGTGCGGCAACGCGACTTCCTCGATGCGCTCGAGAAGATCGTGCTCGGTCCGGAGCGCCCGTTGTTGCTTGGTCGGCAGGACCGCGAACGCATTGCCTACCACGAAGGCGGGCACGCTATCCTCGGGCTCGTCGTGCCCGGCGCCGATCCGGTGCATCGAGTCACGATCGTGCCACGCGGTCAGGCGTTAGGCGTGACGTACCAGCGTCCGGACAGCGATCGATACAATTACCCCGAGGGATATCTCAGGGCGCGGATCATCGGGATGCTGGGGGGGCGAGCTGCTGAAGAGGTCGTGTACGGGACGAAGACCACGGGCGCAGAGAACGACATCGAGCAGGCGAGCAGCCTCGCGCGGGCGATGGTGACTCGCTGGGGGATGAGCGAGCGCCTTGGCATGGTCCAGCTGGCGCCGAAGCAGAATCCGTATCTGAACAGCCTCGATGGCTACGCTCCGTCGGCTCGCATCGTGAGCGAAGAAACGGCGCGTGCGATCGATGAGGAGGTCGCCAGGATCATCGCCGAGAGCCACGAGGAGGCCAAGCGGCTACTGATGGAGCATCGCCGCCCACTCGACGCCCTCGCCGAAGCGCTGCTGGCGCGTGAGACCCTCGATGAGCGGGAGATTCTCTCTGTCACGGGTCTTCCAGCCGCACCGAGCCTCGAGTCGGGGAAAGTGTCGGTCGGATAGTCTCGCGCTGCTAAGCCGTCGGAGCGCCGTGCAGCGTCCGCGCCGCCACCTGCTCCATGTCGTGCGCGACGCCGAAGCGGCGCAGCGCGGCGCGCGTCAGGCTGACCGCGAGCTCGCGCTCGCCGACGAGTGCTTGCGACACGCCGTGTTCGAGCAGCCAGGCGCGCTCCGCGTCGCTGTGGGTGCGAGCCACGACCTCGAGCGTGGGATTGATCTGATGCGCGAGCTGGAGAATCGCCCGCGCCTGGTACGCATCAGGCGCGGCCACGACCAGCAACCGCGCTCGCTCGAGATGCGCGTCTGCGAGGACCTCTGGACGGGTCGCATCCCCGTAGATCACCGGAAGGCCCGCCGCGCGAAGTCGCTCGGCCAGATCGCGACTGGCCTCCACGATGACGTGCGGGACGTCGTGTCTCGCGAGCTCCTCCGCGATCGGCCCGCCGACGCGACCGTGGCCGACGACGACCACGTGATCCTGCAGCTCATTCGTGTCCATGCCGGGTGGTAGCTCAGCGAGCTCGCCAGCGGGACGCTCCAATGCATCGGCCAGTGCCCGTCGATTCCGCAGCCATCGCCCGAGCGGCTCCGCGCCGCGAAACACGAATGGGTTCAGCGTGATAGTGAGGAGCGCCCCGGCAACGATGAGACCCTGTGCCTCCGCCGTCAGCAGCCCGAGCGCGACCGCGAGCGCGGCGAGGATGAACGAAAACTCGCCGATCTGCGCGAGGCTCGCCGAGATGCGTAGTGCGGTATTGAGCGGGTACCGAAACGCGAGCACGATACCGAGCGCGGCGAGGGACTTCCCGATGAGGACGATGGCCACCACGGCCACCACCTCCAGCGGTTGCCGCACGAGAATCCGCGGATCGAAGAGCATGCCGACCGACACGAAGAAGAGCACGGCGAAGGCATCGCGCAGCGGGAGTGCGCTCGTCGCGGCCTCGTGACTGAAGTCGGACTCGCTCACGACGACGCCGGCGAAGAAGGCGCCCAGCGCGAACGAGACGTCGAAGAGCGCGGCAGCCCCTGTCGCAATCCCGAGTGCCACGGCGAGGACGCCAAGCGTGAACAGCTCGCGAGAGCCGGTGCGGGCGACACGACTGAGCAACCACGGAATCACACGCCGACCAACGATCAACATCGCGGCGACGAACGCGACGACTTTCGCGAGCGTCATGCCCAGCGTCAGGAAGAGCGAACCGCTACCGTCGCTCCCGTGACTCGCCCCAGCCGACTGGCCGGCAGCGATAGCCGGTGTTGCCCCAACGAGCTCCGCGAACACGGGCAGCAGCACGAGGGCCAGGACGGTCACGAGGTCTTCGACGATGAGCCACCCCACCGCGATGCGCCCATCCGACGACTCCAACGCGCCGATATCCTCGAGCGCGCGAAGCAGCACCACTGTACTCGCGACCGAGAGCGACAGCCCGAACACCAACCCGCTCGGCCAACCCCAACCCCACACCCGTGCCAGCACAGCACCGAGTCCTGTTGCGGCGGCGATCTGGGCAATCGCTCCGGGAACGGCGATGCGTCGGACGGCGAGGAGGTCATCGATCGAGAAATGGAGACCGACGCCGAACATGAGGAGGATCACGCCGATCTCTGCCAGCTGTGACGCAAGACCGACATCGGCAACGAATCCGGGTGTAAATGGTCCGATGGCCACACCCGCAAGCAGGTAGCCGAGGATCGGCGGGAGCTTGAGCCGGACCGCCACGAGACCCAGGAGGAACGCGAGCGCCAGCCCGCCGGCGACGGTGGCGATCAGTGCGGTTTCGTGCGGCATGCCGGTACGGATGAGGGAAGAAGCAGCGGGCCGCCCGGTGGGACGCCACCGAATAGGTATTCCACTGATGAGAACGGCGACAACCCAGGAAACGATGAGGTCAATCGCGGAGCGCAGGCCTAATGCCTAACGCCGACGTCGGACGGCATCGACGCTGATCGCCTACCATCCGCGCGGGCTCTAAGGTCCAGCTCGGTGACCAGTCGTGGCATGGTCGATGGCCCAATTGACCGACGGGGCGATCCGACGCCTATCTCCGGCGGGTCGATCGCATCCAGACAACTCTGAGCACGGTACGCGGGAGGTGGCCATGTTGGCAGAACGGGCGGAGGCAATGATTCGCAACTGGTGGGTGGTAGTCCTGCGCGGCGTGGTGGCGCTGGTCTTCGGTGTGCTGACCATCTTCAATCCGGGGCTCACCGTGGCGGTGCTCATCCTCATGTTTGGCGCGTATGCCGTCGCGAATGGCATCTTCACCATCGTCCAGGCCGTAGCGAACCGGCACGGAGAGCGACACTGGGTCGCGCTCGTCGTCAGCGGCGTCCTGAGCGTCGCGTTAGGGTTGCTCACCTTCTTCATGCCCGGCGTAACGGGGATCGTGTTGCTCTACCTCATCGCCGCCTGGGCCATCATCACCGGCGTGACGGAGATCATGACGGCGATCCGCCTGCGGAAGGTGATTACGGGCGAATGGCTGCTCGTTCTTGCGGGCGTGCTGTCGCTGCTCTTCGGCGTGCTCCTGATCGTGTTCCCGGGGGCGGGCGCCATCGCGGTTGCGCTCTGGATCGGCACCTACGCCATCATGCTCGGCGTGCTCCTCATCGCGCTGGGGTTCCGTCTGCGGAGCTGGGGGAGGGGTCACGGGCTCGGAGTGAGCGCTCGAGCGGCGTCGTAGCGGGAAATTGGGGGGCAGACTCGAACTAGCGTTTTTCAGAAATTGGGGTCAGACACCAATTACCCAGTGAGTCAGAGTTCCCGAGTAGTTCTGGGGTAATTGGTGTCTGACCCCAATTTCTCGCTAATTCGAGTCTGACCCCAATTTCCTCCGATGAAGATCAACGCTCCCTGGCACGCGAAACATCCGATGCCGCCGCGCGCCACCATGGCCCAGCGGATCAAGTGGCATCGCGCGCACGCGAAGCACTGCGCGTGCCGTCCCATCCCGAAGACCGTAGAGGCCGCGATGCGGGGTGAAAGCGTGGCGACCTCGAACCGACGCCGCGGAACGAAGCACGCCCGCTAGCTTTCAGTACTGCCGCGGTCACACGCCGCGCTGGCGTCGCCGCGGTTCAAGCGGATGCAGAACGCAGGAGGAACGATGGTGACCCCGTATCGCCGCGAGTTCTTGCCCGCCACAGGGCAGATTCGCGACACGTTCGCCGACGTCATCGCATCACTCGGCGGCCAAATCCCGGATGTGTACAATGATGGTGAGCGTCTCTACGCTCGCGCGGTGCTCCTCGCGGAAGGGGAGGTTCGTCCGGGCGACCGCATTCGCGGCGGCGTCGCGGTGCGCGCGCTCGGTGCCGAGATCCAGGTTCATCCCTACACCTTCCGAAAGGTGTGCAGTAACGGGGCGATCGCCGCGCATGCGCTCGAGACGCACCGCCTCGAGCGTGTCGAATCCACCGAGGTGTTTGCGCCCTCGTACGACGTGGCGGTCGTGCTCGCGGAGCTGCGATCTGCCGTAGAGGCGTGCGCTGCCCCGGAGGTGTTCGAGAAGTCGACCAACGAGATGCGCTCGGCGGCCGAGGTACAGGCTGACGTGGCCCTCCAGTTGCTGCCGGCAATCGCGCGGTGGCCGCAGCACATGGCGGCGAGTGTGCTCCCCCTGATCTTTCAGCGCTTTGCGGCGGACGGCGACCAGTCGGCGTTCGGGCTAGTGAACGCCGTCACGTCCCTGGCTCGCGACACGCGCGATCCGGAGACCCGCTGGCGTCTCGAGGAGTTAGGTGGCACTATCCCGGCTCGTCTGCGGCACCGCCCGAGAGTCGGGCCGACGGCATCGGCTCTCGTCCAGGTGTGATCTCGTAAGCTGATCCGAGGCCATGGCAACCCGAGAGCATGTGACAGGCGTCCCGGGCGTCGAGGGCGGGGGCGCTCGAGCCGGCAGCGAGCCGCTTGCACGCTCGGTGGTCTCGACTGCGTACAGCTACGAGAGCGGGCGTACCTACCGGCTCGATCGCCTGATCGGGAAGGGAGGGTTTGGCGAGGTGTACCTCGCGACGCCCACGCCGCGCGATGGCTTGCCCGAACAGGTCTGCATCAAGATCAGCGATCGTCTGTCGGCGTGGCTCCGGGAGGCGTACTTCGCCGAGCTGCTCGGCAGAGAGCCTCGAGCGCTGCGCGTGTACGATCGGTTCGCGGAGGTCGACGGGCACCGCATGCGCTACTGCCTCGCGATGGAGTATGCGGAGCACGGCGACCTCGGCGCCTGGCTGAAGCGCAAGGGCGCTCAACCCGAGCGTTTCGTCAGGCGTGAGATCGCGGCGATCCTGCGGGCGCTCGACGCGCTGCATCGTGGGCAGGCGCTGCACCGCGACCTCACGCCATTCAACGTTTTCGTGTGTGGTGACGAGCAGCTCAAGCTTGGCGACTTCGGCATCGCGACCCACCAGCTCAGCGGGCGTGGCGTCACGGCGGAAGCGTTCAACCCGTTCAACGCGCCGACCGAGATTGCGTGGGGGAAAGTCCGGCGCTGGCAGCAGCGGGATGACATCTATCAGGTCGGTCTCATCGCGGCGATGCTGCTCCGCGGCGACATCACGAGCCCGATGCGGAGCCGCGATGTGCGCGGCCTGCCGTGCAGCGATCACTTGAAAGAGGTCATCCATCGCTGTCTCGGCGCGCGCGGGAAACGATACGAAGCCGCGCAGGAGCTGATCGCGGCACTCAGGCAGCGGCCAAAGCAGCCGACGATGGGGCGGCTCGACACCCTCGCCGGCAAGCGGCTGTCGTTCACGGGGTTCTTGAGTCGGAAGCGCAGCGAAGCGATCGCCGCGGCGAGAAAGGCTGGCGCGGTCGTCCAATCGAAACCAGGGCCGTCGACTGATGTGCTGGTCCGTGG
>Ga0075421_100005335_pt1 | contig 15528 bp, 14 predicted proteins | sample SoiMetdeltSBSDD5_FD_75292 | JGI IMG/M metagenome (GOLD analysis project Ga0075421, IMG submission 75292) | Bulk soil microbial communities from a Populus tree surrounding site in Tennessee, USA - Soil MetaG P. deltoides SBSDD5 | ecosystem: Environmental > Terrestrial > Soil > Tree plantation...
GAACTACTTCCGTCCCATCCCCGCCGACGACATCCAGGGCGCGGTGGCGGCGAAGTGGGCGAAGCGCATCGGCTACAAGAAGGTGTACATCCTCAACGACCAGGAGCTCTACGGCAAGGGCATCGCCGACGTCTTCGAGGCGACCGCCAAGAAGATCGGGCTTCCCGTCGTCGCCAACGAGGGCATCGACTGGAAGCAGCCCGACCAGAAGCCCGTGCTCACCAAGATTCGCGCCTCCGGCGCCGACCTCGTGTACCTCGGCGGGGTGATCGAGACGGGCGCCCAGGTCGTGATCCGACAGATGAAGGAAGTCGGCCTCACCGCGCCGCGCACGCGCTTCATGGGGCCGGACGGCCTCCTCGAGGAAGAGCTGTTGAAGGGTGCGACCTGCGACGCCGCCCTCGCCACCGAGATGCGGATCACGTTCGCGGGCCTGCCCTTCGAGAAGATGCGGGGCGTGGGCGCGAAGACGTACGAGACCTACAAGTCGAAGTACAGCAAGGAGCCGACGTCGTACGCGCTCTACGCCGCCGAGGGCGGGCGCGTCATCATCGACGCCATCAAGCGCGCGGCCCCGCAGATCGAGCGCGCCAAGGACGTGACCGAGAAGCGCGAGGCGGTGCGCAAGGCCATCGCCAGCACCAAGAACTTCGACGGCATCAACGGGAAGTGGAGCTTCGACGAGAACGGTGACGTCGACTACGACACCATGTCGGGCTTCAAGGTGATGAAGGCGGACACGCCGCTCGGCTGCAAGTTCCAGTTCGAGACCATCCTCGAGTAAGCGGAAGAGCGGGAGGGCCGGCGGCGCCGGCCCTCCCACGCCGCCAGCGCCATGGAGTGGTGGGAAGTCCTCGTCCAGCAGACCATCAACGGTCTCACCCGTGGCGCAGTGTTCGCCCTCATCGCGCTCGGCTACACGATGGTGTACGGCATCATCGAGCTCATCAACTTCGCCCACGGCGACGTCTTCATGCTCGGTCTCTTCATCTCGGTCGCGTGGTTCACCCTCCTCGGCGCCACCAAGACGCTCACGCTCTGGCAGCTCGTGACGGTCCTCCCTCTCGTCTTTGCGTTGACGATGCTGACGACGGCCGCCCTCAACGTCGCCATCGACCGCGCGGCCTATCGGCCGCTGCGTCGCTCCCCGCGCCTGGCGCCCCTCATCACCGCCATCGGCGTCTCGTTCATGCTGGAGAACCTCGCTCTGCTCTGGAAGGGACCGGCACCGATCGCGTATCCGGACGTCTTTCCGTCCGTCGACATCCTGCGCGAGTGGTTCGGCGTGGACTCCGCGATCTTCATCACCACCAAGGATTTGCTGGTGATCGGCGCCACCATTCCGCTGATGATCGGGCTCCAGTACTTCGTCACCCGCACGACGTGGGGCAAGGCGATGCGGGCGACCGCGCAGGACCGGGAGACGGCGGCGGCGATGGGGATCAACGTCGAGCGCACGATCGTGCTCACGTTCTTCATCGGCGGCGCCCTCGCCGGCGCCGCCGGCCTCATCCAGGGCATGTACTACAACATCGGGATGTGGTGGATGGGCTATCAGGCCGGGTTGCGTGCGTTCACGGCAGCCGTGCTGGGCGGGATCGGCAACATGCCGGGCGCCGCCCTCGGCGGCCTCTTCATCGGCTTCCTCTCCGCGTGGAGCGACCAGTACATCTCCGCGCGATGGACGAACGCGATCGTCTTCTCGATCCTGATCCTCGTGCTCGTCTTCCGTCCCCACGGCTTGCTCGGCGAGCGGACACCCGACAAGGTATGAGCCCTTGAACGCACGGCGACGCGCCGTGAGCCGGTGACGACGCCGGCCGGCCGCGTTCTCGGATGGGCGGTCCTCGTGGCCGCCATCGTCCTCTACCCGTTCGCCGACCGCGCGCTCGGCCTCCACACCGTGCACGCCGTTTCCGACGGCATGATCTACGTGCTCCTCGCGCTCGGCCTCAACATCGTCGTCGGGTACGCGGGGCTGCTCGACCTCGGCTACGCCGCGTTCTTCGCCATCGGCGCCTATTCCATGGGCCTCCTGAACTCGCCCGTGCTCGGCTCCCCGCTCTACGGCCATCCGTGGAGCTTCTGGCTCTGCATCTGGATGGCGGCGGCGGTGTCGGCGCTCCTCGGCGTGATCATCGGCGCCCCCACCCTGCGCGTGCGCGGCGACTACCTGGCGATCATCACCCTCGGCTTCGGCGAGATCATCCCGGTCGCCATCCGCAATCTCGGCGACATCACCATCGAGATCGGCGGCTGGCGGCCCATCGAGCGCTTGAATCTCACCGGCGGCGAGAACGGCGTGAACCCCGTGGGCCGGCCGTACCTTCCCGGCGTTCCGTTCGAGACCGATCCCGTGCCGTGGTACTTCCTGATCCTCGTCATCGGCGCGGCGTCGCTGTGGGCGATGAATCGCCTCCGCGATTCGCGCCTCGGACGCGCCTGGATGGCGATCCGCGAGGACGAGACCGCCGCCGATTGCACCGGCGTCAACCCGATCTCCACCAAGCTCCTCGCCTTCGCCCTCGGCGCCTGGTTCTCGGGCTTCGCGGGCTCCGTCTACGCGGCGAAGCTCCAGGCGATCACGCCGGGCGCGTTCGAGTTCCAGGTGTCGATCATGCTGCTCTGCATGGTCGTTCTCGGCGGCGCGGGCAGCCTCAAAGGCGTGATCCTGGGCGCGATGCTGATCACGGTGTTCGACCGCGTCGTGCTCACGCAAACCACGGCGTTCGTGCGATCGGTGGGACGGGCGACCGGTGTTCCCGTGCTCGCCGCCATCGACCTCACGCTGTGGCGCTGGTTCTTCTTCGGTCTCGGTCTCGTGCTCGTGATGTTGCTCCGGCCGCAGGGCCTCGCCGGTCGCCGCCTCCGGCCCGTCGCCATTCCGGACGACGCGGACACCGCGGCCGTCATCGAGAGCGCGCCGGCCGTCCGCGCGGACGCCATCCCGCCCTGGCTCCGCGAGCGGGCACGGCACGCGGCGCCCGACACGGCGCCGGCGCCGATCCTCGAAGTCCAGGGCGTGACGAAACGCTTCGGCGGGGTGACGGCGGTGAACGACGTGGACCTCGTGATCCCGCGCGGCGGCATCGTGAGCCTCATCGGTCCGAACGGCGCCGGCAAGACGACGTTCTTCAACGTCGTCACCGGGCTGCTGCGCCCCGACGCCGGCCGGATCGTCTTCGAGGGCACGAGCCTCGTCGGACTCCGGCCCAACGCGATCGTCACCCGCGGCATTGCGCGCACCTTCCAGTCGATCCGTCTCTTCCCGCAGCTCAGCGCCCTCGACAACGTGCTCGTGGGCCAGCACTGCCGGCTCCATGCCACCGTCATCGGCGGCGTCTTCCGGCCGCGCGCGGTCGTGGTCGAGGAAGCACGCGCGCGCGAGCGGGCGCGGGACCTGCTCGCGTTCGTCGGCCTCGCCGGCAACGAAGGTGACGACGCGCGCAACCTCTCCTACGGTGATCAGCGACGGCTCGAGATCGCGCGCGCGCTCGCGAGCGAGCCGCGGCTGCTCTTGCTGGACGAACCGTCGGCCGGAATGAACCCGCGTGAGACGGATACGCTGACCGAGCTGATCGGCCTCCTCCGGCGCGAGCTCGCACTCTCGATCCTGCTCATCGAGCACCACATGGAAGTCGTGATGGGCATCTCGGATCGCATCGTGGTGCTCGACTATGGAATTCGCATCGCCGAGGGCAACCCGAAAGAGATCCAGCGCCATCCCAAGGTGATCGAGGCCTATCTCGGCACCGGCTACGAGCAGGACGTCAATGCTTGAGCTCACCGACGTCCACACGTACTACGGCAACATCCGGGCCCTGCGCGGCATCACGCTCTCGGTGAAGGCGGGCGAGATCGTCACGCTCATCGGCGCCAACGGCGCCGGCAAGACGACGACGCTGCGCACGATCATCGGCAGCGTGCGCCCGCGGCGCGGCGAGGTGAGCTTCAAAACGCAGCGTCTCGATCGGCTCCCCACCGACCGCATCGTGCGTCTCGGGATCGCGCAGTCCCCCGAGGGGCGCCACATCTTCCCGCGCATGACCGTGCTCGAAAATCTCGAGCTGGGCGCCTTCGTGCGGCGTGACCGGGACGCCATCGCGCCCGATCTCGAGCGCGTCTTCACCCTGTTCCCGCGCCTCCGCGAGCGGCTCACGCAGAAGGGCGGCACGCTTTCCGGCGGCGAGCAGCAGATGCTCGCCATCGGCCGCGCGCTGATGGCGCGCCCCACGCTCTTGTTGCTGGACGAGCCGTCCATGGGTCTGTCGCCGATCCTCGTCGATGCGATCTTCCAGATCGTCCGCGACATCAACGGACAGGGCACGACGATTCTGCTCGTGGAGCAGAACGCCCGCATGGCGCTGCGGGTGGCGCACCGGGGCTACGTCATCCAGACCGGCCGCATCGTCCTCCACGACGCCGCCACCGAGCTGCTTCGCTCCGATCTCGTGCGCAAGACGTACCTGGGCGAGAAGTGAATCCCGCACTGTCCGCCTGACCAGCTCGATGATCTCGCCGATGTCTTTGGTCGTTGCCGAGATCCGGGCATGGCCGGCGTGATGGAGCGAACGGCGAACGTCAGGAGGCCCTCATGAGCTCGACACGCCTGGCTCTCAGTCGTCGCCGCTTCCTGTCGGGCGCCGCTACGCTGGCGGCCGCGACGCTGCTGCCGTCGTCGCGCGCGCGCGGCGCGGTCTCCGATCTCGACTTCGCGACCGCGCTGGATGCCGCCCACGCGATCCGGCGCGGCGACGTCTCGTCGGTGGAGCTGACGACCCGCGTGCTGGACCGGATTCGCCAGCACAATCCGCGCATCAACGCGGTGGTCACCGTCGATGGTGACCGCGCCCTTGCGCGCGCGAAGGCCGCCGATGAAGCGCGAGCACGCAACGAGTGGTGGGGACCGTTCCACGGCGTGCCGTGCACGGTCAAGGACACGTTCGAGGTCGCGGGCGTGCGCACCACCGCGGGCGCGCCGAGCCTCAGCAATCACGTGCCGGCACGCGACGCGGCGGTGGTGGCGCGGCTCCGCGGGGCGGGCGCGGTGATCCTCGGCAAGACCAACGTGCCGACGTGGGCGGCGGACTGGCAGAGCCGCAACGAGGTGTTCGGCGTCAGCAACAATCCGTGGGACGTGAGCCGCACGCCCGGCGGCTCCACGGGGGGCGGCGCGGCGGCGCTGGCGGCGGGACTGTCCTACGTCGAACCCGGCAGTGACATCGGCGGGTCCATCCGCGTCCCCGCCCACTTCTGCGGTGTCTACGGTCACAAGCCCACGCTTGGCGTGGTCTCGCTCCGTGGCCACATCCCGCCGCCGCCCGGCATCCCGGCCGGAACGCCCACGCTGCCGGTGGCGGGCCCGCTCGCACGCAGCGCGGCCGACCTCCTCGCGGCGCTGCAGGTGCTGGGCGGGCCCGACGGCGACGACGCCCGTGCCTATCGCTGGACGCTGCCGGCACCCCGCGGAACGCGCCTCGCCGACTACCGGATCGGGTACGTCCTCGACGATCCGCGCTGCCCGGTGTCGTCCGACGTCGGCGACGTCCTCGCGCAGGCGGTGGAGGCGTTGAAGAAGAACGGCGCGCGACTCGAGCAGGGCTGGCCGAAGGGCGTGACGCCGGCGGCGCAGTACGATGTCTATCTGTTCCTGCTGTACTCCGCGTTCGCCTTCGACGTCCGTGATGACCGCCTCGACGAGCTGCGCAGGCAGGCGGCGAGCACCGACGTCAACTACCGCACGATCCAGGCCCGCGCCTTCAGCGCGCCGCACCGCGATTTCATGGCGGCGAGCGGCCGCCGCTTGGCCGCGCGCGCGATGTGGCAGGAGTATTTCCGGACGCACGACGCGTTCCTGATGCCGACCGCGCTCGTGCCCGCGTTCCCGCACGACGGCGCGCCAATGCCGGCGCGCGTACTGACCACGTCGAACGGGACGCGACCGTACGAAGACCTGCTGTTCTGGATCTCGTTCGCCACGCTCACCGGTTTGCCGGCGACGACGGCGCCGGTCGGTCTCACGCGCGACGGGCTCCCTGTCGGCATCCAGATCATGGGGCCGTGGTTGGAGGATGCGACACCGATCGACGTCGCCGGCAAGCTCGCCGACGTGGTGGGCGGCTTCAAGGCTCCCAAGGGATTCTGACCCACAGCTCGGAGGAAACGATGATTATCACGCGCCTCGTTGACGCCACGCGCTCTCTCGTCATCGCCGTTCTGCTCACCGTGACGCTCGGCATCGCCTCCGGCGCCGCCGCGCCGCACCCGATGGATCCGCTGAGCGGCGATGAGATCATCGCCGCCGCGACGATCCTCCTCGACGCCGGCGCCGCGCAGCCCGGCGCCATCTTCCAGGCCGTCGATCTGCGCGAGCCGAGCAAGGACGCCGTCCTCGCGTTCAAGCCGGGCCAGGCGCCGGCCCGGCGCGCGATCGTCTTCTATCGTCAGAACAAGCGCAGCTTCAAGAGCATCGTCAACCTCACGGACGGGACGTTCACGCCGCCGGTCGAGATCCCGCGCACCGATGGCCAGCTCGGCCTCACGATCCAGGAGATCATCGATTTTTCCTTCGTGATCGAGGACCCCGCGTTTCGCCGCGCGATGGCCCGCCGCGGTATCAACAAGCCAGATGAGCTCGCCAAGGTGCTGGTGACGCCGCTCACACCGGGCTCGTTCGGCCTCCCGGAGGAGCAGCGACGCATCGTGAAGGCGCAGATGTACAACACCGCCGGCGCCGGCATCAATCTCTTCGCCCGGCCCATCGAGGGCGTGCAGGCCATCATCGACCTCGACGACCGGAAGGTTCTCGACGTGATCGATACGGGGGTGGTGCCGGTGCCGTCGGACACGCAGGATTTCGACGAGGCGACCGTCGCCGCGCGATTCGGCCTCCGTCCCCCGCTGAAGCCGATCCGCGTCACGCAGCCGCAGGGCCGCAATTTCACCGTGGACGGTGGCTTCGTGGCGTGGCAGAAGTGGCGCTTCCACGTGCGCTTCGAGCGGCGGGCGGGCACGGTGATCTCGCTCGCCACCTACGACGGCCGCTCCGTGCTCTACCAGGGCTCGCTCGGGGAAGTCTTCGTGCCGTATCAGGACCCGACAACGAACTGGTTCTATCGCACGTTCATGGACGCGGGCGAGTTCGGCTTCGGCGCGCTCTCCTCTCCGCTCGCGCTCGGCCTCGACGTGCCGGAGAACGCTGTGCTCCTGGACGGGCTGATCTCGGCGGCGATTCCGGATCCCAGCGTGCCCGTGGTCCCGTTGCCGCTTCCGTCGGTCGTCGGCGTGTTCGAGCGCCTCACGGGCAATCCGGCGTGGCGGCACTTCGAGTTCCTCGCCAACGGACTCTACGAGGGCCGCGCCGAGGTCGAGCTGGTGGTGCGGATGATCGCCCAGGTCGGCAACTACGACTACATCATCGACTGGATCTTCACCCAGCACGGGTCCATTCGCGTCGAGGTGGCGTTGACCGGGATCGATATCCCCAAGGGCGTGCGCAGCACCACCGTCGGCGACAAGACGGGCGCCGGCGACACCGCCTTCGGCACGCTCGTCGCTCCACACATCGTGGCGCCGTTCCACAGTCACCACTTCAACTTCCGCCTCGACGTGGACGTGGACGGCCCGAGTAACAGCTTCGTCCGCGGGCGCCTCAAAACCGTCACTGACCTCGTCGGCAGCCCGCGCAAGAGCATCTGGGTGCTCGAGGAACAAGTGCTCGCCCGCGAGCAGGATGCGCGCCTCGATGATGCCGACGATGTCTGGAAAGTGGTGAACCCCGGCCGGACGAATGCGCGCGGCTACCACACCGGATACGCGCTCCATGCGCACAGCCACGCCAATCCACTCCTCGTGAAAGCGGACTTTCGGCGGGCCGGCTTCATCGAGCACGCCTTATGGGTGACCGCGTTCGACGCCGACGAGCGCTACGCCGCCGGCGACACGCCGAACCAGAACCCGGGCGAACCCGGTCTGCCCCAGTACGTCGCCGACAACGCAAGCATCGTGAATCGCGACGTCGTGCTCTGGCACACGCTGACGTTCCACCACGTCACCGCCGCCGAGGACTACCCGGTCTTGCCGCGCGAGCACGGGGCGTTCGAGCTCCGCCCGATGAACTTCTTCGATCGCAACCCTGCGCTCGACCTGCGGCGGGCACCCTTCGAGGTGCGGCCGTGACGACGATCTCGCGGGAGGAGCGCGATCAGCGAACGACAACCGTCGACGCGCCGTCGACGTTCCGGAGGATCACGATGGCGCCGCCGTCGAACACGAGGTGCATCTCGCCGCCGCCGTCCACATCGACGGTGCGGACGTCGTGCAGGCGCTTGCCGATGAGCCCGTGCGTGGTGCCGAGGTCGGTCACGGTGTAGTGGTGGCGGTCGTACTCGGCGGCGCTGTCGAGCGCGGCCATCACCTGCCAGAACACGATGCCGGCATCGATGAAGATCCGATGCCAGGCGCCGTCGTCGAGCTGCAGCACGAGCGCGGTGTCGCCGGGCACCGGCCTCCCGCGGTAGTAATACGCGAGCGTCAGCACCGCCTCGCACGCTCGTCCCGTCACAGCGGGCGGCGTGTCGTGCAGTGCGAGCGCCATCGCTAGACGCCCCCGGTGACGTCGATGGTCACCCCCGTCACGAAGTCGGCGTCGCGCGAGGCGAGGAAGCACAGCACGCGCGCCTGATCCTGCGCTTCGGCCACCCGGCGCAGCGGCGTGCGCGCGATCTCCTGCGCCTGCTCCTCGTTGCTGCGTTGCTCCCAGCGCGGCCGGATGCGCTCGGTCAGCGTCAAGCTCGGCGCGATCGCGTTGACGTTGATGCCGAACGGCCCCAGCTCGTGCGCGAGCTTGCGGGTGAACGCGATGATCCCGCCCTTGGCGGCCGCGTAGGCGCTGCTGCTCGTCGGACTGATGCCGCGCCCGGCGATGGACGAGATGTTCACGACCTTGCCGCTGCCCTGTCGCTTCATCACGGGCGCGACCGTGTGGCAGAAGAGGAACGTCCCTTCCAGATTGAAGGTGAGCACGCGATGCCAGTCGTCCTGCGTGAGCTCGTCGACGGGCGCCGCCGGCTGCGGGATGATGGTGCTGCCGCCCACCGCATTGACGAGGATGTCGATGCGGCCATGCTCACGCACCACCGACTCCACGACGGCCTGCACCTGGACGGCGTCCAGCGCATCGGCCCGACGGCCGTGGGCTCGTCCTCCCGCGTCCCGGATGGCGGCCATCGCCTTCTCGAGGCGCCCTTCGTCGGTGTCTACGCCGACCACCACACCGCCTTCGGCGCCGATGATCTCGGCCGCTGCCTTGCCAATCCCGCTTGCCGCCGCCGTGATGAGCGCGACTTGATCCTTGAACCGCATGGGTGCACCTCCTGGCCGGGTGAGCATGGGCCAGCGATCCGGAAGACGCAACCGGTGTTTCACAAAGGGGCCTCATCGGTGTCTTCGCACGTGAGCAGACATCCCGATCCACGGAGGCGCGTCATGGGAGCGAAGCAAGAGTTGATCCACACCGCCGACGAAGAATACGCGCGACTGCGAGCGGCCATCGCGGGCCTGGACGAGGCGCAACTGACCAGGCTGTGGCTCGGGACGTGGGGCGTGCGCGAGATCATGGCCCACATCGCGGGCTGGCACCGCGAGATGATCCCCGCCGTGGAGCGCATGAGCCGCGCGGAGCCGCCGTACCCCGCCGGCGCCTACGACGATTTCGACGGCTGGAACGCGCGCTTCGTCGAGGCGCGCCGGGACGTGAAGACCGGCGACATCCTTCGCGAGGCCGACGTCTCCCACGCCGATCTGCTCCACGCCGCCGCGCGCCTCGGTGACGACGCGCTCGCGCCCGGACAGCCGGCGCGCAGCCTCATCGACGGCGTCGCCGCCGATCACTACCGCGAGCACGCCGCGCAGATCCTCGAGTGGAGAAGCGGCGTCGTCCGCTAAGCTCCGGCCGATGACACCGGAGCACGAAGCGTTCCTGGAACGAATGCGGACGTCTGCGGGCGTCGTGCGGCGCGCGGTGGCGGCGGTGCCCGGGGACCGGTGGCAGCGCGCGCCCGCGCCCGGGGAGTGGTCGGCGCTGGAGACGTTGATTCACCTCCACAACGTGGTCGTCCACGTGTACGGCCTCCGCATCCGTCGCATGCTCTACGAGGACGATCCACTCTTCGCGGACTTCGACGAGGCACACTCTCGCCACGCGTTGCTCGCGAGCGGCATCGGCGCCGACGATCTTCTCGCCACCATCGTCGGCGAGCACGAACAGCTCGCGCGCCTGCTCCGGGCCCTTCCCGACGGCGACTGGGCGCGCGCGGGCCGCCATCCCACCCTCGGCGTGATGTCGATCGAGTTCCTTGCCCGCCGCGTGGGCGAACATGCCGAGGAGCACGCCGCCCAGATCATCGCCGCCGCCCGCCGCTGACCGCGTCGCGCGTGGTGGTGGATTTCCATCATGACGTGGTGGAAATCCACCATGCGATGACGGTTTCACACGCGCCAACCTATGATTTCTTCGAACATCGGGGCTGGCATTCCCGTTGCGAGATGCGGACAGCAGTCGTCGAGGTCGGCCGGCGCGCTTTACACAACTTTACGCGCCGGAGAAATTTCCCTTACCGGCCTCGGCGACGCTCTTTTCAGGAGACGAGAACAACCTCCCGGAAGGAGACCCCAATGAGCGACACGACAGGAACCCCACGCCGCCGCTTTCTGAAGGGCGCCGCCCTCGCCACCGTTCTCGCCGGCATCGCGGCCACCGTCGGCATCCGGACCTTCGCCGAGGGCGCCGGGCCCCACGGATGGCACCGCGCCGGATTCATGGGCGGGCCCATCGATCCCGCGCGCCTGGACCAACACATCGATCGCATGCTGAAGCATCTCTACGTCGAGATCGACGCCACCGACGTGCAGAAGCAGCAGCTCGCGCCCATCGTGCAGAGCGCGGCCCGCGATCTGCTCCCGTTGCGGACGCAGTTCATGGAAGGGCGCCGGCAGGCGATCGCGCTGCTCTCCCAGGACACGATCGACCGCGGCGCCCTCGAGGGGCTGCGCGCGAGCCAGTTCCAGCTCGCCGAGCAGATGTCGAAGCGCTTCACGCAGGCGATCGCGGACGTGGCGGACGTGCTGACGCCGGCGCAGCGACAGCAGCTGGCCCAGCGCATCGGCCGCTGGCACGGACACCGCGGGTAGACTACACATGTGACGCACCACGTCCTGATCGTCGAGGACGATCCCCGCCTCGCCGAGATGGTGGCCGAATATCTCGGCGAGGCGGGATTCCGGGTGACGGTGGCGGCGCGGGGCGCGGTCGCGCTGGAGCGGCTCGCGCGCGAGGCGTACGACGCGGTCCTGCTCGATCTCATGCTTCCCGACATGGATGGCCTCGAGGTCTGCCGGCAGCTGCGCGCGAAATCCGACACGCCGGTCTTGATGCTGACCGCGCGTGGCGACGCCATGGACCGGGTCGTCGGGCTCGAGCTCGGCGCCGACGATTATCTGCCGAAGCCGTTCGAGCCGCGGGAGCTGCTCGCCCGCCTGCGCGCGATCCTGCGCCGGCGCGGGGCGCCCGGTCACGCCAACGTCCTGCGCTTCGGCCGGCTCGAGATCGACCGTGACGCGCGCCTCGTGCGCCTGGATGGCGCGGAGCGGACGCTCACCGGCCATCAGTTCACGCTCCTGCTCTTGCTCGCGGAACACGCGGGCCGTGTGCTCTCGCGCGACACGCTCATGGATCGTGCGAAGGGTGAAGCGCTGGAGGCCTTCGACCGCTCGATCGACGTTCACGTCTCGCGCATCCGCGCCGCCATCGAGGACGACCCACGGCGCCCGCGGCGCATCCTCACCGTGCGCGGCGCCGGCTACGTCTTCGCGCGGCAGCAGGACTGATGCGCAAGCTCTATCTCCGCATCTATCTCGCCGTGCTGGCGAGCCTGGCCGCCTTCGCCGTTGTCACCGCCATCGCCTGGCGATCGCTCGACGACGTCGGCCCTCCCCACCGCGCCGTCGAGGTGATGGCGACGATCGCCCAGAACGCGCTGCCGCCGGCGACGGCATCGCCGGCGGAACAGCAGGCCGCGCTCGAACGGCTGTCCGCGAGCCTGCGCGCGGACGTCGCGCTGTTCGCGCCCGACCGGACCACGCTCGCGGTCGTGGGCGAACCATTGCCGCCGCCCGACCCTCGACGCGAGCGCGGAAGCTGGGGACGGCCGTGGCGTCACGGGCCGGTGTGGACGCTGCGGCTTCCCGACGGCCGCTGGCTGGTCGCGCGTCCGCCCCACGACCGCCGGCGGCCACCGTTCCCGCTCATCGTCACGCTCGTCCTGGTGGCGCTCGCGGTCGGTGTCGGCGCCTATCCCGTCGTGCGCCGTCTCACCGCGCGCCTGGAACGGCTGCAGGCGGGCGTGGAGTCGCTCGGCGCCGGCGATCTCTCCGCGCGAGTGAAGGTCGAAGGTCGGGACGAGGTGGCGCGGCTCGCGGACAGCTTCAATCGCGCCGCCGCCCGCATCGAGAGCCTCGTGGGCGCACACAAGGCACTGCTCGCCAACGCCTCCCACGAGCTCCGCACACCGCTCGCCCGCATTCGCATGGCGGTGGAGCTCATGCGAGGAGGCGTCGATCCCAAGCGGAAGAAGCAAGTCGAGCGCGACATCGCCGAGCTCGATGGCCTCATCGACGAGATCCTCCTCGCGAGCCGACTCGACGCCGTGAAGCAGCCGGATGTCGAGGACCACGTCGATCTGCTCGCGCTCGCCACCGAGGAAGCCGCGCGCTATGACGATGCCGACGTGCACGGCGAGCCCGTGGCCGTGCGTGGCGATCCGCGCCTGCTCCGCCGCCTGATCAGAAATCTGCTCGAGAACGCGCGTCGCCACGGCGCGCCGCCGGTCGAGGTACACGTGGCGCGCGCCGGCGCCGCCGCCGAGCTCTCCGTGTGCGACCACGGCCCGGGCGTTCCGGATTCCGAGCGAGAGGCGGTCTTCCGGCCGTTCTATCGCTTCACGCAGGGCGGGACGAGCACGGGGACGGGCCTCGGGCTGTCGCTGGTGCGCCAGATCGCGCGCCGCCACGGCGGCGACGCACGCTATGTCGGGCGCGACGCCGGCAAAAGCTGCTTCGCGGTGACGCTCGACCTGAATGGCGGCGTCACGGCCGCGCGGTGACCCGACCGCGCGGCCGCGGGCCGGACGCCTGACGCGTCACGCCTGGAAGATCTCCTCCGGCAACAGCGCGGACACCACGTAATTCGGCACGTCCACCACGTTGCTGATGCGCAGATCGACGGCCACGCTGCAGATCACGTACGCCTGCTCGCGCGTGTAGCCGCGATCCTGGAGCAGGTCGATCATGTTCAGGAGGGCGGCGCGGCAGGCGGCGTTCAGATCCTCGCCCTTGTTCACACCGGCATCGTCGATCGGCATGCCCATGGTCGCGATGAACCGCTGCGGTGCCGCCCAGCGGGGCTCGATGAAGTAGTCGGTGCGCTGGAAGCGCGGCCAGCGGATCTTCGCGCGCTCCGCTTCGCCGCGATGCACGCGGAAGCGCACGACACACGTCGCGCCCATCTCCACCGCGGTCACGCAGACCTCGCCGTCGCCCTGCGCGAAGTGACCGTCGCCGGTCGAGAACAGCGCGCCCTCCACCGCGACCGGGAGCAGGAGCCGGGCGCCCTTCGAGAGCTGCTTGACGTCGAAGTTGCCGCCGTTCTCGCGTGGCGGGAGCGTCCGCAATCCCTCCGTCGCGGCGCGGCCGGAGGACGGGACGGCGCCACCGGCGTCGGGCGGGAACACGGCGCCGCCGCGGGCGAGCACGTCCGCCTCGCGCCGCGTCCACGCCTCCACCTGCGCCTGCGACGGCGCCACTCCGGAGACGCCCATGAACGGCGCCCCCGGAATGCGCACGCCCGGAAGCTGGCGTGACGTCGCGAACCCATCCGCGATGTTCCAGTGCACGAGATACGGCGTGGTCATGACGTCGCGGAGAAATCCGAGGCCGGGGAGAATCGCGGTGAACGCCCACGGCTGCGGAATGATATCGACGAACTCGACGTCGAGGAGGTCGCCCGGTCGCGCGCCCTTGACGAGCACGGGGCCCGTGAGCGGATGGATGGCGCCCACGGGCATGCTGGCGAAGTCCGCCTCCGTGGACTTCGGAGTCAGATGACCCTCCAGAGCGTCCCGCGTCTCCAGCATGACCTCCTCGCCCTCCTCGACCTCGATGATGGGCGGAATGTCGGGATGCCAGCGGTTGTGTCCGGTGCGGGGCTCGTTGCGAAGCGCGAGATTCCGGTCGATGGTCACGCTCTTCATGGACCCTCCGATGCGATGTGACGTTCACTCGAGTACCGAACGCGGAATTCCAAGTCGAGACGGACGATCCGTGTCGACAGCGCAGGCGGCACGACGACGCCGTCGGCCGCGCGGCGGCGGCACCGCGCGGCCCGACGGGTCAGCCGTCGCTCACTCCTCCCAGGGACTGTGCTTCACGGGAGGCGGGAGCCAGATCCGCTCGTAGTCCTTCTGCAGCTCACGCTCGCGCGCGATCTCCTCGCGCGCGCTCATGCGCGCGTAGCGGGCCTCGGTCGGGCTGGTGAAGTTGCGGAGATTCAGGTTCGGGGCGGAGATCAACCGCGCCACCGGCCCCTGGCAGCGCGGACAGGCGGCGACGGCGGGATCGCTCAGGCCTTGCCGCACCTCGTAGATCACGCGGCACGGCGGGCATTCGTACTCGTAGACCGGCATGGCCGCCTCAGACCGCGACGACTGTCGCGCGCGGAGAAAGCGGCGCCTGCGCGGTCGTCTTCAAGTTCCAGATGCGCGCGGCGTTCTGCCCGAACACTTTCGCCTTGATCTCCGGCGTCAGCTTCGGATAGCCGTGGCCCTCCACGAGCTGATCCGGGATCTGGAACTTGCGGAAGGCGTCGATCTGCCACTGCGGATTGCCCCAGAGCAGCGAGTCGGTGCCCCACATGACGTGGTCCGGTCCGAGATCGCGCAGAAGCGTGCCGAGCACGTGCGCGCAGTCGAGCGGGCGGCTGGTAACGGTGGCCGCGAACGTCGATCCCACTTCGCAGTAGAGGTTGGTCCGCTGCGGCTTGAATCCCTTCAGCGCCGCGATCTCGGCGTGGTACGGCCACGCGGAGTGGTACGCGATGAAATTCAGATCGCGGAAGTCGTCGGCGACCGCATCGAAGTCCTCGGCGTGGGCGTAGCGCGCCATGAATTGCCCGAACGGGATGCCCTTGTGGCAGCCGATGTTCTTGACGCCGAGCTTGCGGCATCGCTCCCAGATCGGATAGGCGAGCTTCGTGTCGTCGAACCACCAGCCGCGCTTCGGCGTGGAGTCGAACGTGTAGAGCTTGAGGCCGGCGATCTTGTAGCGCTCGACGAACATCTGCAAGCGCTCGAGCGTCTGGCCGAGGCCTTGATTGGGCGTGAGCCCGCCGCCGAGCATGACGGTCCGATCGGGCCAGGTCTGTTTCACCTCGTTCTGCTCCTCGATCGGGATCATGTCCTTGCCGCCGTAGTCCTC
>Ga0075421_100005340_pt1 | contig 15522 bp, 13 predicted proteins | sample SoiMetdeltSBSDD5_FD_75292 | JGI IMG/M metagenome (GOLD analysis project Ga0075421, IMG submission 75292) | Bulk soil microbial communities from a Populus tree surrounding site in Tennessee, USA - Soil MetaG P. deltoides SBSDD5 | ecosystem: Environmental > Terrestrial > Soil > Tree plantation...
TGCATGCCGCCGATGTACATCAACGTCGGCGCGTACGTCGGCGAGGGGACCATGGTCGACTCGCATGCGCTGGTCGGCTCGTGCGCGCAGGTCGGGAAGCGCTGCCACATCAGCGCGGCGGCGCAGATCGGCGGCGTGCTCGAGCCCGTCGGGGCGCTCCCGGTGATCGTCGAGGACGAGGTGCTGGTCGGGGGGAACTGCGGCGTCTACGAGGGGACGATCGTCCGCGCGGGGGCGATCCTGGCCGCGGGTGTGATCCTCACCGGGGCAACGCCGGTCTACGACGCGGTGCGCGGCGAGGTCTACCGCCGCGGCGAGCGGGGGCCGCTGGAGGTCCCCGCGGGCGCGGTCGTGGTGCCGGGGGCGCGGGCGGTGACGGTCGGGCCGGCCCGGGACTGGGGGCTTTCCGTCTACACGCCGGTGATCGTCAAGTACCGTGACGAGAAGACCGAGGTGTCCGTCAGGCTCGAAGACTTCCTCCGCTGACGGCCTTCAAACGACGCGCCTGTAGTCCGCCCGCACAGCCAATTCTTCTGCCCCTTCGGGCGAACAGTTGAACATGACGAGGCGCAACTCCCGGGCGGCATCCGGGGTAATGACGATCCGCCAGCCCCAGTCCGGGCCGGGCGGGGCCTCGTAAGATCCGCGCAGGTTAACTTCCCCCTGCTCGTCGATCGCGCCCCGGCACGACATGACCTTGGCGCTCATGTGCCAGGAGTCGACCCAGGCGGCGGTCGCCGCACTGTCGCCCTGGTCGTGGCCGAGCAAGATCAAGCCTTCTTGAGGAACGCCTTCATGGTTCCACGTGTAAGTAAAGGTGAGGAACTTGCCCCTGGCCACGGTCGCGACCTTCAGATCCGAGGGGGAGACACTGTCCGGTGGGTTGAGCCAGCTGAGCCGCAGGAGATTGTTGCCGGTCCAGTCTCCGACGAGGTCGTTTTGAATCTCAGTTAAGTTCACGCTCGTCCTCCGTTGGTGGCACAGGCGATTCTACCGGCCGGTCGCTCAGGGCGCAATCCCTTTTGCCGCCCCCCGGGCGCCCGCGCAAGGCGTTGGTGTTTGCCGGGGCGGGCCCGTATAATCAGGTGCCGTGATGGAGATCATCAAATTCACGCGCGAGCTGATCGACATCGAGTCGGTCACCTGGAACGAAGGCGCGGTCGGGCGCTACCTGTGCGACTACCTCGCCGGCGCCGGGTTCGAAGTCAGCACCCAATTGGTGAGCGACGGGCGGTTCAACATCGTCGCCCGGGTCGGCGACCCGCTCGTCACGCTCTCCTCGCACATCGACACGGTCCCGCCCTTCATTGCCTCGAGCGAGGACGGCGAGAACATTTACGGGCGCGGCTCGTGCGACGCCAAGGGCGTCATCGCCGCGCAGGTCTTCGCCGCCCGGCGGCTGCTCGAGGAGGGCGCGCGCGACTTCGGCCTGCTCTACGTCGTCGGCGAGGAGGACGGGAGCGACGGCGCGCTCGCGGCCAACGAACTGCCGACGCGGAGCCGCTACCTGATCAACGGCGAGCCGACCGAGAGTCACCAGGCAGTCGCGGGCAAGGGGGCCATGCGGCTCGTGGTGACGACCTCGGGGCGGGCGGCGCACGCGGCCTACCCGGAGCTCGGCGAGTCGGCGATCGAGAAGCTGCTCGACATCCTCAGCGACATCCGGCAGGCCTCCTGGCCGGACGACCCGGTGCTCGGCGCGACGACCTACAACATCGGGACGATCACCGGCGGGCGCAAGGCGAACGTCGTCCCGGACCGGGCTTCGAGCGAGCTCATGTTCCGGACCGTGACCGACCCGGCGGAGGTCTTCGCGCTCGTCGCGGAGGTCGTCGCCGGGCGGGGCGAGGTCGAGCGCGGCTTCACGATCGCGCCGATCAAAATGCATACGGTCGCGGAGCTGGAAGATTTGCCGACGACGGTCGTGCGCTTCGCGACCGACATCCCGAGCCTGACCAACTGGGGCGAGCCGCTGCTCTTCGGCCCCGGCTCGATCCACGACGCGCACACCTCGCACGAGTTCATCGGCAAAGACGAACTGCGGCGCGCCGCCGAGACCTACGCCCGCATGGCGCGCGCGCTCCTCGGCCGCGCCGCGGCACAGGCTGCCCCGGCGTAAAATATTCACCGACTGACGGAGTGAGGATTGATGGCTACCGCGAAATTCACGGCCGAACCCGACAGCCCCGAGTACGTCGCCTCCGACTGGCTGATCACCCTCCACAACGCCTACCGAGCGATCGACTACGCGATCGAGAAATCGCCCGACCCTCAGGCCTTCGTCGAGCGCCTCAGGGAGCGCGTCCGGCGCGACTACGAGCAGAACCGCGAGCAGATGGGCTGGAGCGAGCGCACCCGCGACATCGCCGCGCGCTCGCTCGAGATCGTCCTCCAAACGAGGAGATAGGAACTCACGCGGAACACGCGGAATAGACGGAAGAGTCGGAAAAGCTATCAAGGGTTTCCGCCTCTTCCGTCTATTCCGCGTGTTCCGCGTGAGATCTTACTTCCGGCTAGGTGATTTTGCGGAAGAAGGACGGGGCGTCCTTGACCAGGCGGAGGCGCGAGTGCTCGACGAGCGAGCCCTCGGCGGGGGCGACCATGAGGTGGCCGCCTTCGCGCAGCGCGCTGCCCAGGCGCCCGACCATCTGGCGCACGGCAGCGCCATGGAGGTGGAGCAGGAGGTTGGTGCAGACGATCAGGTCGAAGCGCTCGCTGACCCCCTTCCAGAAGACGGCGTCGAGGAGGTTGACGCGGCGGAAGGTAACCCGGCGGCGGATGTCGGGCGTGACGGTGTAGTTGCCGCTGAGCGGCGCGTCGGGCGTGCCGCCGGTGTGGACGAAGTAGCGCCCGCGCGTCTCGGCGTCGGCCAGGCGCAGCGCGGGCAGGTGGTAGCGGGCCCGGCTCGCCTCAAGCAGCGCCCGGTTGCGGACGTCGGTGGCGAAGACCTCAACTCGGGCCTTGCCCTCGGCGGGCGTGATCTGGTCGCAGGCGATGGCGAGCGAATAGGCTTCCTCGCCGGTCGAGCAGGCCGCGCTCCAGATGCGCACCCTTCGGTCGGGGGAGGCCCCGGCGGCAAGCGCGGGGAGCACCTCCCCGCGGAGGTGCGCGAACTGCTGCGGCTCGCGGAAAAAGTGAGTCTCGCCCGCCGCCGCCTCCTCGACCAGCGAGAGCATCTCGCTCTCGCTCCCCGCGGCGAGCTGGCAGTACTCGTCCGGCGCGAGGCGCACCCTTGCGGCCTTGCGCGTCACCGCTGTGCCGACCTTCTCGCGGGCCGACCGGCTCATCGCCCAGCCGTAGTGCGCAGAGAGCGCCTCCTCCAGTTTTCTCAACGACGCGCTCGGTTCCACGTTACCGCTCACTCCTTCGCCAGTCTCCCGACCGACCGCCGCGCTTGGCCTCGAGCCGGACGTCGGTGATCGCCATCCCCCGGTCGATCGCCTTGCACATGTCGTAGAGCGTCAGCGCCGCCACCGAGACGGCCGTGAGCGCCTCCATCTCTACCCCGGTTGGCGCGGTCGTCGAGGCCGCGGCCGTGATCGCCGCGCCGCGCTCGGTGAGCGCGATCTGCACGTCGGCGTGCGAGAGCGCGAGCGAGTGACAGAGCGGGATCAGCTCGGAGGTCCGCTTCGCCGCCATGATCCCGGCCAGCCGGGCCGCCTCGAGTGGATCGCCCTTCGGCGTCCGCCGCTCGCGGATCGCCGCGACGGTCGCCGGCGACATGCTGACAAACCCGCTCGCCTCGGCCGTGCGCCGGGTCACCGCCTTGGCCCCGACGTCGACCATCGTGATCCGGCCTGCCTCGTCCAGGTGCGAGAGCCGCGGTGGAGATTTTTTCGCCATGATTTATCGCAGACTAATCGCGCAGCAGGATCACCTCGACGAGCTCCCCGGCCTCCACACTCGGCCGGTCCTCGGGCACGACCACGAGGGCGTCGGCGCGCATGAAGGCGACGAGGTCAGACGAGCCGCCCCACTTGAGCGGCTCGGCCTCGGCCCGGCCGTCGCGCAGCATGAGCCGCGCCGGCTGGTGGCTGCGGCGCGGCGGCGCCCCCTTGACGCGGCCCGCGGCGAAGACCCGCGCGCGCGGCAGCCCCGTCTCGCGCGCGCCCTGCATGCGGAGCAGCGCCGGGCGCGCGAAGAGGTGGAAGGAGACGGCGACCGAGACCGGATTCCCCGGCAGCCCGAAGATCACCGCCCCGCCGAGGCGCGCGAAGACGGTCGGCTTGCCCGGGTGCATGGCGACCCGCTCGAGGAGCACTTCCGCCCCCAGCTCGCGGAGCACGGGCTTGACCAGGTCGTAGTCGCCCATCGAGACCCCGCCCGAGAGCATGACCACGTCCGCGCCGGCCGCGGCCGCCTCGATCGCCCGGCGCGTCGCCGCGAAATCGTCGGGCACGATCCCGGCGCTCGCGACCTCGGCGCCGGCCGCGGCGGCGTAGCCGGCGAGCGAGTAGGTGTTCGAATTGCGAATCTGCGCGGGGCCGGGGAGCGAGCCAACCTCGACCAGCTCGCTTCCCGTCGAGAGCAGCGCCAGGCGCGGGCGCCGCGCGACGATCACCCGGTCGTAGCCGAAGCTCGCGAGGACGGCGGCGGAAGCCGGCGTGACGCGCGAGCCGGCCTCGACCATGACCTCGCCCGCGCGCGCCTCGCTCGCCCGCGGGGTGACGAACTGCCCCGGCTTGACCGGGGCCTCGAGCTCAACCGCGCCGTCGGCGAGCACGCGGACGACCTCAATCTTTTCGATCGCGTCGGCGCCCGCAGGGACGGGCGCGCCGGTCATGATCCGGACCGCCTCACCCGCGCCGACCGCCCCCTCAAAGGCCCGGCCCGCGGCTGCCTCGCCCACGCCCCGGAGCCGCGCCGGGCTCGCCGCGCCGGCCCCGCGCGTGTCGGCCGAGCGCACGGCGTAGCCGTCCATGCGGGCGCGGTCGAAGGGCGGCAGGTCGAGGTCGGAGAGCGCGTCACGGGCGAGGACGCGGCCGAGGCTCTCGGCGAGCGCGACCTCTTCGGTCGCGAGCCGCGGCGTGCGGTCGAGGATCAGCTGGAGCGCTTCTTCGATGCGAAGCATGGAAGACGAAGAGCCGCCCGGGGACTCGCGTCCGGGCGGCTCAGCCGAAGTCATCTGTGAGCAAATGAGTGCGCTATCAGGTTGAGTGATGGCGGAGCCGACGGGATTCGAACCCGCGACCTCCGACGTGACAGGCCGGCGTTCTAACCAGCTGAACTACGACTCCGCATAGTCAACCTTGTCAAGTTGGCTTATCAAGTTGGTGGTAGGCACGGTGGGGCTCGAACCCACAACCTCCACCTTGTAAGGGTGGCCGTCTACCATTGACTTTACGTGCCTGCACCCTTCGAGCAAGCGCCAATGTTACAGGCCCGTGGGCGGGCTGTCAAGCTCGGGGGCAGTGGGCCACGAATTTGCGGCGGGCCCGTCTTCGGGTATACTGGCTGCGCCCACAAATCGCTGCCCCGGGGAAGTAAAACCCATGTCCTATCTCCGTGACCGCCATCTAACGGCGCGCACCCTGATGGCCGCGCTCGCCCTCGTCACTGCCGCCTCGGCTCAGGAGAAGCAGCAAGACCCTTCGACGATTCGCGTGGAGACCGACCTGGTGTCGGTCGAGGTGGCCGTCACCGACCGCGACGGGGCGCCGATCACGGCCCTGCTGCGCGCCGAGGATTTCGTCGTCCATGAGGATGGGGCGCGGCAGAAGATCACCAACTTTGCGGCGACCGACGTGCCCTTCAACCTGGTGCTCGTGCTCGACACCTCGGGGAGCACGCGCGCCGACGTCGACCTCATGCGCCGGGCGGCCGCGGGCTTCCTCGCCGAGCTGCGCCCGCGGGACCGCGTCGCCGTCGTCGGCTTCAACGAGCAGGTCCAGCTCTACTCGCGCCTGACCTCGGACCGCGAGGCGATCGAGCGGGCGCTCGGCCGCATCCAGCCGGGGAGCGGCACCTCCTTCTACGACGCGCTTCACCTGACGCTGCGCGAGGTGCTCCGCAAAGTCGAGGGGCGGAAAGCGATCGTCACCCTGACCGACGGGGTCGATTCGACGGGGGCCTACACCTTCGACCTGCTCCGGCTCGAGCTGGAGAAGGCCGGGACGACCTGCTATTTCCTCGAGCTCAACACCGAAGCCTTCACCCGGGACGGGATGCTGCTCGGCTGCGAAGACGACCGACACTTCAAGTTCTCGCGCAAGCAGGTGCAGAAGTACTATGGGCTGAGCGGCAAGGGCTTCGAGTGGCTGCGGGACTTCGACCACTGCCGGCTCACGGCCGAGGAGCGGAAGGAGATCAACGGGCGGCTCTACGAGGCGGGGCGGGGTGAGCTGCGCGAGCTCGCGCGCCAGACCGGCGGGCGCGTCTACCCGGTCGAAGACCTCGGCCGTCTCGCGCCCGCTTACGCGCAGATCGCCGCCGAGCTGCGGACGCAGTATTCGCTCGGCTACTACTCGACCAACGACCGGCGCGACGGCAAGTGGCGCGAGCTGCGCGTCGAGGTCAAGCGGCCCGGCCTCGTCGCCCACGCCAAGCCGGGCTACCGCGCGCCCCGCGATTAAGTAGCCCACGGATGACACGGATCGAGCGGATCGGCACGGATCAGATTTCGGGCGTGCCGCACGATATCGTGTGTCCGAGCTGATCTCTGCCCCAGATGGCACATCCCGGCCGCGCTGAGCCCGCCGCTTCCGACACGCTAAACTTATCTGGAGTCTTGACTTCTCCCGTCGCGCGCCCGGCGGCACGCCCATTGCCGTGGGGGCTCGAGCAAGAAGGGGGGAAGCATCATGTCAGGCATCTGCGATTCCGAGTTGAGGCGCGACGAGAAGTCGCTGACCGTTTTTCTAGTCGCGTTGAATATCGTGCTGCTGGCCGCGTTCTTGATGATCAGCTACGCCCGGGGCTAAGATGGCGGCGATGGCGCGGATTCTGACCCTTGACGAGCTGCGGGCGGAGCGCGAGCGCTTGCGACGCGCGGGCCGCCGGGTCGTTTTAACCAACGGCTGCTTCGACCTCCTCCACCCGGGACATGTCAACTACCTCGCGGCGGCGCGCGCGCTCGGCGACGCGCTCATAGTGGCGCTCAACAGCGACCGGGCGGTGCACGAGCTGAAGGGGGCCTCGCGCCCGATCCTCGACCAGGGCGAGCGGGCCGCGGTCCTGGCCGCGCTCGGGTGCGTCGATTACGTGATCGTCTTCGATGACGTCTCGCCCCGCGCCCTGATCACCGCGCTCCTGCCCGACGTCCTGGTCAAGGGAGGGGACTGGGGCCTGGATCAGATCATCGGCCGCGAAGAGGTCGAGGGGGCTGGCGGGCAGGTGCTCAGTCTGCCGTTCGTCCCCGGGTCATCGACTTCGGACATCATCGCGCGCATCCTCAAGAAATCGAACATCTGAAATTTGAAATTTGAGATGCCGGCCGCTATGCTGGCAGCCCTGGAGGTTGTCGGTTTGGCGTCTGGCATCTTCAAGCGGTTCGAGACGGACGAGCAATTCCGGCGCGTCGTCGCCGAGGTGCGCGCGGGGCGGCGGCTGGTGCGCATCGCGGGGCTGGTCGGCGGGGCGAAGGCGCTCGCCGTCGCGGCGCTGCACCGGGCGACGGGGAGGCGCCTCGCCGTCCTCAGCGTCCGGGGGCGCGACCTGGAGGAGCTCGAGCGGGACCTGCGCTTCTGCTACGGCGAGCTCGCGGGGCGCGACGAGTGCGAGCGCGAGGTCTTCGCCCTCCCGGCCTCGGAGAGCGACCCCTACAGCGGCACCTCGCCGCACGCCCAGATTCTCGAGCGGCGCGCGCTCGCGCTCTGGCGGCTCGCCTCGGGCGCGGGCGATATCGTCCTGCTGACGGCGCGGTCGCTGCTGCGGCGCTACGTCGCGCTCGACGAGACGCGCCGGGCGGGCGTCCCCTTGCGCGCCGGCGAGGAGCTGCCGCTCGACTACCTGCTCGAGCACCTCTCCGCGATCGGCTACATGCGCGCGGACCCCGTGGGCGGGGTCGGCGAGTACTCCTCGCGCGGCGGCATCCTCGACTTCTACGGCCCGGTCGGACGCCCGGTGCGCGTCGAGTTCTTCGGCGACGAGATCGACTCGATCCGCGAATTCGACCCCGAGACGCAGCGCTCGACAGGGGTGGTCCGCGAGGCGGTCATCGTCCCGATGCGGGACGAGCGCGCCGGGGCGGCGGACTTCCGCGACTGGGCGCGGGCGGCGCGCGCGCACTGGAGTGACGAGCGCTACGCGCGGGCGTTGCGCGACCGCCTCGTCTTCGCCGAGCAGGGCGAGCCGTTCCAGGGTTGGGAGTACCTCCTGCCGCTGGTGCGCCCGCTCCCTGCCTCGGCCTTCGATTACCTGGGCGACGCGGTGCTCCTCGTCGACGAGCCGGCCGAGGTCGAGAAGCAGACGCGCGCGATCCTCGACGAGCTGCAGCTGAGCTACGACCGCAGCGAGGCCGCCGACGAGCCGGCGCTCGCGCCCGAGCGCCTCTTCCTCACGCCCGACGAAGTGCGGGCCGGGGTCGAGCGGCAGGCGCGGGTGGAGCTGCGGCTCTTGGGCAGCGCGGCGCTCGAGATGCAGGAGGAGTTGAGCACCGAGGAGGTCGGGCCGGGCGCGGGCCGGCCGCTCTTCCTCTTCCCGCCCGCGCCGGGCGTCTCTGAGGCGGAGATCTCGTCCCGCGCGGTGCGCCGCTGGCACGGACGGCTGGCCGACCTAGCCGCCGAGCTCAAGCGGCAGGCGGCGGCGGGGGAGCAGACGCTCTTCGTCCTGCCGTCGAGCGGCGTGGCGGACCGCCTGCGCGAAGTCCTCTACGAATACGAAGTCACCGGCATCGGGTCCGCGGTCCGCGGTCCGGGGTCCGGAGTCGGGGGCGGCAATTCCGGGCCCCAGACCCCGGTGGTGCTCGCCGTCGGCGACCTCTCGGTCGGCTTCGCCCTGCCGGGCTTGTCGGCGGGGCCCCTCGCAGTCTACACCGAGCGCGACCTCTTCGACGAGGCGACGGTCCTCGAGCGGCCGGCCCCGCCCAAGCGCGCGCTGGCCTCCGCTTTCCTCTCTGACTTCAGGGACCTCAAGCTCGGCGACTACGTGGTGCACATCGACCACGGGATCGGGCAGTTCCAGGGGCTGCTCCAGCTGAGCACCGAGGGGGCCGAGACGCCGGCGGCGATCTACGCGCGGATGACGGGGGCCGAGGCGGGCCCCGGGGCAAACGGCAAGCGCGAGTTCATGCTGCTGACCTACGCCGACGGCGCGCGGCTCTACGTCCCGGTCGAGCGGCTTGACCTGGTGCAGAAGTACTCAAGCGCCGAGGGGCACGCGCCGCCGCTCGACCGGCTCGGCGGGATCGCGTGGCAGAAGACCAAGGCGCGCGCCAAGCGCGCCATGCGCGACATGGCCGAGGAGTTGCTCCGGCTCTATGCCGAGCGCAAGCTGGTCACCGGCTACGCCTTCAGCGGCGACTCGCCGTGGCAGCAGGAGTTCGAGGACGCCTTCCCCTACGAGCTGACGACGGACCAGGCGGCGGCAATCGCCGACACCAAGCGCGACATGGAGCAGGCGACGCCGATGGACCGGCTGCTCTGCGGAGACGTCGGCTACGGCAAGACCGAGGTCGCCATGCGCGCCGCCTTCAAGGCGGTCATGGACGGGAGGCAAGTGGCCGTGCTCGCGCCGACGACGGTCCTCGCCTACCAGCACTACCAGACCTTCCGCGCGCGCTTCGCCGCCTTCCCGGCGCGGATCGAGCTGCTCTCGCGCTTCCGCTCGCCGAAGGAGCAGCGGGAGGTCGTCGCCGCGGTCGAGGCGGGCGCGGTCGACGTCCTCATCGGGACGCACCGGATTCTCTCCCGCGACTTGCGCTTCAAAGACCTGGGGCTGGTCATCGTCGACGAGGAGCAGCGCTTCGGGGTGGCGCAAAAAGAGCGGCTCAAGCAGCTCAAGCGGCGCGTTGACGTGCTCACCATGACGGCGACGCCGATCCCGCGGACACTCAACATGTCGCTCCTCGGCCTGCGCGACATGTCGGTCATCGAGACGCCGCCACGCGACCGGCTGGCGATCCAGACCAACGTCGTCCCCTTCTCGGAGGGCGTCATCCGGAGCGCGGTCGAGCTCGAGCTGCAGCGCCAGGGGCAGGTCTTCTTCGTCCACAACCGGGTCGAGTCAATCGCCACGGTCGCCGACCTGATCCGGCGGATCGTTCCGGCGGCGCGGCTCGTCGTGGCGCATGGGCAAATGGGCGAGAAGGAGATGGAGCAGGCGGTCCTCGACTTCGTCGCCTACCAGTATGATGTGCTCGTAGCGACGACGATCATCGAGAACGGGATCGACATCCCCCGCGCCAACACGATCCTCATCAACCGCGCCGACGCCTACGGGCTGGCCCAGCTCTACCAGCTGCGCGGGCGCGTCGGGAGGTCGAACCGGAGGGCTTACGCCTACCTGCTCATCCCGCCCGAGCAGGAGCTAACGCCGATCGCGCGGCGGCGGCTGGCGGCGATCCGCGAGTTCTCGGACCTCGGGGCGGGCTTCCGCATCGCGGCGCTCGACCTCGAGCTGCGCGGCGCGGGCAATCTGCTCGGCGGGCAGCAGTCGGGCCACATCGACGCCATCGGCTTCGACCTCTACACGCAGATGCTCGAGCGGACCGTGGCCGAGCTGCGCGGCGAGGAGATCGAGGAGGAGATCTCGACCCAGCTCAACCTCGGCGTCGACACGCGCATCCCCGACGACTACATCACGGACACGAGCCAGCGGCTGCGGACCTACAAGCGGATCGCCTCGGCGCGCTCGGAGGAGGATCTCGGGCGCATCCGCGACGAGGTAGCCGACCGCTACGGGCGGCTCCCCGAGCCGGTCGAGAATTTACTCGCCTACGCCGGGGCGCGGCGCGAGGCCGAGCGGCTCGGGGTCGTCTCGATCGACAAGGTGGGTGACCGGGCGGGCGCGAGCCTGGCGCTCAAACTCGGGGAGAAGGCGCGGGTCGAGCCCGAGCGGCTGCTCCGGCTGCTGGCCGAGAATCCGGCGGCAAGTTTCACCCCGGCCGGCGTTCTCCGGGTGAAACTGGAGGACGGGCAGGTCTTTGAGCCCCTGACTCAGGTGCTGCGGCAACTGCAGGGCTAGGCGATCCACGGTAGGACTAGGGCTGACCCCCACCCCCCAGGTGCGGGGCGGCCCAGCCTTGCGGCGGCCGGTCGCCGCGGCGTACAATTCCTTACTGTTTTGCCAATTCCCTGTGATTGATCCAAGGAGTAATTTTATGAAGCTTTTCAAGACACTGTCGCTCGTCGGCCTGGCGCTCGCGCTCGGGGGCGCGGCGCGGGCGCAGGAGGGCGAGGCGAAGCTGGTCGACGAGGTGGTCGCGCGGGTCAACGCGAATGTGATCATGAGGTCTTCGCTCCAGCGCGCGCAGCAGGAGATGCTCGACGAGCTCAAGGCGCAGGGGCTCAAGGACCAGGACCTGGAGAAGAAGTTCAACGAGCTCAAGCCGATGATCCTCGACAACCTGATCGACACCGAGCTCCTCGTCCAGCGGGCCAAGGACCTCTCGATCGACGTCGAGCCGCAGATCAACGAGCAGTTGCTCCGCCTCATGAAGGAGAATAACCTCCAGTCGCTCGAGGAGCTCGAGCAGAAGATGCGCGAGGTCGGCGTCGACATCCAGGAAGTGCGCCGGAGCCTGCGGACGCGCTTCCAGTTCGACGCCGTCCGCAGCCGCGAGGTCTACGGGAAGATCTACTTCCGGCTGACCGAGAAAGAGAAGCGCGACTACTACGAGGCGCACAAGGAACTCTTCTCGGTCCCCGGCGAGGTGACGCTCAGCCGCATCTTCATCGCCACGGGCAAGAGCGCGGAGCAGGACGCGGCGGCGCAGGCGCGGGCCAAAGACCTGGCGGCGCAGGCGCGCGCCGGGGGCGCCCCGTTCGGGACGCTGGCGGAGCGCTTCTCGGAGAGCGAGGAGGCGAAGAAGCGCGGCCAGATCGGGACGCTGAAGATCCCGGACCTGGCGACCGAGGTTCAGGCGGCCGTGGCCAAGGCCCCGGTTGGCACTGTCACCGACCCGATCAAGTTCGATAATGGCTACGCCGTCTTCCGCGTCGACGAGCGTAAGGAACCGGTCGTCCGGCCCTTCGAGGAGGCGGAGGTCCAGGACCAGGTGGGCCAGCGCCTGACCTTCGAGCGCGGCGCCAAGGAGTTCGAGGCCTTCCTCGAGAGGGCCCGCGACGAGGCCTTCATCGAGATCGACCCGCGCTACCAGTCAGAGGCGAGCAAGGTCAAATCGGTCCAGATCAAGCGCAGCCCCTACATGGAAGAGAAAGACAAGAAGAAGAAGGAAAAAGAGGACAAGAAGAAAGTCAAGGAGGCCGAGAAGGCGACGAGCGCCGAGCCGGAAGCTTAAAGCGGTCAGCGGTCAGCTCTCAGCTCTCAGCCGGAAAGATCGCCGCACGACCATCGTGTCTGGCTGAGAGCTGAAAGCTGACCGCTGACCGTCCCTCACCCGAGCCATGAAAACATTCATCAGCGAGTTCGCCCCGAACCAGACAGTGAGCACGACCTTCCTCGTCAAGTCGAAAGAGCTGCGGAGCAAGAAGACGGGGGGGCAGTTCGCCCTGATCACGCTCTCGGACCGCACCGGCGACATCGTCGGCCAGTGGTGGGACAATTTCGAGGAGAGCATCGAGAGCTTCGACCGCGACGACATCGTCTTCGTCCGCGGGATGGTCAACGTCTACCGCAACCACCTCCAGCTCGCGATCCACCGGGTCCGGCCCTGTGAGGCGCGCGAGATCGACCTGAGCCACTACTTCCCGACGACACGCCACTCGGTCGAGGAGATGTTCGCCGAGCTGCTCGCCGTCGTCCGTGGCTTCGGCAACGCGCACCTCCGCGCGCTGCTCGAGAACATCTTCGCCGACGAGGCGACGGTGCGGAAGTTCAAGCGCGCGCCGGCGGCCAAGACCATGCACCACCCGTACCTCGGCGGGCTGCTCGAGCACACGCTCTCGCTCGTCAGGCTTTGCCGCACGGTGGCGGCCCACTATGAGGGAATCGACGTCGAACTGCTCCAGACCGGGGCCGTGCTCCATGACTTCGGCAAGATCGACGAGCTCTGCTACGAGCGGGGCTTCGGCTACACCGCCGAGGGGCAGATGATCGGCCACCTCTCGATGGAGGTGATCATGGTCTCCGAGCAGATCGGCCGCATCCCGGGCTTCCCCGCGGAGCTGCGCCGCCACCTGCTCCACATGCTGCTCGCGCACCACGGCAAGCTCGAGTACGGCTCGCCCAAGTTGCCGATGACGCCTGAGGCGCTCTTGCTGGCTTATCTCGACGACCTCGATTCGAAGGTCGAGGCCATGCAGCGGCTCATCGCCGAGCCGCACCCCCAGGGCGACTGGACGCGCATCTCGCCGATGTTCGAGCGGCCGATCTACCGCCGCCGCGCAGCCGAGGCGCCGCCGGCCCCGCCCGAGCCCGAGCCGCCATCCGCGAGCTTCAACACGCCCTTTGAGCAGCTCGCCGGATGGATCAAGAAGTAGGGAGGGAACACGGATGAAACAGATGCGACGGACTGACACGGATCGATCCGTGTGAATTCGTCGCCTCCGTTTCATCCGTGTTCTCAAGACGGGGAGGCGAAATCAGGCCATGATTTCAGGAATTTTACTGGCCGCCGGAGAATCGACGCGCATGGGGGGGGCTTTCAAGCCGCTGCTCCCATGGGGCAAGCGGACGGTCATTGGGGCCTGTGTCGAGAACCTGCGCCGCTCGAGGCTCGACGAGATCGTCGTCGTCCTCGGCCACCGCGAGGCCGAGATCCGCCCGCGGCTGGCCGGCTCGGGCGTGGTCTACGCGATCAACCATGACTACCGGCGGGGCATGCTCAGCTCGGTCCAGACCGGGATCGCCGAGATCAGCCCGCAGAGCGACGCCATGATGATCGCGCTCGTCGACCAGCCGACGGTCGGCCCGGAGATCATCGACCGGCTGATCGCCGCCTACGAGGGCGGCGGCAAGAAGATCGTGCTGCCCGAGCACGGCGGCCGGCACGGCCACCCGATCGTCATCAGCCGCGACTACTGGGACGACATCCTCCGGCTCGACGCCGCCGCCGCCGAGGGGCTGGGCGCCTTCATCGCGACGCACCGCGACGAGTGCCTCGAGGTCCCCATTGACTCGCCCGCCGTTCTCGACGACATCGACCGGCCCGAAGACTATGAGCGGCTCGGCAAGCAGGTCGCGCCGCTCTACGAGTACCACAAGTGGCACCCCTGAGGCCGCGCCCGACCCTATGGCTTACGAAGATCTCCGCGAATTCATCAAGGTTTTAGAGAGGCAGGAAGAGCTCAAGCGGATCACGGTCCCGGTCTCGAGCGACCAGGAGGTGACCGAGATTACCGACCGCGTCTCGAAGCGCGGCGGCCCGGCGCTGCTCTTCGAGAACGTCGACGGGGGGAAGATCCCGGTGCTCATCAACGCGCTCGGGAGCCGGCGGCGCATGGAGCTGGCGCTCGGCGTCGAGAGCGTCGAGGACGTCGCTGGCCGGCTCACCGACTGGCTCGACTTCAAGTCGCCTGAGGGGCTGCTCGCCAAGGTCAAAATGCTCCCCAAGCTCGCCGAGCTGGGCAGGTACTTCCCGCGCGAGGTCAAGGCGGGGCGCTGCCAGGAGGTCGTCATGCGCGAGGGCGAGTTCTCGCTCCTCGACCTCCCGGTCCTCAAGTGCTGGGAGGCGGACGGCGGGCGCTTCATCACTTTCCCCATGGTCTTCACGCGCAACCCGCGGACGGGCAAGCGCAATTGCGGCATGTACCGCATGCAAATCTACGACGAGAAGACGACGGGGATGCACTGGCAGATTCACAAGCACGGGGCGGCGCATCAACGCGAGGAGGCGCGCGCGGGAGCGCCGCGCATGGAAGTCGCGGTGGCCATCGGCGCCGACCCGCTGACGACCTTCGCCGCCGCCCTCCCGCTCCCGGACGACCTGGACGAGATGATCTTCGCGAGCTTCCTCCGCGAGAAGCCGATCGAGATGGTCAAGTGCGTCACCGTCGACATGGAGGTCCCGGCTACGGCCGAGATCGTGCTCGAGGGCTACGTCGACCCCGCCGAGCGCCGGACCGAAGGGCCGTTCGGCGACCACACGGGCTTCTACACGCTCGAGGAGCCCTACCCGGTCTTCCACGTAACGGCGCTGACGCACCGCAAGAACCCGATCTATCAGACGACCATCGTCGGGCGGCCGCCGATGGAGGACTGCTACATGGGCTGGGCGATCACGCGGATCACGCTCCCGGTGCTGAGGCGGCAATTCCCCGAGATCATCGACCTCAACCTACCCTTCGAGGGCGTCTTCCATAACCTCATGCTCGTCTCGATCCGCAAGCAGTACCCGGGGCACGCGCGCAAGGTCATGAACGCGATCTGGGGCATGGGGCAGGCGATGTTCACCAAGTGCATTATCGTGGTCGACGAGGACGTCGACGTGCAGAGCCCGGGCGAGGTGGTCTGGAAGGCGCTCAA
>Ga0075421_100005341_pt1 | contig 15520 bp, 11 predicted proteins | sample SoiMetdeltSBSDD5_FD_75292 | JGI IMG/M metagenome (GOLD analysis project Ga0075421, IMG submission 75292) | Bulk soil microbial communities from a Populus tree surrounding site in Tennessee, USA - Soil MetaG P. deltoides SBSDD5 | ecosystem: Environmental > Terrestrial > Soil > Tree plantation...
AGCGTCTACACGCCTGCCGACATCTCGTCGCTTGACTACGAGCGCGACCTCGGCGATCCCGGCGCATTTCCGTATGCGCGAGGCATTCACTCCGGCGGTTACCGCGACAAGCTATGGACGATGCGGCAGTTTGCCGGATTCGGTACCCCCGAGGAGACCAACGCGCGCTACAAGCAGCTCCTGGCCGCCGGTGGGACGGGATTGAGCGTTGCTTTCGACCTTCCCACGTTGATGGGCCGGGATCCGGATCACGAGCTCTCGCTCGGCGAGGTCGGCAAGTGCGGCGTCAACGTGACGTCGCTGGCAGACATGGAGGCGCTGTTCGACGGAATCGACCTCAGCGCAGTTACCACGTCGATGACGATCAACTCGCCGGCAGCGATGTTGCTCGCCATGTACCTCGTTGTGGCGGAGAAGCAGGGTGTCAGCTGGCAGACGCTGTCGGGCACCATTCAGAACGACATCCTCAAGGAATTCATCGCGCAGAAGGAGTACATCTATCCGCCGCGTCCCTCGATGAGGCTCGTCACTGACGTGTTTGCCTTCTGCACACAGCAGGTGCCGAAGTGGAACACGATTTCGGTGAGCGGGTACCACATTCGCGAGGCGGGCGCGACCGCAGCGCAGGAGCTCGCATTCACGCTTCGCGACGGGATCGAATACGTCCAGTACGGTATCGACGCCGGGCTGCGCGTGGACGACTTTGCGCCGCGCATCTCCTTCTTCTTCAACTCTCACAGCGACTTCTTCGAGGAGATCGCAAAATACCGCGCCGCGCGCCGCATCTGGGCACATGTAATGCGCGATCGCTTTCACGCAGCGAATCCCCGGTCGTGGCAGCTCCGCTTTCACTCGCAGACGGCGGGTGTATCGCTCACGGCGCAGCAGCCGTACAACAACGTCGTTCGGACGGCGCTTCAGGCCCTGGCCGCCGTGCTGGGCGGCACGCAGTCTCTTCATACCAATTCGCTTGACGAGGCGCTCGCACTTCCGACAGCGGAAACCGCGACGCTGGCACTGCGGACGCAGCAGGTCATTGCGTACGAAACCGGCGTGACCGCCCTCGTCGATCCGCTCGGCGGCTCGTATTTCGTCGAGAAGCTCACTCGCGATCTCGAAGAAGAGGCGCTGACGTACTTCGATGCGATCGATCGCATGGGGGGCATGGTGCCCGCAATCGAGCGCGGATATCCACAGAAGGAAATCGCCGAGAGCGCGTACCGCTTCCAGCAGGCCGTCGAGCAGCGCGACCGCGTCATCGTCGGCGTCAACGCGTTTGTCGAGGAGCGGCAGGAGGCGGTCGGGATTCTCTACATCGACGAGTCGGTCGCGCAGCGGCAGCTAGCCAGACTGGAGCACGTGAAAGCGACGCGGGACCACGACCGAGTGCGATCGTCTTTGAAACGGCTGCAGGCGGCTGCGCGGGCCGGCGAGAACACCATGCCGGTTCTCCTCGACGCCGTGCGCGCGTACGCCACGATAGGTGAGATGTGCGACGCGCTCCGAGAGGTCTGGGGGGAGTACGAGGAGACGCCGGTAATCTGAGGATTGGTGATTAGTGATTCGTGATTAATGATTTGAGGCAGGGTACAGCCTCTGTCTGCTGCCTACTGCTTACTGCCTACGACTGAAAAATGGGTCAGAAAATACGGGTTGTCATCGCCAAGCCCGGACTCGACGGGCACGATCGTGGCGCGCGCGTCATCGCGCGCGCGCTGCGCGATGCCGGCATGGAGGTGATTTACACCGGCCTCCGGCAGACACCCGAGCAGATCGTGGCCGCGGCGCTGCAGGAAGATGCGGATGTGATCGGGCTGTCGATTCTCTCGGGCGCGCATATGCACATCTGCCCGCGCATCATGGCGCTGCTGCAGGAGAAAGGGCTGAACGACGTCCTCGTCGTCGTTGGCGGCATCATCCCCGACGTTGACATCCCGAAGCTCGGCGAAATCGGGGTGCGAGGTGTCTTTCTGCCGGGCACGCCAATGCAGGAGATTGTCGACTTCATCCGGAAGAACGTACGGTCTCGTGTGGAGTCATTTGAATGATGCCTGACGTTGCGGACCTGCAGCACCCGATCACCCTGCCCGAGAAACCAGCGCTCGAAGGTCTCGAGACGAAATGGAACGCGCGGTGGGAGGAAGACGGCACCTACCGGTTCGATCGGAATCACACGCGTCCGGAGGTGTACTCCATCGATACGCCGCCGCCGACGGTCAGCGGTTCCTTGCACATCGGTCACGTGTTCTCGTTCACGCACACCGACCTCGTTGCCCGGTTTCAGCGGATGCGTGGCAAGGCGGTGTTTTATCCGATGGGATGGGACGACAATGGTCTACCCACCGAGCGGCGAGTGCAGAACTACTACGGCGTACGGTGCGATCCTTCGTTACCGTACGACCCCGCGTTTCGGCCCCCAGGCGGTGTTCAGGGCAAAGGGTCCGGTGGAGGTGCGTCGGCGAAGCATGCGGTTTCGGTGTCGCGGCCGAATTTTGTCGAGCTATGTCTCGCACTGACGGCCGAAGACGAGAAAGCGTTCGAGCATCTATGGCGGTATCTCGGCCTCTCGGTGGACTGGTCGATGACCTACGCCACGATCGGTCGGCGCGCGCAGCGCGTGTCGCAGGCATCCTTCCTGCGGCTGCTGCAGCGCGGAATCGCGTATCAGCTCGAGGCGCCGACCTTATGGGATGTCGATTTTCGAACTGCGGTCGCCCAGGCAGAGCTCGAAGATCGTGAGCAGCCCGGTGCGTATCACCGCATTCGCTTTCAACGTGCCGATTCGTCACGTGACGCCGCGGCCGCATATGTGGAGATCGACACCACGCGACCCGAGCTGATCCCGGCATGCGTGGCGCTCGTTGCCCACCCTGATGATGAGCGGTACAAACCGCTGTTCGGCGCTGAGGTGCTGACGCCGCTGTTCCGTGTACCTGTGCCCGTCCGCGCTCACGCGCTCGCCGATCCCGAAAAGGGGACGGGCATAGCAATGATTTGCACGTTCGGCGATATTACGGACGTCACATGGTGGCGCGAGCTCGCGCTGCCAGTTCGTGCTGTCATCGCGCCGAACGGGACGCTTCGTCCGGTGGCCTGGGGTACGTCGGGCTGGGAATCGCGAGATCCCTCCGGCGCGCAGCAGGCCTACGATCAACTGGCTGGTTTGTCCGCGAACAAAGCGAGAGCGCGGATTGTAGAGCAGCTGCGCGAGTCGGCCGATCTCGTCGGCGAACCGAAGCCAATTACGCACCCCGTCAAGTTTTTCGAAAAGGGCGACCGCCCCCTCGAGATCATCTCGAGCCGGCAATGGTTCATCAAGACGATGGTGTACCGGGACGAGTTGATCGAGCGGGGCCGACAGATGCAGTGGCATCCCGAGTACATGCGGCACCGCTTCGAGAACTGGGTCAACGGACTCACGGGCGATTGGTGCATCAGCCGCCAGCGATTTTTCGGGGTTCCGTTCCCGTTGTGGTATCGGCTTGGAAACGACGGGGCCGTCGATTATTCGCGGCCAATCGTGCCGGACTATTCGCGGCTGCCGATCGATCCGTCTACCGACGTTCCGGACGGGTTCACCGCAGATCAGCGTGGTGCCGCAGGCGGCTTCATCGGTGACCCTGACGTGATGGACACGTGGGCGACCTCGTCGCTCACGCCTCAAATCGCGGCCGGCTGGCTGGCGGACCAGGATCTCTTCGATCGGCTCTTTCCGATGGACCTCCGTCCGCAGGCGCACGACATCATCCGTACGTGGCTATTCACGACAGTGCTGCGCGCCCATATCGAACATGGGTCGCTGCCGTGGTCCCATGCCGCGATCTCCGGTTTCATCGTCGACCCCGACCGGAAGAAGATGTCGAAGTCGAAGGGCAACGTTGTCACGCCTATGGCGCTCCTCGAGCAGTTCGGGTCGGACGGAGTGCGCTACTGGGCAGCGTGCGCCAGGCCAGGGGGCGATGCGGCGTTCGACCCCAACGATCCCGGGCAAATGAAAGTGGGCAGGCGGTTGGCGATCAAGATCTTGAACGCCGCGCGGTTTGCGTTGCTGCAATCGGAACCGCGCGGGCCGATCTCCGAGCCGCTGGATCGGGGAATGCTTACGGAGCTGTCGCGACTGGTCAGTGAGACGACGGTTCGTTTCGAAGAGTATGACTACGCGCGTGTGCTCGAGCGGACCGAGCGCTTTTTTTGGTCGTTCTGTGACGACTACCTGGAGCTCGTCAAAGCGCGCCGGTACGGCGATTTCACGCCCGAGGGGGCAGCGTCGGCCAACAGTGCCATGCTCGTGGCGCTGTCCACACTCCTGCGGCTGTTTGCGCCGTTTCTGCCGTTTGTCACGGAGGAGGTCTGGTCGTGGTGGCGTGCGGGCTCCGTCCATCAAGCCGCGTGGCCGACGGACACCGAGGTACTCGATCAGATTGGGGGACCAGGACCTGATCCCGCGGCGCTGGCGGCCTACGTTCAGAGCCAGGCGGCGCTCGCAGAAGTGCGCCGTATACGGGCGTCTGCAGGAAAATCCGCAAAAGCGGTAATCGAGCGCGCGGTGCTGCCGTCGGCGTTTGAACCGCTGACGCCTGCGATGCGGGACTTCACGGCTGCCATGCATATCAAGGAGGTGGCATTCGCAGACGTCGCGGAGCCCGAACTGAGGTTCGCTGAGGAACCTCAGGCATGACCGTATCGCTCGTGCTCGAGCCGCTCGAGGCCGGCATGTACCGCGAGATCGTCCGACGTGCCCTCGCCGAGGACTTCGGGTGGGGTGACGTGACGACCGAAACCGTCATCGAGCGCGATCAGAAGGCGCACGGTGTGCTGGTCGCGAAGTCGCGGTGCATCATTGCGGGCCTCGACATTGCGTCCGAGGCGTTTCGGCAGATGGACCCGGCAGTGGTGGTCACAGTCCACTCCGGAGACGGCACGAACTGCGAGCCTGGGACCGTCGTGGCTGAATACCGTGGCTACGCGGCGGGCATGTTGACGGCAGAGCGTACGGCCCTCAACTTCGTGCAGCGGTTGTCTGGAATCGCCACGCTCACGCGCCAGTTCGTCGATGCCGCCGCGGGGCGCATCACCATTCTCGACACGCGCAAGACGACCCCCCTGCTGCGCGCGCTCGAAAAGTACGCCGTACGGGCAGGTGGTGCGCAGAATCATCGCACCGGCCTCGACGATGGCATCCTGATCAAGGACAACCACATCCGGCTTGCCGGAAACGTTGGCAGAGCCGTTACTCGAATGCGAAAGGCCAATCGCGAGATGCCCACCGAGGTCGAGGCGCAAACGCTCGACCAGGTGAACGAAGCACTCGAGGCCGGGGCCGATATCGTGTTGCTGGACAACATGTCCACCTCCGAAATCGGGGAGGCCGTGAACCGGTGCCGCGGTCGTGCGAAGACCGAGATCTCGGGAGGCGTGACGCTGACGCGTATGGCCGAACTGGCCGCGACGGGTGCCGATTTCGTTTCCATCGGCGCGCTCACCCACTCGGCGCCTGCTGCCGACTTGAGCTTTGAGATTGAACCTGTCTGAGCCTTTGCCGATCGACTTGGCGGAGCCGCTGGCGCGCGCGGCTGGACGCCTCGGTCCATTCGGCGAACACGTCCTCTGGTATGCAGAGGTGTCATCGACGAGCGACGTTGCGGGGTCGTTGGCCGAGCGCGGTGCGGCCGAAGGTCTGGTTGTCGCCGCAAATATGCAGTCGGCGGGCCGCGGCCGGCTCGGGCGGACGTGGGCCTCGCCGCCAGGCGCAGGACTCTACGTGTCGGTTGTGCTGCGCCCCCCTCGACCCGTCCTCCCGTTGGTCACGATTGCGGCTGGGGTCGCGGTCGCCCAGGGTATCGAGGTCGCGACCGGGCTTCGCGCGCAGCTCAAATGGCCCAATGACGTCTGCGTCGGGCCGCGAAAACTTGCGGGTGTGCTGGCAGAGGCCAACACAAACGCGTCGGACGGCGCCTCCGTTCCGCACGTCGTCCTCGGCTTCGGCATCAACGTGATGCCCGCGGCATACCCACCCGATGTGGGCTTTCGCGCTACCAGCCTGGAAGGGGAGTTGGGCCGTCATGTCGACCGAGGGTTGGTGTTCGTGGAATGCCTCTCGGCCCTTGCGCGACGCTACACCGACCTGGTGCACGGCCGCACAGCGGACGTGATTGCTGCCTGGAGAGAGCGCGCGGCGGCTACATTGCGGCGGCCTGTCCGCTTCGAGACCGCAGGCGCGCAGCTCGAAGGCGTGGCGGAAGACGTTGACGAGACGGGCGCGCTCCTGGTGCGGACGACATCGGCGATGATCCGCGTGACCTCCGGTGAAGTGAACTGGTTGTGAACCAATGTCGTTCACCCTTCCGCGTTCTCGGTTCTCCGTTCGTGTTCAGGTTCGGTTGATTCGCCTTCCGGCGCGTCCGAACCCGGAACGAAGAACCTGGAACGTCGAACCGAACCTGAACCCGAACCGAGCACGGAGAACCGAGAAGCGTGAACGACGACTGCCCTGATGACTATTGCCGGCAGGTCGAAACCTATTTGTGCCGGAAGAATGACGGACATCTGATTCGGATTGTCGGGCCCGCGTTCGAGCAGGTATGCGCGTGGGCATCGAAGGGCATTCCGCTCAAGGCGGTCTTTCGCGGCATCGATCGCTACGTCGAGCGCTACTACGCGAAGGGACCTCGCCGACGCCCGGTCCGGATCGAGTTCTGCGAAGCGGACATTCTGGATGCATTCGACGAATGGCGCCGTGCGGTAGGTGTCGGTAGGGACGCCGGCTCCGTTAGCGACAGCGGAGAGGAGCGCGCCGGAGGGCGGCCGCGCGAGTCGCTCGCCACACACCTCGACCGGGTTGTGGCTCGCCTCGTTGCCAGACGCGGAGGACCCGACCGGTTTATCGATGCCGCTCTGGACGAGATCGTCCGTGAGCTGGATACAGCGCGCGCGGATGCGAAGAACCTGCGCGGTGGGCCCAGAGATGCATTGTTGCAGCGCCTTCGGGAGCTCGATCGCCGGCTGATCGACGCCACCCGCACCGCTTCCGATCCCGAGATGCTGCAACGCGTGACCGCCGAAGCCGACGAACAGCTGTCGCCGTTCCGCGGACGCATGCCGGCGGACGCGTACGCTCAGTCGCAGCAGGCGTGCATCGACCGGCTGCTGCGTGAGCACGCACGGCTGCCGACGATTACATTCGATTGATCCAATCGACGATCGATGATCGATGATTTGAGCATCGATTGAGCCATTTGTTCATCGATTCATTGAATCAATGTTGATCCATTGAAACATTGATCGGTGGATCGGCTCATTGACATGAGCAAATCACGATCGGCTGATCGCATTCGACGCAGTCGCGATGGATCAATGAGTAGTCCGACAATCCGAATCGCTGATTCAATGCTCAAATAATGATCCGATGCCTCAATGATGCAATGATCCAATCGATGATCAGATCATCGATCATCGATATTTAAATGTACGCCGCCCCAGAAATCGGCTCAGAAATCATCGTCGACATAGAGAAACCGGCGGTCGGCGGCCCGATGCTGGCGCGCCACCATGGCCAGGTGGTGCTCATATGGGGCGGCATACCCGGCGAACGCGTGCGCGCGCGAGTGGAGCGAGCGGCGAAAAACATTCTGCACGCCGAGACGACCGAGGTTCTCGTGGCGTCGCCGGATCGCCGGGACGCGGGTCCGGACTGGCGGTGCGGGGGCAACACGTTTGCCCACATCGCGTACGAACGCCAATGCCATCTGAAGGCGGAGATCATCGGCGATGCGCTCGCGCGCATCGGCCGTCTGTCATCGCCTCCGCGCTCCGAGGTGCTGGGCTCACCCGAGCGAGGCTACCGCATGCGAGCCCGATTTCGGGTGCAAGACGGGCGGTTCGGATACTTTCGAGAAGGCAGCCACCAGTTGTGCGATCCGGCCGTGACCGGTCAGCTGCTGCCTGAGACGACTGAATGGATTGCCGCTGCCGAACGACTGATAACGCGCGAACGGCTGGCGGGTCTCAACGGCATCGAGCTCTCGGAGAACATCCACGCCGATGAACGGGCGTGCCATCTCGATCTCGACGCGGGTGTTGACGCGTCCAGGTTTGCGGCGCTCGCCGGAGGCCTGACGGGTCTCTCGGCAGCGCGCAGTGACCGCCCGGGTGTGGAACTACTGGCCGGTACTCCGAGCGTCAGCGACGTGCTGCACGTAAACCCGGACGATCCCCGCTCGGCGCTTCGGCTGCGCCGCGACGTCAGGGCATTTTTTCAGGCAAACCGATACCTGCTGGAGCCGCTGCTTCGTCGTGTGGTGGCGCTGGCCGTGCCCGGGCGCGTCATCGATTTGTATGCGGGCGTCGGCCTGTTCGGGCTCTCGCTGGCCGCGGCGGGTGCGGATGAGGTCACGCTCGTGGAGGGAGACCCGGTAAGCGGCGCGTCGCTCGAGGAGAACGCGGAGCCGTTCCGCGGCCGCGTCAACATCGTACGTCGCAGCGTCGAGTCGTTCCTGTCAGCCGGTGGACGCCATGCGTCGACGATCATCGTCGATCCACCGCGCACTGGCATGTCGAAGGCGGCATTGGCCGGCGTGTTGCGGGCTGCTCCGCAGCGCATCGTCTACGTGTCGTGCGATGTCGCCACCTTTGCGCGCGACACGCGAACTATGCTCGAGGCCGGGTACGCACTCGACGGTCTCACGGGAATCGATCTGTTTCCGAACACAGCGCACGTGGAGGTTATAGCCGCCTTCTCGCATAGATGATCGATGTTTTGGATCGCTGGCGACAGCGCGATCGCTTTTGCAGCAGCTGGCCGACTATGAGCTGCGCGACACCGAAGCACAAAAACGCCGCAGCGACCTTCCAGACCTAGTCCATCCAACTCCGGTTGGGAGCATCTCCGCTCACGAGGAGATAGTCGTCGGGACGATGCGAGCGTTTTTCCGCGCAGCGAATCGGAGGCCGGCCCTGCAAGAAGCGATCGCGCCGTTTACGACTTGCATACCCAAATTCGGCATCGTCAAATCTTGCAAGCCCGAACGAACCCTTCGAACAGCGATCGGAATTCGCCCGTTCGATAGAAGTTCTCGGGGTGCCACTGCACACCGAGGCAGAAACGGCGGGTGGGATCTTCGACCGCCTCGATGACACCGTCGGGCGCGGTGGCGACGGCGACCAGCCCTCCGCCGAGCGTCTTGACCGCTTGATGATGGCGGCTGTTGACCTGGCGGCTGTCACCGTCGTTGTCGGCGTCGCTGGCGAGCCGCGCGAGCAGTGAATCCTTTTCGAGCCACACTTCGTGCGCGATCGTGAACGGCTCGTTGGGCGGCACGTCGAGCTTGTGCTCCAGCGCCCCCGCCATTTCGGACGGGATGTCCTGCACCAGCGTGCCGCCGTACGCGACGTTCAGAATCTGAATGCCGCGACAGATTGCAAACAGCGGCAGACCGGCGTCGAGCGCGCGTTTGATCAGCTCGATCTCGTACTCGTCGCGGCCCGGTTCGGCGGCATGGTACGACGGGTGAGGGGCGGCACCGTAGATCTCCGGCCGCACGTCGCCGCCTCCAGCAAGCAGCAGACCTCCGGCCGCGCGGATCGCTTCTTCAGGCCGATCCGTTGACGTATCGAGCACCCACGGTTCGCCGCCCGCACGGCGGACCGATTCCTCGTAGTCGTGCAGCTTCTGGCAAGGCGCGATGGCGATAACAGCCATAAATGTCTGTACTTAACGGTGCGACGGTTCGACGGTGCGATGGTGCGATGGTGCGTCCGACGGTGCGATGGTTCGACGGTACGATCGTGCGAGTTCGATGATGCAATGCAGCGAACATTCGCGGCACGAGGATCAGAAGATCATCGCGAATGCACGTTCGCACCTCGCACTCCGCACCGTCGCACGCACCCCTCGCACCGTCGCACCCTCGCACCGTCGCACGAGTCTTCACTGCCTTTTCTACATTCGTGGCGGTACCGCAATTCCCATCAGATCGAGCGCTCGCGTCAGCTGATCCCGCACATAGATTATCGCCGCGCCCCGCCATCGCCGCACATCGTCTCGCTCCTCGTTGAGGATGGGGGAGCGATGGTAAAACGCGTTGAATGCCTGCGCCAGGGCGAAGGCGTACTTGGCGAGCACAGAGAATTCAAGAGAGCGGACGACCTGTTCCACCACCTCGTCGAGCCGCGACGCGTCCAGCACGAGCTGCCACAGCTCATGGCTGCCGTTGGCGCCCAGCAGCTCGTCCGTCGGGACGCCTTCGAGCGATGCTACGAGGTCGGCCTCCCTGAGCCCGTCACGCTGGCGGAGTTTCTGGAAGATGTTGTTTGCGCGAACGACGGCGTACTGAATGTACGGACCACTTTCGCCTTCGAAGCTCAGCGCCTCTTCAAGATCGAACGCGATGATCTTGTTGCGTGAAAACTTGATGAGGAAGTACCGCACGGCCGCGACGCCTATCGTCTGCGCGATCCGTTCGCGCTCGCTGTCGCTCAGTTCCGGGTTGCGCTTTTCGACTTCCCGTCCGGCATTTCGCATCAGCGTATCGAGGAGGTCGTCGGCCTTGACGCCGAGGCCCCGGCGGCCCGACACCTCCACGAAAGGCCGTTTAGCGTCCTCCGAGTCGGGCGCGGGGGCGTAGCCGAGCTCGCGTGCGGTCGCGTGTGAGAGCGCGACCATCTCGTACGCGAAATGATGTGACCGCTCGGCTGCCTCAGGATGGCCGGCGGCCACGAGCGCCTGCTTCAGTAGTTTCTGAAGGTACGACTGTCTGACATCGATGACGTTGTAGACATATGCAGCGCCGCCGAATGCTGGATGGCTCCCTTCGCCGTCAGTGGAACTGGTGGCCCAGAGTGGGGCGTGCGGCCGATTTGCAAATACGCGGTAGTGAAAGTCGCGGCCGAGCAGACCGAGCTTCCAGAACTGATACGCGATGTCCTTGCCGACATATGTCACGACGCCATTGGATCGCACGATGACTTTTTCACGCTCCGCCGCGTCATCTTCGTCATCGAAACCGGTCGCGGCGTCGCGCGGGGCTTTTGGCTCTGGACTTTGGGCCTTGGGCTCTGCGGCCTCATGCTGAGCCCTGGGCCCTGAGCCCTGGGCCCTGCGAGGTTCTTCGTCGTCTTGAATGGGCATGACCCAGCACCCAGCCAGGCGACCCTCGGTCTGCAGATACACCGCGCCGCTTGCCTTCAGCACATCGAACGCCTGCGCCCAGAATTTCAATCGCAGGATGTCGCCCTCCCACGAAAGCAGGTCGTAGTCCACGTTCATCCGGCTCATTGTCTGCAGGTGGCGACGCACGATCCGGTCTGCGATCAAGGCGCCGATATCCGCAGCTTCGTTCCCGCCGTGCTCGATGTCGTGCAGCGTCTTCGCGCGATGGGTCAACCTCGCCTTGTCTTCCTCGTACCACTCGGTGACCCGCGCGTAGAGGTCCCAGCAGTAGTAATCGAAACGTGTCGAATCGGCGAGCTCCCGGATTTCGTCGAGAGTCTTGCGCTCGAGCACCTGAAACCCGACGACGACGTCGGCCACCTGTACGCCGGTGTCGTCGATGTAGTTCTGTACCTCGACAGGAACGCCGCGAAAGCGCAGCACGCGGACGAGCGTGTCGCCCAGCGCCGAATTGCGCAGGTGACCGATGTGAGCCGCCTTGTTCGGGTTGATCGCCGTGTGCTCGACGATCGCCTTCCCGCCCGGTTGCGGGGCAGTTGGATGCGCACCTAGCCTGTCCATCAGAAAGCTGCGGCGCTCCAGGAAGAAATTGAGGTACCCGTTCGGCGCCGCTGCGACGCGTGCCACCCCCTCGATGGCTCCGAACGATCCGGCGATCTCCTGCGCGATGACACGCGGCGCCTTTCGCAGCCGCCGGGCCAGGTCGAACGCGACCGGCGTGCCCAGATCGCCGAGATCGCGGGTCGGAGGGTATTCGAGCGGGATCGCTGGTGCGTCGGCCGAGCCGAGGGAGTACAGCTGTTCGAGCACCTGCTGGAGGTGAGCCCGGAGGCGTTCGTGAACGGGCAGGATCATGCGGTTGATAGGTTGGTGATGTGTAACGTCTGAGTTTGCGCTCGAGATTCTGCTGCAGTAGGCTGTCTAGCCGGCGGGCGACCCAGGATCTGCGCCTCCCGCGCCTTCGTGGATGGCGGCGATCGACCGTGCCCGCTGGTAGTCTTCCGGCGTGTTCACGTTGAGCAGCAGCCGGCCGTCCGGGTCGAATGGCGCCAGATCACCAGGGCCAACCTCGCGCACTGTAAGGTCCACCAGCGCTTCGCCGATACGTAGATCGCCGGCCTTGATCCGGGCATGGAAGTGCGGCGCCGTCCGGCGGGCGTACGAGGCGCAAAGTGGATGGCGTCCATGCTCGTCGCGCGGAATCGCCGCGTCCGTGTTGCGGCCCCGTTCGACGAGGAACTGCAGAAACGGCGCCGTCAGGAACGGCATGTCGCACCCGATTATCAGCACCTGCTCCGTCGGCGCTTCGACGAGCGCCGTGTAAAGGCCTCCGAGCGCACCCGCTCCGCCGATGCGATCGACCACTACAGGAACGCCCACCGGCAGGACACGCGACCTGTCGTTTGTGACGATCAGGAGATGTCTCGTGAGCCCGCCCAGCAGTGTCAGCTGCCGGTCGAGGATGGAACGGGCACCGACGACGAGCGCGCTCTTGTCGATGCCGCCGAGCCGTCGCGCCTGGCCGCCGGCAAGAATCGCTGCTGTCCAGGAAATCATCTCATTAAAGCATGACTGAAGGTGGCGTTGGACGGATCCTCGTGGCGAGCCTGCATCAGGCGATTGCCGACGTGCTGCCCGCGCGGCTCGAATTCTACGAGGCGTGGCTCAATCCTGTCGGGCTGCGGGAAGGACGTATCGGCCTGGCGCCGCTGGCCGCCGTGCTCAGCTTCCTTCGGCAGGAGGGCGATGCTTACCGTTGGGTCACCGAGCGCGCTGGAGAGTATGCAGCGGAATGGACCGTCGCGGACCTGGCACCCTTACACAGCTCTGTCATTCGCCACGCGCCAATGCGCCTGCGGGCGCGCCTGGTCATGCGGGTGGCGCGTGCGATGATTCGTAGCACGTATCGTGGAAGCAGTGGGATCGTCCGCTGGCGAAAGGCGCGTGGCGCGGTCGATATCCGCGGATCTCTGTTTTGTGAAGTACGCGATCCTGTTGATCACCCCCTTTGTGAGTATTACGCCTCGGCCATACGGCGCGTCATGCGCATTTTCGCCATCGACGCCGACGTGGCAACTGAGCAGTGCCGCGCCACCGGCGCTGGGCACTGTCAGATGGTGGTGTCGGTGCGCCCGGTCGGGGTGAGCGAATGATTCGTGGTCGAATCTGGACGCGCTGTGCGGCGTTCGCAATCTGCCTGCTCGTTGCGACCGGACGACCGGTTTCTACGGCGCAGTCGCCTTCGGCCGGACCGCCGCGCTATCTGGTCGTTCCGTTCGAGAACGTCGCGGGAGAGCCGCGCCTCTACTGGCTGAGCGAGGCGTCCGCGATGCTGCTCACCGAGGACCTGGCCACAACGGGTGTTTCGTCTATTCGACGCGAGGACCGGTTGAGCGCTTTCGAGCGCATGCGGGTGCCGCCGGTCAGCAACCTGAGTCACGCGACCGTGATCCGTCTGGGCCAGATCGTTGGCGCCGCGTTCGTGGTTCTCGGCCGGTTCGAGGTCGAGGGAGACGACCTCATCGTGCGCGTCCGCACGATTCGTCTCGACACAGGCCGTCTCTCGGCGGAGCTGATAGAAAAAGGCTCGCTCACCAACATGTTGAGCGTCTACACCCGCCTTGCTCGCCGGATTGTTCCCGAGTCGGCCGCCCCGGTCGGGCCGCCTGCGCGTCCAGTGCTCGCCGCATTCGAACAGTACGTCAAGGGACTGCTCGCCGAGGCGCCAGAAGCCAAAATCACGTTTCTCTCGCAAGCGCTTCGACTATCCCCTACGTTCCATCGCGCGCAGATCGCGCTCTGGGAAGTGCATACCGATCAGGGCAACCACCAGGACGCCCTGGACGCCGTCCGTCAGGTACCCGACGGCGATCCGCTGACGCGGCAAGCCCGCTTTCTCGCAGCGGTGTCGATGCTGCATCTCGGACAGCTGCAGGCGTCGTTCGCCGAATTCAGCAGTCTCAATGCCACCCAACGGGATGCCGCCCTTCTCAATAACATTGGCGTCGTGCAGCTTCGGCGACCGGCCGGCGCACCGGGCGGGAAGGCAATGGCGTTTTTTGGTGAGGCGGTCGGCGTAGACAGCGCCGATGCGGACTTGTTCTTTAACGCCGGCTACGCCAGCTGGTTCGAAGGCAATCCGCAAGGAGCAATCCAGTGGCTCCGGGAAGCGGTTCGAAGGAATCCCGCAGACGATGCCGCGCACTACGTGCTTGGTGTGGCGCTGCAGGCGGCAGGGAACCTGGTGGAAGCCGCTCGCGAGAAGGAGCTGGCGCGGCGCCTGTCCTCAGCGTATGCCGAGTGGGAGGCCAGGCGGGCTGGTGGCGATGTGGTGCCGCGAGGTCTGGAGCGGGTGAAGCTGGATATCGATATGCCCGCCTCGCTGCGCGTAGAAGCTGCGCTCGGAGTGGCGGGACAACGCGATCAGCGTGCGATCGCGACGTTCCACCTGGACAACGGTCGTCGCCTTTTCCAGGACGGGCGCGACGACGAAGCGATCGCCGAACTGCGCCGCACGATCTTCCTGCAGCCGTACGAAAGCGAGGCTCACTTCCTCATGGGCCGTATCTACATGCGAACGGGCCGGCAGCAGGACGCGATTGACGCACTGACGATCGCTGCGTGGAGCGATCCGGCGAACGCCGAGGCCAAGAAGCTTCTCGACAGTCTGCGCTGAGCCGCACGTTCGGCGTCGATCGACACGCTCAGCGCGGCCGGTGGCCGAAGGGCCTGTGCTACACTGGCTCCCACTCAACCGATGCAGGATGCTGGATTTCACGAGATTCAGCTGAACGGTAAGCAGCTCGTGTTCCTGTTCATGTCGGCGACAGTAGTTGCCGTCGTGATCTTTCTGTGCGGCGTGATGGTGGGTCGAGGCATCGCCATGCCGCGCACCGTCGCCGCGACCGACATCGCTGAACAAGCGGTTCTCGATCCCACGGCTGGGGCCACTGCTGCCAATACTGGCAGCGAGTCACTGACGGCCGGCGAGGAGTTGACCTACGCCGGGCGCCTCGAGGATCCGACTCCTCCGGCAGAAGTATTGAAACCCGAGACAGAAGCCGCACTTCCGCCGCCCCGCGTAGCGGCTGCGCCTGCACGCGAGCCGGTTACCGCGCCGCCCGCCTCACCGCTGCCTGACGCCACACTCACCGAGCCGGCAGGACAGGGATATGTCGTTCAGGTTGCCGCCGTGCGGAAGCGTGCGGAGGCCGAAACGATCGCGCGAAGGCTGAGCACCAAGGGGTATCCAACGTTCGTCACTGCCGCTGGCGCCAACTTCCGCGTGCGTGTCGGCAAGTACAACGACCGGCGTACCGCGCAGTCGATCGCAGGCCGCCTCGAGCGCGAAGA
>Ga0075421_100005346_pt1 | contig 15510 bp, 15 predicted proteins | sample SoiMetdeltSBSDD5_FD_75292 | JGI IMG/M metagenome (GOLD analysis project Ga0075421, IMG submission 75292) | Bulk soil microbial communities from a Populus tree surrounding site in Tennessee, USA - Soil MetaG P. deltoides SBSDD5 | ecosystem: Environmental > Terrestrial > Soil > Tree plantation...
TCGCCTCCCTGGCCGCCGCGGTGAACTTCTTTGTCACCATCATCAACCTGCGGGCGCCGGGCATGAAGCTGATGCGGATGCCCATGTTCGTGTGGATGAGCTTCATCACCCAGGTGCTGCTGTTGCTGGCGTTCCCGGTCATCACGGTGGCGCTGATCCTGCTCATGTTCGACCGATTCTTCGGCACCCATTTCTTTGTGCCCTCGGGCGGTGGGGACCCCATTCTCTGGCAGCACCTGTTCTGGATCTTCGGGCATCCCGAGGTGTACATCCTGATTCTGCCGGCCTTTGGAATCGTTTCCGAGGTCCTGCCGGTGTTCTCCCGCAAGCCGCTCTTCGGCTACGCGGCCATGGTCTTTTCCGGCGTGTTTATCGCGTTTCTGGGGTTCGGCGTGTGGAGCCACCATATGTTCTCCACCGCCATGGGACCGATTGCGGACACGTTCTTCGCGCTGACGACCATGCTGATCGCGGTTCCCACTGGAGTGAAGATTTTCAACTGGATCGGAACCCTGTGGGGTGGCTCGCTCCAGTTCCGGACCCCGATGCTGTTTGCCCTGGGCTTTATTGCCATGTTCATCATCGGCGGCCTCTCGGGGGTGATGCACGCATCCCCCCCGGCCGACTTGCAGCAGACCGACACCTACTTCATCGTCGCACATTTCCACTACGTGCTGTTCGGCGGGAGCATCTTCGGCCTCACCGCGGGTGCCTACTACTGGTGGCCCAAGATGTCGGGGCGGATGCTGGATGAACGCCTGGGCAAGCTCCACTTCTGGCTCATGCTCATCGGCTTCAACCTGACCTTCTTCCCCATGCACTTCGTGGGCCTCAACGGCATGCCTCGCCGGGTCTACACCTATCAGGAAGGTCTGGGATTCGAGACGTTGAACCAGATCGAGACCGCCGGCTCCTTCGTGCTGGCGCTCGCCTTTCTGGTCTTCCTGGTCAATATCTTCCGAACCTCGCGCAGGCCGGCCAACGCTCCGGCCGATCCATGGAACGGCGCCACGCTGGAGTGGGCCATCCCGTCGCCCCCCCAGGAGTGGAATTTCGCCGAGCTCCCTACAGTCCATGGGCGGGATGCCCTGTGGGAGGCCAAGCGGGAGCGGGGAGGACAACTACCGGAGCCGGCCAGGGTGAGTGGCAAGGGTATCCATCTGCCGAATCCGTCCTACTGGCCACTGGTCACCGCCATCGGGATCACCGCCGTCTTCGTGAGCTTGATGTTGTTGGGTCACGATAAGGCCGGGCCTCTACCGGTGGTGGCCGCGGTGCTGCTGTTGTTCTTCGGAGTCTATCGCTGGGCGTTTGAGCCAGCAGGGTAATCCGAGTAAAGAGTGAAGAGTGAAAAGTGAGGAGGAGTCAGGTTAGTCGACCTTCACTCTTACTGTTTACTTTTCACGTCATTTGAGGATGAGACATTGACTGCAGTCGCACACGACGCTCCTCACGGCCTCGAGCACGCCACCGCCACCGGACTGGACAGTCGGAAGCTTGCCATTTGGACCTTCATCGGCTCCGAATGCATGTTTTTCGCGAGCCTGATCTCGAATTATCTGGTGCACAAGGGGCGCAACCTGGTAGGGCCCTATGCCCACGAGCCGTGGACGTCGCCCACCGGGCAGCACTATGAGCCGATTCTCGAGATCCCGCTGGTCACGCTGGGCACGGCGCTGCTGCTGTTCAGCTCACTGTTCGTGGTGCTGGCACTGAGCGGCGCCCAGCGAGGAAATCGCAAGGCCCTGGTCGGCTGGCTCGGGGCCACCATCGCCTGCGGCATCTTCTTCGTCGGCATGCAGGTCTATGAGTTCACCCACTTCGTCCACGAGGGTCTCACGCTCAGCACCAATCTCTTCGGCGCCAGCTTTTATACCCTGACCGGCTTTCACGGCACCCACGTGACCATCGGGGTGATCTGGCTGATCACGCTCTGGATTTTGGCACTCCGGGGCAGGATTCCACCGGCCAAGTCGCTCAACCTGGAGATGGCGGCCCTCTACTGGCACTTCGTTGACGTGGTCTGGATTGTCATCTTTCCGGTGGTCTACCTCATCAAGTAGGGACGTCGTCCATGGATGCTCACGCCACTTCCGTCACCCATGGGGAGCATGCCCATCCCACGGCTGGACTGTACGCCAAGGTGGGGCTCGTCCTCTTCGTCCTGACGGCACTCGAAGTCGGGCTGTACGAAATTACCTACGGGGGCCACGCCGGACCGTCGGCCGCCATTATCAAGCCATTCTTCGTGCCGATGCTGCTCCTTCTCTCGGCGGCCAAATTCGCCCTGGTGGCCATGTTCTACATGCACCTGAAGCAGGACAGCAAGCTGTTCAGCGGCATCTTTGTGTTTCCGCTCACCATCGCCGCCGTCATCATCGTGGGCCTGATGATTCTCATGTCCTACCACATGGCGTTTTCCAAGTCCGGGTGAGCCGCGGGTAGCCAACCGTCCAACCACCGCCGCATTTGCCCGTCGACGACCGACCCCGACCTACCGCTCCCTACGAGTGGAGCTGGTCGCTCCACCCCAGCGTTCTCCTCGGCACCGGAATTCTCGGTGCCTTGTACTTTTACGGCATCGGTCCTCTGCGTCGGCGGTATGGGTTGGGGCCACCGGCTTCCCCTGCGCAAATCCTATCCTTCTGCACCGCACTCGTGGTGCTGTTGCTGTCCCTCAATGGGCCGGTCCACGACCTGAGTGATTACTACCTCTTCTCGGTCCACATGGTGCAGCACCTCGTGCTCACCCTGGTATTTCCGCCGCTCCTACTCTATGGGGTCCCGGGATGGCTGTGGCGGCCGCTCCTGAGCCGTGCTGCCGTCAGGAGTCTGGCCCGAACGCTCACGATACCCTGGGTGGCGGCACTGGTTTTCAGTGCCTCCATCGTGGCCTGGCACCTCGGTCCGCTCTACGACCTCATGATGCGAAGCCATGAGGTCCACATCGCCACCCATCTCATGTTCATGGTGACGGCGACCCTGATGTGGTGGCCGGTGATGAGCCAAGTACCGGAGCTCCCCCGACTTCAGCCGCTGCCGGGTATTCTGTACCTCTTTCTGGTGTGCCTGCCTATGCAGGCAGTAGGAGCCCTCATCACTTTCGCCGACGAGGTACTCTACCCATGGTACCAGATAGCGCCTCGCACCTGGGGCTTATCGCCCTTGGATGATCAGCGGCTGGGTGGATTGCTGATGTGGATTCCGGGGAACCTCTGGATTTTCGGCGCGATTGCGGTGCTGTTCTTCAGATGGTCCAGTGAGGACGCGTGAAGCGGTGAGCGGTGAGCGGTGGGCCGTGAGCAGCGACCCGTCAGCGGACCGTCCGCAGCACCAGGCAGAGCCAACCTGCCATGAAAGCGAGTCCCCCCAGCGGCGTAATGGCCCCGAGCCAGCCGATGCCCGTCAGGGCCAGGGCATAGAGACTCCCGCAGAAGAGCACTGTACCAACCACAAAGAGCCAGCCGGCCCAGTTCGGCAGGGCGCCGCCCCACTGAGTCGCGGCCCACGCCACGGCCAGCAATCCCAGTGCGTGATACATCTGATAGCGTGCCGCGGTTTCGAAGATCGTCAGCGACTCAGGGCTCAGCCTGCTCCGCAGTTCATGGGCTCCGAATGCGCCCGCGGCCACCGCGAGGAGCGCTGAGCCGGCACCGAGGCTGAAGAACAGCCGAACCATTGCTTAACGGGGCGAGAGATTCCGGGCCGCGAGCTCTTCTGGCGTGGCGCGCCGGTCAGCCCAGGATGCCAACCCAGCTGCAGCGAGGAAGAACACGATTCCGCTAACCGCCACACTGGGTATGCCGGTAGGCAGAGGGCCATACTGGCTGGCGAAGTAAGTCCCGAGCAGGACCAGCAAGAGCACGGCAAGCCGGACGACCCGGACCGGGTGTCGATGGGAGCGGAAAGCGACGTACACCACAACACCGGCCAACAGAAAGAGCAGCTCCGCAGCGAGAGTCGCGACAGGATGGTTCCAGAGTCCCAGCCCCAGCTTCGGCGAATCGTTGCCGCTGAGCGGGAGGTCGGCCACGTGAACCAGCACGTCCAGCGGATAATGAGAAAGCACCGCCGCGCCGACCAACGCTGCTGCCTGCCAGTGACGAGTGGTATCTCGAGTTGGCCAGGAGTAGTAGACCGCGGCTGCAACCAGACCCCAGATGAGCAGGCCCACCAGGCCGTGCGAGATGGGATAGTCGTAGAACTCGAACGGGGTTACCGCAGTGTATCCAGGGATGATGCGGACGTGCTCCCAACCCAGTAGCAGGAAAATGCACCAAAGCAGATCGGCCAGCTGTACTGCCAAGAAAAGCGTGCCGAGGGAGAGCTTGGGCTCGGCACGTTTGAGGGCTAAGGCGACTCCGTAGTGTCCCAGGAACATGGCGACGTTATCCCTGTTGATCAGTGGCCTTCGGAGTAGCGAGCCAGGCCCCACCATCCACCACGAAGATCGAACCTGTTATCCAGTCACCGGCGGAGCTCGCCAGATAGGTGACCAACTGTCCGATGTCCTCCGGAGTGCCCCAGCGGCCCAACGGTATCGAATCCGCTGCGAACTTCTCCATGTTGAAGAGATCCGGGGCATCAGCGCCGGGTGGAGTGAATGCCTTTCTGACTCCCTCGGTGGGAATAGGGCCGGGAGCCACGGCATTGACGGTGATCCGGTCGTGGGCCCACTCCAATGCCAGGGTGCGGGTCAATGCGTCCACCCCTGCCTTGGCCGCAGTTGCGTGCGCCATGAGGGGCCAGCCGCGGTAATGCAGCGTCATGGAGATGGAGACAATGCGTCCGCCCCGAGCCTTGAGCAGGGGATAGGCTGCCTGGCAGCAGTAGAAGGTGCCGTATAGGTCGGTTTCGACCACTGCCCGCCACCCGTTGGGTGACAGCGTTGCGCTTGGGGCGTAGAAGTTGCCCGCCGCGTTGTTGACCAGGATGTCGAGCCGGCCGTAGTGCTGCGAGACCTGCTCCATCATCCGGGCCACGGAATCCGGCTCGCGCACGTTGACCTCCACCGTGCGCACCCGGGGTCCGACGGCGCGGAGTCGCTCCGCAGCCGGCTCCAGGTGTTCCGGCTTGCGGCTGGCTATGGCGATGTCGGCCCCGGCCGCTGCCAGGGAGGCCGCAATACCGAGGCCTATCCCGGTGCCTCCCCCTGTGATCAGCGCTACCTGCCCGGCCAGCAAATCCGGCCGGAACACCGTAGCGGGCGGCTTCACGCTCCTGCTTTCCTGGCCGCACGGGCGGTAAAGGCCTCGAGCCGAGTCCGGAACTCGGTGCTCTGCAGCGCCTGAAGCTGCGAGGCCCCTTCGCTCGACAGCGCCTGCTCCAGGGCCCCGACCTCCTGCGCTCGGGACAGCCGCTTGATGGCTCTGACGCTCGAATCGGCGGACGCGATAATAGCGCCGGCTACCCGCGACACTCCTGCATCAAGGTCAGCATCGGCGAAGACCTCTTCGACCAGGCCGATCGAAAGCGCCTCCTGCGCTGGGACCGACTGATCGGTGATCAGAAGCCGCATGGCCCTGCCGATGCCTACCAGCCGCGGGAGGGTGAAGCTGGATCCCCCGTCTGGAACCAGGCCCATCCGGGCAAACGCCGAGGTGAAGCTGGCGCTGGTTCCTGCCAGGCGCATATCGCAGGCGAGCGCCAGGTCGAACCCGAATCCCGCGGCGGTTCCTTGAACAGTGGCGATGACCGGTATGGGGCAGCGCACGATGGCGAGAATGGCGGCCTGGAAGTCGCTCAGCCCATGCTGGAGTTCAGCAATGCTCGGCGCTTCGCCCAGGGAATCGAGCCAGCGGAGATCGAGCCCGGCACAGAAGTGGCCTCCGGCCCCCGAGAGCAGGATCACCCGCGCCTCGCCCGTCTCCTCGATCTGCTCGATCTCCTGAGCCAGACCCCGCGCCACTTCAGGCGTCAGGGCGTTCCGCCGGGCGGGACGGTTGAGGGTGAGCCGGTGGAGACGACCATCGGTCTCAGAGATCACTTCGGCCATAGGAACACGCTCATTGGGGAAAAACCTTTGCCGAATCTAGCCAGTGACAAACTTCAGGCTACTATTATACGAAGAAGCCCGAGCTCAAACTGCGGTTCCCCCCTGACCGGTCTTCCTCGCCTCGGCTTCGACCGGCTCCCGTGTCCATTGCCGTTCCATCATCCACTGCAGAGGCCGACCCTGCCGGGAGACGTGCGCTGGTGGTCGATGACGAGCCCACCATTCGGTCGGCGGTGGCGCGCTATCTTCGCCGCCGCGGGTGGCAAGCCGACGAGGCGGAAGACGGAAGGGCGGCCCTGAGTAAGCTCGGCCGCGCCGGCGTGAACGGGTACCAGGCGGTGGTCTCCGATCTCCGGATGCCAAACTGCTCGGGAGTCGAGCTGCACGACTGGCTGGCCGAGCACCGCCCCGACCTGTTCGCCCGCCTAATCATTACCACGGGGGATCTGGCCTCCCCCGCCTGGCGCAGCTTTATCGCTCGCACGCCACGCCCCCTGATCGAGAAGCCCTTCGAGCTCCCGGTGCTGGCGCAGCTGATCGAGGCCGTTGCCCGGGGACGCTGAGCCTACTTCCCGCCTTCCACCACAGCCATACCCATGGCGTGGTAGCCATTGTCCACATAGACGACGCTTCCAGTGATCGCTCGTGCCAGCGGACTGCACAGGAAGGCCGCGGTGCTTCCCACGTCGGTCGCATCGATGGGACGGGGCAGGGGAGAGTTTTTGGAGGTGTACTGGATCATCATGTCGATGAAGCCGATGGCGCTGGCGGCTCGGGAGGCCCACGGCCCCGCCGAGATGGCGTTGACCCGGACTCCCCAACGGCGGCCGGCCTCGAACGCCAAAGTCCTGGTGTCGGCCTCGAGGGCCGCCTTGGCCGACGACATGCCTCCTCCATATCCCGGGATGACCCGCTCCCCCGCCATGTAAGTGAGCGAGAGGAAGGTGCCGCCCTGTCGCATGAGAGGAGCCAGCTGGCGGACCAGGGAAACGTTGCTGTAGGCACTCACGCTGATGGCCGAGAGGTACCCCTGGCGGGAGGTATCCACCAGCGGCGACTTGACCTCGGGAGCGTTGGCCAGGCTGTGCACCACGATATCGACTGAGGCTTCACCAAAATCACTGCGCAGTCGCTGGGTCATGCCCTCGATACTGAAGTCGCCAACCTCCTTATAGCGTTTGTTCTCGCGGATCTCAGGGGGAGCGTCGGCCAGGGTGTCGAAGGCCGCGTCGAGCGGATAGATCCGCTCGAACTCCAGCTTCTTCCCGGTGCTCAGCCGCATCGACTCTTCCATCCTGCCCCGCTCGAGCAGCTTGGTGAAGATGCCCAGCGCCGGGGGCCAGCTTCCCAAACAGATGCTGGCTCCGGCTTCCGCAAGAGCCTTGGCGATGGCAAACCCGAAGCCGCCATCATCGGACACTCCGGCAACCAGTGCCCGCTTTCCCGCCAGATCAATTGCTAGCATGTGACGTTTCCCGGTGACGCGTGGCGGGAATGTAGTGTCTTCTTACTCCTCGCGCAGCACTTCGAGTGGTGCCCGCCGAACCACGTCGCGGCTGTTGGCCAGGCCCACTGCAACCGTGAGCGCCACGATTGCAAGCCCGAGACCGGCCAGCGGTATCAGCGGGACGGTGAACGTGCTTTCGAAGACGAATCGGGCCAGGGCCCAACTCGCACCCAGTGCCAGGACGCCAGCCACCGCCGAGGCGAGGACACCGAGCGACGCGTACTCGGCCAGAATGATCTGGTAGAGCTGCGATCTGGTGGCTCCCAGCGTCCGGAGCAGCGCCCCTTCCCGGATCCGCTGAAACCGGCTGGTGGCCAGCGCCGCGATCAGGACCAGGATACCCACGCCCAGGCTAAAGAACGCCATGAACCGTACCGCGAGTGCCACCCGTCCAACCAGGCGCTCCAGCGACTCCTGGAGCAGCGACAGGTCCAGGGTCGAGACATTGGGAAACCGCTCCGCGATTCTCCGCTGGAAGCGACCACGGTCGGCTGGGTTCGCGATCCGGGTAAGCAGTACCAGGCTCTGGGGTGCTCGCTCCAGGGCTCCCGAGGGGAACACCACAAAGAAATTCGGCTCGAAGCGAGCCCAGTCCACTTGGCGGAGGCTGCCTATGCGGGAAGCGAGGCTTACGCCCTGGACGTCCCACACGATTTCGTCGCCCACTCCGACTCCCAACTCCTGGGCCAGTTCCTGCTCCAGCGAGATCCGAACCGGGGATGGCTCCGGGCTGCGCCAGCGGCCGGCCGTCACCCGTTCGGTCGGGGCGATGCTGTCCCGGTAGGTGGATCGGTACTCCCGCCTGAGGGCCCACCCGCTCGACCGCTCTTCGCCCCGAAGACTGTCGCGGGTGAGCAGGCTGGAGATCGACCGGCCGTTGATGGATTGGATGCGCATCGGCACGATCGGCGTTGGCCCGACAATCGGGAGACCGGCCCGGCCCAGCTGGTCCCGGACCGCACTCAACTGGTCGGCCTGGATGTCGAACATCACCAGATTGGGGCGAGCCGGGCCTCCGGTCTCGCTCAGTTGGCGCAAGAGGTTGTGCTGGACCAGGTACAATGTGGCCAGCAGAAAAGCCGCAAAGCCGATCGCCAGGATCAGGGTTGCCGTCTGATTGGCCGGCCGATGCAGGTTGGCGAGCCCCTGTCGCCAGAGGTAGGACCATTGCCCGGGAGCCCGACGGCGGAGCATCCGGGTGAGGAACCCGGCAGCTCCCCAGAGCACAAGGAGCGTCCCCGCGATCCCGGCGGCGAAGATCGTCCCCTGTTTCCAGCTTCCGACCTGGTGAACGGTGAGCAGGAGAGTCGTCGTACCCAGAGCAAGGAGGGCCACACCCCACCAGAGGTCGCGCCAGGGCTGTTCCGGCTGATAAGGACGCCGGAGCGCCTGCAGCGGCGAGATGCGCCGCACACCGAGCAGCGGCAGCAGGCTGAATACCAACGTCACCCATAGACCGATTCCCACTCCGAGAGCCATGGCTCGCCAGGAGAGGGATGGAGTGACCGTCACCGGCAGCAGCGGGGCCAGGAGCCCGGGTAGGAGCCGCTGCAGGGCCAGGCCGCCCAGGGCTCCGAGAACACTCCCCGCGAGGCCCATGACGCCGGCTTCGATCAGGTAGACCGCGAAAGTGCGGCGGGAGGTTGCGCCCAGGCATCGAAGCACCGCGATGGAATCCGATCGCTGCCGTACCAGCACCACTGCGGCACTGGCCACGCCGATCCCACCGAGCAGCAGCGCCATCAATGCAACCAGACCCAGGTATCCCGCGAGCCGGGAGAGCACCTGGTTCAGGTTCCGCTGGTCGTCGGCTACGGTGCGGACTCGAATTCGCTCCGGGGCGAGCTGCTGCCGGTATCGAGCAGCCAGCTGCTGGGCCGAGGTCCCCGGCGGCAGCCTGGCGAATACCTCGTACTGCACTCGGGCCCCGAATCCCAGAAGTCCCGTGTCCTGAAGATGTCGCGCCGGGATGTAGATCCGGGGACCCAGTGCGAAGCGGAATCCAGCCTCGCTGGCCGTGGCAGTGATCGTTCCAATGATGCCGAACCGCGCTTCTCCCAGCGCCAGTGTGTCGCCAATCCGGGCGTCGAGCGCGCTGAGCAGCGAGGGATCTACGATGACGTGGCGCCCGGTTTGAAGCCGGCGCCAGGCCTCGCGCGGCTCGGTTCCGATTTGTCCGTAAAAGGGGTAGCCCCCTTCAACGGCGGCCACCTGCACCAGGCGGGTGCCCGCCGTCCTGGGAACGTAGGCCATTGCGGCAAAGCTGGTGATGCGGGCCAGCTCCGCCCGCCGGGAGAGACTATCCACCACAGCTTCGGTTCGACGGGAGAACGGCTGCCGGGATGAGAGTGCCAGATCCGCGCCGAGGATGCCGCGGGCCTGCTGCTGCACCGACTCCTGGAGGTTGTCGGTGAACGAGTTGATCGCCACCAGTGCGGCGACTCCCACTGCCACCGTGCCCACGAGTAATGCCATCCGCCGGGGGGCGGCTCTGAGCTCGCGAGCGGCCATGCGCAGGGCAAAAAGAAAGCCGGTCACCCCGCGGTGTCCGACACCACCCGGCCATCGGCCAGGCGAATGGTGCGGTGGGCCCTGGCGGCCAAATCGAGATCATGGGTGACCAGCACCAGTGTGGTGCCCAGAGCGCGGTTGAGATCCACCATCAGCTCGATAATGGTGCTTCCGGTGACGGCGTCGAGGTTCCCGGTAGGTTCGTCGGCAAAGAGGAGCTTGGGTCGGATGCTGAAACCGCGTGCCAGCGCAACCCGCTGCTGCTCGCCGCCGGAGAGCTGTGCCGGATAATGATGCTCCCGGCCGCTCAGACCGACCCGGCCCAGCAGCTCCCTGGCTCGGCTGGCGCCGCCGCTCTCCCCCCGCAGCTCCAGGGGTACTTGTACGTTCTCCTGCGCGGTCAGGGTTGGAATCAGCTGAAACGACTGAAACACAAAACCGATCTTATCGGCTCGCAGCCGGGCCCGCTCGTCCTCACTCAACCCGCCAAGCTCCTGCCCGTCCAGATGCACAGTCCCGCTGGTCGGCCGATCCAGTCCGGCCAACAGTCCCAGCAGTGTCGTTTTCCCACTGCCGGACGGCCCCAGAATAGCCAGGAATTCGCCGGTGGGCAGACTGAACGTGATATCCTTCAGAACCGTGATTTCCCGCTGTCCCGAGCGATACGCGCGGGTGAGCGAATGGCATTGCAGCATGACGTCAGACATTGTCGAATGATACTCAGACACTTGATTGTTTCCGGTTGTTTTGGGGCATTGCTTGCCTGCGACCAGCCCCGCGATGACGCGGCGGCGAGCCCCCCAGTCTCGAGCCGGCTCTCGGCCGCCCCGACCATCCTGTTTCTCGGGACCAGCCTCACGGCCGGGTACGGCATCGATCCGGAGCAGGCCTATCCCGCCGTGATCCAGCAAAAGATCGACGCGGCCGGGCTGAATTTCCGGGTCATCAATGCCGGGGTAAGCGGTGAAACCTCGGCTGGGGCTCGCCGGCGGGTGGAGTGGCTTCTCCAGCAACCGGTCTCCATGCTGGTGCTCGAGACCGGTGCCAACGACGGGCTTCGCGGTCTTCCTCCTGACTCACTGCGGGCCAACATCCAGGCGATCTTCGACCAGGCCCGACGGCTGCAGCCATCGGTGAGGCTGGTGCTGCTGGGGATGCGCATCCCTCCGAACTACGGGCGGGCCTACACCCAGCGATTCGAGGCGGTGTATCCAGAGGTGGCGCGGGCCAACAACGCGACTCTGGTTCCCTTTCTGCTCCAGGGAGTAGGTGGGGTTAGTTCGCTCAACCAGGCAGACGGGATTCACCCCACGGCCGAGGGCCAGCGCCAGATGGCGGAAACGGTCTGGCGGGTGCTCGAGCCGGTTTTAGGGAGGATGGAGAAGTCGGAGAGGAAGTCGTCCTAGGTGCTCCTCAGCGTCTCCCGGAGGGCTTCGACCATGGTGTCGATCTCCTCTTTGGTGTTGTAGTAGTGGGGGGAGACCCGAAGTGCCGAGCTGGCCTGCTTTTCATCCATGTCGATCACCGCATCTTCCCGTTCCGGTGAGCTGGTGTTGATCCCCCGAGCACGCAGCGCGAGCTTCAGGTCCTTGGCATCCCGACCCTGGAACGTCGCGGTTGCTATGGCACAGAGCTGGGGTCCCCGATCGAGCACCCGGACCCCAGGCAAGCCCGCCAACCGCTCTCGCACATATTCCGCCAGCTCGCGCGCGCGGGCGCCGGCCAGCTCGAGACCCACCTCAGTAGCGTAGCGAGCCGCTGCTCCCAGCCCCAGCACCAGGGCGTAGGCAAACTCCCAGGTCTCGAACCGCCGGGCATCAGGAGTCAACACGAAGTGATCGGTCTCGGACCAGGTGGCCCCGTGCATATCAACCAACAGCGGGTGAGCGCCGGACTCGAGCATTCGGTCGGCCACGAACAGAAAGCCCAGACCTCGAGGACCACGAAGGAACTTGCGGGCCGTGGCGGAGAGGAAGTCGCACTGGATCTCCTCCACGTCGATAGGCAGCTGACCTACGGCCTGACAGGCATCGACGAGATAGGGAATGCCAGCATCGCGACAGATCTGGCCCACCGCTTTGACCGGCTGGACCAGACCGGAGTTGGTAGGAATCCAGGTCAGCGCCACCAGGGTGGGACGGCGGCGGCGCACCAGCTTTCTCACCTCGTCCGGGTCGATCCCGCCCTCAGGTGCGTCGGGAGCTCGAACGATCTCGACCCCCCGCCGACGAGCGAGGGAGAGGTACATGATCTGGTTCGAGGCGTAGTCTGACCGGCTGGTCAACACCACATCGCCGGCTTGAAGATCGAAGGCGGTGAGCGCCTGGGCAAAGGCAACGGTGGAGTTCTGGACCAGGGCGATGTTGCTGCCGCCGCACCCGAGTACCCCAGCGAGGGCCTCGTAGCTCGATCGAAGAGCACCAACCTGGCTCTCCGCAGCCTCGTACCCGCCCAGCTCCTGCTCCAGCCGCAGGTGCTCGCTGATTGCATCGCTGACCATTCGGGGCGCCAGCGCTGCGCCGGCGTTGTTCAGGTGAATCACCCCGGCGCAGCCAGGCGTGTCCGCCCGCCAGCGTTCGAGGTCGGGGGCGAGATCGGCTGCGGTTATCGCTGCATCCATGAACCCAGCTCCTCCATTCCTCTTTCCCAGTACTGGCCCAGCCGACTCGCAGCCGTTTGCCGGTCTTGCCGGCGCAATGCCTCGATAATGCGCGAGTGGTGCTGAGTCGACAGGCTGAGCCGCCCGGAGTCCCGAAGGTAGGCTCTCATGTACCTTCGCGGGACCTGCCACAGCGTCGAAATGATGTCGCGCAGCCGGCTGTTGGGACAGTCCTGCAGCAAGGTACGGTGCCACTCCTCCTCCAGTGCCACGATCCGCTCGGCGTCGCCCCGGGTCTGACCCAAGACCCGGTCAATCTCGCCCAGCCCGCGAAGCCGCTCGCCGGGGAACTCCGGCGAGATCTCGAGGGCGAGGACCTCCAAAGCCCTCAGTATGGCTCCAGTTTCCCGCATTTCGGCGGGGTCCAGGCGGCCGACCCAGAAGCCTCGGCCCATGTCGGCTTGGAGGACCCCCTCGCGGGTCAGCTGGAGCAGAGCCTCCCGGACCGGGGTACGACTGACTCCAAGCTGAGTGGCGAGGGTGGTGTCCTTGACCCGAGTGCCGGGCGGGAGGTCGCCCCTATGAACGCTGTCCAGAATGGCTTGATAGACTTGCTCGCGGAGCGGGTGTCGGGTGATCACCGGATCCTCACCGTGAAGTATTCTGTATACAGTATGCAATATCCTCAGCCAATTCCAGTCTAATCACTCCATGCTTCCATAAATAGGAAACCTGACCGGAATAGTGAGGGCCCCGAACCCCGTTCCGGGAGCACGCGCGTAGCGGAGATCCACGACATGCACCAGGTACTCCCCCGGTCCTGTCTGCTCCAGAGACAGCGTGGGGAAGCGAGCCCACCCCATGAACCGCCGAAACGCCAGGATCGAGTCGGCCGAGCTATACGCCGGGTGCTCCGCGGGGCTGCGGCGTGGGTAGCTCACAACCTCGGTGACGTGGGGCCGCCGAAGCCAGTGAAAGGCTCCCACTCGATAGTGATTCTCCTGCTCCACCACGAAGTTTCGTGACACAGGTGTGAGCGGAAGCGGTCCCGCCATGGTGGCCAGCACGGCACCGCCATACCGCGCCCGGATCTCTCGAGCAACCAGCCTTCGGGCAACAAGAGACGAGATCGCCATCGCCGCGATGTAAGCGAGGGCCAAACCCAGAGCCCAGCTCACTGGCGCGGTCGCCTGGCCTTTCTCGCGCATCCGACGAATCCAGGTCCAAGCCAGGCCGCCGCCAAGGATCAGCCACAGCCAGGGATCCACAATGAAGAGCACGTCGCCATAGAACCAGCGGCCAGAGAACGGCATCAGCCACCGCACCCCATAGGTGTTGAGGGTGTCCAGCAGTGGGTGGGAGAGAACCGCGACTGAGGAGAGCAGGAGTAGCTGGCGGGGTTTCACGGCGGGTGGGACACTGCGCCAGGAACCAATCCTTATTTTGGCCACCAGAAGCAGGACGCCGGCCAGCAGTACGGGCAGGATCACCAGGGCAAGCACGCCGTGGGTCCATCCCCGGCGCCACTCCAGGTCCGCCAGCGGGCCGCCGAAGTAGGACAGCACGTCGATATCGGGCAGGTTAGCCCCGATCACCAGTGCCGCCGTGCCGAGCGCCGTTCGCCGGGCCAGACCGCTGCCCGACAGCGCGGCGCCGGCGAGCGTGTGGCAGATCGGATCTATTCCAGCCTCGCGTCCAGCTCGAGTTTGACGTTCCCCTGGAGAGCCGTCGACACCGGGCAACTCTGCTTGGCGCCTTCAGCCGCTTTGGCAAAGGCCGCCTGATCCACCCCCGGAACCTTCCCGCGCACCTCCAGCCGCATCCGGGTGATCTTGAAGCCCTCACCCGCCTTTTCCACCGTACAGGCTGCGCGGGTAGTTATCCGGGTGGCTGGCGTTCCTGCCTTCTCCAGCCCGGCGGACAACGCCATGCTGAGGCAGGCAGCGTGAGCCGCAGCGATGAGCTCTTCGGGGTTGGTCCCCCGGGCTCCTTCGAACCGGGTGGCGAAGGAATAGTCTCCCTCGAAGGCGCCCGATCCGGCCTTGAAATGGCCCCGACCACTTCGGAGCACTCCCTCCCACACTGCCTCTGCGCTGCTGGTCGGCATGATCCTCTCCAGTGCTGAAGTTACGCTGATCAGGTAACCGGTTTGCCGTTGCTGTCGAGGAGCCGGATATCGCCCAGCTTCAGCTCCCTGATGCCCGGCTCGATCTTTGACCGATCACCTACAATTACCCACACGAGCTGATCAGGATGGATGACTTCGCCGGCAACCTGGGTCAGGCTCTGAATCGTCTCGGCCCGGACCTTGTCGGCGAAAGTATCATAGTACCGATCATCCAACCCGAAGCTCACAATTTCGCCGATGGCACCGGCCAGGGCACCCATCGTCTCCCAGGAGCCGGGCAGCGTCAGGGTCAGTGAGGCCTGGGCGCGGGAAAGCTCGGCGGGCTCGATGGGGCGGTCCTTCACGATGCCGCGAAGCTCCTTGCTCAACTCGATGATCGCTTCCTTGGTCTTGTCCGTCTGCACCGGCGAGTAGGCTACGAAGGGACGCTGGCCCCGGGCATCCCGAAAAAAGGTGAACGCGCCATAGGACCAGTGCTTGTCCTCGCGCAAGTTCATGTTGACCCGGGAGCCGAAGTCACCGCCCAGCACGGTGTTGAGAGTTTGAATCGTGACTTCCTGCGGGTTGGCCTTGGGCGGGGCTACATGTCCGGCGATGATAACCGACTGTAAGGAGCCGGGACGATCCATGAGGTAAACCGTGGGTCGCTGCTGCTGGGGGACCGTGGCGATGGACTTGGAAGGCACCGGGCCCGCCTCCCACCCAGTGAACAATCGCTCCAGCTTGGGCTTGATCTCTGACATCGTCGTGGCGCCGACGACCACCATCGT
>Ga0075421_100005350_pt1 | contig 15506 bp, 15 predicted proteins | sample SoiMetdeltSBSDD5_FD_75292 | JGI IMG/M metagenome (GOLD analysis project Ga0075421, IMG submission 75292) | Bulk soil microbial communities from a Populus tree surrounding site in Tennessee, USA - Soil MetaG P. deltoides SBSDD5 | ecosystem: Environmental > Terrestrial > Soil > Tree plantation...
GGCGTCGATACGGTACGCGCGGCGTTCTACCTCACCCTGCGCGGACGGCGCCTGGCCACCTCTCCCGCTCCGGAGCAGCTTCGACTGTTCGCTCCCGGCGCGCACCTCACGCAGGCACCGTATCGGACTCCGGTCCCGCCCTGCGCTTATCGATGAGACTTTGGAGGGGCCGTCGAGGCCCCCTCCGATGACTATCGGCGGTTGAATACTTCGCGGAGAAGGTCGGTCACGCGGGCGGAGGGGTTCGTGCGGATCTTCTTTTCTTCGTCGCCGACCACCTTGAAGAGTCCGTCGAGAGCCCTGCCGACGACGTAGTTGTCGAGGTCGTAGGCTTCGGTGTGGAGGAAAGGAATGGTCTGCGCCCGGCCCAGCAGGTCTTTGTACTGGCGGGTGACGCCGACCTTGCTCATCGATTCCTCGACGATCGGGCGAAAGGCGGTGGTGAGCTCGCCGGTCGTCTTGCCTTTGAAGTATTCGGTCGCGGCCGTGTCGCCGCCGTTCAGGACGTGCCGCGCGTCGTCGATGGTCATGGCGCCGATGGCGTCCCAGAAGATCTGCTTGGCGGCCGGCGCCGCGCGCTCGGCGGCGCGATTCATCCCCAGGACCAGCTCGTCGACCTTGCCGCCGTAGCCGACCGCGCGCAGCCCCGTCTCGAGCGTCTTGAGCTTCTCCGGCAGCAGGATCTTGATCGCGTCGTTCTTGAAGTATCCATCGGTCTTGCCGGTCAGCTTGACGGCGTTGGCGGTGCCGACCTGCAGCGCCTCCTTGAGCGCCTGGCCGATCTTGACGTCGCCGATCGAGCCACTCGAGGACGTCCCGGGAATCCGGTCGGCGCCCGGCAGCTGCTTCAGGATCTCGTCGAGCTGGGCGGACACGGGCTGGACGGGCTGGACGGCGATCAGCGAAACAGCGAGCGCGAGCAGAAAGCGGCGCACGCTAGGAGCCCGCCGCCGCGTCGAGCTGACGCGCGAGACCGGCGGCGTCCGTCACCGGCAGCTCGCAGGCGTAGTTGCGGCAGACGTATGCGGTGGCCCGACCGTCGACGGCGCCGCGATTCTCCAAGATCGGGATGCCCGCCGCCATCTCCGGCCGCGCGTTGATGGCGCCGGCGGTGACCAGATTCGGCAGGTAGCGGTCAAATGCCTCGCGCGCGAGCGGGCCGAGGTCGCTGAGCGCGCGCGGCGCCACCAGGGCCAGCTCGACGCGCGGCCCGAGGTGAAAATCGAGCGCGCACAGGAAGCGGCCGAAGGCCGTCGGGTGACGTCCCATGAGATCGGCCATCGGGCGCAGCGCGGCCAGCGCGCGCTGCTGGTAGCGCGTCTCTCCGGTGAGCTCGGCCAGCCGGAGCAGGGTCTCGATGGCCACCGACGAGCCGCACGGCACCGCGTTGTCATAGAGGTTGCGCGGCCGCACGATGAGCCGCTCGTGGTCGCCGCCGGTGTCGTAGAACCCCTCGATGGCGTCGTCCCAGAACAGCCGCAGCATCTCGTCGGCGAGACCGCGCGCCTCGTCGAGCCACCGCCGATCGAACGTGGCCTCGTAGAGCGCCACCAGGGCCGCCGCCACCATCGCGTAGTCCTCGAGATAGCCCTTGAGGCGCGCCTCGCCGGCCTTCCACGTGCGCATGAGCCGTCCGCTGCGCTGCATCGAGCCGAGCACGAACTCGGCGTTGCGGACGGCGGCGGCCAGATAGTCGGCGCGACCGAGGGCGCGGCCCGCCTCGGCCAGCGCCTGACACATGAGACCGTTCCACGCGGCCAGGACCTTGTCGTCGCGGCCCGGATGGACGCGACGCTCGCGCGCCTCGAACAGCTTGCGGCGCGCGGCCTCGATGCGCGCGGGGTCGGGCTGGCCGGGCACGTAGAGGATCGACCCGCCCTCGAAGTTGGGTCCGCGGTCGACGCCCCAGTAGGCCATGGCCGCGTCGGCCTCGGCGCCGAGCACCGCCCGCATCTCGTCCGGCGTCCACACGAAGAACTTGCCCTCGTGGCCCTCGGAGTCGGCGTCCTGCGCCGAGTAGAAGCCGCCGGCGGCATCGGTCATCTCGCGGAGCACGTAGTCGAGCGTCTCCTCGCAGACGCGACGGCATTCGGGATCGCGGAGGGCCAGCCAGCCGTGCAGGTAGAGGGAGGCGAGCTGGGCGTTGTCGTAGAGCATCTTCTCGAAGTGCGGCACCAGCCACTGCGCGTCCACCGAGTAGCGCGCGAAGCCGCCGCCAAGCTGGTCGTACATCCCGCCGCGCGCCATGTGGACGAGCGTGGTGTGCACCATGCGGCTCGCGTACTCGTTGCGAGTGCGCCGGGCGAAGCGCAGCACGAACTCCCAGATCATCGGCTGCGGAAACTTCGGCGCGCCGCCGAGGCCGCCGCGCTCCTCGTCGAACTGCGACGAGACGCCCTGGTAGGCCGAGAAGAGCACCTCCTCCGTCAGCAGCGACGAGGCGGCGCGGAGGCGCTCCGTCTGGCCGAGGGACTCGGCGATGGCGCGACCCGATTGCTGCACCTCGCCCTGCCGGTTCGTCCACGCCTCCGCGAGCGCCGTCAGCAGCCGTGGAAATCCCGGCAGCCCGTGCCGATCAGTGGGCGGAAAGTAGGTGCCGCCGTAGAACGGCGTGCCGTCAGGCGTGAGGAAGACGGTCATCGGCCAGCCGCCCTGCCCCGTGAGCGACTGCACCGCCTGCATGTAGATGTGGTCGACGTCGGGGCGTTCCTCCCGGTCCACCTTCACGCTGACGAAATGCCGGTTCATCAGCGCCGCCGTGTCGGTGTTCTCGAAGGACTCGCGCTCCATCACGTGACACCAGTGACAGGCGGAGTAGCCGACCGACAGCAAGATGGGCTTGTTCTCCGCGCGCGCCCGGGCGAACGCTTCCTCACCCCACGGATACCAGTCCACGGGGTTGTGCGCGTGCTGGAGCAGATAGGGGCTCGTCTCGCGCGCCAGGCGGTTCTGTCTCATCGGCGGGCGAACGGCAGCTCGCTCACGGTGGCGCCGATGACTCGCGCACCGTCGCGCACCTCGACGCGTGCGCCCGCCTCCGCGTGCTGTCGGCGCACGAAGGCGAGCGCGACGGGGCGCCCGAGCGCCGGCGACTCGGTCGCGCTGGTGACGTGGCCGATGGCGCTGTCGCCCGCCCGGACCTCGGCGCCCGGAGCGGGCGCGGGCCCCGAGTCCAGGATCAGGCCGCGCAGGTGACGGTTCACGTGGCCCCGATCGCGAATGCGCACCACCACTTCCTGGCCCGGATAGCAGCCCTTCGTCTGCGAGAGCAGCGGCTCGAACGGGATCTCGGGGAGGAGCACGGACGCGTCGACGTCGCGGCCATAGCGGGGCGTGCCCGCCTCGATGCGCAGCGTGTCCACCGCCGCCTCTCCGACCGGCCGGGCGCCGGCGCCCAGCACGACGTCACGGACGCGCGCGGCCGCCTCCGCCGGCGCCACGATCCAGACCTCCGGCTCGCCGGTCTCCCCACCGCCCCGGACCAGCCGCACGTCCACGCCGTCGACGGTTCCGGCGACGCTGGACCACGGCGTCTCGGGCGGCGTGGCGCCGGCCAGGCGCTTGGCCAGCGCCGGCGCGTCCGGGCCCGCGAGCAGCGTCAGCGCCCACGCACCGCTCACGTCCTCGAGGACGACCTTCTCGGCGAAGAGGTACTTGTCGAGCATCTCGTAGGTGTCGGCCGCCATGCCCGGCGGCGTGACGAGCAGGAGCCGATCATCGAGCGCCCACACGAGCAGCATGACCTGGACCTTGCCGTGAATGTCGAGCAGCGCGGCCGCACAGCCCTGACCGGGGCCGAGCGCCTTGACGTCGTTGCTCAGCAGCGCGTGGAGGAAGGCGACGCGATCGCGGCCGGTCACCTCGATCACACCGCGATCCGAGCGGTCGATCACGCCGACGCTGGTGCGCACGGCGCGGTACTCGGCGGCAACGTCGCCGTGGTCGAGCGGGAGCGCGGACGCCGTCGGCTCGGGCATGGCCCAATTCTACACGTGCTAGACTGCGCGCCGTGCGGCGACCGGCGCGGCGGGTGATGCAGCGGTTCCAGCGCGCGCTGCTCGCGTGGTACGCGCGGCACGGCCGCGACCTGCCGTGGCGCCGGACGCGCGTCCCCTATCGCGTGCTCGTCTCCGAGATCATGCTGCAGCAGACGCAGGTCGACCGCGTCATCCCCAAGTACCGCCAGTTCCTGCGCGCCTATCCGTCGCTGCGCGCGCTGGCCGCCGCCGACGTCGACGACGTGCGGCGTCTCTGGTACCCGCTCGGCTACAACATCCGTCCCGTACGCCTGCACGCCATCGCGCGCGAGACGGTCGCGCGCTACGGCGGCCGTCTGCCGGACGACGGCGAGGCGCTCCGCGCGCTGCCCGGCATCGGGCGCTACACGGCGGGCGCGCTGCTGTCCTTCGCCTACGGCCGTGACGCGGCGATTCTCGACACGAACGTGCGCCGGGTGCTGGGACGGGTCTTCTTCGGCGCTCGCGCGCGCGTGCACGGCGACCGCCGCTTCTGGGAGCTCGCCGAGCGACTCGTCCCTGCTGGCCGGGGTTACGACTTCAACCAGGCGCTGATGGACTTCGGCGCCACGTGGTGCACGCCGCGCAAGCCGCGCTGCGCGCGCTGTCCGATGCGCGGGTTCTGCGTGAGCTATCCCGCGCCGGTGAACGGCCGTGCGCGCGCTTGAGGGTAAGTCCGCCGTCATCGTGGGCGGCGGCACCGGGATCGGGCGCGCGACGGCGGAGATGTTCGCGGCCGAAGGGGCGCGCGTCGTCGTCTTCGGCCGCCGCGCGGCGCCCCTGGCGGAGACGGCGGCGGCCATCCGCGCCCGCGGTGGCACCGTCGTGGAGGCGCCGGGCGATATCGTCGACGACGCCGACGTCGCGCGCCTCGTGGAGACGGCCGTGCGCGCCCACGGCGGCCTCGATGTCCTCGTGAACGCGGCGGCCGTGCGCGGTCCCAAGCGGCTCGAGGACATCACGCCGGCCGAGTTCGCGGAGTCGCTGCGCATCAACCTGGTCGGCGCGTTCGCGGTGACGCGGGCGGCGGTGGCGCCCATGCGCCTGCGCGGCGGCGGCAGCATCGTGCACATCGGGTCCGCCCTCGGCGCCGTCGCCACGCGCGACTTCGCGCCCTACATCGCGGCCAAGGGCGGGCTCAGCGCGCTTGCGCGCGCGGCGGCCGTCGAGCTCGTCGGCGACGGCATCCGCGTCAACGTGGTGGCGCCGGGCACCATCGACACCGACCTCGGCGCCGGCATCTCCGACTTCCGCAAGCGCATGATCGAGCGCCGCATTCCCATCGGCCGCGCGGGTCACGTCGACGACGTGGCGGGCGCGTGCCTCTATCTCGCCTCCGACGCCGCCCGCTACGTGACCGGCACCGTGCTCGCCGTCGACGGCGGCTGGACGGCCTCCTGACGTGCCGCTCGTCATCGAGGTGACGGCCGCTCTCATCCGCGACACCGATGGTCGCTACCTGATCACCCAGCGACGGGTGGGCAGTCACCTCGAGGGGCTGTGGGAGTTTCCGGGCGGCAAGCTCGAAGCCGGCGAGACGCCAGAGGTGGGCCTCCGCCGCGAGCTCGCCGAAGAGCTGACCGCGACGTTCGACGTGGGCGCGCTCGTCGAGACGATCCACTGGGAGTATCCGGACCGCACCATCGTGCTGCGCTTCTACGACTGCCGTCATCGCCACGGGCCGATCGAGCCGCGCGAGGGCCAGGCCATGGCCTGGGTGGCCCCCGAGCGGCTCGGCGACTATCAGTTCCCTCCGGCGGACTTCTCGCTAATTCAAAGACTTAAGTCGCGCTAGATCCGCTCCCACATGAAGTGGCGCCGGTTCTTCGTGTAGGGGCGCACCTGTGCCGGCCAGCGCCCCTTCTCCACGGCCGCCGACCACGCGGGGGTCACCAGCACCTCGGGGCTCTCGATCTCGTAGAGGGCCGTGTACGCCGGCTCGCCTTCGATGACGATCTTCTTGCGCTCGCCGCCGATGAACATCTCGAGCTCGCGCCGCTTGAAGCGCGCGACCGAGATCACGCCCGGCACCGTGAGCAGCGAGGGCACGTGCTCCTTGTCGTAGACCTCGTTGAAGATGGCGTCCTTGCCCGCCTCCACATCCATGGCGGCCGTGAACAGATAGCGGCTCTGTAGCGGCATCGCGCACCTCCTGGCTAGGGTCAGTACCAGATTTCCATGCGCAGCCCGCGCGCATCGCGCGGGGGACGCGGCGGCAGCCGCACGCCCACACCGCGCGCGACGCGCGCCGCGCTCCAGCAGACGGCAAACGCGTCGAGCACGTCGTCGACGGCGGCGCCGCGCGGACGGGCGGCCAGCGCGCGGTCGACGCCCGGATAGACGCCGCGCAGCAGGGCCGCGCGGCGCGCGCGACCCGTCGCGCACGACTTGGCCCAGGCGAGCCCGGCCGGCGCCTCCGCGAGCGCGCGGAAGGCGAGCTCGGGATGGACCTCGCGCACCCGCGCCGCCGCGGCGCCCGCGCGTCTCAGGACCGCGTCGACCTCGCGCATCTTGAGAAAGAGGTTGAAGCACTGGAGCGAGAGGCCGAGCCCGCCCGCCGAGCTGGCACGGTTGGCGGCCAGGGCGGCGGTGTAGGTGGTCTGTCGCAGGGCGGCACGGACGGGCGGGCTGAACACCGAGCACGCCCGGGGCGATCCGAGGAGCCCGCGGGCCCGGCGGTCGCACTCGCGGCCGCCGGGCTCCGCACGGTCGAGGAAGCCGATCGGCATGTCGACGCCGATCACGCGCGCCTGGGCGGCGACGTCCAGCACGTCAGCGAAGCGCGGAACCACATGCAGGGCCGCCTCGACGCCGCGCGCGACGACCACCACCCAGCCGGCGCGACAGCCGTCGACACCGGCCACCGGCACCGTCACCGCGGCCCTAGGCGCGACGCGGCGACTGGCCGGCCACGAGGCCGCCGTGGACCAGCGTGACCAGCGAGACGATGTCGAAGACCGGCCGCCCGGTCTCGCGCTGGATGTCCGCGGCGTACGGCGGCATGTTGGTGCACTCGAGCACGATGGCGCCCACGTCGGGATGCTCGCTCACCAGACGCCGCGCCACCCGCACGTGCTCCTCGCGGGCGAGGTCCACGTCGAGCTCCAGCTCGTTGTCGAGCAGCACGCGCGTGAACTCCTTCTCGGTCTCCATTCCGGCGACGGCCAGCGGCACGTCGGCGCCGATGCCGGCGCCCCGCAGGTGCTCGACGGTCAAGGTGCCGGCGTTGACGGTCATGAGGCCGACGCGGCGACCGGCCGGGAGCATCCGGTGCACGAGCGGCACCAGCAGAAGGCTGGAGGTGAACACCGGCACGCTGACGGCGCGCGCGAGCTCGTCCTGGTACTTGATCAGGAAGCCGCAGTTGGTGGTGATGGCGCCGACGCCCTCGCGCTCGAGCGCGCGGGCGCCGTCGATGAACGCGGGCAGCAGCCCCTCGGCGCCACGCCGCACCACGAGGTCGGGATCGGCGCCGCTCACCCGGTGGTAGCGCACGGGAAACGGAAACGTGGTGGCGTTCCCCATGTCGCCGGTGATCCGCGGAAACCGCGTGTCGAGCATGAGGATGCCGACCGTGAAGCCGTACTGGTTGAAGCCGCCGCGCACGCGCCCCGACGTCATCGTCCGTTACTCTACGACGAAAGAGGCGCCGCCGTCGCGTGGTGTACACTTTGCCCACTCATGTCCGTCCTCACCGAGGCCATCGCTGTCCGTAATCTCTCGAAGTCCTACGCGACGCGCGACGGCCACGTGACGGCCCTCGATCGCACCAGCTTCGCCATCGCCGAGCGCGAGTTCGTGGCCGTGGTCGGCCCCTCGGGCTGCGGCAAGTCCACGCTCCTCAAGATCCTGGCCGGCATCCTGGCCGCCTCCAGCGGGGAGGCGCGGCTGCGCGGCACGCTGATCGCCGGCCCGCGCCGGGACATCGGCATCGTCTTCCAGTCGCCGGTGCTGTTCCCGTGGCGGACGGTGCTCGACAACGTCCTCCTCCCCATCGACGTCCAGCGCCTCGACCGCGCCCGGCACGAGCAGGTGGGCCTCGAGCTGCTCGCGCTGGTGGGCCTCCACGGCTTCGAGCGTCGCTATCCGTGGGAGCTCTCGGGCGGAATGCAGCAGCGGGTGGCCATCACGCGCGCGCTCGTCCACGATCCGGCCATGTTGCTCATGGACGAGCCGTTCGGCGCCCTCGACGCCATGACCCGCGAGCACATGAACCTCGAGCTGCAGCGCATCTGGCTGGAGCGGCGCAAGACCGTGCTCTTCATCACCCACTCGATCCCCGAAGCCGTCTTCCTCGGGGACCGCGTGCTGGTGATGACTCCCCGCCCGGGCCGGCTGATGGACGACGTCCGCGTGGCGCTGCCGCGGCCGCGCTCGCTCGAGGTGATGAACACCCCGGAGTTCGGCGCGCACGTGCGCCACATCCGCGAGCTCTTCAACGTGCGGGGAGGCATCGGATGAGGAACACGCGGAACGTGGTGCTGACGATCGTGCTGTTCGTCCTGAGCATCGGGGCCTGGGAAGGCGTGGTCCGCGGATTCGACATTCCGTCGTTCATCCTGCCGCCGCCCTCACAGGTCGGCGTCGCCCTCTACCGGGGCTTTGCGTCCGGGCTGTACATGCAGCATCTCGGCTACACGCTCCTGGAGACGCTGCTCGGCTTCGTGGTCGGCTCCCTGCTCGGCTTCTTCCTGGGCACCGCGGTGGCGATGAACCGCTACGTGGAGTTCTTCTTCTATCCCTACATCGTCATGTTCCAGTCGCTGCCCAAGGTGGCCCTGGCTCCCCTCATCGTCGTCTGGTTCGGGCTCGGCCTCACGTCCAAGGTGATCAACGCGGCACTGGTGGCGTTCTTCCCGCTGCTCGTCAACACCATGGTCGGGCTGAAGTCGGCGGACGAGGACCGCGTGAGCCTCATGCGCTCGCTGGCCGCCAGCGACCACCAGATCTTCTGGATGCTGCGACTGCCGAACGCCCTGCCCTTCGTCATGGCCGGCCTCGACGTGGCCATGATCTTCGCCCTCATCGGAGCCATCGTGGCCGAGTTCGTGGGCGCGCAGCGCGGCATCGGCATGCTGATCCAGTCGATGAACTTCAACATGGACGTGTCCGGACAGTTCTCGCTCCTGCTCGTGCTCTCCGTCGTCGGTCTGATTCTGAACCGCTGCATCGGGCTGATCCGCCGGCGCGTCATGTTCTGGGATCCGTCCGAGAAACAGGTGCTCGAAACCTCACCGGAAGAAGCCGCCCCGGTCGCCGCCGGCCGTGGCGTCGCCGCAACCGCCAAGGAAGGGGCTCGCTCATGAAGCGCTCGCTCGCGATCGCGTGCGCGCTGGCCGTCGCCGGCGCGCTCTTCACCACCGCTCCCGCCCCGGCGCAGTCCAAGGTCCGCGTCGGCTGGTGCGCCAAGACCGTCTCGTCTGCCACCACGCCGTTCGCGGTGGCGACGAAGCTGGGCTGGTACAAGGCCGAGGGCCTCGACGTCGAGCTGGTTCCGCTCGCGGGATCCTCCGCGTGCACGCAGGCGGTGGTCACCAAGGAAGTCCCCTACGCCCTGCCGAGCGTGGAGCCGCTGGCCATCGCCCGCGCGCAGGGCATCAACGCCAAGATCTACTACACGGCGTACCAGGGGAACATCTACGGCATCGCGGTGCCGGCCGACAGCCCCGTGCAGAAGATCGCCGACCTCAAGGGCAAGACGATCGGGGTGATCTCGATGGGCTCCGCCGGCGTCCCCGTGGCCAAGGCCCTCGTGGCCACCGCCGGTCTCAATCCCGACTCGGACGTCACCATCGTGGTCGCCGGCGAGGGCGCGCAGACGGCGGCCATGGTGCGCGGCAAGCAGGTCGACGCCCTCAGCCAGTTCGATACCCAGTACGCGATGGTCGAGAACGCCGGCGTGAGGCTGAGGCTCCTCGACACCAAGGAGATCGATCGCTATCCGGCCAACGGGCTTCTCGCGCTGGACGAGACGCTGAAGTCGCGTCGGAAGGAAGCGGTGGCGCTGGCGAAGGGCTACGCGATGGGCACCGTCTTCGCCATCGCCAATCCCGAGGCCGCCGTCAAGATTCTCTACGAGGTCTTCCCGCAAACGAAGCCCACCGGCAAGGACGAGGCCACGGCCATTCGCGACGACGTGAAGGTGCTGAACGCCCGGATCGTGAACTGGAAGCTGGAAAAGGCCGGCGTCAAGCGCTGGGGCGAGAACTCCGAGGCCAACTACGCCGCCTACGCGGAGTTCCTGCACAAGTACGGGATCATCAAGCAGCCGGTGAAGGCCGCGGAGCTGATCACCAACGACCTCATCGCCGACATCAACAAGTTCGACGCGGCCAAGGTGACGGCGGAGGCGAAGGGCTACAAGTAGCCGACTCGGTGGCGGCGCGACCACAGCAGGAAGACGAGCAGCGTGTAGAGCTTCTTGCGGTGGTCGTGGCTTCCCGCCTGGTGCTCGTCCACGAGCCGCTGGACCGCTTCGGGCCGGAAGAGCCCGGCCCGCTTCAGCGCCGCCGGCGCGCACACGTCGCGCAGCACCGTGGCCAGCTCGCCGCGGAACCATCGACCGAGCGGTATACCGAAGCCCTTCTTCCGGCGCCGGAGGACGGCCGCCGGAACGCGCCCGCGCATCACGCGCTTGAGGATGTGCTTGGTCCGGAAGCCCTTGAGCTTCATGCGGGGCGGCAGCAGCGCCGCCACCTCGACCACGCGGTGGTCCAGCAGCGGCACGCGGACCTCGAGCGAGCACGCCATCGACGCGCGATCGACCTTCTGCAGCACCCCCTCCGCCAGGTAGCCCTTCAGGTCGAGGTACATGACCTGCTCGAGCCACGGCGACGACGACACGGCCTCCGCCAGGCGATGCACGGCCGCGTACGAGGGCGCCGCCGCCAGCCGCGCGAGCGTGTCGGAGGTCAGCAGCGCACGCTGCTCGTCGGGCGCGAAGGCGCCCATCCAGGTGGCGTGCCGGTCCACGGTGTCTTGCATCGCGCCGGCCACGAAGCGCTTGAGTCGGAAGTCGAGGCTGAAGTCGTCGTGCGACACCGGCAGCCGATCGACGACGGCACGGGCCGCGCTCCGCAGGAGTCCCGGCGCCCGCTGCCACAGGCGCGCGAGCTTGTGCGCCGGGTACGTCGGGTATCCGGCGAAGAGCTCGTCGCCGCCGTCGCCCGACAGCGCCACCGCGATGGACCGCCGGGCGAAGCGCGCGAGCAGGTGCGTCGGCAGGATGGAGGCGTCGCCGAGCGGCTCGTCGACCAGGTCGGCGAGTCCGTCCACGAGGTCGAGCGCGTCGCGGGGGCCGACGACGAGCTCGTGGTGCTCGGTGCCGAGCGCCTCGGCGGTGGCGCGCGCGTGTGCGGACTCGTCGAACGAGCGATCCTCCCAGCCGAGCGAGAACGTCCGGAGCCGGCTCGTCGTGTAGCCGCGGGCGATGGCGGCCACCGTCGCCGAGTCGAGTCCCCCCGAGAGCAGAACGCCGAGCGGCACGTCGGCGACGAGGTGCTGGCGCACCGAGATGTCGAGGGCGGCCGCCAGGTGGGCGACGCCCATGATCTCGTCCGGCGGGCCAGCGCCGTAGCGGACGTCCCACCAGCGCTCGACCTTCGCCTCGCCGCCCGCGTAGACGAGACGGTGGCCGGGCGGCAGCTTGCGGACGGCGCGCAGCATCGACTGCGGCGCCGGGATCCACTCGTGGGCGAGATAGGCCGACAGCGCGTCGACGTCGAGCTCGCGTGAGATGGCCGGGTGGGCGAGCATCGCCTTGAGCTCGGAGGCGAAGACGATCTGGTCGGGCAGCAGCGCGTAGTAGAGCGGCTTCACGCCCAGCCGATCGCGCGCCAGCACCAGCGTCTGCGTCGGCTCGTGCCAGACGGCGAGCGCGAACATCCCTTCCAAATCCTCGAGGGAGTCGCGGCCGCGCGCCTCCCACGCGTGCACGATCGACTCCGTGTCCGAGCGCGTGCGAAAAACGTGGCCCTGGGCGGCCAGGCGGCGCCCCAGCTCCCGATGGTTGTAGATCTCGCCGTTGACGACGACCCAGACCGAGCCGTCTTCACCGGTCATCGGCTGATGTCCCGTCTCGACGTCGATGATGGCGAGGCGGCGGATGCCCAGGCCGGCGGGGCCGCGCACGACGAACCCGGCGTCGTCGGGACCGCGATGGACGAGCCGCTCGGCCATCGCCTCGAGAACCGCCTGATCGGGCCGCCGGTCGGCGCGCGTCAGGACGTTGCCGACGATGCCGCACACGGGGCTACTCTAGCACCGCGCCTTGAAACACCCCCGGGACCGGGCTAGGCTAGGCCACTTTTGCCCGCTCGTACCGGAGGATTCCCGCATGCGACTCGGCTTCCTGCTGGCGCTCGTCATCTCCCTCGCCACCGTCGTCCCCGCGGGCGCGCAGAAGACGGCGAGCCTCGGCAGCAACCCGCCCGGAACCGCCTTCTACGCGGTGGCGAGCGGCCTCAGCAAGGTGGTCAGCGACGCCGGCGCCGTGAAGCTCACCGTGCAGCCTTACTCCGGCTCCAGCACCTTCCTGCCCATGCTCGAGAGCGGCGAGCTCGAGTTCGGCGTCAACAACGCGGTGGACATGGCGCTGGCCCTTCGCGGCCCGAGCTTCAAGATCGGCGGCCGCAATCCCTTTCCGCACACGCCGGGCGGCCGCCTCGTCATCAACGGCTCGCCGTTCCTGGTGGGCCTGCTCGTCCGCAAGGACTCGCCCATCAAGAGCGTCTACGACGTGAAGGGCAAGCGGATGACGGGCGAGTATCCCGCGCATCTCGCCGTCTGGTACAACATGTTCGGCCATCTCGCGAGCGCCGGCCTCGGCTGGAGCGACGTGAAGGTGATTCCGGTGCCCGCCGTCAACGAGGGCGTGGACGCGCTGGTCCAGGGCCGCGCGGACGTCACCGAGCATGCCCTCAACTCCGCCAAGGTCCGCGAGGCGGACGCCGCCGTGGGTGTCCGTCACGTCTCCATCGACTGCTCGCCCGCCGGTGAGAAGCGCCTGCGCGGGGCCGTGCCCGGCTACTATCCGCGCATCGTGAAGGGCGGCACCGCGGCCGGCGTGATCGAGGACACCTGCTTCATCGCCTACGACCTCTACCTCACCGCCGGCAAGACGGTGCCCGACGCGCTCGTCGAGAGCACGCTGAAGTCCATCTGGGACAACATCGACAAGCTACCCGCGATGCACCCGATGTTCGCCGAATGGACGCGCGAGCGCGCGGTGACCACCGAGATGACGATCCCTTACCATCCGGCGGCCGTGCGCTTCTACAAGGAGCGCGGGGCGTGGAAGCCGGAGCACGAGGCGCTCCAGCAGAAGCTCCTCTCGCCGAAACCGTAGGGGCATGACCGAAGCGATCGTGAAGTTCCGCAGCCTCGCCGGCCCCGCGCGCGCCGTCGAGCGCGGTCTGCTCCTGACCCTCACCGTGGTGGGCGGTCTCTGGGCCACGCAGGTCCACCACTATCTGCCCTTCGCGTTCTTCAACGAGCAGTACCTCGGCGTCTTCCTGGGCCTGGGCCTGGCGCCGGTGTTCCTGGCCACGCCGGCCTCGCCGCGCGCGCCGCAGACGCGCGTGCCCTGGTACGACTGGCTGCTGGCGGCGGGCGCGCTCGCCGCCGGCGCCTACGTCGCCTTCCTGTACCCGACCATTGCCTACACGCTCGGCATCATCACGTGGGACAAGCTCGCGCTGGGCGTCATCGCGGTGGTGGTGGCGCTCGAGGCGGTGCGGCGGCTGGCAGGGTGGGCGCTGATGTGGATCGCCGTCGCCTGCCTGCTCTACGCGAAGTTCACGTGGCTCTTTCCCGGGCTCTTCAACGCACGCGGCTCGAGCTGGCAGCGGATCGCCGTTTACCTCTACCTGGACACCAACGGCATCCTCGGCGTTCCGCTCGCCGTGACCGCCACCATCGTCGTCGCCTACATCTTCTTCGGCCAGGCGCTCTACGCCGTGGGCGGCGACAAGTTCCTCACCGACATCGCGCTGATCGCCATGGGCCGCTTCCGCGGCGGCGCCGCCAAGATGTCGGTGGTGTCGTCCAGCCTCTACGGCACCGTCTCGGGCAGCGCGGTGGCCAACGTGGTGGTGGACGGCGCCATCACCATTCCCATGATGAAGCGCTCCGGCTATCCGTCGCATCTGGCGGCGGCCATCGAGGCCGTGTCGTCCAACGGCGGCCAGATCATGCCACCCGTCATGGGGGCCGCCGCCTTCCTCATCGCCGAGTACCTGTCGATCCCATACGGAGAAGTCGCGCTGGCGGCCGCGTTGCCGGCCGCCCTCTATTACCTGGCGCTGCTCGTCCAGGTGGATCTCGAGGCCGCCAAGCTCGGCCTCGCCGGGCTGCCGCGCAGTGAGGCGCCGAGGCTCGGCGTGGTGATGCGCCGCGGCTGGGTGTTCCTGGCTCCCCTCGGAGTGCTGGTGTGGACGCTGATCCTGTCGAACTGGGAGGCGGGCAAGGCCGGCATGCTCGCGGTGGCGGTGACGTTCGCGGTGGGCATGCTGCAGAAGGAGACGCGCCCGGGCTGGCGCGAGATCGTGGCCGCGCTCGAGGGCACGGGCCGGACGATGCTCGACCTCGTGGCCATCACGGCGCTGGCCGGCATCGTGATCGGAACGTTTCAGCTCTCCGGCTTCACGTCGAAGCTGCCCATGCTGCTCACCAGCGCCGCCGCCGGCAATCTCTTCGTGCTGCTGGTGCTCACCGCCATCGTCAGCATCCTGCTCGGCATGTCGCTCCCCACGACCGTGGTGTACGTGACGCTCGCCGTCCTCGTCGGGCCCGCGCTCACCCAGATGGGCGTCCACCCGCTGGCCGCCCACCTGTTCCTGTTCTACTTCGGCATGCTGTCGCTCATCACGCCGCCGGACTGCCTGGCCACCTACGCGGCGGCGGCCATCGCCAAGGCGGATTTCTGGAAGACCGGCTGGACGGGCATGCGGCTCGGGATCGTCGCGTACATCGTCCCGTTCGTGTTCGTGTATCATCCCGCGCTGATCTTCAAGGGCTCGTGGGGCGAGATCGTCGTGAGCGCGGCCACGGCCGCCGTCGGCGTCTATCTGCTCGGCGTCGGCTGCGTCGGCTGGCTCATGCGAAGGCTGAGCTGGGCGCGCCGTGCGTGGGCGGTGGCGGCGGCCACGCTGCTGATCATGCCGCCGTTCCCCTGGCTGCCCGAGCTGGCGGGTGACGCGCTGGGGATCGCGCTCGGCGGCGCGCTGGTCTTCACGGAGTGGTCGGCTACGGCGCGGAGCGCGCCCGAGGCGCTCGCGCATTCGAGGAACCCATGACCAAGAAAGTCGCCGTCGAGTCCACCGCCGAGGCCTATCTGGAGCTGCTCGCCGCGCGGGGCGTCGAATACCTCTTCGCCAACGCGGGGACGGACTTCGCGCCGCTGATCGAGGCCTACGCCAAGCGCACGGCCCAGGGGCAGCCGCTGCCGCGGCCGCTCACCGTGCCCCACGAGGTCACCGCGGTTGCGATGGC
>Ga0075421_100005352_pt1 | contig 15502 bp, 11 predicted proteins | sample SoiMetdeltSBSDD5_FD_75292 | JGI IMG/M metagenome (GOLD analysis project Ga0075421, IMG submission 75292) | Bulk soil microbial communities from a Populus tree surrounding site in Tennessee, USA - Soil MetaG P. deltoides SBSDD5 | ecosystem: Environmental > Terrestrial > Soil > Tree plantation...
GCCGGCAGCAACGAAATCAAACGAACGCTGCAACACATCCGACGCGACCGAACCCGAGCACTCGACCTCATCGGCCTCACATGACTACATCAACCATGACTTTGCAATTGCGCTGAGGCCACCCCGCTGGACCTGTGGGACGGCGAAGCGCCCGACGGCAGCCTCGACAGCGCCTCGCCGACGCTGAGCCGGTTGCAGCCGGGCGAGCAGTTCGCCTACCTGTTCGATTTCGGCGCTGACTGGGTTCATCTGTGCACGTCGCCGGCCGGCGCATCGACCCGTTGGACACCCTCGGCGTCGCGCCATCCGAACCAGCGCCCTACTCCGGCTGGGGTGACCTGCCTGACCAGTACGAGCGACGGTGGGACGGCGACGACGGCGAGTCTTCGCCACCGAAACGCCCGGCCCGGCTTCTGGCCGACCTACCGCCCCTGCTGCCCTGGTGGGGCCCACGCCAACGCGGAGCGTAACGACCACCGGCACCCGATCCGTACGACGACCTGTGCAAGATCAGCTGTACCTGGCCGTGCACATCAACCCGTACCCCCACAGCGTTCGGCATACTTCTCGTTGATCGGCTCTCCGAGATCGTCGAATTCCAGGACGTTGGCGAAGATGGCGAAGCAGGTCTCCATCTGGGAGGGCGAGTCCCTCATCTCTTCCCAGTAGTTGATGCCTTCCAGCGCCGGGTGGCCGACCGAGCCACGCGCGACCCAACCGGCGAAGCGGCGGATCGCTCCTGACGCACCTTGACTGAGGTGGGAAGACATGCGCGCAACTTATCGTGCCGTCGCTACGCGTTGCCACGGTACAGCGCCCTCAACTCGGGTAAGACCGGACGCCGCGCGAGCTCTCCGCTGCACGCTCTCCGCGGCAGTTCCGCGTGAAGCGCAGCACGCGGAACGTGGCTATGAGCGGATGTCGGCAATGATGAGGCGTTCGGTTCGGTCGGAAGCGGGTGATGATGAGGCAACCAACACTGTTCCTGACTGTGGGACTCCCATGCACCGGGAAGACCACTGCCGCTCGGCGCATCGAGATCGAGCAGGAAGCACTTCGTCTCACGAAGGACGAATGGGTGAAGGCTCTCTACGGCCACGAGAATCCGCCATCGGCTGGGGACGTGATCGAAGGACGGCTCATCCAGATCGGGCTGCGCGCCCTTGAACTGGGCAACAACGTCGTGATCGACTACGGCCTCTGGAGTCGAGACGAGCGCTCCGCTCTACGCCAGGCAGCAGCAGACCTAGGCGCGATGGTGGAGATGCGCTACTTCGAACTCATCCGAGCCGAGCAGCGGAGACGACTTGATCAGCGCCAAGCCGAAGCGCCACACACGACTTGGCCTATATCCGACGAGGAACTCGCCGAGTGGGCTGCCAACATCGAGATCCCAACGCGAGGCGAACTCGACGGCAGTGAACCCATTGATGACCCACCGGCTGGATTCGCGACATGGGACGAGTGGCGCGGACGCCGCTGGCCGCCATCGGTCTCCTGACGCCTGCTCCTCGCAGCGCTGCCACGACCGCTCATCGGCCATGAGATCCGGATACTTGGCCCTGCCGCCCGACGACGAGCGCCAGGTGGACCGCAGGATGCCAGACGCTCGTCGCGGGATTTTGAACGGGCTACATTCGGCGCGTTCGCACCGCCGGTACGGTCACAATCGGGCCGTGAGCTGCCGGAATTGACAGGAATGCGGTTCGGATTCTGCCACGTATGGTCCACCGGTTCGAGCGTGGCGACGCGCTCCACTCCGCCCTTCGTTGTCAACGAAGCGACCAGCTGCCGCTAATTCCACAATGTCATCGCAGCCGGGCATCGGTTCCTATGTTCGGCGGCTACCGTCCAGGTTTCGATCCTGGGCGACGTTCATGGCCAGACCGATCTTGGTCAAGCCGCCCGTAGGCGCACGGCTGTGACGAGCTTGACCAGTGTTCGAGTGGCGTTAGTGCGGCTCTGGTGCGACGTCGCATGCCAACTGTACGGCCCAAGGTCCCTCTCAATTGGGAACCGTCCGCTGACGGTTTCGCGATCGGCGTCGCTGCGCGTCGGTCCACTTGAGAGTATGCCGAACTTTGATGTACGCGTGCAGCGATAGCGTCGGATGGTGGCGACACTTCTACCGCATGGAGGCGGATGTGGTGCTCTGGTCCATCGGGTGGTGGATCAGATCTGAGAAACACCTTGGTCGTGCGGGGTTTCGTGCTTCAGTGCTTGGTGCAGGATGGGGTTGGGGATGTCGAGAGCTATCGCGCGGGCTCGCGTTATCTGCATCGGGTCGCCGGTCCGGCTGCGGTGGATCAGCGCGCGCACCATTAGTTCTCGCATCGCTCCCGCCCCGGCGAGCTGTTCGAGCTCGTCAACCAGGCCGATGCTTTCCGGTTGTCCTAGCGTGAGGTCGGCGGCGAGGTCGAGGAGGCGGGCTCGCATCCACGTGTACCAGGGTTCGGCGGCTAGGCCGGTGCGGCACCAGGTGAGCGCGTCGCGGCCTTCCCGACGGGCAAGCACCCCGTGGGCGTGGGTGACAGCCGCGACCCAGCACTGGTCGGCGGATTCGGTCGCTTGGATCCAGGCGTATTCGAGCAGGTCGCGGGCGGTCGTGTTGTCGTCGAGGGCGACGGCCGCTTCCGCGCGCAGGGCTTGCGGGAACGGGGCGAACGCGGTCCACCGTTCGGCCTGGATGATTGCCAGCGCGTCATCGAGCACGAGCGCGGCCTGAGACGCTTCTCCGCGCAGGAGGTGGACGCGTCCTAGCATCGCTTCTGACCAGGCGACCTGTCTTCGGTCGCCGGTACTACGCGCGGCGTCGAGCGAGGTTGCGAGTGCGTGTGAGGCCGCGTCGTAGTCCCCGCTGTCGCTGAGGCTCATGCCGCGTACGCCGAGGATGCGGGAGTTCTCGGCCGTCGAAGGGCCCCACTGCTCGGCTTGGCTGAGCCAGTGTTCCACTTCCGCGCGGTGGCCCTTCTGGACTGCGAGGAAGGCGAGTTCGCGGCAGGCCGCTGCGCCGACGGTGGTGTCGGCGCAGCGCTCGGCGTTCGCGCGGGCCTCGTGAAGGAGGGTGACCACTTCACCCCCGCGTCCGCCTTGGGTATGGATCAGCGCGGACGCGAGTGCGAGCCGGGCTCGTGCGGACAGGTGGGGTTCGTCATCGCGTGCCCCGGCGACGGCCCGCCGCAGCTGGTCGATCCCGGCGGCCGCGGCGCCTGCCGACAGTGACGCGTCTGCGAGATCAAGCAGGGATCGGATGGCCGCGGCGCTGACCGGTGCGCCGGTGGACGCTGTCGTGGCGGCGTTGGCTATCGCGGCGGGCAGGGCGGTCCCGAGCTCTCGCCGGTAGACGTCGGCGCATCGGGCGATGTAGGCGCGTGCGCTGGCGGGATCTCCGGCCCGCATCAGGCTCGATACGATCACGGCGTGTAGGTCGGTGTTGAACGGGTCGCTTTCGACCGCGCGTGCCGCGATCTGGGCCGCGGTCTCGGGTTCGCCGTGTGCCAGCAGCTCGACGGACCACCGGTAGGCGATGGCCCGGCTGTCGGCGGCGAGGCGGCGCCGCTCCATCGCGAGCCAGGTGTCGAAGGCGGGGGAGTCGTCGAATGTGAGCCCTTCGAGCAGTTCGCCGTGGGGTGGGCCATCCTCTGTGGCGTGGACGGCTGCGGCGAGGTCGGCGATATCTATCGAGACCTGCGCCGACAGGTCGAGGGTGAGCGGGTCGCCGCCGATGGTTACGGTTCCGTCCAGCGTCCGGCGGATTTCGGCCAGGTTCCATCGCAGCGCGCCGCGCGGGTCGTCGGCGCGTTCGAACAGCAGGGAGACGAGGCGTTGCCGGCTGGGCGGGCGTTGGGCGAGGACGAGGAAGGCGAGCAAGCCCCACGCCTTACGCCCGCGCGGCCCGTTGAGGATGGTGCCGTTGCGTATGACGCGGGGCGGGCCGAGCAGGTGTACTGCGGTGCTCATCGGTGCTGTGGGTCTGGCGGGCGGGCGGGTGAACGGCCGTAGGTCACCGCTTCGTGCACCTCGGTCGGTGTGCTGGTCAGCAGCTGCCAGTCGGGGGAGGCACCGAGCGCGTCGTTGACGGTGGAGAAGGCGATGCGAAGGCCTATGTAGGTGGTGATGGCGAGGATTTGCGCGTCGCTGTATCCGGCGTCGCGTAGTTTCTGGACGTCGCTGGCGCTGATGGCGTTGGGGTCGCGGATGACGGCGCGGGCCCAGGCGGCCAGTGCCCGTTCGCGTTCGTCCAGAAGGCTGTCGTCGCCGGTGAGTACGCCGACGCTGAGGGCCCGCGTGGTGGCGGCGGCCAGCTTGCGGCCCCACGCCAGGGAGCAGTAGGAGTCGGTGAGGGTTGACGCGGTCGCGGTGACCAGGATGCCGCGATCACGGATCGACAGGCCCGCCGTCCTCGTCACGTGCCCGAGCGTCTGGAACAGCCTTTCGAACGCTTCGGGATCGTTCGCCCACAACCTTGAGACGTTCATGACGTATCCGAGTTCGCTGAGGTCGGCGTCGTATATCGCGCGTGCCCGGGTGTCGAGGGCAACCGGTTCCGCCAGGAATGACGGACCATGGGTTTCGGGTATCGGTGCGTGGGCGACGAGGCCAGCGAGGTCGATCTCGGCTCGCAACGGCAGACCGTCGCGCAGGTGCGCTTCGGCTAGCTGCGTGGCGTCCTGTAGGAACCGTGCCTCGCCGACCGCTTCGATCGCCTCATAGCCAGGACCTGTCGCCGCGATGGCTCGGGCGAACGCCTCGGGGTCGGCGAACTCCCACACGAGCGGCACCGCTATCCGCTCGATGCGCTCGAACCCGTGGCGGGCCAGCAGGTTTTCGCCCACACCGGGCTTGCCGAGGCTGTTCATGGCCGCCTGGTGGGCGACCTTCGACTCGTTCGCCCACCGGAACGGCTGCAACGCCCACGCTCCCGGCGAGGCTTTGATGTGGCCCCAGACCGTGAGGCCGAGCATTCCGCCGGGACGCAGCACGCGACGTACCTCGTCCAGCGCCTCCGGCGTCGTGCCCCAGATGCCGCGGAAGCTGGTCGCGACGTCGAAGGTCCCGTCCGGCCAGGGCAGTGCTCGCATGTCGCCGACCCGCAGGTCCGCCGCAGGCGACCGGTCGCGGGCGATGGCCACGAGTCGGGGAGACGCGTCGATGCCCGCGACGGTCGCTCCGCGTGCCGCTGCCAGCTCCACCGCGAGGCCAGCGCCGCAGGCGACGTCGAGCACGTGGGTGCCGCGGCCCACGCCGAGACGCTGGTGCATCGCCACGTATTCGCGAACGTTCTGTGGCTCGTGCAGCGTCGCCGTGTCTGCTGCCTTGCGGCCCCAGCCTGTGTCTACCTGGGTCCACTGCAGTGTTTCCGCCATGTGATCCCCCAGGGTTCAGCCGCGGCGTGCGTGGACGAGCAGGTACTCCCACGCCATGCGGCCGTTGTCGGCGCCGAAGCGCTGGGCCAGGTCCGCCAGCGCGTGGTCGAGAGCCGCGACCTGGCGGGGGTCGTGGGCGATGTGGCGGTAGGTTGCGATCGTAGGACCGTAGCAGGCTTTGAAGAAGTCCCGGAACTGCTCGCCATCGCTGAAGCGGTCGACCGTAAGCGTCGCGGTGCGGGCCTGCAGATCCGTGACTCGGTCCCCCAGCAGCGCCCGGACATGCTGCTCGTCGCCCCACAACGGGGCCGGCCGGGCTGTGGGCGGCGGTGGCGGCGCATACGGCTTCATAGCGAGGAACATCTGGCCGATGAACCCAGCCGGCGTCCAGCTCAGCAGAGTGATGGTGCCGCCTGGGCGGCACACCCGGACAAGCTCGTCGGCTGCCGTCTGGTGGTGCGGGGCAAACATGACGCCCACGCACGAGATGATGGCGTCGAACTCCCCCTCGGCGTATGGCAGCGCTTCGGCGTCACCGACCTCCCAACGGATCTGCAGGTCCCCGGCGTTGGCCCGTCCGGCATCCAGCAGTTCCGGGGTCAGGTCCGAGGCGACCACCTGAGCGCCAGCTCGGGCGGCGGGCAGCGCTGCGTTGCCCGAACCGGCGGCGACGTCCAGCACCCGCTGTCCCCGCGTGATGCCGGCGGCCTCGACCAGCGTCGGCCCCAAAGCGGCGATTACCTTACTCGCCACCGCCGGGTAGTCGCCGAGCGCCCACAGCGCACGATGCTTGGCCTTGATCAACTGATCTGTCTCACGATCAATGTCGGTTGTCACACTGTCCTCCTGGCATCTCCGGGAACAGGTATCACGATCGGCGGCGACCGTGTGAGGCGGCGTGTGACGGACCTGGCGCACGGCTGTCACATACCGGACGCCTCCGGCGCCGAGGCACGCCACACGTCCGCTCGCTCTACGTACCGCAGCCTTCGCCGACGTCGTACGCGAACCGCTGCTGCTGTCCGGACATCGAGGGACGGTTGTATCAAGAACGGAACCATCACCGAACCGGACGGAAGGGAACAACGCCGGGGTCCTGTTTCGAATCAGACCCGGGGTTGGAATGTAACGCGAAATCGCACGATCCGCAGTCTCAACGGCGAGGGATATCCTATTCGGATGGATGCCGCACAGCTCGTCGCCCGGTTGATCGCCACGCCGCCGACGCTGCTGAGCCGGTTGGAGGCGATCGTCGGGCCCGTCGCGATGTCGTTCGCGCGCGAGGACCAAGAGAACATGGGCTTCTTGTCGCGGCCGCGCCTGACCATAAACGAGGGCGAATTCTCGTCGCTGATTCCACGCCTCCACGTCCGCTACGCGTTCGACATATACCACGATATGCCGGAGCGCCCGCGCGATGTCAGGCTCCTCGACTACGTGCTTCACGTGCGAGGTGATCGCCGCACAGTTCGGCGCCCCGCGCCACGTCGCGAGCGAACATCACGCCTACGCGGCGTATCACCCGTTCTACGTGGCGGACGGTCACCGCGGCGCCTTCATTCTCGAGTGGTACGCGCAGCAGCCGCGCTGGGCTATCCCCGTGCCCGACCCATCGACGCAGACCGCGTGGCTTGAGGGGTTGCGCGACCGGATCGCCACCGCGCGCACCATCGACGAGATCGAGGCGTACTGCCGTCCGGGCGCGGCGAGCGCAGGCGTCGAGATCACCGGGACGCTGAACACTGGGCTCAACCGGTACGCCGAATTCGCCTTCCCGCACGACGACGCGCGCGACTACCACCTGCGCTTCAAACTGCCGATCCGCGCGCAGCACCTCGCCGCGGTGTTCGACTGGCATCCCGCGGTCGGCCACTGCGGAGATGTCCACATGTCGACGTGGGAGATCTGGCGACGCGGCGACCGCTGGTACCCGATCAGCGGCGCGCTCCAGCAATGGGAACTCATTGCCGTGCTCGACGGCTGGCCGCACGGCGACGAGATCGAAGACGCGGGCGGGACGCGCCTGGTCGGCGACCAGGACGAGGTCGTCGCGCTGTCGATCCGCCCGCGGTTTCGCTGATTCGGGGTCTCCACTAATCGCCCGTATAACGTGGCGATTACTCGACGGTGTCCGCACCAGCAAATAGATCATCTACGGCATCGAATCCCCCTTGCGTCTCACCAACCAACGGTGACCGGACAGCCGGGCGCGGGCGGCGCTGCGCGCCGCGTGATCTTCTCGTTGCTGTTCTTCTACCAACCCGATTCGAACTGGCCGTCGGAATCTCCCTGACCGGTTTACTGGTGCCCGTCCGGTCAATGAGCTTCGACTGAGCTTCTTTCTGGACTGCAAGAGCCTTCAGCAGATCGGACGCGTCGAGCAGCCACACAATTAGCGGAACATCGCGGAACCGCCGTGACTCTTACCGGTCATGAAGCTCGTGCCGATCGTCATCGCGCTCACCCTCGCCGCCACCGCCTGCGACGAGCCGAAGCAGAGCACCACGGGACCGGTGACATCGCCGATGCCCCGCGCCAACCAGTCCCCGAGCCCGCTCACCGGCGACGAATCGACCATCGCCACCGGGCTGCGGCTGCTCACCGAGCAGGGAGGCCTGGTCGACGTGGATTCCGGTGCGCTGCAACGTGTTTCGGCTAACAGCTGGCTGCAGGCCGCGCAGCGCCAGCCGATCCTGGTCAAGCTCAATCGCCACTCCGACATGTCCAAGCCGTTGCAGGTCACCACGGCCCACGAGCCGAAGCTGCCGGGCAACCCGGCGGTGACCACGATCGACATGTATGCCGCCACCTCCCTCGCGCCCGGCATCGACGGGCGCATCTGGGTGCACGAGTATCGCAGCAAGAGCATCTGCACGCTGCGCCGCATCGGCGAACGCGAGCGCCTGACCGCCTGCGAGACCCATCTGCTCGCCGAGACACCGCACGGCCTGTGGGCGATGCGGGGAGCGAACTGGGATCGGGCCGTGCTGATCGACCCGGAGACGCTCGAGGAGAAACTGTCCTACCCGCGCGTGGCCGTTATCGACGAGCATCGCGTCCTGTCCTGGGGTCCCGATCGCGACGATCCCGTCCTCGTACACGACATGCGCACCAACCAGTCCAGGCGGACGCAGTGGCCTGATTTCCACGGCTGGCCCGATCCTTCGCCCGCCATCGCCAGTCCCGACGGCAGCCGGATCGCGTTCCGCTTCGGCAATCCCAGCAACTCGCCCCAGATCCAGGATGTCTGGATTCTCGAACTTCAAGACCTCCACTGGGTACGCCCACCGGGCATGCCCACGCTCGTCGCGCTCAAAAGTGGGACTATCGCTTGGGCTCCCGACGGCACGCTGGTGATGTTGTCCGTGTTCTACGACAAGCTGACCCCCGAATACGGCGGCCAGACCCCGCGCAAACTGGTGGCCACGTGGCGGCCCGGCAAGCAGCGCTGGGATTTGCGCACGGTCCCGGAGACCGGCCAGTTCATCATCTGGTGATCCGCGGGACCGACGCTGGACAGCCAGACCACGTCGGCCGCGACGGTGCGCATCCGGCTGATCAGCGTGTCCAACTCGTCGGCACTCCACCACCACCGGTGGTGTTCCAGCCATTGGGCGTCGCGGATCAGGGTTGCCGGGGTTCGTGGCGACCCTGGCAGGGTCCTGGTCGTGTCGCGGGCCGTAGATGCCGACGCCGGTTTGCGGCACGGCTTTCGCCTCTGCCGTTGAGGCGGGAAATGGCGAACGTGGCGACCGATCCAAATTGGCCGGCCTGCGCGATCTGAAATCACCAACATTGCGATGTTGAGCCGCTGTCTCAATGAGGGGTCCGGCATCGATCAGCTCCGCGCGCGCTACCAACCGGTTACCCCGATCTTCGACGCGGCCTCTCATATGGACCCCGCTATTCGTACGCCGTGACCGTTCTCGAAACGGAACCCCTACTGCACGAATTGGATCACGGCGTCGTGGTGGTCGACGTCGAGCAGAGCTGTGATCACTGTCCATGTTTTGTCTGGAGCCTGCGTTCGAGTTGTTCAAGCGCGCCAATCGCATTGTTCAGGTCCCACACCATGACGTCGAAGATCTTTGGCGTGGCGTCCACCGAGGACTTGAACTCTTCCGAGCGGACCACGGCAGCACGCAGATAATCGAGAATCGTGCGGACATATTCGGCAGGTGGAAAGGCCACGTAAGTGCTGAGCAGAGAATCCAGTGTGAGCGAAGCCTTCTGCATATCCGATGTCAACACGGCGAACGTGTCCCAGGCCTCCCTGTTTGCGCGATCGAGACGGCTCGCCAGCCACTCATAGGCCTGATCCCGCCGCCCAATGCCCTCGCGCAGATTGCGGCGGATGGAGATGAGGTTGAGCCGGATTTCAGGTTGTAGTCGGTGTTCCTGCGCCGCCTCGATGCCAAGCGCCTGCCGGAGGTCGACAATGTTGGCTGTGGCCTTATCGAGGTCGTCGAGCACCACACGAAGCAGGCCAGCGTTCCGGTAGAACTCCAGATCTCTGCATTCCAGATCGTGGTAGTCGCCCAGCCGCTCGGTTCCGGCCCTGATGTTGCGATCGGCGAGTGAAATGTACTCGAATACCCCTTCATCCCGAAGTGTTTCGAGTGCACGCTGACCTCGTGTACGAGTAAGCGCTTTGGCGAAGCAAAATCCGGCGAGCGAGAACAGTGAGCCGACAACGAAATCCTTCTGCGAGTTGAAGATGCTTTCGAGGTTCTCGTAGGCGATCACCGAAATCAAAACAAGCAACGCCAGCCCGGCCCATCCCCACGCCCATTGCCCAAACGTCGGCCGGATCCTCACGCCATTCCCGAGCCGCATCGAAGTGCCCTCTCGCTTGCGCGCACCAGCTGTTCAAACGCGAACAGACACAACCACATTGATGCGCTCAGCGTCAACCGGAGGTCACCCGCGATCGCCATCGTTTACCCTCCGAGGCAGGTTCAGGCAGGGTGATAGCACACCTCCGGCTCGATCAGTCATCGGGCCTTTCGTTGACAATCGCTTCCGCCCGTGCCCATGCCCTCGTAGCGCGGAGTCGTCCATTGAGGGATCCCTCACCCGACACACGCCTACGGCTCCGGTCCGTGTAGGTAATCCTACCAGCTGAGTCTCATATGACCTGTACGCTACCGATTCTGGGGCCTGTGCGTACGGCTCGATCGGTCTCGCGACGGACGATCTTTATCCAAACCGGCGGAGATGGCCGTGGGGGATCAGGTGTACCGGCGGCTGGGGCCGGTAGATCTCGGTGTACAGGCCACTGGCCCGCAGCAGGAAGGTGTGAGCGGTGGCCTATGGGTGCGGGCCGTGCTCCACTGCGCGGCTGATGTCGCTGGGCGAGATAATTCCCACGAGACGGCCGTCGGAGACGACCAGAACCCGGCCGTCCGCGCAACCGTTCAGCCTGGGCAGCAGGTCGGGCAGCGGCTCCTCGGGCGAGACGAGGACCAGTTCCTCCGGCCGGCAGGCAATCTGCCGCAGCGGCATGTCATGACGCCGGTCGTCGGGTACCTGGCGGACGCGGTCCAGGGTAGCCATACCTACCGGCCGGTCGTCCTCGGTGAGCGGGTACGCCGGGTGCCGGTAGGCGAACAGGTAACGGTCCACGAAGTCTGCCACGCTCACATCCGGTGCAACGGTCTGCGGATGCTCGGTCATCACGTCGCGCGCGCGTACTCCGGCCAATGCCCCACCGGTCCGCGCCTGCCGCTCCTCAACGCCTGCCGCAGTGGTGAGGAACCACCCGATCAGGGCGAGCCAGAGCCCGCCGATCCCCATCCCGACGACGAACTGCCACACCCCGACCGCGATCAGCGCCACGCCAAAGGCCCGTCCGACCCGCGCGGCGGTGATGGCGGCCCACGTGCGATCGCCACGCCATCGCCACAGCGCGGCGCGCAGCAGCCGGCCACCGTCAAGCGGGGCCGCCGGCAGGACGTTGAAGCCGGCCAGAAGGAGGTTGATGGCGGCCAACCAGGCGATCACACCGAATACCAGGCCCTGCTGACCGGACAGCGCCAGCGCTGTGGCGACCCCGCCGAACACCAGCCCGATGAGCAGGCTGACCAGCGGCCCGATGCCGGCGATGCGTAGGTCCGCGCCGGGGGTGCGAGGCTCGCCGCGCAGCTCCGCCACGCCGCCCAACAGCCACAGGGTTATCTTGTTGACCTGCAGTCCGTGACGTTTGGCTATGACCGCGTGTGATACCTCGTGGGCCAGCAGGCCGAGGAAGAAGACCACCGCGGCGCTCAGCCCGGCGATGAGGTACGCCCAGAACGGATGTCCGGGGTATGCCTGGGGCAGCAGGTTGGCCGCGATGTTCCAGGCGACCAACGCGAAGATAATCAGGACGCTCCAGTGCACCGCGAGCGGTACGCCGAAAACCCTGCCCACCCGGAAACTGGCCCGCATAACCATGCTGCTACCCGTCCCCGGCCGTCTCTACCCGTTGCCCGATAACCAATACTCGCCGACGTCGGGGGCACGGGTTCAGCTGCCCGGCTACGCGGATCTGACGTAGTCGGCCAGGAGCTCCTGTTCGGCGGCGTTCCGCTGTGTGCCAGCGCCGCCGTATAGGCATCGACCGCCTCGCTGCTGCGGCCGAGGCGATGCAGGAGCTGCGCCTTGGTACCTGGAGAGCGCAGAGGGTTCGCCTGGGGCGAGCTGGCGCAGTGGGCGTGCCTGGCTCGTGTCTCGCGAGCCGGACAATGCGCGCCGGGTGATCCGCTTTGGGAACAGTCGGTCTCCGGAACGCATGTGCTGCTTGCGGATGCAGAACGACCGGACGGATCTCGCTCCCACCAATCGGCGCATACGGCGAGGAGCACCTGGCAGCGGTACCTCCCTGCCCTCGGCTTCGGAGGTCATGGATGCCGATGCTCAGGCAAAATCGGCCGCCGTCATGCCGGCCGGATGGCCGGGTGGCCACTGCACGAGCTCGATCCTGTAGCCGTCGGGATCGGTTAACCATGACGTCCAGAACCCGGGCCCCGGCTCCGTCGGTGGCTCGGCCGTAACACCCCTGGTCGCGAGATCAGCGATCGTGACATCCAGATCGTCCACCTGGACGACGAGGTGGTTGACGGCGCCGATGTCCTTGACCGGTCTCGCGGGGTCGTGCACGAGCTCGAGACTGACGAACGGATCGTCGGGTAGCTGGAGCATGGTGAGGCTACCGAACGCCGTCTCGGGGACACTGCCGAGCTTGGCATACCCGAGCGCGGTGTAGAACGCGAGCGAGCGCTTCAGGTCGGTGACCCGGAGCCCGAGGTGCAACATCCGCATGCTCGGCAGCCTAGAGCCAGTCAGGCCGCTCCCAGACGCTATCTGTCGATGCCCGCAGAGCCGGGCAGGTCGTGTCGACGCTCAGCGCGGTGGACCGACCACGCGTGGACGAGCAGGCCAATGCCTGCCGCGATGGGGACCACCGCGATCAGTAACTCCAGGGCGCCGCTGCCGCCATCCGGCTCGAACCCGTATTTTTGCTCGATCCACTGTGTGGGGAGGAACGCGTAGCCCAGGCCGAGAATAATCAGCGCTGCGCCGAGTGCGACTTTCGCGGTAAGACGCCGCATGGCAGTTCCTTTCGTCTCGGACGATAGCTGGTCTCACACCCACCATCGACTCGACATCTTTCCTGTGCAACCCGATGGGCTGTCGCCTGCCGGACAGTGGCCGTTGCCGGGCCTTGGTCCCAGGTCGGATCAGAGACAGATCTGCGTGAGTGCTTTTTGCCAGTCCTATGGTGCATGCATCGGGAGAGGGGGTTGCGATGTCCCAACAAGCTCAACCCGGACCATCGATCGAGGTATCGCCAACGCACATCAAGGAGGGCGACCTCTGCACGGTCAGCGGGTCGGGCTGGCCGGACGCCCCGGTCGCGGTGACCATCGGTGGCGCGAAGCCCCGGCCGCACGACATCTTGCGCGGCAGCCCCATCGGGACGGAGGTCCGCCCCGATGGCAATGGCGCGTTCAGCGTACAGATCGCGACTCGTGGGGTGCCTGCTGGTGTGCACGAGGTGGTGGCGTCTGCAGGGCGTCGCGACGCCGGCCACCAGGAAGCCGTCGCCTCCATGGTTGTCCAGGAGCGACCCAGGTTGGAGCCGGACGGCACGGCGGTCGACAAGCCGTACTGGCGGGCTCGCGACTTCTTCGACCGGCGTTTCGGTGTGCTGGGATTCGTCCCATCTGGCATCCGTGACGTCCAGGTCGAGGGCGTGCGTCGGCTGCGTTGGCTGAAGGAGGTGACGAAGCAGCCGCGTCCCGCAGGGTTTCCCGAGCCGACCCCGCCGGTCCCGGGCGGGTGCAACTGGACTCCGGTGGGTCCGAGTCCGGTGCCGCATGGCCAAACTGCCGGATCGCCGACACAGGCGGTCTCGGGCCGAGCGCTTGCCATCGCGATCGATCCAACGAATCCGGCGACAGTGCTTCTGGGTACCGCCGGCGGTGGGGTGTGGAAGAGCATCGACAGCGGCACGACCTGGTCGCCTAAGTCGGATCATCACATCAGCCCAGCGATCGGGGCGCTGGCATTCGATCCGACCGATCCCCTGAGGGTGCTGGCGGGCACCGGCGAGTTTCACGACAGCAGCATCGGCGGTCTCACCTACTACGGCAAGGGCATCCTGCGCTCTCTCGACGGCGGCGAGACATGGACCGAGCATGCCGGAGTGACGTTCGACCGGCACGAGATCTCGCGCATCGTCTTCGACCCTGACGACCCTACTGGACAGCGCGTCTACCTGTCGGCGAGCAACGGTGTGTTCGAGAGTCTCGATAATGGGCAGACATGGACCTCGCTGCTGGCACAGTCGGCAAGTGATCTGGTGGCGTTCGTGCCGACCGGCCCGCCCAACCGGGTCACGCTCATCGCCGCAGTCTACGGATCGGGGCTGTGGACAAGCACGCGGCACGGCGGCACGTGGGACCCCTGGACGCAGCTGACCGACCCGGCCTTCCCGGCGACCTTCGGCCGGATCGCGCTCGGCCAGTGCGCCGGCACCCCCCGGACGATCTACACGCTGTTCGCCTCCGCGAGCTTCGTACGGCTGGTTAAGACGACCAACGGAGGCGGTTCCTGGTCGCCGGTGACGGTACAGCTGAACAGCAACGCGACCGGTCAGACATCAGCCGCCGGCGTGGACAGCCATTGGCATAAATTCACGATTCCAGCCGTCGACCTGACGGCGGCACCAGCAGCGCACACCTACACCACCACCTCGGCCGGTGCTGCTGCGCACACCCACACGCTCAGCCTGACCGCCACACAGATCGAGACATTGGCCAGCGGCGCCGGGGTGCCCGTGCTCACCGATGCGGACGCCACTGGCCACCAGCATAACGGCGGCGTCGGCCTGACCGGCCAATGCCACTACAACCTGCACGTCAGCGTCAAACCCGACGATGCCAATGTTGTCTACCTCGGCGAAGTGCAGCTGTGGCGGCGCAACACCTCCAGCGACATCTTCGAGCTCATCACCGACGGGTTTGGACCGCCACCACCAGGTGTACCGTATGGCATCCACGTGGATCAGCACGCGTTCGCCTTCGACCCGGCTAATCCTGATATCGTCTGGGCCGCCAACGACGGCGGTGTCTACCGCTCGACCAATGGCGGAAACACTTGGCAGCACCGCAACCGCGACCTGCAGACGCTGCAGTACCTGACGGTATCGGTGCATCCGACCCGGGAAGCTGTGATGATCGCCGGCGCACAGGACAACGGCACGCACCGTTACGGCGGACATCCTTCATGGACGTTCAGCGCCGGCGGCGACGGCGGATTCACCCAGATCGACCAGGCCACCCCCACGCGGATGTACCGCGGCTACATCTACAACAACTTCTCTCGCAGCGATACGGCCGGAGCCCCCGGCTCGTGGGTAACCAAAACTGGCGGGATAGGCCCCAGCAGCGAGTTCTACCCACCGTTCACGCTCGATCCGACGAATCCGGCCGTGTGCTACTTCGGCGGCGACAAACTCTGGCGCAGCCCCAATAGCGCGGACACCTGGACGGCGATCACCAACACGCTCAACGGCAACCTGACCGCGATCGCCGTGCATCCGGCCGATGCGACGACGGTCTACGTGGGGACCAAGACCGGCCACGTCTACC
>Ga0075421_100005354_pt1 | contig 15497 bp, 10 predicted proteins | sample SoiMetdeltSBSDD5_FD_75292 | JGI IMG/M metagenome (GOLD analysis project Ga0075421, IMG submission 75292) | Bulk soil microbial communities from a Populus tree surrounding site in Tennessee, USA - Soil MetaG P. deltoides SBSDD5 | ecosystem: Environmental > Terrestrial > Soil > Tree plantation...
CCATACCTCGGTCTCGGACTGGGAGTGCTTCGTGAGCCAGGCGCGCCACTCGTCCCGGTTGGTTACATACAGCGTCTTGGGCATTGCATCACCGCCGGCGTATGGGCGCCTAACGCCCGAACTTCGCCCACTAGAAGTCTAGTGAAAGCCAAAGTTTCGGCAGTCAATAGCCGACCGCCATCCCATCTTTCCGCGGATCACTCCCCGCCGCGTAACCCTTGGGCAGTCGTATGATCGCCTGTGCCCCGCCGAATGCGATCGGTGGCTGCTCGACGAGCACGTGGCCCATCCCCTTGAGCCCGTCGCGGACGGCATCGGTCACCGGCGCCTCGAGCGCGACACGCAAACCGTCGTAATGACGGAACCGCGGGGCGTCGATCGCCGCCTGCACGTCCATGCCGAACACGAAGTGATTGAGCAGGAACTGCACATGCCCCTGCGCCTGCACGCCACCACCCATGAGTCCGAAGCTCATGTATGCCTGCTCACGCCCGTTCACCGTCTGCGTGACGAATGCGGGAATCAACGTGTGAAAAGGACGCTTCCCCGGCGCGACCGTGTTCGGAAGGCCCGGCGTCAGGGTGAACCCCGCCCCGCGGTTGTGTAACGCGAACCCGGTGCCCGGCACCACGATCCCCGACCCGAAATAGTCGTAGATCGAGTTGATGAACGACACCATGTTCCCCTCGGCGTCCGCAACCGTGAGGTAGATGGTCTCGCTCTTCGTTCGCGCCGGCCCCGGATCCACGCGCTCCTGCGCGCGCGTCGTATTCATGTGACTGCGGCGCTCGGCGATGAACTCGTCGGTGAGCATCAGCTCGGCGGGCATGTCGAGGTGGTCCGCATCGCCGACGAAGCGATCGAGGTCGGCGTAGGCGAGCTTCTTCGCCTCGATGAGATGATGCAGGTACGGCGCCGAGTTGTGCCCCATCGCCTTGAGATCGTACGGCTCGAGAATGCGCAGCATCTCGAGCGCCGCAATCCCCTGATTGTTAGGCGGCAGCTCCCACACGCGGTACCCGCGGAACGGCACCGAGATCGGCGTCACCCACGTGGGCTTGTTCTGCTTGAGGTCATCGAGCGTGATGAAGCCGCCGAGCGCGGACAGGCGCGCGACGAGCGCCGCGCCTAACGCGCCACCGTAGAACGTGCCGATGCCCCTGTCGGCAATCTCCTGCAGCGTGCGCGCGAGGTCCGGATTTCGGAACCATTCGCCCGCCTTTGGAGCGCGCCCACCCGGCAGATAGGTGGCCGCTGCCGCGGAGTCGCGCTGCAGGAAGCTCGTCTCGTTCGCCCATTGTGTGGCGATGATCGGCGACACCGGGAAGCCGTCACGCGCGTACGCGATCGCGGGCTTCAAGACCTGCGCGAGTGTGCGTCGTCCATGCGTTCGCAGGAGCATGTCCCACCCTGCGAGCGCGCCGGGAACGGTCACCGACATGACGCCTTGTTGCGACCCGGGGCGGAAGCCGCGCGCCTGAAGCGTCTCACGCGTCATGAGGGAACCGGCGCGTCCACTCGCGTTGAGGGCGACGAGCTTCTGCTCCTTCGCGAGCCAGACGATCGCGAACATGTCGCCGCCGATGCCGGTCATGTGCGGTTCGGTTACGCTCAGCACCGCCGCCGCTGCGACGGCGGCGTCGACGGCGTTGCCACCCTGGCGCAACACCTCCAGCCCGGCGGCGGAGGCGAGCGGTTGGCTCGTTGCGACGACGGCGTTGGCCGCATAGACGGTGGAGCGGCCGGCCAGCGTCGTAGGCCGTTGGGCCAGCAGCTCGATGGGAATGGTCAGCGCTGTGAGCAGCGTAGTGAGCGCGCGGGTCAAGCTGAGTCGGGTCATCCGAAGTTCCGCGGTGTGGTGTACGGCGCCGCCGGAGACGGTCGCGCCGAATCGGAAGCTAGGGAAGCACCGACCTATCTGCCAACGAGTGTCGGGCGGGGCAGGTCAGGGTGCTGGGAGGATGGCCGCGACGCCGCGGTCGAGCTCCTCGCGGCTGATGGCACCCATGTGGATGCGCTGGATGATCCCCGCCGAGTCGATGAACACCGTCGTCGGCAGACCGACGAGGCGATACTTCTGACGCGCCTTGCCCCGCTGGTCGAGGGCCACCGGGAACGTCGCGCCAACCTCGTCGAGGAATGCCTTGACGTTCTTCGTGCTCCGCTCCTGGTCACGTCCGTTGACGCCGAGCACGCGGAGGCCCGTCGGTCCGTGCGTCTCGTGAAGGCGCATCAGCTCGGGAAGCTCGGTCCGGCACGACGGACACCACGTCGCCCAGAACGAAACGACGACGGGGTGGCCGCGAAGCGTCGAGAGCTGAACGCGGCCACCCGTCAGGATTGGCAGGTCGATCTCTGGAGCGGCCACGCCGGCCCTGACGGGTTGCGCATCGAGGGCCGGCGCGGCCAGTGCGAACGCGATCACCGCCGCGCGAAATCGAGTCCGCATGAGAAACGCTAGAGTCGGTGCGAGTAACTGGCGAACACGAGATACTTGGCAAAGCCGCCAGCATTGAGCCCATTGGTGCGCTGTTCGTACAGGCTCTTCTGACGGTTCACCTGCAGCCGATACGGCACGCTCACGGTCAGGGTGCCCTTCCCTCGAGTGAGCGACACTCCCGGATCCGCGAACACCACGTACGCCGTTCGCTTGATCGTGTCCTCATCGCCGCCGCCTAACAAGTCGTGCACGGGAATCCCATCGACGCGACCACCGAGACTCACGGTGAGTCCCTGGTCGGGCCACACCGAGAACGCGCCACCGAGCCTCGCCGAGTAGACATCGGGTACCGACCAGTACTCACCGGAACCGGGCCTCCATTCCACATCGGTCCGCGCCTTCGGGCTCGCCATGTAGGAGGCGACGGCATATCCGTGCAGGCGCTCCGTGATCTGCCGGAACCCCTGTGCCTGGAGAAGGATCGCCCACCCACCGTCGCCGGGCTGAATCGTCTGATCCGCCGGGTAGTCGATCGCACCCGTCGCGGTGTAGAACTGACTCTCGACCGTGTGACTGCCAGTCGGCGCTTTGACGCCGAGGCCAACCGCGACGTTGCCTCGCTCGTGCGCGCGCGGTGAGAGAATCCACGCCTCGCTAATCAGCGTCACGTCGCCGATGCCGGTCGCCGTTTGCTCGCGATAGGTCTGATCCGGCCACACTCGCGAAAGGGACCCGGTGGATACCGGCACGCTGAGCCGGACACGATATCGATCGTTGATCGCGTAGGCGACGTCCGCCACCAGCGTGTGGATGTCGAAAACTGGGGGTTGCCCGCCAGGTGCACTCGAGGAGCTCTCCTCGGTCCCGATAAACCAGTCGTTGGATTTGAGCCGTCGATACGCCAGGGTGAGCTGCCATTCGCGCGCCGGCTGGTAGGCCCGGCCCGCACCGCCGAGACTTACCGGGGTGATGAACCGGATGGGTTCGCACCCCTGAGCGTCGGCGCGGGATGCGGCAACCGCCGGAGTGACGACGGCAATCCATACAGCCGTCGTATACCTGGTCGACAAATGCACGCGCATGGCGAGTCTCCTGAGTTCGAGTCACCCGCTGCTGCTCCCCCTATCCGAAGCACGAGAAATTCCTTGGGCCTCCGACAAGTTCGAACGAATGTCGAGCAACGACGCGAGGGCTAACGTCGCCGCGCCGTCACCCATGCCACGTCCAACCCCGCCTGACGAACGAGGTCCTCGAAGCGCCGGCTCTGTCGTACCAGATCGTACGCAGGGTCGCGCGGCGATATGACCCACACCCACACCGGGCCCACTGTCCGAGCGGACCGTTCCAGGGCGCTCAGGGCCCCGGCGCTGTCACCGATGGCGAGCCTGACGCTGGCTCCCTGCACATCCGTGGACCAGGGTCGCGGGGTGGCCGATTCGATCTCCCTCAAGAGACGCATGGCGGTCGCCGTGTCTCCCAGCTTTGCATGCCCGTACGCTGCCGTCGACATGGGGTGCAACGGCACCTGGCTCGCGATCAGCCTGAGCGCCTCGTCGGGACGACCCGTCCCGAGATTCACGAGCGCTCCGAGATTCGTCGTTGGGCTCAGCGCGGAATCGATTCGAAACGCTCGCGCGCTTTCCTCGAGCGCCGCTTCCGCCTGGCCGTTCAGGAAATACGCGTACGAGGTCCACGCCGAGACCAGCGCGGACGCCGGCTCGAGCTTGCTCGCGTGTTCGAACTGCCGAAACGCCTCGGGCAGGTCTCCACGGATCGTCGAGATTCGCCCGTAGTTGAAGCGCGAATCGAAGTTGTCCGGCTCCAGCGCGAGTGCTCGCCGGAATTCCGTCGCCGCGCTGTCCCACTTCCCACTGCTCGCGTAGACCATGGCGATCGCGCTGTGCGCGTCGGCCAGTGTGCTGTCGAAAGCGATTGCCCGCTTTGCCGCGTTGAGGATGGTGTCCTTCACCTCGGCGTGCGGAGTTCCGAAGAACCACGGGTAGAACGTGAGCGCCGTCGCCAGCGCCGCGTGCGCGTCCGCGAATTTGGGGTCGAGGCGGATCGCGGCCTCGAAGTTCTTCACGCTCTCCTTGATTCCGGATCCACGACGCCTCAGGAGAAACTGGCCGAAGCGATACTTGTCTTCCGCTTCAGCGTTCTTCGTCCACGCGCTGAGTGCTCCTCGCTTCGGCTCGCCGATACGACCTGAATACCTCGCGTGCAACGTGTCGGCCAGGACGCGCGCGATGCGGTTGGTGAGCGAACGAAGATCTCCCGCCGCACTTTCGAACGACCCCGCCCAGAGCTCACCTCCGGCCAGCGAGTCGTGGAGCTGCGCCGTGATGACGATGCGCCCCTCGCGCTCCCGGTACGTACCGGTCAGGAGGAAAACCGCACCGAGCTCACGCTGCACGGCTCGCTCCTCGACGTCGCGCTCTCTGTACCGGCGAGCCGCATATCTGCCCACGACCCGGATCCCGGGCACCTTTCCCATGAATGTCAGGATCTCGTCGCCGATGCCGTCTGCACGGTATTCGAGGGCGGGGTCGCGTGCGACGTTGAACGGAATCGCGGCGAGCGTCAGTGGCTCGCGGGCGCTGCGAAACGCGAGATACGCCGCCGCGCTGACAACCACCGCCAGTGCCACCACAGCGCCGCGAATCACGGTGACTGGCGTGCGGCGACGTACCCGTACCGTGGGCCCACTCGACACCGCATCGAGCGTCTCCAGCAGCTCCGCCGCGCTTTGCGGCCTCCGCCGGGGATTCTTCTCGAGACAGCGCGCGATCAGCGCGGCGATGACAGGTGGTACGTCGCTCCGCCTCTCCGTCACCGGGCGCGGCGTTTCCTGAAGGTGTGCCGCGATGATGAGATGCGACGCGCCGTGAAACGGCGGCTTACCCGTGAACACCTCGTACGCCAGACACCCGAAGGCATAGATGTCGGCACGATGATCGATGGTCGGGTCACCGGCCGCCTGCTCCGGCGCCATGTAAGGCGGGGTGCCGATCCCCGAGCTCGGGTTCGTCAGGGGGCCGGTCGGGAGGTCCTTCCACTCGACTGCGCCTGGGGTAGACGGGCCTTGGGCATCCGGACGATCAGCGCCGCCAAAGGCGGCGCTGATTGCCTTCGCAATCCCAAAGTCAGTGACCACCGCAGTGCCACCCGAGAGCAGCACGTTCCCCGGTTTGATGTCCCGATGCACGACACCCTGTGCATGCGCGTACGCGAGGGCGCGAGCGACATCGCGCAGGAGATTCACGGCTTCGCCAATCGGCAGGACCCCCTCGCGCGCGAGACGGTCGCGCAGGGAGCGCCCCTCGACGAACGGCATCGTGTAGTAGGGGTATCCCGCAGCGCGGCCTGTCGCGAGCAGTGGGACGATGTTCGCCTGCTGCAAGGAGGCGGCGAGCTTGATCTCGCGCTCGAACCGCTCCGCATTCATTCCGGCGGCCAGCTCCGGCGTCAGGACCTTGATGACGACGCGTCTGCCAAGCTCCGCCTCGTGGGCGAGGAACACGCGCGACATGCCACCGCCGCCGAGCTCGCGCTCGAGCGTATAGATGGAGCCTAACGACGCCTGGAGCTGGGGTAAGACATCCGTCACCAGACTCGGCGCCGGCGGTCCGTCGAACAGGAGCGCGAACCGCTCGGCTGCCGCGGAGCTGAACCGCGCATCGGCATCGCCGGAGTGCCCGACGAGGCGCTCCAGCTCCGCGCGAAGCTCGGGATCCTTCATCGCGACCGCATCATAGAATGCCGGACGTCGATCGGGGGCGAGGTCGAGCGCCGCGTCGATGAGCGGCTCGAGCTGCGACCACCGCTCGCGCGTCATGCGCCGGGGTGGGTCGCGGTCGCTCACGAACCCAGTGCGTCGCGGAGCAGCATCCGGGCCTTGATCCAATCGCGCTCCACAGTGCGAGCCGTCACGCCTAACGCCGCGGCAATCTCGTCGTTGGTCATGCCGCCGAAGAAACGACATTCTACGACGCGGGCCAGGCGCCCGTCAACGCGCGCGAGGTGCGTGAGCGCGTCGTCGATCTGCAGCATCGCTTCAGGCCCGCCGTCCGACGCGATCATCGCGTCGTCCATCGTGATCGGTCCCTGCCCGTTGCCGCGCTTGAGGCTCATTCGCGCCCTGGCTCGATCGACCAGGATGTGTCGCATCGCGACCGCCGCGAGCGCGAGGAAATGCGCCCGATCGTTCCATTGGGCACTCGACTGATCGACGAGCTTGAGATACGCCTCGTGCACCAGCGCGGTCGTGGCAAGCGTCTCGACATCGCCGCGCGCGGCTCGGTGGCGATGGGCGATTTCCCGCAGCTCGTCGTAGAGAAGGACGATGAGCCGGTCCAGCGACTCGCGGCCGCCGCGCAGTGCGTCCAGGACATCCGTGCGGCGCGCCTCAGAGGTCATTGCCGTTCCGTCATGGGAACCCCGACCGGAACCGCAATGTCGGTCGCGGGAAGTCTTTTACGTGCCTCTGATAGGCGGCCCGACCGCGTCGTTCAGGAGCCCAAGCTCTCAACATGAAGCTTCGCGAATGCGGGTGCAACACGAAGCCGACCGCCTCCGGCGCATCCGCTGTTCACCTTAGGAGGGTTTCATGTCACGTCACGCGAAAGTGCTTGCGTTGGTCGCGGTCATCGTGTTGGACGGATCTGCCTGTACCGATTCCGTCGCAGGACCACACGCCGCTGCGACGCGGCCGGCCCGGCCGGCGCTATCGGCCGTGAAATTTTGGGATGCCAACGCTGCCGCCAACTGGACCGACATAGCCACCTCACTCGCCGCTCGGCGGCCCGTGAACGTCGGCCGCCTGTCGGCGTACCTCTCCCTCGCCCAGTTGCGGGCGGCGGAGGACGCCGAGGCGACCCAACCGCATCCGCCGACATCGGCGGCGATCGGTGGCGCGTCGGCCGCCGTGCTGAACGCGTACTTCCCGGCAGACATCGCCGAGATCGAGGCAGCGCTCGACGCCCAGGGGGCGGGAGCCGCATGGCCCGGCGCCAAGCATGAGGACTTTGCGGCTGGCGAGTCTATCGGCCGCGCCGCCGCGGCGCGAGTCATCGCGTACTCGGCGAGCGACCTGGTTGGGCTGACCGATCCCGGCACGCCGCCGCTGGGTCCCGGATTCTGGGTGTGGAACGGTGGCCCGATCGCACGCGGTAACCTCGGCGCCCGTCCATTCTTCCTGACCTCCACCAGCGAGCTGCGTCCTCCGCCGCCGCCGGCATTCGGCTCGGCGGAGTTCAACGCCGCACTCACCGAGGTGCGTCAGATCTCGGATACGCGGACCGCCCAGCAACTTGCCCTCGCGCAGTACTGGGCCGTGAACCAGTCGCCCGTCTCCGCCGCCGCGATGAACAACCTCGCGGTAGGTCTCATCCGCCGTCACCGCAGCAGCGACCATGAGGCGGCGCGCATCATGTTCCTCATGAACGCCGCGGCGTTCGACGCGCTCATCGGCTGCATGGACGCGAAGTACGCCTACTGGCTCATTCGCCCCTCGCAGGCGGATCCCGCGATCACGCTGCCGATCGGGCTCCCACCCCATCCGTCGTATCCATCCGCGCATTCGTGCATTTCCGGTTCGTCGACGGAGGTGCTGGCGGCGGCGTTTCCGAGCGAGCGACCCATGCTCGAAGCGTTGGCCGAGGAGGCGAGTCTGTCTCGTCTCTATGCCGGCATCCACTACCGCTTCGACATGGAGGCCGGACTGGCACTCGGTCGCCGAGCGGCCGCCAAGGCCCTCGCCGCTGACCTCTCTCAGGTTGCTGTTCGCTAAGTGAGGAGCAAATGGAATCCGGAACCTCGCGATTTCTAGTCGCCTGTCATCTTGGCTTCATCGTGCTGGCAGCGGTTTCGTGCCGGGACGCCGTCGACCCCGATGCGCGAAGCACCAGACTCTCACCGGCTTCGCCAACGCAACTCACCGGGACGGTTGGGACTCCGGTCGCCGACCCGCCTTCGGTTATGGTCCGGGATGCGACGGGCAACGCGGTCGCCGGTGTTGCCGTCACGTTCAGCGTCAGGAGCGGCGGCGGCGTCATCCTGCCAGCTCGTGTCGTATCGAACTCGGCCGGGCTCGCACGCGTCGCCGCGTGGACTCTTGGTACCGCCACAGGAATGAACGAGATCGCGGCGACGAACGCCTCTGGCGATACGGTTGTCTTCACCGCCGACGCCGTCGCAGGGTCGCCATTCCTCCTGGAGAAGGTCGCCGGCGACGGACAGATCGCGCTCCCGGGAACCGCGTTAGGTGTTCGGCCGCGCGTCAGAGTCAGCGATATCCACGGGAACCCCCTTTCCGGAGTCGCGATCACGTTCGTCGTCGAAGCGGGAGGAGGGTCCGTGTTGGGGGCAGTGGCGATCAGCGATGTGGCCGGCATCGCCGAGTCGGGAGCGTGGGTGCTCGGCTCACCGGGACTTCAGCGGATGGTAGCGCGGGCCGGGCAGCTTGTGTCCCCGCCGTTCACGGCAAAGGCAGTGACTCCTCCGCTCACGTGTGCCCCATACGGCGGGTTGCCGATGCGGACCACGTTCCGGTCCGAGCTGACGGCCGGGAGCTGCAAGGGCGCTGATGGTCGCTCGCTGGAGGCGTACACGATCGTCGTGACCGAGCATAACGCGTACCTCTTCTCGGTGACCTCCGGTGACTTCGATACACACCTCGAGCTGCGAGACGCTGGCCTGATCGAGGTCGCGAAGAACGACGACCGCAGCACGACGACGACGAACTCGCAGATCAAAGCGCTGCTCGCACCCGGCACTTATACGCTTGTTGTGTCGTCATCGAAGCTCGGGGCGACCGGCAGCTACGATCTCTCGTACCAGTCAGTCGGTACGAGCGTGGACCGCTGCGAGGAGGTCTTCATCGTTCGCGGGATCACGGCACGCGGCGTTGTCGAGTCCTGGGACTGCACCATTTCGCCTGACCAGTGGTCGGATCGATTCCTGATTTTCCTCGAGGCAGGAAGCCAGGTCGAGATCCTGGTGCAGGACTTCAGCTATTCAGGCCCGGGCATCGAGATCAACGGCCCGGGCGGCGGCCATGCCACCGCCAGCGCCGGGGCGAACTATCTGACAAAGTTGACCTTCTCGGCGCCGGTGGACGGCTACTACACGGTGCAGGTTGGACTCGTCAATGAGTATGGAGTCGAATACGAGATCACTGTGCGGTGATTCACTGCTTCTTGACGTGATCGGCCCAGCTCTTCGGTCCGCTCTTGCCATCGAGGAACGGCAGGATCGTGCGCGGCAGGTCCGGAGACAGGAACATCTCGTAGTGTGTGACGTCAGGAATGATCGCGAGGCGGTTGCGCGACATGTGCTCGCGTTGCCAGCCCGCATCCTTGAGCCCACCGCCGAGCAGTTGGTAGAACTGCACGATGTGCTCGGGGCGAACCATGTCGGCGTCACCGTATACCAGCATGACCGGAATGGAGAGCTTCTTCACGTCTTCCGACCAGTCGTACGGGCGTCGCATGAATTCACCCATCCGGTCGAGCAGCCGCGGGAAGTCCTTCGGGTTCGGCGCGACGGCGACGTACGACTTGTACATCGGCGTCTCCTTCATCTGCTCGGCCATCGCCGCTCCTACCGCCGCCTGCTGCGGTAGCATCTCCGGGAAGAAACCGCTCTGTGCGTACGGTGCTGACGCGACCACGAGCCGGCGTACGAGCGTGGGATGTTGAATCGCAAGCCGCAGCCCGGCGCCGCCACCGAACGAGTAGCCCACGACATCGACTTGCTTGTACCCGAGCTGGTCGAGCACTACGCGCAAGTCGTTCGCGATGTCGATGAGGTTGATCGGGCGGTCGCCGAGCGTGGTCCGGCCATGTCCCTGGAGATCGACCGCGATCACCTGGCGGGTCTTCGCGAGCGCGGGCAGCACGTTACCGCCGAACATGTCGATCGAGCCGAGCCCGCCGTGCAGGAGGAGAAGCGGCTCACCGGAGCCGTGGATCTCATAGTAGTAGGCGATTCCGTTCGCGCTCACGCGTCCGGTCTTGGCAGGCTTGGTTGTGCTGGTCACTTGCGCCTCGACGCTGTTGATGGCGGCCGCAACCGTCAGAGTGGTCGCGAGCATGAGGGTGGCGGATATGGCTCTCATAAGATCTCCTGGGTCTTCGCGCTTCGAGCGTGTTGGGTGTTCGTACGTCGTCCTACCAACACGTCGAACCACGGGATGCGAAATCGACGCCCCGAGCGCTCCGATTTCGTGATGCTACATCTCTGCCTGCCATACTCGTTGCTACAACGATCGTAGCTGAGCCCGTCTGCCCAACGTTCTCCAAGGTACTGTGACGCTTTCGTTGCCAGACGACTCCTACTGCTCGGTTGTTGCGTCGCCGGGCACGCGGCATATTCCTCGGCTGGCAAGTTCGAGAGCGTGGGATGGCTGTTCTCCAGCCCGGGCGCGTCCCTCGCGGTCGCACCCGCGAATGCGAAACGTTGGATCGCCTGCTCGACGGAGTTCGGACGCACCGTAGTCAGGTGCTCGTGCTGTGTGGCGAAGCAGGCATCGGCAAGACGACACTTCTCGACTACGTCGAAGAGCGCGCCTCGGGCTGCCACCTCGCGCGTGCGATAGGCATCGAGTCGGAGATGGAGCTGTCATTCGCTGGCCTGCATCAGCTCTGCGCGCCGATGCTCGACAGGCTCGAGCACCTTCCAGGTCCACAGCGAGAAGCACTCAACATCGCGTTCGGCGTAAGCGGCGGCACCGCTCCCGATCGCTTCCGCGTGAGCGTCGCCGCGCTCGGCCTGCTGTCCGCCTTTGCCGAGAAACAACCGCTGGTCTGCCTGGTCGATGACGCCCAGTGGCTCGACCGTGCGTCGGCGCAGGTACTCGGCTTCGTCGCGCGCCGGCTGTTCGCCGAGTCAGTTGCCCTCGTGTTCGCAGTCCGTGAACCGAGCGCGATGTCGGAGTTGGCCGGTGTACCAACCCTGGAAATTCGCGGGCTGAGCGCGCCGGACGCGCGCGCCCTGTTCGATTTGGCGATCCCGTCGCGAGTCGACGAACGGGTGAAGGAGCGCATCGTCGCCGAGTCCCGCGGGAATCCGCTCGCGCTTCAGGAGATTTCACGCGCCGACGCGTTGGCACGACTGGCCGGCGGCTACGGCGCGACTGATGCGGCGTCCGTCGCCACTCGCATCGAGAGGAGCTTCCAGCAGCAGGCTCTGGCGATGCCTGACGAGACACGGCGACTTCTGCGCACAGCGGCCGCGGAGCCGCTCGGCGACCTTGCGCTCCTTTGGCGGGCAGCCGAGCGACTCGGCATCTCGGCTGACGCTGCAGCGCCAGCTGAAGCAGCTGGCCTCCTCGAGCTCCGCAGTGGACGCGTGTACTTCCGACACCCGCTGGTTCGCGCGGCGCTTCACGCGGTCGGGACGGCGACCGAACGCCGCGAGATTCACGCGGCGCTCGCAGAGGCAACGGATCGGGCGGTCGATCCGGATCGCCGCGCCTGGCACCGCGCGCTCTCCATGCTCGAGCCTAACGAGGCACTTGCCATCGAGCTTGAAGAATCCGCCGCCCGTGCCCAAGCGCGCGGGGGGCTCGTCGCAGCGGCCGCATTCCTCGAGCGCGCCGCCCTGGCCACTCCCGACGCGGCGCGGCGCACGGTGCGATTGCTGTCTGCGGCGGAGGCCAGGTTCGAAGCCGGCATGCCCGACTCGGCCCACGAGCTGATCGTCCGGGCGGCGAGCGGACCGCTGGACGAGCTGCAGCGCGCGCGCTTGGACCGGCTGCGCGCACAAATCGTCTTTGCGCGGGAGCGCGGAAGCGACGCTCCGCAGTTGCTGCTCGACGTGGCCAAACGACTCGATCCGCTCGACGCCGGCCTCGCGCGGGACACGTATCTCGAGGCCATCGGCGCGGCGATCTTCGCCGGCCGGCTCGGTGCTCTCAGCGCGCGTGACGCGGCGAACGCCGCCGTTGCTGCACCACCGGCGCCTCTGCCGCCCCGACTCACGGATCTCCTCCTCGAGGGGATAACGACGCGGTTCACCCGCGGCTACGTATCGAGCATCGATTCGGTCCGGCAAGCGTTGCGCGCGTTCCGGCGGCAGGCCGTCAGCAGCGAGGGACTCCCAACCTGGCTCTGGACCGCGTGCCCCGTCGCTCCTGAACCGCTCGCGTCCGACCTGTGGGACGACGAAACCTGGTACGAGCTGGCGGAGAGCGCGGTGCGAATCGCGCGCGACTTGGGCGCATTGGCCGTCCTGCCCATCGCACTGTGCTACCGTGCGGGCGTTCACGTTCACGCCGGTGAATTCGCCGCCGCGTCGGCGCTGCTCGAGGAAGCCGACGCCATCACGATGGCGACGGGGAATGCGCCGCACCGCTATGGGCTCCTCGCGCTTACGGCGTGGCGAGGCGATGAGGGGCCGGCCTCGACCGTGATCGAGCAATGCCGCAGGGAGGCGACTACTCGAGGCGAGGGACGCGCGTTAGGCCTGATTGGCTACGTGACAGCGGTGTTGAACAACGGACTCGGTCGCTACGATGCCGCGCTCGCTGGCGCGCAGGAGGCGTGTGAGCATGAAGACCTGGGCTTCTACGGCTGGTCGCTGGTCGAGCTCATCGAGGCCGCCTCGAGACTTGGCGCCTACGAAAAGGCGAACGCCGCTCTGCGGGAGCTCGAGGCGCGCGCGCATGCCGCGGGCACGAATTGGGGACTCGGGATGCTGGATCGGTCGAAGGCGTTGCTCAGCGACGGTGAGGCGGCCGATGGCCTCTATCGCGACTCCATCGAGCGACTCAAACAGTGCAGAATCGTCGTTCACTCCGCTCGTGCGCACCTCATTTACGGTGAGTGGCTGCGTCGCGAGAACCGGCGTGTCGACGCGAGGGAGCAGCTCCGCGCCGCCTTCGCGCTGCTCAGTGACATCGGTGCCGACGCGTTTGCCGAACGAGCCCGCCGCGAGTTGGTTGCAACCGGCGAAACGGTTCGCAAGCGAACCTCGGATTCAGCCAACACGCTCACCGCACAAGAGGCGCAGATCGCCTGGCTCGCGGCAGAGGGTCGCACCAATCCCGAGATCGCCGCCCGCCTTTTCATCAGCCCCCGCACTGCCGAGTACCACCTGCACAAGGTGTTCGGCAAGCTTGGCGTCAGCTCCCGGCGCGAGCTCCGTGACGCGCTGCCGGTCGCCCACCCGCGCCGCGAGCTCACACTGCAGTACCACTAACGACCAGTCGGCGTCCGGAGTGCCCCAGGCGAAACGACTAGGGAGTCGACCGGGGTGTTCGACGGATGCGAGCCCGCGATCGGGAGCCGATTGTGCTCTCCACACTTCAGCATGAGCCCCACAAATCCCAACCAATACTCTCATGACAGATGCATCGGCGACAAACACGATCGTGCTCGTGCACGGCTTCTGGGTGACGCCCCGGAGCTGGGAGAACTTCATTGGACACTACGAGGCCCGGGGCTACCGCGTCATCGCCCCTGCCTATCCCGGGTTCGAGGTCGAGGTCGAAGCCCTGAATCGCGACCCCACGCCCATCGAGCGGGTCACGGTGCCGCAAATCATCGAGCGGTTCGAGAGCGTGATTCGCGAGCTCGAGACACCACCGATTCTCATCGGACACTCGGCAGGCGGCGCATTCGTTCAGATCCTCCTCGATCATGGCTACGGTGCGTGCGGTGTGGCCATGAACTCCGCGCCAACGGAAGGCGTCATCGTCGCTCCGCTGTCGCAGCTCAAGTCGAGCTTCCCGGTGCTCAAGAGTCCGGCGAACCGGCACAAGGCGGTCGGCCTCACCTTCGAGGAATGGAAGTACACATTCACGAACACCTTTCCCGAAGCGGACGCGCGTCGGGCGTACGAGCGTTATCACATTCCTGCCTCGGGCGCGATCTTCTGGGGAAGCGTGCTCGCGAACTTTCAGCCCGGACACCAGGACGTCTGGGTGAACTACCATAACGACAACCGCGCGCCGCTCCTGTTCATATCGGCAGAGCACGACCACCTCATGCCGCCGGTCGTGCAGCGCTCGAACGCAAAGCACTACAAGTCCAACACGATCACGGAGATCAAGGAGTTCCCCGGCCGCGCGCATCTCATGCCCGCGGAGAAGGGGTGGGAGGAAGTGGCGGACGCTGCGCTCGCGTGGGCCCTCGAACACGCCGGCGCGCGCACCACGCAGGCCGGGCGGTGACGGCCGAGTACCACCTCGCGGGGACCCAGGCGAAGGGACTAGGGAGTCGACCGGGGTGTTCGACGGATGCGAAGCAAGCGACGGTGAGGTGATCGTGCCCTCCACACGATCACGGAGAGCACCATGAGCACGATCACCACGAAGGACGGCACCGAGATCTACTATAAGGATTGGGGCGAAGGCCCAGTCGTGACGTTTTCCCACGGCTGGCCGCTGAACTCGGATGCCTGGGATTCGCAGATGCTGTTCCTCGCACAGAACGGCTTCCGCGCCATTGCGCACGACCGTCGCGGTCACGGGCGGTCAAGCCAGACGTCGAGCGGCAACGACATGAATACGTACGCCGACGACCTGGAGCAGCTTTTCGACACGCTCGGGCTCAGCAACATCATCATGGTTGGACACTCGACAGGTGGTGGAGAAGTCACACGCTACATCGGGCGTCACGGTGCGCGCGTTACGGGCGCAGTCCTGATCTCGGCGATTCCGCCGGGCCTGGTGAAGAGTGGGGTACCCATCGAGGAGTTCGATGCTCTCCGAGCGAGTCTTCTCAAGGATCGCGGGGAGTTCTACCGCCAGTTCGGCGTGCTGTTCTACGGTCTCAACCGGCCGAATGCGAAAGTCCCGCAGAGCGTCACCGATCTGTTCTGGAACCAGTGCATGCAGGTGGGCCTCAAGAACTCGTTCGAGTGCCTGCAGGCGATCGCGGAGACGGACTTCACCGACGACCTGAAGAGATTCGATTTCCCGACGCTGTTCCTCCATGGAGAGGATGACCAAGTCATTCCACTGACCGCCTCCGCGAAGAGGGCGGCTCCCCTGGTCAAGGGGGCGACGGAGATCTACTTCGCGGGCGCACCCCATGGCATCACCACGACGCACCAG
>Ga0075421_100005355_pt1 | contig 15496 bp, 10 predicted proteins | sample SoiMetdeltSBSDD5_FD_75292 | JGI IMG/M metagenome (GOLD analysis project Ga0075421, IMG submission 75292) | Bulk soil microbial communities from a Populus tree surrounding site in Tennessee, USA - Soil MetaG P. deltoides SBSDD5 | ecosystem: Environmental > Terrestrial > Soil > Tree plantation...
CAGCTTTATTGATAAATACCAGCTTGCCCTTGAGCACGAATTCAAGACGAATCCGAATGGCGGGGTGACCGGGCTTGAACTGGAATGGAACATCTACGATGCGGAGTTCAAGCCTGTGTTTTATGGCGGCGCGGGCAAGAGCAGCTTTGTTGACCATCTGCGGGAAAAGTATCTGACCGGATGGCTCGACGATTTCAACAAGTTGGAAGTGTTTCACTGGATGACCGAATGGATCACGAAGCCGCATTACAAGGCCGAACACACCATCTATGAAGGATGGCTGCTCGAAGCCTGTCTTCTCAACGGATTGGCTGCCTTATCGAATGCAGAGGGCGGGCGCTACTATATCATGAATGGCAACCTGCTCGCTGCCGTCGATGTGGATCAAAGCGCGATCCCCGGAAGCTGGAATGTTGCCAAGCGCCGCTACCTCGAACGCTGCGTGTATCTGTACGGGAGCAGCCTTGCGACGGCGGGCCTGCACGTGAATCTCTCCCTGCCTGAAACGATGCTGAGTTGGGATTTCATGCACATGCCGCTCAGCGAACGGGGCGACCGCCGCTTCGACAGCTATAAGAGTGAGGCATATGTCGAAGGCACGCGGCTGATGCGGGCATTTGCGGCGTTGTCTATCGCGGTGACGGCAAGTACGCCGATGCGCCCTGATGTGCGTGATGGCAAGCCCGTCGTGCTGCTGACCGAGGTTGATTCGAATCGGAATCTGACCTTTCCCAATGATCGCAACCTCGACGTGCCGTACTTGTATCGGAGCTACGAGGATTATGTGCGGCTCTCCTACGATCTGATCAAACGCGGTGTAAGGTTTGGGAACAACAACTGGACTCCCGTGCGTGCGCGCTCATCTGCCGATCCAGTGGAGCGCATTATCTCAACGACTGCCGATCAATTGGATGCCGTCTACGAGAAGGGCTTGTACGAGAACGGCGGGAACATCGAAGAAATGGCCCGCCAGATCGAAATAGAAAATCTGATGGCGCGGATCGATCTGCCGATGTCGCGCGTCGAGCTACGCACGGACGAGGGCGGGCACGACATCAGCCTCGACATTGCGCATCTGACGCTGGTTGAGATGCTGGTGGTAAAGTTCTACGCTGATCCGTTGTTTGCGCGCGCCTTCCGCTATGATGTCGAGGACATCGCCCGCGCGCGGCGGAATGAATCTGCTGCCGCAACCCACGGGCTACGCGCCGAGATTGAAGACCCGTTCACGGCAAAGCCAATCCAGATGCGGCAGTTTCTACACTGGACACTCGAACAAATCCGCCCACAGGCCGAAGCGTTAGGTCGGTGGGAGGCGCTGGAGCCGTTGGTGGAAATGGCAAGGGGCGACCCCAATACGTCAGAGAAGATGCGGGCCGAGATTCGGGGCGAGATACGGAAGCTGATTGGTGAGAGCGACGTTGTGCCCGCTGAGGTGCTCAAGGCGCTGGCAGAGGAGCGAGAGGGCCGCGTTCAGGCGCAGGTGTCGCGGATTGCCGCCGAGATCGAGGCCAGCGATGTGCCCAGCCCGAAGCTCAAGGCTCTGTACGACGCCGCCTGCGATGATGCGCATCGGGCGGCGGCAGTGCGGATTGACTTCCACGCGCCGCAGACGCCAATAGTAAAGATCAGCTATCTCGATAAAACAAGTGAGATCGTTGCACTCGCTGAGCAGTTGATCCGAATCCCATCAGTGACGAACTCCCCTGATGAGCGGCTTGACGAAGTGCTCCATGCGGCGCATTTTATCCGGCATTACCTGGAAGGGGCCGGGATTCAGGTGCGCATCTTCGCGGATGGGAAATATCCGGCGGTGTTGGCCTCGTTCCCGGAACGGCTCAACGCCCCTGTGATGCTCTCCGGGCACTTCGACGTGGTCGAACCCATGCCGGATGACTCGCAGTTCGTGCCACGCATCGACGGCGATTATCTGTGGGGACGCGGCAGCGCCGACATGAAAACGGTCGTCGCTACATACTTGGTATGGATGAAGGATCAGATGCAGCAGGCGGGGCAAAAGCCTGCGATCAATCTGCTGCTCGTCGGCAACGAAGAGAACGGCGAAGGCGAGCCGAACGGCACGCCGCATGTCCTCGCCGCATTAAAGCGCGAACTGGGATACGCACCCGAATTGTTCATCGCCGGGGAGCGTACCGAAGAAAAGGGTACAGGGCTGGTAGGAGAAGTGTGCGTAGAGAATCGGGGGGTGTGTCGCTTCCGGCTGATCGCATTCGGGCAAGCAGGGCACACAGGCACGGCGAAGGCTGCCGCCGATCTGACGCAGAGATTGGTTGCCGCATCGAATGAACTCCATGCCCTGATGGCGAAGCATCTTACATTCACGGCATCGGATGGGTGGGTAAGTGGTGCAAGATTCCCGTTTATCAACGTCGGACAGCCGGGGGTTTATAACATCACGGCGACACGCGGCGAGTTGGGCGTGGAAATCCGCCCGATCCCGGAAGATGATCTCAATGTGGTACTGGCAGACGTTCAGAAGTACGCCAATCAAGCAGGCTTAGAGCTTGTTATTGAGGTAAACGATCCGGGGATCATCTGCGCGGCGGATAACCCGCATCTCCTGAATTTGGTGGCATCGGTGCAAGAGGCGATGAACGAAGAGCCGCGGCTCGGCAAGAAGCTGCCGGGGACGAGCGCCCGGTTCGCTCCAGGCGGGCAGGGGATCGTATGGGGGCAATCGGGGATTGGGCCGCATGCCGCCGACGAGCGCCATTACCTTCCGAGCATCCAACCTTATTACGATGCGCTGAATATGCTGGCGGAGAAGTATCGTGCCGTGGAGCAACCCAATAGCCTCACCCCCGGTCTTCGACCGACCCCTCTCCCTCGCTAACGCCTGCTCAAGAGAGGGGTAAGGGCTTGTTTGTGCTTAGAGTGATCGATTGTTTAGTCCGTTAGCCAATGGAGTGTGTAAGCACCACCCTCACACGGCCTCGAACTTAACCGACTTGCGACTTCGGCAAACTGTCCCTCGGATGAAAGTTGCCAAGATTCACCAAAGTCTCTTAGATTCATCTCGTTCACATATGCCTGTACTTGCTGAGGCGTCATGTCTTTTGGTGCAACCGCATGGCATAATCGGGGCCACGACTCCAATATCAAAACGCCGTCTTTTTCCAGTTGCATCTCTCAGCCTCTTACTAATTGTCGATGTTATCTTTATACGATGGTGAGGGTGTGAATATAGGCGCTGTTGAGCATTGCGCCGAGTACGATGATCATCACGCCGATAATATCAACTGTGCCTGATCCACGCTCGACAAGAGCTACGCCAGCTAACATCAGAAATACTGCCCCAATAAGATACTCAAAACGATGGAGATATGACCGATACAGGTGCTGCGTGTTCATGATGCCTTTCCTGTAATAACTGTGACTAACCCTATCCTATTTTATTGTACGCCTTTTTCCCAAACTGTGATCTTCCAATAGCCACTAGAGCGGCGTCTTATTCGTCACTAGCAAAAACACCGCACAACCAGTAGAGATACTGGTCATTAAACCCGAATTTTGATAGGATGAGCTAAGAGATAGAGTTTGACCGCTTCTCAATTGTGACTATAACTGTGTATGCTATTACTATCTTATTGAACGAGTTTCCCAGTATATGATCAAAAATCAACTTATTTTCAGTGCCGTCGCTGTACTTGCGGCGATCATTCTTTCCGCTTGTTCGGGCGAACCCGCTACAGTAGGCCCTACCCCCACGATTGATCCGCAAAGTGATGCGGGAATAGGCCGGACTCTCTTTCAAGCACAATGCTCAACATGCCATTCCACCGAGGAAGGCGTCCAGCTAGTCGGCCCAACGCTGGCTCATATTGCCTCTCATGCAGGAGAGCGCGTGAGTGGATTGGGTGCGGAAGATTATCTACATGACTCGATTGTCCGCCCCAATGATTTCACTGTGCCGGGCTTTGCAGAAGGAACGATGCGTCAGGATTTTGGACAGACACTTACTTCGGATGAGGTCAATCAACTCGTCACCTACTTGATGACATTAAAATAAGACCGTTCGCACGCAGGGCGCTTCGTGCGCCTATTCAGCCGAACAGGAGATCACCATGACTGAAGCCGCGACGACACTATCAGCTCGAAAACTTCCACGCTGGTCATGGTTCGTCATTGTACCGATTGGTCTAATTTTGCTTTTCGTGATCGTGCTGGCAGCGCTGCCGATTAAGCGGGACACGCCGCTATCAGAAGATAAATGGGGGGTCGGAGCAGTCAACATCGAGCCATCTTCGACTGGTTTGCTGCGCGAGTGGCCGCAAATCGGGGACAACTTCGATCCCAAAATGGCAAAGTTAGGCTACGACCTGTTTTTTGATCCGGTGCTGTCTGGCAGCAATGAGCGCTCCTGTGCAAGCTGCCACAACCCGGATTGGGGATTCTCCGATCCGAATCCGCGTGCGCTCTCACCTGATGGGAAGCCTGCCCTGCGCCATTCGCCCAGCCTTTGGAACGCCGCCTATGGCGAATCCTTCTTCTGGGATGGTAGGGCAAAGACACTCGAAGAACAGGTGAAAGTATCGCTCAAGGCGAATCTAGAAATGGATTCGGGTGGCGATCCGGTGGGAGAATTGAGTGCAATCCCTGAGTACAAGCGGCAATTCGAAGCCTTGTTCGATGATGGCCTTACTGAAGATAATATTGCGAAGGTCATCGCTGCCTTCGAGCGGACGCTGATCAGCGACGATTCGGCATTTGACCGGTATGCAAATGGCAATTTCGAGGCGCTGACTACTCAGCAGAGACGCGGGCTGGCGACCTTTCGCTCGGCAAGCACACGCTGCTTCGAGTGCCATAGCTCCCCGCTTTTCACTGACAATACGATAGACATTGTAGGCGTGCCCGACCAAGATTTGAACGATAAGGGTCAGGGCGATGCGGGCGGGCGTGACTTCGCATTCAAAGTGCCAACCCTTCGCAATGTCATGCTGCACCCGCCCTTTATGCATAACGGCAGCGAAGCATCGATGGAAGATGTGATCGATCTCTATCACAAGGGCGGCAAGGACTTCAAGCTGGCGGAAGTGGATCGGCGCATCGGCGGGTTCACTCTCACAGATCAGGAGATGAATGATCTCGTCGCATTCATGTATGCCCTTACCGACGATACGATTCCAGAAAAATACTGGTCGGCGGGTTACGTCGATCAGGAAGGGCACGTGCAGATTCCAGAGAGCGTTCCATCGGGGCTGGCTGTTGTCGAGCATCTGGATAACCCGGCAGGCGAAGCGCTGGCAAAGATCGTTGCCGCGCCAGAAGACCGTCCTCAGTGTGCCCGCAATGATAGCAGCACGCTCACCGTCCATGAAGGCGAGTCGATACAGGCGGCGGTTGACTGCGCTAAGCCGGGCGACACAATCCTCGTTGAGCCGGGTGTGTATCATGAGCGCGTGGTGATTGATCTGAGCGACATCACGCTGCAAGGCATTGCCGATGAACCAGAACAGTGCCCGCTAATGGGTTCTGATCACCGCTTCCCGGAAGGGGACGATGCACCCAACTGGCCGGTATTAGACGGGGATGTCGATGGCGACGGTGAGAAGGACTTGACGGATGGCGTGATCGCCTCCGGGAACAACTTCAAGATGCAGTATTTCATCGTGCGGAATTACACGGGGAATGGAATTCTTGTCGAAGGAGTTACGGGTGTGACACTTCGGCAGTATTTCACCACTGATACCGGAATCTATGGAGCGTATCCGGTACATAGCACCAATGTGTTGGTCGAGTGCGCGGTTTCGACCAAGATTCACGATGCGGCGATTTACGTGGGGCAGTCGCAGGATATTGTGGTGCGTCACAGCCTCGCCTACGACAGTGTTACCGGGATCGAGATTGAGAACTCGGTCAACGCCGATGTTTATGAAAATGAGGCGTGGGATAACATTGGCGGATTACTCGTATTCCTGCTGCCGAATCTGAGCAGCAAAGTGTCGCACGATATACACATCCACGATAACTACGTTCACGACAACAACCGTGAGAAGGGTGATGCCCGCCCCGGCAGCACCGTAACGTTGGTTCCGAGCGGGACGGGGATTATCCTCATCGGAACGGATGATTCAGAGGTCTACAACAACAGGGTCGAAAATAACAACAGCATCGGCGTAGGCGTTGCATCGCTGTACATAGCCTTTAAGCCGGAACAGATCGGCAACGAGATCGGCCCGCTTGCGGAACGCAATCGAGTTTACAACAATATCTACATCAACAATGGGAATGACCCATCGGACGAATATAGAGGTTACGGATTGCCGGGCGCTGATGTGCTATGGGATGCTACAGGGTATGGCAATACATTTGACGAAACGGGCATAAAGATGTTCCCACCTGTGCTGGCATCCTCGAAGACACCAGGACTTTTGCAGCGCATCATCTATCAAATTTGGAGTTTGGCGTCGAAGGCGCTGTAACGTAACCCTCTCTCGTAACCACATCCGTCGAGGCGAGAGGCTCCTTAGCGAAGCCTCTCGCCGTTACAGAATCCCGCACCGTAAATCCCCTTCCGTGCTATTCTATCTGTATGACATCGTTGAATTTCCGCTTACCTGCCGATCTGAGGGCATACCGCCCTGCTATTTCGACGCGGCTTGTCTCGCACCCGATCTTCGCGGCGATGCTGGTCGGGGTGGTGTCGGGCGTGCTGCTCCTCGTCCGCGATCTGGTGACGACGCCAATCATTGCGCTGCTTTATCTTCTCCCAGTACTCCTGAGTACAACCCTATGGGGACTGAGCGGCGGTATCACAGCGTCTATCCTCTCTTTCCTCAGTTTCGACTATTTCTTCATCCCTCCGCACTACGCGCTGATCGTCCACAAGCCGCAGGACGTGATAGTGCTGCTAGTATTTCTGATCGTCGCCAGTGTGATCAGCCAGCTTGTAGGGCAGGTCAAGTCGAGCCTCGCCAGCATCCAAGCCCGTGAAGCAGAAGTGATCCATCTCTACGATCTGAGCCAGAGCCTCTCAGGTTTGTGGGATCGCAGCCGCATCGCACGCATGCTTGCCGGGAAAATTAGCGAGGTATTTGGACGGGTGCAGATAGAGGTTCGGCTGTATATGCCGTCAGGGGCAATCGTGATTCGTGAGCCTGATGGCAACCCATCTGACGATATGCCACTCACAATTCTTCCGCTTGCCTCAACTCGCGGTGCGCTTGGTGAAGTGCGGGTATGGTCTATGAGAGAGATGAGCGACGCGGAAATCCGGCTGCTGCGAGCGATGGTCGCGCAGGGGGCATGGGCATTGGAGCGCGCCGCTCTGATTGAATCGGAAACGCGAGTCACGATTCTCGAAGAGAGCGACCGTCTAAAAAGTGCCCTGCTATCATCTGTGTCGCACGAACTTCGCACGCCACTAGTGACAATCCGGGCCGCCGCCGAAAGTCTGCACAACGGCGCGGTCAATCGAAACTCGCCCGCCGCCGACGATCTGCTAGACGCGCTCGAAGAAGAATCAGACCGCCTGAACCGCGTCGTGGCTGATCTATTGAATATGTCGAGATTAGAAGCGGGCGCACTGACTCTGCTTCGCCAGTGGAATGTACTCGCAGAGATCGCCGATACGAGCATCGCCGGGATGCGCCGCGCCGCGCAAGATCACAAGCTAGAGGTTGACGTTTCCGAGGATTTGCCGCTTGTGCCTGTTGATCATGTATTGATGCAGCAGGTGTTCAACAATCTGATCAGCAACAGCCTCAAATACGCGCCGACAGGAACGGCGGTCAAGGTGAGCGCGAAGCTGACCAAGGATGGCTCGGCGGTGCTGCTGGAAGTAAGCAACGAAGGCCCGCACGTCCCCGCCGAGCATCTTGAGCACATCTTCGACAAGTTCCACCGAGTCACCGATGCGGAGCGGATTCCGGGGACTGGTCTCGGCTTGTCCATCTGCCGAGGTATAATTGAAGCACATGGGGGGCGTATCTGGGCAGAAAATCAGCCGGGTGGGTTCGCATTCAAGTTTACTTTGCCACTCCGTTGGGAAGGCTCCGCCGCGCCGAAGCTACCGATAGATTCCGAGATCATATGAACAACGAACCGCAAGTCTTAGTGATTGACGACGAGCCGCAGATTGTCCGCGCGTTGAAAACGATCCTGACGCAGAAGGGCTTCCGAGTCTCGACGGCAGCACGCGGCGAAGAAGGGTTGGCGCTGGCGGTGGTCACGCCCCCGGATGTGGTGATCCTTGATCTGGGGCTGCCCGATATGGATGGCATCGAGGTGTGTCGCCACCTACGTGAGTGGACACAGGTTCCGATAATTGTCCTTTCGATCCGTGAGTCCGAGAAAATGAAAGTCGCCGCGCTGGATGCAGGGGCAGACGATTACCTTACCAAACCGTTCGGGATCGATGAACTGCTGGCACGGGTGCGGGTGGCGCTGCGCCATCTGACTCAGGCACAGGGCAGCAAGGAGCCGATCATCGGCGCGGGCGCTATCCAAATCGATCTAGCCCGCCATATTGTCACCCTGAATGGTGAGGAAGTGCGGCTTACCCCGACTGAGTACGATCTGCTGGCGTATCTTGCATCGAATGCAGGCCGGGTTTTGACGCATCGCAGTATTCTTGAGCACGTCTGGGGTTGGGCCGAAGCTGAGAATGTCGAATACCTCCGGGTGTATATGATGCAGCTTCGCAAGAAGCTTGAGGCCGATCCTCGCCACCCGACCTATCTGATGACCGAGCCAGGAGTCGGGTATCGGTTTGTGACGGGGGATTAAGAATGACCTCATCCCCCACCCCTCTCTCATTCTGGCGATTGCTAACATATCGGCAATCGCTTGGCAAGAAAGGAGAGGGGAAAAACGGTCTTCCATCACAATGTGTTCATGTGTGTACAAGTCATCATGTATTCTTTATACGAGAAGGGATATACTTCAGACAATGTTCATTCCCGATGGCTAAATTAAGAGGCGATTATTAGCCGATTTTATGGTTTGTATACTGATTTCACGGGATTAAGCTATGTCTAATACACTCTTAAACGAGGACTCGAAAACCGCACTCGGCGCGTCGAACCCGCTCACTCAGGAATACGAGAAGCAGAAGGAGCTTTTCGACCTACAGCTGCCGATGATTCAGCGCTTCTTCGAAGGACAGGCTGGGCCGCTTGCGGAAGCGTTCATCTCGCGCACGTCGCCTGCGAAGTTCAATTTACCGAATCAGGTTGCGGTTCCCCGCGATGGTCAGGGGGAACCACAGAAACTGCCTGTTCCGCAAAATATGCAGGAACAGATCGCGGGCGGTTTGCTTGGAACGATCACACGTACCGACGTTCGCACGGAAATCCGCAACCGCCTATCAGAATTGGAAGACTCAACTGATCGAGCAGTGGCGGTAGCGGCTGGTTTAGTGCGCTATTCAGCCGCCTATCACATGATTCACAACCTGCTTCCGACAGGGCGCTCGGTGACGTACCGCGCCGCCGATGGCGAAGAAATCCCGACGATCCCGGTGGGTGAAGTAGACGAAGCCGTGAGCGCCATCACCGCAGAATCAGATGCCATCGTAGAGGAAGGCAGAACAGAGGCAGGGCGCGGTGAACTCCTTGTTCCGTATGTGCCTGCGGCGCGGCGGTTCTATCTGCCACAGTGGGTTGCGTTCGACGATGAGGGCCATCTGCTTGCGAAATCCACTCAGGAAGCTGCGGCAAATATCGCCTCGATGCAGCGCTTCGTGGAAATCCTGCACGCTTCAGTGGCGCTGGCTGGTTACATGGTGGCTGATCCAGAGTACCAGCGCAAGCGCTACGGGATTCTAGGCCAGTTAATCAATCAGGGGCGCGCGCTGGCGATGCACCAGACTCGGGAAATCATCGAGACCATCAAGCGGCGAGCAGCCGCAAATGATCTAAATCGCGGTCTTAGCCTGAGTTTGCCTTACTTCGATGATCAAGACCTTATAATGGGGCTAAGCGACTTTCAGGTGATCCCTGCGGGACGGATCATGTTCGTGCCGGCGTTCGTAGTGCGTGCTGCTGAGGAAGAAGCGGCGAAAGTCGCGCAGGACACCCGGTTGAGTGCCTCAACCCGTAAGTATTTGCTCAAAGAACTCAAGATGCTCCAGCAGGCGTTTGCGCCCGACGCCTGATATTTGTGTTCGCATTCAGAAAGGAAGTCGGCCCGCTCATGAGCGGGCTTGACATTGTTCATGTCGTCAAAACCTATCCACGCGCAGCGCGTGGCAGAAGTCTATACCGCGCTCGAAACCTCGCCGGAAGGACTTTCCTCCGGCGAGGCTGATGCAAGGAAACAACTCTACGGCCCGAATTCGCTTCCAGTGCCTGCCCCTGAACCGAACTGGAAGCGCGTCCTCAACCAACTCACCCACCCGATGGCATTGGTGCTGTGGGGTGCGGGCGTGCTGGCTCTACTCACCGGACACCCGACCCTACCCTGGGTCATCTGGATTGTTGTCGTCATCAATGCGGCTTTCTCGTTCTGGCAGGAGCATCAAGCTGAACGGGCCATCAGTGCGCTCTCCCAGCTTCTACCGAGCTATGCACGGCTGATCCGCGATGGGCAAGAAGCGCTGATCCCAACGCAGGATGTCGTCCCCGGCGATGTGCTGATCCTTGAGGAAGGGAATAACATTCCTGCCGATGCACGTGTCGTCGAGCAGTATGGGCTGCGGGCGAACCAGGCAACGCTCACGGGCGAAGCAATGGCAGCGGTCAAAGTTGCCGAGGCTTCTATCCGCGAAGGGCTAACCGATCTGGAACGCCCGAATCTGATCTTTGCGGGATCATCGATAGTCTCCGGCACTGGCCGCGCGGTCGTGTTCAGTTCCGGCTCGTTGACTCAGTTCGGGCGCATCGCCCGCTTAACGCAGAGCATCCCGGATGCACCGAGCCAGCTCCAGACGGAGATCATCCGCCTGACACGGATCATCTCGCTGATTGCACTGGGCATCAGTGCGGTAGTATTCGGGGTGGGCATCACCGATGTGGGAATTCCCCGCAATGAAGCATTCATCCTCGCGGTTGGGATCCTCGTCGCGGCCCTGCCAGAAGGTCTGCGGCCTACCCTGACTCTCTCGCTGGCAATTGCCGTCCAGCGACTTGCGTCGGAAGGTGTGCTGGTCAAAAAGCTGGCGGCGATGGAAACGCTCGGCAAAGTTTCGGTCATTTGCACCGATAAGAGCGGCACGCTGACACACAATCAGATGACCGTGCGGGAAGTGTGGGTCTCCGGGAAACGCCTCAAAATAACGGGCGCAGGCTATAACCCTGAGCAGGGTGATTTCATCCCTGCGAATGGCAGCGCACCCAAGTTGGAAGACATGGACGCACTGCTGACTGTGGCGCTTCTATGCAACAATGCTCGCCTGCTTCCCCCTACTCAGGATCGCCCGCGCTGGACGGCACTCGGCGATCAGACAGAGGCGGCGCTGCGCGTGCTTGCTCTGAAAGATCATATGGTAGAGGAACGTCTCAACCGGAAATATCCGCGTATTCATGAGATTCCGTTCGATGCAACGCGCAAGCGCATGAGCACCATCCATCGACACGATGGTACTGAGATCGCTTTCGTGAAAGGCGCGCCGCGCGAGGTGCTTCAGTGCTGCTCGCATGTGCTCATGGAAGGCGAGGTCGTCCCGCTTGACCAGGAACTGCGCGGCCAGATTTTGAGCGCCAATGATGACTATGCCCGGCGGGCGCTGCGCGTGCTGGCGCTGGCGCGCCGGGAGCTTCCACCGCGTCAGGGTGCATACACAGCCGATCAGGTGGAGCGCGACCTAACCTTTCTGGGCTTGGCGGCAATGATGGACCCGCCGCGCCCGGAAGTCAGCACCGCGATGAAGACGTTCCGTGAGGGCGCGATCCGGGTGGTGATGATTACGGGGGACTACGGCCTCACTGCCGAGTCGATTGCGCGCCGTCTGGGGATGCTTGGTGAGAAGCCTCCGCGCATCATCACGGGGGCAGACCTCGATGGGATGAGCGATGAAGAGTTGAAAGACGCTATCACCGATGAGGTGCTGTTCGCCCGCGTTGCACCGGAGCACAAACTGAGAGTGGTGGCTGCCTTCCAAACTCGCGGGGATACCGTCGCCGTGATCGGGGATGGGGTCAACGATGGCCCCGCCCTTCGCAAAGCAGATATAGGTATTGCGATGGGTAAAGCGGGCACTGATGTTGCCCGTGAAGCAGCTGACGTGATCCTGACTGATGATAACTTTGGGGCGATTGTGGACGCAGTACGAGAAGGCCGGGCTATCTTCAGGAATATTCGGAAGTTCATCACGTACATTCTCGCCAGCAATGTGCCGGAGATCATGCCGTTTGTGCTGGCGGCGCTGTTCAATCAACCCCTTGCGCTGACCGTCGGGCAGATACTGGCTATCGACCTCGGAACTGACTTACTGCCCGCGTTGGCTCTCGGCGCAGAGCGCCCGGAGCCAGACATCATGAAAGGGCCTCCCCGCCGCCGCGATCACCAGCTTATCGACGGCTGGTTGGTGGGCCGCGCGATGTGGCTAGGCAGCATCGAGGTGATTCTGTGCTATGCAGGATTCCTGCTCGTTTATGCATTAGCGGGTTACACTGATATATTTAATCTACCGGACCCCGGCTTTAGCGCCGCGCCGCAGCTTCTATCCACCCCGGAAGGCGCGGTATACGTGCTGGCTCGAACGGTTTTCTTCGCGGGGGTGGTCATGGCACAAGTCGGCAACGCCTTCGCCTGCCGACGTGAGACACCGGGCGTCCATGAACTTGGCTGGTTCAGTAACCGCTTCCTGTTGGTAGGAGTTGCTATCGAGATCATCATGGCGGCGGCACTGATCTACGTTCCACTACTGGCGTATCTCTTCGACCTGATGCCGCTGCCCCTCTTCGTATGGCCTGGGCTGGCATTATATGGACTCATTCTCTACGTGCTGGATCGGATTCGGAAGGGCCTAGCCGTCCGTCTGAGTAACAGGCGGAGCCTGATGCAAGGAGGAAATGCCGCATGAGAGTGATTATTATGGGTTGTGGCCGCATCGGGACTCAGTTGAGCAAAGTCCTGCTGGATGGCGGGCATCAGGTTGTCGTTGTAGACGAAGACTCGGATGCTCTGGCCCGTCTGGGGCCGAATTTTCGCGGCGAGATCGTGCGGGGTGTAGGGTTCGACCGGGAAATCTTGCTCAAAGCGGGCATCGAGGAGGCGGAGGCGTTCGCTGCGACGAGCCGATCCGATAACGCGAACATCGTCGCGGCGCGGATTGCCCGCCAAATTTACCGCGTTCCCCGTGTTGTGGCCCGGATTCAAGAGCCGCGCAAGGTCGAGATTTACAAGCGGCTGGGGTTAATCACGATTTCCCCCGCGCATTGGGGAGCGCGCCGCATCTGCGAGTTGATCATGCACTCTGATCTTGCACCAGTCATGACCCTCGGCAACGGTGAGGTATCGGTGATTGCCCTCGACCTGCCCCCTCACTTGGCCGGGCGGATGGTGCGCGATCTGATCGTACCCGGCGAAGTCAGTGTGATGGCAATCACCCGCGACGATCACGCGATTATTCCAACGAGTGGGACTGAATTCACAACAGGTGATGTACTGCATGTGGCCGTACTTTCAGGAGCCATGAGCCGCCTCGAAGCGCTGCTTGGTCTCGATGCAGGGGGATACTAATGTTCGTGGTGATTGTCGGCGGTGGCAAAATCGGCTCGCATCTGGCATCGCTGTTGCTCAGCGAGGGGAACAAAGTCCGTGTGATTGACTCTCGCCCGGATGTGCTGGAACGGCTCCGGCTTGAGATTCCCGACGAGTATATTGTTCCAGGTGATGGAACTGATCCGAACGTGCTGGAAGGGGCCGGGATCAGGGAAGCGCAGGTGCTTGCGGCGGTGACAGGTGAGGATGAGGCTAACCTTGTGATCACGACGCTGGCTCGCTTCGAGTTCAACGTGCCGCGCGTCATAGCCCGTGTGAACAATCCCAAGAATTCGTGGGTCTTCACGCCGGAAATGGGCGTGGATGTGGCGGTAAATCAGGCGGACATCCTGGTCAAGCTGATCCTCGAAGAGATGTCTCTCGGCGACATGATGACACTGCTCAAACTGAAGAAGGGCGAATACTCTCTTGTCGAAGAGAAGGTGCATCCCAATGCTCCGGCCTGCGGCAAAGCAGTCCGCGACCTCGATCTACCGCCCGACTGCAATTTGATGGCACTGATCCGGCATGGGGAGTTGATCGTGCCTAAAGGGGATACTATTCTCGAAGAGGCGGATGAAGTACTCGCCGTCGTGCACCAGAGCCAGATTCCGCAGCTTGCCTATCAGTTAGGGCACGGCGGGCGGTATTAGCTGTGTAATCAAGCAAAATGCATTTAGCCTTATTAGAACACTTAGCTCCCTAATTCACCTCCTAGAGTAAGGGGAGATGAGAACATCGCGATGCCCTACGGGAGAATTCCAGTTTTAGTTGTTAGTACGATCCTCTCTATTGGTATCTCGCTTGATCCAACCGCTACAATGACAATCCAAATGTAGCATCCCAGAAACTTACGTTGGAGGGTAATCTGTAAGGGTCAGTATCGCACGAGTAGCTGCGCCTTGATGTGGAGAATTTTGTGCCCATAAGTAAAGAACGGACGATCCACATCCATTGAGACCCAGCCCTACCTTGCAGTTTATGGATAGATACTTAAGGGTTTTCTAATTACAAACCAATAAGGGAGTGCTATTATGCAGTTCTTGAGAAGGTTTTTAGTTGTTTCTCTGACCTTACTTCTTCTGATGCTGGTGTTGACGGCTTGCGGTAGCGCGGCAACATCGGGGACGCAGGCTGAAGGCAGCAGCGCCCAGAACGGCCATACGGTCAAGCTGACACTGGCGGCCTACTCGACTCCGGCGGAAGCATACGCCAAGATCATCCCCTTGTTTAAGGATTATTGGATGAAAGAGAAGGGCGTACAGGTTGAGATCGAAGAGTCGTATGGCGGTTCAGGGTCGCAGTCGAAGGCTGTGGAAGGCGGGCTGGAGGCGGATGTGGTCGCGCTGTCTCTGGAGAACGATGTCACTCGTTTGGTGAATGCGAACCTGATTACTCATGACTGGAAGGCCAATGATTACGGTGGAATGGTGACTACTTCCTACGCAGTGATCGTCGTCCGGTCGGGTAATCCGAAGGATATTCAGGATTGGGCTGATCTCGCGAAGGACGGCGTAGAAGTCCTGACCCCTGATCCCGCCACGAGTGGCGGCGCACAGTGGAACGTCATGGCGGCCTACGGCGCGGCGGATCGCGGGCACGTCGAAGGGTTCTCTTCGGGTGAAGATTTTCTCCGTGCCCTGTATACTAATGTGAGCATCATGGATAAAGATGCGCGCACCAGCATCACAAACTACGAGACTGGAATCGGTGACGCCGCGATCACCTACGAAAATGAATACTTCGCGGGGAAGGCAAGCGGCGCGGATTACGAAGCCATCTATCCATCCTCGACTATCCTGATCGAGAATCCCGTCGCGGTGGTTGA
>Ga0075421_100005357_pt1 | contig 15495 bp, 12 predicted proteins | sample SoiMetdeltSBSDD5_FD_75292 | JGI IMG/M metagenome (GOLD analysis project Ga0075421, IMG submission 75292) | Bulk soil microbial communities from a Populus tree surrounding site in Tennessee, USA - Soil MetaG P. deltoides SBSDD5 | ecosystem: Environmental > Terrestrial > Soil > Tree plantation...
CTGTTCCCGATTCCCGATTCCCGATTCCCGATTCCCGATTCCCGATTCCCGACAGGCGATTCCCGACGTCCTATTCCCGACTAAGCCGGTACCCCGTCTTCAGCACCGTGAGGATGTGCCGCGGGTTCGCCGGATCCGTCTCGAGCTTCCGCCGCAGCTCGGCAATGTGCGTATCGACCGTCCGGCTCATCACCGAGTCGTCATACCCCCACACCTCCTTCAACAGCTCGATGCGCGTCGCGACCTGTCCATTGCGCCGAAGAAGGGCGACGAGCAGGTCGTACTCCTTCGGGCGCAACGCGACCGGAATGCCGTCCCGCGTCACCGTGTGGCGCGCGGGATCGACGCGAACGTCGCCGAAGCCGGTGAGTCCGTCCGGGGCGGGCTTTGCCGCTTCGCCATTTGGGCGTGAGGCGCGACGCAGAAGCGCATCGATCCGGGCCAGCAGTTCCATGAGGCCGAACGGCTTCGTCACGTAATCGTCTGCTCCGAACCGGAACCCGCGGACCTTGTCAGCCTCCTCGCCGAGTGCGGTGAGGACGAGCACTGGCGTGGTGTCCCCGTCATCGCGGAGCGTGCGAAGGACGCGGTACCCATCCGTGTCCGGCAGCATGAGGTCGAGCACGATGATGTCGGGACGCCGCTCGCGCGCGAGCGCGAGCCCCGTGCCGCCGTCACTCGCGTTGAGCACCTCGTATCCCTCGAACTCGAGATTGCTCTGCAGCCCACGCGCGAGCTTCTCGTTGTCCTCGATGAGCAGGACGATGGGCATGGCCTACTGCGGTGTCGTCCGAGAGTCCGAGTCCGGCGCGCTCTGCCGCTTCGAGCGCGTCGCCCACCCCTGCCGTTCGCGTCCCCAATCGCGTCGAACCGGACGGCGTTGCGCCAGGGGCTCGCGCGAATCCGTCGCCGCTACCGGCAGCTCGACGATGAATCGCGCGCCGCCGGCCGGCGCGTCCTCGACGTGAACGCGGCCATGATGCAGTTCGGTGAGCTCACGAACCACGGCGAGACCAATCCCACTGCCTTCCCGCCCCGCGTTCCGCACGCGACGGAGGCGCACGTACGGGCTCCAGATCCGCTCGCGGTCCGCGGCCGCGATGCCGGGACCCGCGTCGTCGACCATGACGCGCGCCTGGCCCTCGGAACGGTCGACAGTGACACGCACCGTCTGGCCGGCCGGACCGAACTTGCGCGCGTTGTCCAGCAGGTTGAGCAGGATCTGCCGAAAAGCGCCTGGGTCCACGACGGCCGTCACAGGCTCGCGGACGTCGATCACCACGTGGACGCCACCCTCCGCCGCCAGGAGCGGCGCGATCGTAGCGACGATGGATTCGACGAGTGCGCCCAGGTCCGTGGGCGCCGGATCGAGACTCATTCGTCCCTCTGCAGTCCGTGCGAAATGGAGCACGTTGTCCACCATCCGCATGAGGCGCCGCGCTTCCTGTACGATCGTCTCGGCGGCGAGCCGGCGGTCATCGTCTGATCGGACGCGCCCGAGCTGCAGCGTCTCGCCGAAGAGGAGAATCTGCGCGAGCGGCGTTCGCAGCTCGTGCGACACGCTCGACGTGAAGTCGGCGCGGAGCCGCGCGAGGTCGTGCTCGCGACGGAGTTGAAGCACGGCGATCGCCGCAAGGGCTGCCGTTAGGGTGAGCAATCCGAGCAGGATCGGGAGTCGCGACGCGGGCGGATGCCCGACGAGCAACCGCTCGGGGGCCGACGGTCGCAGCGCCGCACGCACCACAAGAGGCAGCCCGGCGGCATCGAGGGACACCTCGCTCGAATAGGCGGCGGGCCCGAGCGAATCGGGCGCCGACCGATACCACTCCCGTCCGGTCGAGTCCCGTACCGTCAACACGAGCAGCGAGTCGTTGTCCGCGCCGCCCGTGACCGAGGCCGGGAGAAGCGCGCGTGTCTGCATGATGTCACGCAGCACGCCCTGGCCCACGGCTCGGGGACAGCTCGTAAATCCGTAAGCCGCGAGCGGCGCACCGTGCTGTGCGTACCGGATGCCGTAGAAGACGACGCGTCCGGGCGCCCTGGTCCGGTCAAAGAGCGCCGCATGCCGCATTTCGGGGCGGTAGCGAAGCCGCGTGTGCGTCACGACGGTATCCCGCAGCCAGCGTAGCAGCGCGCTATCGGTCGGAGGTCCCCCGGTCGCGACCGATCCGTCGCGGAGGTCGATACGAAAGACGATCCGGGCGGAGTCACCCCGCGCGGCGGAGCAGGCGAGCACGTCTCGCGCGCTCGGACCGATGAGCTCGGGCGGAGCCAGAAGCTCATACGGCGAGCTCGCGCGGACACTCGTGACGGGCGACAAAATCTGGCTCGCCGCCCCATCCAGCCGCTCCTGCGCATTCGCCACGTACTCCCACGCCGCGACGGACGCGTAATCCCGCAACGCACGCTCGGCAGTCACGCGGTGGGACCGCGCGGCGTCATGTGCCTCGTAGGCCAGCGAGCCGGCCAGGATGACCGTGAGCGCCAGAAGCGCAATGAGCAGCGTGACGCGCGGCGCGGCAACCTGACGAGTGGGCAAGCTTGGCATGTCGCACGATAGCACCCGATCCGGGTGCGGTACAGGAATCGACCGAGTTGAACCCGCACGCGCCTGGCCCCGCGCGCTCTATGTCGCGGTCCGGCCCGTCACGTGACAAGTGCTCTGACAGCGCTCTGACAGGCATCGCACGCAACCGCCCGCGGTACCGCGCGGCCGAAGGTCCGTCAGCGAGCGGCACGCCCAATTGCCCCGCCGATCAGCCTCATGACGAGCGCGCGCCGAGACGCTAGCTTCCGGGCAGAACCCTGTTCGCGCTCGGCCGGCGCAGCCGAACACGAACATCCTGGCTTCCCTCGCTCGCAAGCGACCCGTGTCCACGCCCGCTCGCGTCCAGAGCCTAACGCCCATCGAAACCGCGGGAGCCGCGGCCGATCGCCACATGCCGCGCAGCGTACTGCGCGACAGTCGCGGCCGCCTCGCCTTCGACATCCCACCCCGGGAGCTTCTCGACGCGCTCGGCGACCAGGCCACCCGGCTCTGGGTGGACATCGATAGCACGAGCCGCCACCAGCACGCGATTCTCGAGAAGCTGTTTCACTTCCATCCGCTGACCATCGAGGACACGCTCAACCCAAATAGCCGGGTCAAGATAGAGGCTTACGACAACTATCTCTTCATCGTGCTGCGTGCGGTGCGGTTCTGCGACACCACTGCGGATCCGTACGATCTCGAGACGGAGAACCTCTATGTCTACCTCGGTCCCAACTACGTGGTGACGGTGCACGCGGGCCCGTCGCAAACCATCGACGGCGTGTCGGACCTCGTGCGCCGCAGTCCGGACATCATCGATCGAGGGCCCGCGCGGCTCGCGCATACCGTCTGCGACACCGCCGTCGACGCGTACTTCCCGATTCTCGATCGCGTCGACGAGTTCGTCGACGGGCTCGAATCGCGCGTGTTCGAGCGCTTCGACGAAACCGCCCTCCACGACACGTTCGCGCTGAAGCGCACCATGCTGTCGCTGCGCCGCTACCTCGCGCCGCAGCGCGAGGTGTTCAACGTTCTCGCCAACCGGCCCTCGCCACTGTTGCCCGCCGAGGCGCAACTCTATTTCAGGGACGTGTACGATCACGTCCTGCGCATCAACGACTCGATCGATAACTATCGCGAGCTACTGAGCAGCACGCTCGAAAGCTACCTCACGCAGGTCTCGAATCGGCTCGGCGCGATCACGAAGGGGCTTTCGGTGATCGCGACGCTCAGCGTGCCGTTCGTCGTCGTCAGCGGTATGTGGGGGATGAACTTCGCCGAGATCCCCCTGTCCCATTACCCGCACGGGTTCTGGATCATGCTCGTCCTTCAGGTCGGCATAGGCGTCGGGCTGGTCGCGTTGCTGCGCTGGAAAAAGCTGCTCTGACCCGTTACGGCAACGGCCCTCGCCAGGCGCGTAAGGGGTCAGAGTCCTAACCCATCCTTCGAGCGCAGTGGTGCGGGAAAACGATGGGTTAGGACTCTGACCCCTTACGGCAAAGGGCCTCGCCAGGCAGCGAGACTCAGCTCGAGGGCCAATGCGAGCAGGGCGATGCTGAGCGGCCACCGATACAACTCGGTATAACGCGTGTAGACGCGTGTGCGGACGGGCGTCCGTTCGAGGCGGTCGATCTCCTCGGTGATGCGCTGCAGGGCGACTGCGTCGCGCGCACGGAAATACCGCCCACCTGTTCGCCGAGCCACTTCGGTGAGGAGCGCGTCGTCGATCTCCACCGGCCGGTTCTCGTACCGCAAACCGAAGACACCGCGCCCCACGGGGACCGGCGCCATGCCCTCGGTGCCGACGCCGATCGTGTAGATCTTTACGCCGAACGCGGCGGCGGCCTGCGCCGCTGTGCGCGGATCGATCGACCCGCGGTTGTTCACGCCATCCGTTAGCAGCACCATCACGCGCGAGCTTCCGGGCGCATCACGCAGCCGGTTCGCTGCCGTCGCGATCGCGGTACCGATCGCGGTGCCGTCCTCGAGCTGGCCGGGCTGAAGGTTCTCCACGGCCGCCATCACCACCGGATAGTCGGTCGTGAGTGGCACCTGTGTCAGCGCCTCACCGGAGAACGCGACGACACCGATCCGGTCGCTCGACCGCATGGCGATGAACTGCTTCACCTTGTCGCGCGCGACCTCGAGACGGTTCTGCGGCTGGAAGTCCTCCGCGAGCATCGAGCTCGAGATGTCGAAGGCAATGACAATGTTGATGCCTTCCGTCGTCGCTTGCTCCGCTCGGCCGGCTGAACGCGGCCGCGCCAATGCGATCACGACGCCCGCGAGCACGAGGTTGCGTGCAACCACGAGCGTCCTGGCGATCGCGCGCCCTGCCCGCGGGCCCGTCGCCAGAACACCGACCCGAGAGAACACGATAGCGGCCGGCCGGCGTCGACGACGCCAAGCCCACCAGCTAGGCAGGAACAGGAGCAGGAGCAGAACCCACGGGGCCCCGAACTCGAGATGGGGGATATCCATGCCGGAAATGTGCGTTGATAACCGTGGCGCGGCAGGGGTCGCGTGCGTCTTACTGGGGCTTGCCTATCCCAATGCTTCGATCGCGGCAGGCCTGTTCGATCCGGCTGCCATTCCGTTCTCGCTTCTCGACTCCGTGCGCATCATCACTGAGCCGCTGACTCGTAGATCACCTCTCATCATCGCGTTGGTCCTGGGAATCGCCGGGATCGCACTCGCCGCCGGTGCCTACGTCGTGGGCGCGGTGAGCGAGCTCCTCGCCGCCGCGATCGGTGGGTACGCGCTCGCGTCGTCCATCTTCGGGCTGCTCGTCGCCCGCGCGTTTGAAGACAAGCGCGGTCGCTCACCGTCTGTGTCTGTACCCGTGAGTGAGCCCGCGGTTGCGGGTGGCCCACGATCGACAGGGACAAATGACGAGGCGGCGGTGAGCCGACCCGACTCGACGACCGCGAACGGCGGGGGCAACGAGCTGCGTGACTCACTCACCGGCCTGACAACTCGCGAGCTCTTGCGCGACCGACTCGATCACGCACTCACACGCGCCCACCGCCATGAGCGGCCCGTGGCGCTGATGGTCGTGGATATCGATGGCTTTCGACCGCTCAACGATGCTCTCGGCTACGAGGTCGGCGACCGCGTTCTCGCGGCCGTTGCAACGCGTCTGGGCGCGACACTCCGCGCCGGTGACACGGCGGCGCGCCTTGGCGCCGACGAGTTCGCGTTGTTGCTCGAGGACATGGCGGACGAGAGCAACTTCGTCCAGGTGAGCGACCGTGTAGGCGAGGCGCTGGCGCGGCCGATCACCATTGACGGGCGAGAGCTTGCCGTCTCCGCGTGCATCGGCATCGCCCAGGCGCGCGCGGCTGATGACGCCGACGACGTCCTGCGCAATGCGGACGCGGCGCTCGCCGCCGCCAAGCGTCGCGGACGCGGCGCCTGCGAGGTGTTCTCCGAACGCATTCGCGCCTCGCTCGTCAATCGCGTGCAGCTCGAGGCCGAGCTCCGACGGGCCGTGGACGCGCGCGCCTTCGACATCGAGTATCAGCCCATCGTCATCCTCCACAGTCGACGCATCGCGGGCGTCGAAGCGCTGCTTCGCTGGCGGCATCCAGCGCGAGGCGACATTCCACCGTCCACGTTTCTTCCGGTCGCCGACGAGCTGGGTCTCTCGCCGAGCCTCGGGAAGTGGGTCCTCGAACAGGCGTGCTCGCAGGTAAAGACCTGGCAGGATCAGGTGCCCAACGCTCGCGCGCTCGCGCTGACGGTCAACGTATCGCGTGCGCAGCTCCGGCAAACCACGCTCGTCGACGATGTGGCGAAGGCGCTGGAGGTCTCACGCCTCGACCCGCGCCGCCTCGTGCTCGAAGTCTCGGACGCAGTTCTGCTCGATGATGCGGGAACGGCACTCGCCCGCCTGCAAGCACTGAAGGCGCTGGGCCTGCGGATCGCGATCGACGATTTCGGCGCGCGTCATGCCGCACTCCATCAGCTGCCGCGCATCCCTGTCGACATTCTCAAGATCGACAAGGCATTCATCGACCGCATCGGGCGAACGGGTGGTGGCGTCAGCGTCGCGCACGTCGTGCTGGCGCTCGGCAAGTCCATGCGACTGCGAACGGTCGCCGAGGGCATCGAGGCGGAGGAGCAGGTGACGGAGCTGCTTCGGCTCAAGTGCGAGTTTGGCCAGGGGATGCTGTTCTCTCGCCCACTCTCGCCCTCGGCGGTCGGGGCGCTGCTTCGCGGCGATCGGCGTTAGGGAAATTGGGTCAGACTGACCCCGATTTCTCTGTCTCCACCCAGAACTGCCGCAGCAGGTTCACGGCCACCTGACGCCGGTAGTCGGCAGTCGATCGGATGTCGTCGATCGGCTGGATCTCGCGGGCAAGTGTCGCCGCCGCGGCGTCAATGCCGCCGCCGGCGCGAAGGGTTGCCTCGGTCTGGCGGATGCGGGCCACGACCGGGCCAACCGAGCCTAACGCGACCCGAGCCGTACCGTCGTCGCGCACGGCAGCCATCACGACCTTGGAGATCGCCTGCGCGGCGCGTGTGCCCACCTTGCGGAACCATTGACGGCCGCGAACCGGCGAGATCTCGACCGCCACGATGAGCTCATCGGGCCGCAGGACGCTCGCGCGGTACCCTGTGTAATACTCGGCAAAGGGGATGCGGCGCTCGGCGTCCGCGCTCCGAGCGACGATGACGGCGTCGGTCGCGGCGAGCACCGGCAGCGTATCCCCTGCGGGCGAGCCGTTCGCGATGTTGCCGCCGATCGTGCCTCGGTTCTGGATCTGCACGCCGCCAATCTCACGCGCGGCCATCACCAGCATCGGCACTCGCTGATTGACGAGACGCGACCGCACCATGCTGGTGTACGTCGCGAGCGCCCCGATCGACAACACATCGCCGCGCATCGCGATGCGCCGGAGCCCATGCAGCGGCCAAAGGTCCACGAACCGCGTCGCTGGCAGCGTTCCGAAATTGAGGGCGACATAGAGGTCCGTCGCCCCCGCGAGCGGAATGAGCGGTCCGTCGTCGCGAAGCATCTGAAGCGCCTCGCGAACCGTATTCGGTCGCAACAAGGTGAGCGGGGTAATGGCGCTCCTCATCGATCAGTCGCCGTGCTCGTGGTGGCGGCACCCTCGACCTGAGCGCCATCGACGGAGGCTCGCGCACGATCGGCCGCGCGAATCGCCCGGAAGATCGCCTCGTAGCCCGTGCACCGGCATAGGTTCCCCGCGAGTGCGCGCTGCATCTCGCGTCGCGTCGGGTTCGCGCCAAGCGACATCGCCGCGATGATCATCCCAGGAGTGCAGATGCCGCACTGCGCCCCGACCTCGTCCATGAATGCCCGCTGTAGCCGTCCCGCGTCGACGCCTTCGATCGTGGTGACCGAACATCCCTCGACGTGGGCAATCGGCACGAGACACGACACGACGGCCTCGCCGTCGACGAGCACCGTACAGGCGCCGCACTCCCCTTCCCCACACCCTTCCTTCGTCCCGGTGAGGCCGCAGTCCTCGCGCAGCACGTCAAGGAGGCGGCGCAACGGGTGCGCGCCGACGTCGACGTCGCGGCCATTCAGTTGGAATCTCATGATGGCGATGCGCCCACGGACGACGGCGCGACGCCCCCGACCGCTGACCACGGCGCCGAACTGCTCGATCCATTCGCGTGGCGAAGCAGCACCTCGGGCAGCGCGGGAATCTCGCGAACGTCGTAGCCCAGGTGGCGAATCGCGTTGACGAGCGCCGGGGCAGGACCGTCCATCGGCAGCTCGCCCAATCCCTTTGCGCCGAACGGTCCGCCAGGATACGGATTCTCGACGAGCGTCACGTCGATCGGTGGTGTATCGAGCGAAGTCGGAATCGTATAGTTCGTGAGCTGGCTATTCGCCATCGCGCCGTCGCGCATCACGACGTGCTCGAGCAGCGCATACCCGATTGCCTGTGCCGTTCCGCCTTCGATCTGCCCGATGGCGAGCGCCGGGTGAATCGCCTTGCCGACATCCGTCGCCACTGTGAGCCGCACGGGGCGAACCTCCAAGGTCACAGGGTCCACTTCGACCTCGGCAACGTTGCAGCCCCACCCATACGTCGCGTACGCGTCACCGCGGTACTGCTCGTCGTCCCACCGGATCCAGTCGGGCTGCTCGTACTCTGCCTCGATGCGCAACGGACCGTGCGCCGCGAAGTAGGCCGCGGGCGACATCTCGCCGATGCGCGATCGGAGCTCGGTCGCGGCGCGCTGCAGGATGCCGCCCACGACCATGCAGGTGCGCGACGCCACCGTCGGCCCACTGTCGGGCACGCGGGCGGTGTCCGGCTGGGCGACCTCGACCTGGTCGTACGGGATGCCTAACGCATCGGCGACGATCTGCGCGTGCATCGTTCGCGTGCCCTGGCCGATTTCCGTGCTCGACGTGAGCACGCGCACGCCGCGCTCCGTCAGCTCCACCGCCGCGCGCGACGCGAGCCGGAGCTCGCCGCTCCCGGTGAACCCCGACCCGTGGTAGAAGAGCGACACGCCGACACCGCGGCCGGTCGCCGCACCCGCCGCGCGCTTCTCCCGGTACCGCGACCGCTTCACCGCTCGCCGCAGCGTCTCCAGCGCGCTGCAGTCGTCGCCGAGGACCTGACCCGTGGCGGTCGTGTCGCCCGATCGCAGAGCGTTGCGCTCTCGCAGCCGCACGGGATCGATCCCTAACGACTCCGCGATACGATCCATCTGCACTTCCATCGCGAACTGTGTCTGTGGCGCGCCAAAGCCGCGGAAGGCGCCGTTCGGTGGAGTGTTCGTCATCACCGCGCGACCGCGGATGCGAACGTGATCGCACCGGTAGGGCCCGGCAGCGTGGATCGTGCCGCGCGACAACACAACCGGGCTCAGCGTGACGTACGCGCCGCCGTCCATCAGCACGTCGATGTCCATTGCCACCAGGCGGCCGTCCCGCGTGACACCGGTGCGATGGCGAACCACGGAGGGATGCCGCTTCGTCGTCGCCACCATGTCCTCGGTGCGGTCGTAGATGATCCGGACGGGGCGCTGGGCCTTGAGCGCCAGCAGCGAGGCGTGCGCCGCGATCATCGACGGGTACTCCTCCTTTCCGCCGAAGCCGCCGCCGGTTTCCGTCTGCACCACACGCACGTGCGACACCGCATCGCCGAGCAGTGTGACGAGCGCCTTGTGCACGTAGTATGGGCACTGAATCGACCCATGCACCGCGATGCCGCCCTCCTCGGGCACGGCGGTCACGACGTTAGGCTCGATGTACACGTGCTCCTGTGCGCCCGTCCGATACGTCCCTTCGATGATCAGATCGGCATGCCCGAACGCCGAATCGACATCGCCCTTCTCGATCCGGATGTGCTTGAAGACGACCGACGACTGTTCGGGATCGAGCAGCGGCGGCGAGGCGTCGTAGTCGATATCGACGCGTGCGGTGGCGAGACGCTCCCGGTCCTCGTGTGCGAGCAGAAGAATTGGCTCCGCCGAGTGGCGCACATCCGTCTCCACCAGGCACGGCTGGTCGAGCTCGATGAGGGCCACGACGTTCCGGCCGGGAATGTCTCGATAGTCGACGATCGTGAAACCCGACTCGTCGAATGCCCGGCGCACCGCCCGCACACGCCCGCAGGGGATCTCGGATCGAATCGTGCGCCCCCAGAGCATCCCGGGAAACGCGAGATCGTCGGCGTACAACGCCTGCCCCGTCGCCTTACCGATGCCGTCCTTCCGCGCCACGCTGCGTCCGACGGCGCGCTCAGTCGAGGATGCCATTGGGGGTAAGCTCCGTGGTCGCGCTCGCCGTTTCAAGGTCGGACGGTCTGTCCCTGACCCCTTGTCGCGTAACGGGCGCGCGGCCTATGCATTGGTCAACCTCTTCCACTCTCGATGCCATGCCTCTCCGCCCGCATTCCCTCGCGGCGCCGCGCCGCAGGTCCGTGCTCGGTGGCTTCGCGTCACTGGTCGCCGTCGCGGTCCTCCCGGTCGGGGCGCTCAACGCTCAACGGCCGGCACCTCAGAGCCTGCAAGTGCCCGTCGAGTATCAGAAACTCGCGAACGGGCTCAAGGTCGTGATGTCGCCGGACCCCACGACGCCCACAGCGGTCGTGGCCGTCTACTACAACATCGGCTTCCGCAACGAGCCGAAAGACCGCACCGGCTTCGCGCATCTCTTCGAACACATGATGTTCCAGGGCTCGCAGAACCTGGGAAAGATGGAGTTCATCAAGCTGGTCGAATCGAACGGCGGCACGCTCAACGGCTCGACGCGGTTCGACTTCACGAACTACTTCCAGATCATCCCGTCGCACAAGCTGGAAACGATCCTGTGGGCCGAAGCGGACCGGATGCGCGGCCTGCAGATCGACAGCACGAACCTCAAGAACCAGCAGGACGTCGTGAAGAACGAGGTTCGCGTAAACGTGTTGAACCAGCCGTACGGCGGGTTCCCGTGGATCGATCTGCCGATGGCGGCCAATACCAACTGGTACAACGCGCACAACTTCTACGGCGATCTCGCGCACCTCGACGCCGCGACCCTCGACGACGTTCGCGGCTTCTTCAAGACGTACTACGCGCCTAACAACGCGGTGCTCGTGATCGTGGGCGACTTCCAGCCGAAGCCCACGCTCGCGCTGGTGAAGAAGTACTTCGAGAACATTCCGTCCGCACCGCAGCCGCCGAAGCCTGACCTCACCGAGCCACGGCAGACGGCCGAGAAGCGCTCCAGTCGGACCGACTCGCTCGCCCGCCGCCCGGCGCTCGCGCTCGGGTACCACGTTCCGCCACGGTACACGCCCGAGTGGTACGCCTTCGGCCTGCTCGATCAGATCCTGGCGCAGGGTCGCGACAGCCGCTTCTACGACGAGGTGGTTCGGAAGCGCGCGCTGACGTCGACCGTCGCCGCAGGGATCAACTATGGCCTCGGGAACATGTATGACTACAACGGTCCAATGCTGTGGATCGTGAGCGCCTACCACGATGCCGACAAGCCCGCTGACTCGCTCGTCGCCGCCATGGACTCGGCCATTGCGTCGGTGCGCGACCGTCCGGTCGACCGAGCCACGCTCGACCGTGCGCTCGTGAAGCTGCGATCGCAGCTCTACTCACAGATGGAAACGTTCGTCGGCTTCGGGAAGGCCAACCTGCTCGCGTCGTTCGCGCTCTTCGACGATGACCCGGCACGGATCAACCGGCTCGAGGCGGATTTCGCGAAGGTCACGCCAGAGCTCATCCAGAAAACAGCGCAGGAATACCTGCGACCGACGAACCGCACCGTCTATACGATCATTCCGGCCGCCCGCGCGGCCAACAATTCGTCAACCAGCGGCCAGTGAGCCTGGAGAGATCGATGCGCAGACTACTGATCATCGCCGCGCTCGCCGTTGCTCCGGTCACTTCGGCGCTAGCGCAACCGAAGGTGACACCGCCGGCCGGCGGAACGCCCAAGGACTTCAAGCTGCCCGAAAAACGCGAGTTCGCGCTTCCCAACGGGATGGACGTGACGCTCGTGCCGTTCGGCACGGTGCCGAAGGCGACCATCAGCCTCGCCATACGCCTCGGGAACGTCAACGAGGGACCTAACGAGGTCTGGCTCGCCGACGTCATGGGCGACCTCATGAACGAGGGCACGAAATCGCTCACCGCGACCCAGATTGCGGAGCTCACTGCCGGCATGGGCGGCGGTATCGGCGTCGGCGTGGGGCCGGATCAGACCACGATCGGCGGCTCCGTACTCTCCGAACGCGCCGCCGACTTCGTTCGACTCATCGCGGACGTCGCGCAGAATCCGCGATTCCCGGAGTCGGAGCTGCCACGTATCAAAGCGGCGCGCGTTCGCCAGGTGGCGATCGCCAAGAGCCAGCCGCAACCCCTCGCGCAGGAGCGCTTCTATCAGGTCCTGTACGGCGACCACGCGTTAGGGAGGCTCTATCCAACGGAGGCGATGCTCAACGGGTACACCGTCGATCAGATCCGCGCCTTCCACGCGAAGAACTTCGGCGCCGCTCGTGCCCACCTCTACGTCGCCGGAGCCTACGATGCCGCGGCGGTGGAGAAGGCGATCCGCGAATCGTTTGGCGATTGGGCAAAGGGGCCGGATCCGGTCACGAACGTGCCAAAACCCAAGAGCGGCCGGCGCGTGGAGCTCATCGACCGCCCGAACGCCGTGCAGAGCACGGTCGTCATCGGGCTGCCAGTGCCCGGCGCCTCACACGCCGACTACACGGCCCTCTCCGTGACCGACGCGCTCCTCGGCGGCGCGTTCGGGTCGCGCATCACGACGAACATCCGGGAGCAAAAGGGCTACACCTACTCGCCCTACAGCACGATCACCACGCACTACGGCGACGCGTTCTGGGGAGAGTTCGCCGACGTCACCACGAACGTGACCGGACCCTCGCTGAAGGAGATCTTCGGCGAGATCGATCGGCTCCGGAAGGAGCCGCCGCCGGCGGCGGAGCTCCGCGGGATCCAGAACAACATGGCCGGGATCTTCACGCTGCAGAATGCGTCGCGCGGCGGTGTCGTCGGTCAACTGCAGTTCGTCGACCTGCACGGGCTACCTGACACCTACCTCACCGAGTACGTCAAGAGGGTGATGGCTGTCTCGCCCGCGGACATCCAGCGTGTCATGCGCACCTACCTGCGCCCCGAGAACATGACCATCGTCGTGGTGGGCGATAAGAAGGTGATCGAAGCGCAGGTGAAGCCGTATTCAACCTACGTACCCTAACGCGACACGCGAGTCGTTAATCGGCAGTCGTTGCTCGTCAGACGAAGGCGGCCGAGAGGTTCACACCTCTCGGCCGCCTTCGATTCCCGATTCCCGACTTGTCCTGAGCGTGAGCGAAGGATCTCCCTGTTCCCGACCCTAGATGTCGCTCACCGGTCCGGTCGCCGGGCCCGTTGGCGGTGGCGGCGGCGTGCCCGCGTCAGGCTTCTCGCCATTCCAACCCATCAGCCACCGGATGAGCCACACGACGAGAATGATCGGCAGGATGATCTTGAGCGCCATCAACCCGAACGTCAGCACCGCGGAGAGAATAGCCAGCAGCGCGCCCCCGATGAGGAACACGAGAATGAACGGCATGCCGAACAGCGCCAGCATGAGCAGAATCGGGAGCGCCAGGACCCCGAGGACCATCAAGATCGGCAGGCCCACCATCTTGAGGAGGAACGCCAGCGGCACGAGAATGCCCAGCGAGCCCAGACTCTTGAGCAGCCATTTCAGCAGTGCCCACTTGAGCAACAGGCCCTTGATGAGCGTCCACATCGGTGCACCTCGCGTTCCGGGTTGGAGTGCGTGTCCCTACGGCTTGCACTACGGGGCCGGTTTCAGATCGGACCGGGTCGGGCCAACCCACCTCCCATGACGGCGCCCCTTTCCTCGCACCACGACCCCGGCGCCAACGCCGCATGCGAACGCGCATCCGCCATCGGCGACGCTCCGCCGCTCGGAATCGACCTCCCGGGAGGACATCGAATCAGAGTTGGGACGGCAGGGTGGACCGATCCGTCGTTGCTCTCGCCAGGCGTCTTCTACCCCGTTGGCGCCGACACGCCCGAGGACAGACTGCGCTATTACGCCAGTCGTTTCCCGCTGGTCGAGATCGACTCGTCGTACTATGGGCTCCCTGTTCGACGAAACGCCGAGCTGTGGGCAGCGCGCACGCCGGACGGCTTCACGTTCGACATCAAGGCGTACGCACTGATGACCGGCCACCCCACCGAGGTCGCACGTCTTCCGCGCGCACTTCGCGAGACGCTCCCACCATCGCTCCGTGGGCAGAAGCGGGTCTACGCGCGCGATCTCCCGCCCGAGATCTACGACGAGGTCTGGGCCTTGTTCCGCGACGCGGTCGACCCTCTCGTGCGGGCAGGAAAGCTGGGATCGGTGCTCCTGCAGTACCCGCAGTGGTTCGTCCCGAACGCGAGCGCGCGGAACACTATCCTCGAGGCGCGGGACCGGCTCGGAGGCATCTCGTGCACGGTCGAATTCAGGAACCGAAAATGGTTCGAAGGACGCGTTGCCGAACGGACGCTCGCGTTCCTGCGCGACCAGGCGTTGCCCTTCGTGATCGTCGACGAACCGCAAGGCCTGCCTAACAGCGTGCCGCCGCTCCCCGAGGTGACGGCGCCACGACTTGCGATCGTGCGAATGCACGGCCGGCGCGATGACATGTGGGGCCGACGCGGCGCCAGTGTGGCCGACAAGTATCGGTATCTCTACGATCGTGACGAGCTCGCGAGCTGGGTTCCACGAGTGCTCGAGGTCGCGGAGCGCGCCGAGGAAACCCACATCGTGTTCAACAACTGCTATGCGAACTACGGGACGACAAACGCGCTGGAGCTGAGCTCCATGCTCGCAGCTGCCGCGGCTGACTGACACGCGGCGGCGGACTGGCGCATACTGCGCCGGGATTCGAGCAGCGCCGGCGTCCGATGACGGACCACACCAGGCTCGTCCGCTAGCCCTCGTCCCGTGCCCTTCCCATCACACCGGTCGTCATCGCGATGATCGCTCGCGCGACGCGTCGCGCGAGCGATCGCCGCTGCTTCTTGGGGACCGTCGATGAGCGAATCAACGAATCGGGCGCCGACTCCGCCATCCGTCACGGGGCGGAAGCGCCGCTTCACGGGCGCGCACCCGTACCCGACACTGCCGAAGTCCCGACTGCCGCTGCTGCGCGGCGTGCTCTGGGTCACGTGGGCCTCCCTGCTCGCCGCGCTCGACACCATTCGCGAGGCGCTACCGGGCGGACGAAGACGGCGGTCCGCGCCCGAGCGCGTCCCGGATGCTCCACAGAACACGGCCAGGCCAACACGCGTCCCGTCTCTGACACCTACTGGATGACCGTTCCGTACAACACGAGAAGCTGACGACTCGACGTGGTCGACCTGTCCACTGACACGTCGACGTACGCTGATCCGCTCGCTTCCCGGTCACCGCAATCGAATCCGCCCCTCTCGAGGTCGCCTCTGCG
>Ga0075421_100005359_pt1 | contig 15492 bp, 16 predicted proteins | sample SoiMetdeltSBSDD5_FD_75292 | JGI IMG/M metagenome (GOLD analysis project Ga0075421, IMG submission 75292) | Bulk soil microbial communities from a Populus tree surrounding site in Tennessee, USA - Soil MetaG P. deltoides SBSDD5 | ecosystem: Environmental > Terrestrial > Soil > Tree plantation...
CCGACGAAGGGCTCGATATACCGCGAGAAGGTCGGGGGATAGTGTTCAGCCAGGGCTGGGAGCAATTGTCGCTTGCCGCCTGCCCATTTCAGCAGCGGGCGGACGGGACTCGAGGTCGATGCACGCATCTGCACACCTCAAGTATCGGTCGAAGGATCGGGATCTGTAGAGATTTCCTTTTCGGCCAGGGTCCGGGACGCTCTGCCGGACCGTCGGAGAGCGTCCCGTAGCAGGTATTCGATCTGGGCGTTCAGGCTGCGCAGATCGTCGTTTGCCCAGCGCTGAACGCCTTCGAGCACGCCCGTATCGATACGAAGGAGGAACGACTTGCGGTCCGCCACGGGGCTTTTATTGATGAATCGTCCCGGTGTTGACGATGGGTTGAGCCGCTCGCTCACCGCACAGGACGACGAGCAAGTTGCTCACCATGGCGGCCTTCCGTTCATCGTCGAGATGCACGATGTCCTTGGTTGACAGCATCTCAAGTGCCATCTCGACCATCCCGACGGCGCCCTCGACAATCCGCTGACGCGCCGCGATGATGGCGCCGGCCTGCTGCCGCTGCAGCATGGCCGCCGCAATTTCCGGTGCATACGCCAGGTGACTGATGCGAGCCTCGAGGGCTTCGACGCCGGCTTTCAGCAGGCGCTGCTGCACCTCCTGCTTGAGATGGTCGGCCACGACACCGGTCGAACCGCGCAGGGAAACGACGTGTTCCTCGTGAGAATCGTAGGGATAGCTGGTTGCGGCGTTACGAAGAGCCGCCTCGCTCTGCACCCGCACGTAGTTCTCGAAGTCGTCGACTTCGAAGACCGCTTCGGCCGTTTCAACCACACGCCAGACCACGACGGCAGCGATCTCGATCGGATTGCCTTCGGCGTCGTTCACCTTCAGATGCGAGCTCTCGAAGTTCCGGACGCGAAGCGAGATCTTCTTGCGAGTGAAGAACGGGTTTGCCCATCGCAGTCCCGCGACCTTGGCGGTGCCGGCGTAGTCGCCGAACAACTGAAGCACCTGGGCCTCGTTTGGAGAGACCAGGAAGAACCCGCGAAGGCAGAGAATCTCCACGATGAGCATGGCGACCGAGGTGATCAGCAGAATCGTGGCGAGTGGTTCCTCACGCCGCTGCACCGCCTGAGTTCCCAGATAGAAGACCCACGCGATGCCGCCTGCCCATAGGAACGCGAGCAGAAGGAGAGGGATTCCAGGGGCGCCATCTTTCGAACGTTCGCGAACCATCGACGACCTCCAGAAAAGGGCATCTCAGCCCTTCGTGATGTCTAATTGATATCACTATGAAATCGTGATTGTCAATAGCTCTACGGTCTGGTGGCGACAAGCTCAGCCCTATTCGCTTGTTTCCTCGGGTCCGAAACGGAGGCTAAGGATAAGTCTGTGCAGCAGTTCCGAATCCTTGTCGCGCTCGCAAGTGCGCTCATGCTCTCGGGAGCGACGACGGCGCGCGCGCAATCGGCCCCGTTGCCAACGCTGCCGATCACGCAGCTCGATCTGCGTCAGACCGATCCCGATCTCGATGGGAGACGCGTCTCGCTGACCTTTCCCCGCCCGACGCCGATTCGCGACATCCTCATGCGGCTCGTGCGCAACACGCGTCTCAGTGTCATCGCCGATCCGTCGGTCAATCAGACGTTCGTCGGGGACCTCAAGAACGTCTCGGTGCGCGAGGCGCTCGTTCTGATCGTCGAGCCGCTCGGGTTGAACTACACGGTTCGTGGCCAGGTGATTCGTGTGTTCCCGAGGGAGCGCGAGACACGCTTCTACAACGTCGACTACGTGGTCACGCAACGCACAGGAACTCGTTCGATCGCGGCAAACACGGGTGCGCCTGGTGCCTCAATCCCTGCGCAAGCTGGAAGCACGTCACTCGTCAGCGGAATAGATTCGCCCAATTTGTACGCTGATCTGACCGAAGGTGTTCGGAGCCTGCTCTCGGAAGGCGGTCGTATGAGTCTCGATCGCACTGCAGCGTTGCTGGGAGTCACCGACACGCCAGAACGGCTCGCAAAGGTTGAGCAGTATCTCGAGGCCGTCATGCTGCGGGCCACGCGTCAGGTTCAGATCGAGGCGAGGGTGATCGAGGTCGAGCTCCGCGAGGAATTCTCGGCGGGCATCGACTGGCGTCTGGTTCTCAGCGGGTTGACGGCCTCGCCAGCCGTTGCGCCTGTCACGTCGGGCGGCCTGACGCTGGCCATCAAGGCCGGGGACTACAGTGGGCTTCTCCGCGCGCTTGCAGCCCAGGGCACGGTCGATGTCCTCTCCAGCCCGCGCATCACCGCGATGAACAACGAACCTGCGGTCATGCGGGTCGGCACGCACGACGTCTTCTTCGTGGCTACCTCGCAGGTCGATCCACAAGGGCGCCTCCTCCAGACAACCGCGACTCCGCACAGCGTGACCGAGGGGGTTACTCTGAGCGTGACACCCCAGATAAGCGTTGACGGGGTGATTCACTTGAGCATCAACCCGACCATCGCACAGCGGACAGGCGTTGCCACATCGCTGTCGGGCGAGACCGTGCCCATCATCAGCGTGCGTGAGGCGGATACGATGGCACGCGTGCGGCAGGGCGAAACGATCGTGATCGCCGGGCTGATGCAGGATCGTGAGACTGCCGGCTCCGCCAGACGCCGAAAGACCGATCTCGTCATCCTGCTTACGCCTACACTCTTGGCGCGCTGATGTACGAGCCGTACTACGGTTTTTCGGAGAAGCCCTTCAGCCTCACTCCCGACACGAAGTATTTCTATCGGAGCGAGGCGCACACCAACGCGCTGGAGCTCCTGCAGTACGCGATCGAGCGGCGCGAAGGCTTTGTAGTGATCACGGGCGACATCGGTACAGGAAAGACGACGCTGTGCCGTGCGTTACTCGAGAAGACCGACCGTAAGACATTCGCGGCGCTGATTCTCAATCCGTTCCAGTCCGAAGAAGAGCTGCTGCGAGCCATCCTGCAGGATCTCGGTGTGGTATCCCGAGGGGAGGAACGGCAGGCTTCTCGCCAGCCGAGCAAGCAGGAGCTGGTCAGCACACTTCACGATTTTCTGCTGTCGCTGGTTCCGCTCGGTGCTCGCGCCGTCCTCATCATCGATGAGGCGCAGAACCTGCCGCTCCCGATCCTCGAGCAGATTCGCATTCTGTCGAACTTCGAGACCGACAAGGAAAAGCTCCTGCAGATCTTTCTGGTTGGGCAGCTCAATCTGATTCCACTGCTCCGGTCTTCAGATCTCCGACAGCTCGATCAAAGAGTCTCCATCCGCTACCAGCTCAAGCCGCTGAGCGAAGGTGAGGTGGGCGGCTACATCTCGCATCGGCTGGCCATCGCCAACGGCGCGCGCAACGTCGTCTTTTCGCCCGAGGCACTGCGGGTCGTGTACGACTATTCAGCGGGCATCCCCCGACTGATCAACATGCTGTGCGATCGCGCGCTGCTCGCTGGTTACACGGCACAGACCACGCGTATCGATGAAAACCTGGTGGTCAAGGCGGCGGAGGGCCTCGAGTTGAAGCCGCTGGTCCGGTCTCAGCGATCGATCTTCAATCGGCTCCTCGGCAGGCAACGATCATGACGGGAGCAGGTCACCGGTGAGCGTCATTCTCGACGCGCTTCGTCGACGTCGGGGCGACGGTTCGCCGCAGGACGACCCATCATCGCCATCGTCCGTACGTTCTGTCCCGGCGGGGTTGGGTTTGACGCCTGATCCGTCATCAGTGTCGAGCAAAAGGCAACCACGGATTCGCCTCATGGGCATCGTGGCAATCGTTCTCCTGCTGGGGGTCTGGATCGGACTCCGCCCGACCTCCAGCGACGAGGTAAATCCCTCTCCGGTGCCTGCGATCGTTGCGCAGCCAGTCCCATTGCCAAAGCCCGTCGCGCCCGAATCACTGGTCGCAACGCAGTCGAGGACCGAGCCACAGACTGCGATTGCCACGGCCGACGGCGGATCTGATGGGGGAGTCGAACGTCGGCCTTCGAAGGTCGAGCTGACGAGTCCGAACGTCGAGCTCAGAACCTCGAACACTGGATTCCGAATCCCGAGCCCGGCTTCCCGTCCTGATCACTTCGATCTCGCGCTTCGCTATCAGAACCTTGGCGACTTCGAGCGTGCGCGCGAACAGTATCTGGCGGTACTCGCCGAGGACGAGCTCAACGTCGAGGCGCGCAACAACCTCGGGTTGCTGTACCACGGTCGCGGGATGACCAGTGACGCCATCGACGAGTTCCGCCGCGCCATTGCCGTCAATCCGAGATACGCCAGGGCGCGAGGCAACCTGGCGGTTGCGCTCATGAGCGCCGGTCGGCTGGCAGAGGCACGCGCCGAGTTGCGGGCCGCGTTAGACGTCGCGCCTGGCAACGTCGACATGCTGGTGAATATGGCGCTGGTCGAGAAGGGCGATCAGCACCTCGAACGCGCGATCGAGCTCCTCGTGCGTGCCGTTGGCACCTCACCCGAGCACGCGGTCGCTCACTACAACCTCGCGGTGCTCTACGAAGAGCATGACTCGCTCGCGCTGGCCTTCGACCACTACAACGCCTTTCTGAAGTACGCCGGCCCGGAACACGGTTCGCTCATCACGGACGTGCAGCGGCGCGCTCTCGTCCTGAAGTCGAAGCGACAATGAGCAGGTCGTGCCCGCTAGACTCTTGAAGGTCGCGATTCTCTACATTTGAGTTTCAGGCGGCCTTCGAGAGTCTCGCCCGCACGGAGTGCGGGCAAGGAGACACTGTGACTAGCGAGGCGGAGCCACATGCTCGTCGGTCAGAGGCGCAGCCTCGCTAGTCCCGCTTGGCGATGACCTGCAGAAGTATCGGCGTGTAAATGAATGAATGCGGCTGCTCTGACAGCGTGACCCAATCACGCTGCAGCGTGTCCCATTCGTGCTGCCGAAGAAGGCCTTCCTCGACGAACTTCGGGCCGAAGTCGTCAATCAATCGGCCCCACCATCCCCACCAACGATGGTGAGGATCGGCCATCCCGCCCACGCATCGGACGCTTCGGACGGTGAACCCTGACGAAGCCAACCGTTGCGGCAGCGATGCGCCAACCGATGTATCACCACCGTGCCGGGCGTAGAACTCGATCCAGGCCCGGGTATTGGCATCGAACGCGGCGCTTGGTGGAGAACACGTCACGCTTCGCAGCGTCAGATACTCCATCGCGGCAAACACGCCGCCCGGGCGTAGCGATCCGTGAACATTGCGAAGGACAACGTCCAGGTCGTCTCGCAGAAACGCGAGAAACCATCGACAAAACGCTCCCTCGAATTGACCGGGCATGGACTGGCTCCTGGTCAGATCCGCGTGCAACGTGCTGACGTTCGTCATCCTCTCAGTGCGCGCCTGGCCAGCCAGATATTCGAGATACGTGTCAGCCTTGTCGACCGCGCAAACCTCACCGGCGGAGCCGACGACCCGCGCCAGATCGAAGGTGGTGAAGCCAGGGCCGCATCCCAAGTCGAGAACCGTCCTCAGGGAATGAAAACCGGCGTCGCGCCACAAGGATTCCGTTTCGGGCCGCCACGCTTCATGTTGAGTGCGCAGTCGCTCGACCTCTGAGGCGTTGACCCCGATGAAGTAATCACCGCTCATCGAGGTCCATCAGCGATCGGCGGCGATACGGACGACGATCATCAGGCCCGATGCCCACGCCAGTCGTGCGGTGATGAAATCGCGGCGCTGCTCGAGATTCCCAATGAGCGCGGGCACCTTGGGCGCGTGTCCTTTCGGCCAGTTCGGTTGAGGAAGAAGATCGTCGATGACATAGATCCCGCCGACCCTCAGGAGCGCGAGCGCGTCGTCGAGGTGACTGAATTTTCCGGGCCAGGCATCCGCGTAGATGAAGTCGTAGCGTTCGCGCGGCGCCTGACGAAGGAACTCGGCGCCGTCGATGATGTGGAACGTCACCCGGTTGTCCGAGCCGAGGTGGCGCCTGGCCACTGCGCTCACAGTGCGGTCGGTATCGACCGTATCGAGACTCGATGTTGGATCCATCCCGGACAGCAGCCAGGCAGTGCCGTGGCCGGTGCCGGTACCGAGCTCGAGAAAACGTCCGCCGGGTTTCATCGCGGCGATCGCGGCCAGGAACGCCCCGACCTTCGGCTCGGACGCCATGTTGAAACCAAGAGCGTCGCTTTCGTTCAGGATGGCGTCCAACGCAGACGGTTTGCGGACGAGTTCGTGATCGTTCATCGACTCGAGACGGGTACTGACGGTTACACCTGCAGCGCCGACCAATATCCGAGGTGCACGTCGCGAGCCTCATCCACCAGCAGCGGTCCCATGATGTGCACCGTATCTGCGGCCCGTGCGAACAATTCGGCGCACGGAATCAGGAAGTTTCCACCGGCCAGCGTCGCGAGTTCCTTGGAAGACAGCGCATACACGATTGAACGGATTCCCGCCCAATAGATCTTTCCCGTACACATCGCGCACGGCTCACAACTGGTGTAGAGCACACTGCGGCGGATCTGCTCAGGTGTGAGCCGCCGGATCGCCTCGTTCACCAGATTCGTCTCGGCATGCGCCGTGGGGTCGCGGTCCGTGTTCACGGTGTTCTGCGCCGTCAAGACGACGGTGTCGTCGACAACCAGCAGCGCACCGAATGGGTGATTGCCGGCTGCTCTCGCTTGTCGGGCCAATTCGATAGCCTGTCTTGTGAGTCGTTCTGAATCGTTCATGAGAGATCGGCCTTACTCTTCCTCGGGCAGGATCTCCGCCATCTGTTCGGCAACCACGGCCGTGTGAACAGCGGCTCCTTGAAGCATCGGCACAGCGATCGCCGTGATCGCGCGTCGCCAGTCGTGTTCCAGTTCATCCGTCCACGCCGGCGACGAAGCGCGTATCGCGCGGATGAGCGCCTCACGCACGAGAGCGTAGTCCTGGGGCTTGGCGCCCCAATGGACGTGCGCAACGCCCAGTTCCCGCAGCGATTCCTGCAATACCGAGAGGTCGTCGAGATTCCTGATGACGAGCGCCAGCGCCGCCTCGAAGTGACCTTGCAAGGAGGTCATGTCAGCTGGAAAGAGCGACCGCAGGCCGGGCGCTTCCGTGAACAGTTCCTTGTAAAACAGCGAGGCCAGGGCGCGCGGTTGCGCGGATACCTCCTCGAAGCTGCGCGTGAGGCGCTCTATCCGTTCGGGTGTCATAATGGCGCCACTTCGTGACATCCGCTCCTCGTGACCGGCCTGGCAGTTCCGGCGAGCTGTTGCCGGAAGTGTATGACGAACTCCGCAAGCTTGCGCGGGCGAGGCTCGCCCGCGAGCGGCAGCCGCATCAGACCCTCCAGCCAACAGCACTGGTTCATGAGGCCTACCTCCGTGTCGCCGACCAGCCTCGAACATGGGATCGGCGCGGCCACTTCTTTGCCGCGGCGGCGCTGGCGATGCGGCGTATTCTGGTCGAACGGGCCCGTCATTACCAGCGCATCAAGCATGGCGCCGGCGGCGAACACGTCGAGGTCGACGAAGCGCTGCTCGGTGCCGATCCAGATCTGACGAACGTGATCGCCATCGACGAAGCGTTATCCCGTCTGGAGCAGACTGACCCGCGCAAAGCCAGGATCGTGACCCTCCGGTACTTCGCCGGTCTCAGTATCGAAGAGACGGCGTCCGCCCTCGACCTGTCTCCGGCCACGGTCAAGAACGAGTGGACGTTCGCGCGTGCCTGGCTCTTTCGGGCGCTCGGCGCTCCACCCACAGGTGGGCAGTGACTAGTTTCGTGACCCACATGCGGCGCGACGGGACGACGGTGCGCCGTGCGACGGTCCACGCACCACCGCACCATCGCGCCTCGCACCGCGTGGCTAGTCAACATGATGCCGCGGTCGAGGCATAGTGTGAGCGACTCCGTCAGTTCCGCGGAGGCGATCTTCCTCGCACTGGCCGACCTGACACCAGACGAGCGCGCCGCGGTTCTACAGGATCGCTGCGGTCATGATCCCAGACTGCGTGCCGAGGTCGATGCGATGCTCGCGACGATCGACAGCGCCGACGAAGCCTTCCTGGATCCTGGGCGCGTGCCCTCCCTCGACATGGCGTCCGTGGACGGACCGCTGCAGCCGGGAACGGTGCTGGGCAGTTTTCTCGTGCTGCAGGCGATCGGCTCGGGCGGAATGGGAGTCGTGTACGCCGCGCAACAGGATTCGCCGCGTCGAACCGTCGCCATCAAGGTCCTGCGGCGCGGCTTTCGACATCCCGAGTTGCTGAAGCGATTCGCGCGCGAGGCCGATGTGCTGGGACGCTTGCAGCATCCGGGGATCGCACAAGTTCTCGCCTTTGATCATGGCGATCGTCGCACGCCCGCTCATCTCGTGATGGAACTGATCGCCGGACCGCCTATCACCGAGTACGTGCAGGCCCGTTCGCTCGACGTGGCGGGTCGCATCGAGTTGTTGAACGCCGTCTGTGATGCGGTGCAGCACGCGCACGATCGAGGGATCGTTCATCGCGACCTGAAGCCGGCGAATGTGCTGGTGTCTGAAGACGGACGCCCCAAGGTCCTCGATTTCGGCATCGCGCGCGTCACAGGACTCGATATTCACACGACGATCAAGACGGCGCATGGACAGTTCCTGGGGACCCTCGCGTACATGAGCCCGGAGCAGCTGCGGGGTGATGCCAGCGAAGTCGACGCGCGCAGCGATGTCTACGCGCTTGGCGTGATGTTCTACCGGTTGATGGCAGGCCGGCTCCCAGTCGACGTCGGCGGATTGGGACTGGTCGAAGCGGCTCAACGCATCCTGCACACCGAGGTCGCGCCGCTCGGCTCCGTCGACCCCGCACTCGCCGGGTCGATCGAACAGGTCGCCCAACGGGCGATGGAACCGGATCGCGCCCGCCGGTATCAGTCCGCCGCGGAGCTCGCCGCCGATCTTCGCGCCTGTCTCGAGGGCCGTTCGCCAGTCGCGTCCTTCGGCCGTTCGATGGCCGCAGCGAGAATCCCGCTCCTGACCGTCGAGAGTGCCGATGGCCGTTTCGTCGCCCTCGGCCTCGCCAGTGGAACGGTCATCGTGCTCGATGCCTCGACAGGCGCGACGCTCGTCTCGAGTCGCGGTGACGGAACACGCGTCGAGCGCCTGACCTTCGATTCCGCCTCACAGCTCACGATTGGCCGCACCAGCGGTGAAATCGAGCGCGTGGGGATTCCCGAGATCTAGCGAGACTCCGGCTCAGGCTCGACAGGCACAGGCCCCGGCTCGCCGTATCCTTCCGCCCGCTCTCCGCGCTGGCGAGCTGCCTAGGCTGCCGACAACTGGCTGGCGGCGGCATTCTTCATCGTCGATGCAAGCACACCGTAGACCGTCGTCCACGCATCCTTCACTTCCGGGGTGAACGCGCTGCCGAGTCCCTTTTCCAGCGTCCAGATCAATGCGGCGCCGACGGTGTCATAGTGCGCGTCGCTCACGCCATAGCCGGCATGACGACGGCCGAGCTCCTCAACGACCGGCACCAGCCGATCCAGCCGGGGGAGGCCTTTGACGGCAGCCGTGAGCATCTGCATCAGCTTCCGGCGCTGATCCGCCATGTCGCCCTTGAACATCTGCTGCAGACTCGGGTCAATCTCGAAGAGGCGCCGATAGAAGAGTGCCGCCGCATCGTCGGCGATGGGCGCGATGATTGCAAAAGTGCTCTGGACGAGTTCGATTTGCGTCAACGTCAGCATTGGTTTCTCCATCCAGGGGTCGGGAGGAACCGCCCCGTTCATTGACCAATGCGACGTTTCGCGGAAAAGTGGCTAATGGGGTCAGACCCCTTCACATTTCGTCACTCAAGGGGTCTGACCCTACTCTAAAAAATCGTGCATATTTTCATCGCCGAGCACGCCATGGACGACGCAACCTGCCGCCGGATACAGGCGGCGATGGACGTCGGTGTTCGCGAACCCACCGAGGTCATCGAAGACGACATGGCGTTCGTCGACGATGTGCGCAGCGCCTCACACATCGAGGTTCCGCCGGCGATATTCGAGCTGATCGACGCACACCTGGATGCCCAACGTCATGGGGTCGAAACGTTTTTCGAGTGGCAGCTCGACGGTCGTGAGGGCGTCAATCTCCTTCGTTACGAGTCAGGAGGGTTCTACAAGCCTCACGTCGACAGGGCCGACCTTCCGGCATGGCCACCCGCGGCCAGGCGAGCAGTCACCGTCGTCCTGTTTCTCGAGAGCTCACGTGATGCAGATCCCGCTGGCGGTTTCAGCGGTGGCATCCTGCGACTGTTTCCGGGCGGCGAAGACCAACCCATCGACATCATCCCGAAGCGCGGGATGCTCGTGGCGTTTCCCGCCGACACACCACACGAAGTCACGCTTGTCATCGATGGTCACCGTGACACCATCGTCGACTGGTTCTCGTGACATCGCAGCGTCCGGATTAGCCGGACTTACGGCATTGGGATCATCGACCGCCAGTCCACCATCACAGAGATTGGAACTGACGACGATGGGCCGACCGGCACGATCGCAAGCAGCGCATCACGCTGGTGGGCGACGTCGAAATCGCGGATGCCGGGAGCGTCGAGCACGGGCACGGCAGCGGCAAAGCTGGCGGGTGAGCCATTTGTGAGGGTCGCGCGCATGATCGTCGAATCCCGGAGAAACAAGATCGAGCGACCGTCGCGGCTCCAGCGCGGCTGCGCGCCACCGCCAAACGAGACTCGCACACGCGAACCATCGCGGCGATTGGCGTAAATGTCCCGTCGCCCTGATTCGTCCGACACATACGCGATCCAGGCCCCGTCGGGGGACCAGCGACCGTCCATATCGTTGAAGCCACTTTTCACGACGGTGGCTCGCGCGTGACTCATCGCATCAATCGCGACGATGTCCGCACCAGACGAACCCTCCCCGGTGTAAGCCACGATCTCCGAGCCTCGCCAGTCGGTCGGCGTCGCATCTTCGACAACGGTCTCGTCTTCGGCGTCCTTGTCGTGCGCCCGTTTCATGAACAGCGTCGGCCGCCCGGTCTGAAGTGACCTGAACGCCACGCGACGGCCGTCGGGTGACCAAACCGGGTTGCTGTCCGCCGCGAGTGCGAGCGTCAGCGGCTGAGTGGGTGTATTCGAGGCCAGGGGCACGACCGTGATATCGAGCGTTCGAAGCAAAGGAGCAACGAGGGTGACGGCGGCGAATCGGTCATCAGGCGACAGCCGCACCTGCCAGAGATCTGCGGCCTCGCCCAGGGTGCCGGTCTGCGTGCCACTCAGATCGAACCATGCCAGTCGACGAGCTCGCGTTGATGACGCCGCTGAAAGCACGATACGTGGCGATGCGACGAAGAGATTTCGCCCGGTCGCTGTCGTGCCCACGCCTGTGATGAGCGGGATGCTGCGTCCGAGGGTCTCTGAGCGTTCGACGCTTTGCGCAATCAACATGTCGTCACGGACGACCAGCAGATAGCCACCCGCAATCTGACCGTGCCCCGAGGTCACGCTGAGATCGCGTTCTTCACCGTCGCGAACCAGGCGCACCATTCGCCGGCCGTTGTCCGCGACGGCCGTGTAGACGAAGTCATTTCCCGTGCCGGTCGCAAAGGGAAACACGTGAGCACGATCGCCTGAGTGGAGGGTGGTGGCGTCAGTGATGTGTCCCGCGTGTAGTCGCTGGATTCCCCCGGCTGATTGTGGGGCAAAGAGTATCGAACCGTCAGGAAGCGATACCGCGCCAGTGGGGGATGGAGCGTCGGTGATGTCGCTAATCCTGCCGTCGGCAAGAGCAAGTTGCCGCAGCCGTCCGCCCGCAAAGAACAGCACTGCGTCGCCCGCCCGGTTCCACGCGGGAAGCTGCGCTCCTTCGGTGCCTGCTAATGCTTCGGCGCGCTCCGAATCCAACGCGCGACGCCATAACGACGTCGTTCCTGCGCGTGTGGCGACAAAGACGACGTTCCGTTCGTCAGGGGATATAGCGGCATCGAGCGGCTCGTCACCTGAACCGAGCTCAGTGCCGGGAGGCACTCCGAATGTCAGTGTGAGCGTTGGGGGAGGCGGGGGCGGCAGCTCGCGGAGATGCCGCACCACGGGAATCGCGAGGCCGATGACGGCCAGGACCAGCGCGCTAACGATCCACGTCGGACGCCGCACCTGTGAACTTCAAAACTTCCGTGACCATGTCGTGGGCCAGCGTTCCACGACGATCTTCTTCTCCGTGTAGAAGTCAATCGCGTCGCGGCCCTGTGCATGGAGATCGCCGAAGAAGCTGTCCTTCCAGCCCGAGAACGGGAAGTAGGCCATGGGCGCAGCCACACCAACGTTGATGCCGACGTTGCCGACGCGCGTCTCGTAGCGGAAGTGCCGTGCCGCCGCGCCGCTGGTCGTGAAGAGGCACGCCATGTTTCCGAACGATGATCGATTGACCATGTCGATGGCGGCATCGACCGTGTCGGCACGCATCACGCTGAGCACCGGACCGAACACTTCGGTGCGCGCGAGCTCACTGGTCGGGTCAACGTTGGCAAGCACGGTGGGCCGGACAAAGTTTCCGCTCGAGTACCCGTCCACGCGAGCGTTGCGCCCATCGACGAGCGGCTTCGCGCCGGCTGCTACCCCCTGTGCAATGAGCCCCTCGATACGGGTGCGGCTTTCGGCCGAGATCACCGGCCCCATCTCGACGCCTTTGTCCAGACCGTACCCGATCTTTCGCGAAGAGGCCGCGTTGCTGATCTGTTGGGTGAAGGTCTTCTCAGCGTCGGCCACCGTGATGACGACAGAGGAGGCGAGACATCGCTGTCCAGCGCAGCCAAACGCCGAATCTGCGACGATCTTCGTCGCCATATCCATGTCGGCGTCCGGCAGGATGACGATTGGGTTCTTGGCGCCTCCCTGACACTGCACGCGTTTTCCGTTTGCGGCGGCGCGGCTATACACGTAGCGCGCGATTGGTGTCGAGCCGACGAAGGAAATCGCGCGCACGTCCGGATGATCGAGGAGTGCGTCGACGGCATCCTTGCCACCGTGAACGAGATTGACGACGCCCGGCGGGAAGCCGGCCTGCTCCACGAGCTGCAGCACGCGCGCCATCGTGAGCGGGGTCTTCTCTGACGGCTTGAGCACGACGGTGTTGCCGCACGCGACGGCGTACGGCAGGAACCACAGCGGGATCATGCCGGGGAAGTTGAACGGTGTGATGACGGCGACGACGCCGACGGGCTGCCGGATCATCAGTTCGTCGATGCCCGAGGCGATGTCTTCGAGGTTGCTGCCCATCATGAGAGACGGGATGCCGGTCGCGACTTCGACGTTTTCGATCCCCCGCCTCAGTTCGCCTTCCGACTCGGCGAGCGTCTTACCGCACTCCTGCGTGACGAGCCTGGCGATCTCGGTGAAGTTCGAGTCGAGCAGTGCCTTCAGCCTGAAGAGCGGCTGGATTCGATCGCCGGCGGGCGTCCGACGCCACGCCTGCAGCGCGTTCGAGGCAGCGTCGACCGCCTTCGCCACATCGGCGGCGCCTGACAGCGGTGCCTCGGCGAGCACGTCTCCCGTCGCGGGGTTGCGAACCGGAATCGCCTGTCCCGCGGAGGCGTTTTCCCAGCGGCCGCCGACGAAATTCTTCAACAACGTCTCTTGCCCGATCATGGTTGGCTCCTTCAAATGGGGTCGGGGGTCATTTGATCAGGACACTCGCTGCGTCGAGATCCCGGCAAAGAGTGTCCTCAACAAATGACTCCCGACCCCATTACAACTATGGTACGACGATGGCGCGGCCGACGATTTCCCCACGAGCCAGCGCCTTGTACGCCGCATCCGCCTCGTCCAACGAGAATCGCTGCGTCACCATCGTCTCAGGGCGGAAGATGCCTTTTGCCGCCAGTCGGATGATCTCCGGCATGTCGCTGCGGGTTCTGGCGCCATAGGACCCGATGATTCGCAGCTCCCGCCGCACCAGTCGAGTGATTTCGACCGGGGCTGTCGTTTTGCCTGGGGCGATACCGACGGCGACCATGCGCCCGCCGTCCCGAATCATCTCGAACGCCTGAGTGAACGTCTGGGGCAACCCCAGCACCTCGAACGCGACGTCAACGCCGCGACCATCGGTGAGCTCGCGGACTCGCGCCGTCGCATCTGTCGTCGTCGCATTGACCAGGTCTGTGGCACCAAGTCGACGCGCCGCCTCGAGCTTGTCGTCTTTCACATCGATCGCGATGATTTGCGAGGCGCCGAAGGCGTGTGCGATCTGAATGACGTTGATTCCCACGCCGCCGACGGCGACCACAGCCACGCGTTCGCCCCCGCGAAGTTCGGCGCCATGTCGCACCGCGCCGTAGGCCGTAAATACCGCGCATCCCAAAACTGCCGACTCTTCGAGGGGCAGCCCGTCGACCAATGGGAAGACGTCAGTTGCCGGAACCACGGCGTACTCGGCAAGGCCCGCCATCGAATACATCGCGATCGGTTTGCCATCTCGCCGCCTCAATCGCGTCGTGCCGTCGTACAGCGTGCCCTTCAAACGATTCATCGCGAAGAAACTGTCACAGAGGTCGTCACGACCCGCGCCACACGGCGTGCAGAACCCGCACGGCATGATGAACGCCGACACGACCTTCGATCCGATGGCCGGACCTTTGACGCCGTCGCCGAGAGCAGCAACGGTTCCAGAGATCTCGTGTCCCATCACGGCTGGCGTGGGAAACGCGACCTCGGCTTTCATCACGTGCAGGTCGGTGTGACAGACACCGCAGGCGCTCACTTTGACGAGCACTTCGCCCGGACCGGGCTCGGGCATTGGAATCTCCTCGACGTGCACCCCTCCAGGTGCGGACTCGAGGATGGCGGCTCTCATGGTCTGCATTCGTGCTCCGGGCTTCGGCTACAGGCTTCGGGCCTGACGGGCCCGTAGTCGGTAGCCCGTGGCCCGAGGCCGAATTTCTAGTCTATGTGATCTCGATGCGTCTCCGATGCCAGGAGGACAGCGACAATCGTCACGATCGCCATGGCGATCAGGTACAGCACGAGCGCGCCGCTGCCGTAGCGGGCTAAAAGGAGGGTGGCAATGAAGGGAGCGGGCGCGCCGGCGACCACTCCGGCCAGTTGTGCACCAAGCGAGGCGCCGCTGTAGCGGACTCGCGTGCCGAACAGTTCTGAGAGGAACGCCGCCTGCGGGCCGTACATGGCGGCGTGCGAGAACACGAATGCGACGATCAACGCGAGCCACACGAGTGGAGGTGACGCGGTATCGAGCAGCCGGAAAAGCGGGTAGGCCCACAGCGCAGTGGCGCACGCGCCGAACAGATACACGGGCCGTCGTCCGAAGCGATCCGACAGGGCGCCGAAGAACGGAATCGCGAGCAGCTCGATGCCAGCGCCAATCAGGATTCCGTTCAGGACGACCTGCTGCGCCATCTTGACCTGCTGCGTGGCGTAGGTGAGTACGAAGACGCTGTAAATGTAGAACGCGCCGTTCTCGGCGAAGCGTGCGCCGACCGCCAGCAGTACCTGCCTGGGATACGTCGTCAGCACCTCGACGATCGGCTGGCGCGCTTCGCG